>Ga0265338_10002764_pt1 | contig 25690 bp, 22 predicted proteins | sample 42126metaG_FD_193579 | JGI IMG/M metagenome (GOLD analysis project Ga0265338, IMG submission 193579) | Rhizosphere microbial communities from Carex aquatilis grown in University of Washington, Seatle, WA, United States - 4-21-26 metaG | ecosystem: Host-associated > Plants > Roots > Rhizosphere...
ATGGGCCCCGCTGCACCTGAGATCGCCACCCGTTGCACGTAGGAAAGCACGGCAAGCCCAATGGCCAGCGCCACAACGCCATAGCGCGTACGGCTCGCCCTCATTGGCCCAGGCTCCATGCCCACATGCTGTCTCCCGCGCCGAACACAATGTATTGCTTGCCGTCCAGCAGGTAACTGACGATGCCGCCCGATTCATTGGCATTGAGTTCGTGATGCCACAGGATCTTCCCTTGGTCGGCGCTGAAGATGACCAGGTTCTTCTGGTCGTCGGCGGTGATGAGCAGATTGCTTGAGGTGGTCAGAATGCTGGGGCCCACCGTAACGGGCGCATCGTTCAAGTTCGGATACGAGTGCGTCCACACGGCATTTCCTGTCAGCGGATCAATCGCCTGCAGCACTCTCACAAGTCGTCCGATGCCTACCCCCGTGCCGCCATAGCCTGACGGCTTGTCGCTGTCGTCGGTCAGGTAGTAGATGGCCTTGCCCTCTACCGAATTCACATACACCAGCCCGGTCTTCGGGCTATAGGAAGGCGCCGGCCAGTTCGACGCGTTCACAATGTTGATGGAGCCGCCCACTGACGGATCCTTGTCGGGAATCGGAATCGGCTCGCCCTCCGGCGACAGTCCCGACGAATAATCCAGCGGAACGTACGGCTTCACCACCAGGTACTTGCCCGTTACGCGGTCCAGGGTTACAAAGAATCCGATCCGCGCCGCCTGCGCCAGCAGCTTTTCGGGTTTCCCGTTCACGGTACGATCGAACAGAATCGGCGCCGTCGTATTATCAAAATCGTGCGTGTCGTGCGGCGACACCTGGAAATACCACTTCAGTTTTCCCGTATCCACGTCGAGAGCGACAATCGATTCAGTCCACAGATTCGCCCCAGGCCGTCCCTGTCCTGCAAAGACCGGATTGGTGTTTCCCGTGGGCCAATAGAGCAGGTTGAGCGCCGCATCGTAGGTCCCCGGCATCCACGTCATACCGCCACCATGGTCCGACGCCGCCTCGTCCGGCCAGGTCTTCAGCGCCGGATCGCCCTTGCGCGGAGTTGACCACCACGTCCACTGAAGGTCTCCCGTCGCCGGGTCGAACGAATCGAGAAAGCCCGGCATGTCCATCGCGTCCCCGCCCACTCCCACAATCACGTGGTTCTTCACAATCAACGGCGCGGCTGTGGAGAAATACTGCTTCCGCGCATCGGCGTAGTTCTTCCTCCATAGCTCCCGGCCCGTGTTCGCGTCCAGCGCGATCAGCCAGTTATCCGGCGTTTCGAAGAACAGCGTGCTCTTCCAGATTCCCACCCCGCGCTGTCCCACCAGATGCCCACCATGATCCACCCAGTCGTAGCGCCACCGTTGCTTTCCGGTCCGCGCGTCCAGTGCCCACACATGATCCGGAATCGTCATGTACAACACGCCATCCACCATCAGCGGCGTGCACTTGATCACCGGAACCGGCGCGCCGCGCTGTGCTCCCACCTCGGTGATCCGGTATACCCACTTCGCCGTCAACCGGTTCAGGTTCGCGGGCCCAATCTGCGTCAGCGTGCTGTACCGCTCGCCGCTGTAACTGCCGTTGAACGTGGACCAGCTTGTGACTGGCGCCCTGCCCAGCGTGTGCGGATCCACTGACACCGCCTGTGCGTGAAGCGGCGCTCCCGCCACAGCCGCAGCGGCAATCGTCATGCAGAGTCCCGCAACCAGCCTCATTTCTGGGTCTCCAGATAAGCGGTCACGTTGTGCAAGTCGTCGTTCTTGAGCGTCATCACCAACGACTGGTGCGCCGCAAGCGGATCCTCGATCCGCACCTCCACCCGCGGTCCGCGATCGATCATCCTCGTTTCGCCCGATGCAGTCTGCAACGTGATGCGGAAATCGCTGATCTGCGTCACCCGGCCCGATATTGTTCCCCCTGCGGTCTTAACATTTGCCGTGATCTTCTCCTCGCGCACTGGCCAGACCCAGTTGCGTTGCAGCTGGTCCGGCGTGCGGAACCTGCTTGCGATGTGCGCAAACGTCTCCGCTGTGTGGCAAGTCATGCAATGGCCCTCAACATACGCCTTGCCGTTCGCCGCATTTCCCACAAGGATGTTCAGTACGCGATAGCTTCCCCGATTCGCCACATCCTCCACCTGCAGATGCAGGTACTCGGCGATATCCGTCAACTGCCCGTCCGTCATGGTCGCGAATGCGGGCATGCCTTTTTCCAGAACGCCCTTCCTCAGGAACGGCGCCAGGTGCTCCCCGCGGTCATCTGCCAGCACCTCGTCTGAAGTAATCAAGCTTGGCCCCGTCGCTCCCCGAGCCTTGGGGCCGTGGCAAAAGGCGCAATTCTGTTCAAACAGCGGCGCGCCCCGTTCCGCCGCTGCCTTGTCCGGCACGGCGCCAAGACCCAGAAATGCGCGCGTTGAGGTGGCTCGCTGCGCCGGGGTCAGGCCCCGATTCTCCTGTTGCTGCACGCCTTCCTGACCGCCCGCCTGGGACTGCTGGCTGGCGACGATCATCGCCAGAGCCGCGGTCAATCCCGCCGCCAGCGCGGCCCAGACGACAGTGCGCGCCGTCGCCCTTCCCCTGCTCGTTTTGGACCGAATGCAAAAGAAACGATGAGTTCCCAAGCGAATGTTCCCGTCTTGACCGAGGCGCAGTTTGTACTTGCCGGGGAATTGAATTCCGCTGCTCAGTGTACTGCAACGTCGTTGGCAGGATACAGATCCGTTTCCGCACCGACGATCAAGGCGAGGTTTGCAGAAGCTTTTGAGAAGACCTTAGAGGCTGGAATAGGTGTGCGCCCGGCTCATCATCCGGGCGATCACAATAGGGTGGGATTCTACGCGGTCAGCCGTTCCAGTTGATCCGGCTTGGTGATGGTAAGGCTCGCGCCCTTGATCTGGATCCACTGGTCGCGCCGGAACTGGTTAAGCAGCCGCGTCACCGTCTCGCGCGAGGTACCCGCCATGTTGGCGATCTCCTCGTGGGTAAGCGCCATGGTAAAGCGGATCTCGGCTTTGCCGTTGGAAGCCGAACGGCCCCAGTCGAGCAGCAGCCGCGCCAGCCGTCCCGCCGCCGATCCCGACAGCGCCAGCCGCTTGGCGTCGTGGAACACCGTCAGGTATTCGCCGCTCAGCGATTGCGCCGCGTGCATGCTGGCGATCCCGTGCCGCCCGAGAAAATCGACAAACTCCTGTTTGCGGATGGTCTTCACCTGGCACGGCTCGATCGCTTCGGCGGTCACCTCGTGGGGCACGTTGGCCAGCACCGCGCTCAATCCCATCACGTCGCCGGGCCCGGCAATCTTCAGGATCATGGTCTTGCCATCCCGCGACGTCGAGGAAATCTTCACCTGTCCAAAGCAGATCACGAACACGTTGCGCGCCGGATCGCCTTCATTGAACAGCTTCGCTCCGCGGGCATGGCTCATCATGATCCCGATCGCATCGAAATCTTCGAGCGCTTCAGGTGTGAGATTGCAAAACATGCGCAGATGGCGATGCTCGCAATTCAAACAATCTTCCGGAGGGTGATGGGTGTGGAACGTGGCCATGGTGTCTCTACGGGGCTAATTCAAAGTATAGCGCAATTCCCCGCGTGCCAAGCCCATACCTGGCCTCTATTCGGTCTCCGGGCCATCATGAGTGCCGTTTGTCACTCAATCTGGCTTAACCTGTTCATAAATTGGGGCTTCTACGCCGTTGGCGACTTGGTCCCGCCGCGCCGGCTGCGTCCCCACCATGCTTGACTGCAAAGAATGTAGGCACGAGATACCTCGCGCGCCAGTTCCTCCAGCAGGCGCATGCGCAATGGCGGATAGCCTTCAAAAGCCCTGTGCAGCGCGTCGAGAGGCAATTGCATCACCAAGCCCGGCGTCTGCGCAACCAGAGAAAAGGTGTGTCTGGGTTCGCCTAGCGCTGCGGCAAGCTCCACCAGGTCTCCCGGCCGCGCCATGCCCAGCGTAATGCGCGTCTCCAGCCGGTCGCTGCGCCGCAGCAGTTGCCCCTGCACCACCAGGTACAGCCCTTCGCACGGGCTTCCCTGGCGAAAGATGGTCTGTCCCGCGTCGAATGCGAGGGTCAGGACGGAAGCGGTCAGTACGCCACCCGCCTCCGATGGACACGCCAGCAGCTCCGATAGCGGTTGTGCCGCTACCGGGTCCGCCCACCTGGACCTCGCCTCCTTTTCCATTGGACCGTCTCCCTGAACCGGCTTCCGATCAAGCATGCGCCGGTGAATCCATGCTGCGTTCCGCCGGCCGTCCTCGCCGGCTCTTCCCAATTCCGAGTTCTGATTCGAACCCGCCTTCATGGCGATGCGCCTTGGCCGTTGCTGCATTTCCGCCGGTAATCCCGCGGCCACCCCGGCTTGCCATTACAACCCTTGCGGGCTGTTTCAACCGATTCCTACTGCCACGTCCGCTGCCTTTGCGTAATGCTCGCTCGCGGTTTTCGCCGGAACGCACAGAATGGGCGCCCGCGAGCTTGCCAGCAGCGAAAACACCGTACCATGCCGACCCGGAGTATCGCTGTGCCGCTTGACCCCCAACACAAGGATGCTGGGCCCATACTGCGCCACCGCCCGCGGAATTGCATCCGCCGGCTGGCCGTCCTTCACCACGCAGCGGACGCTGAACCCGCCCGTGCCCCGGATGCCGAACTCCTCAAGGGTGGTCGCGCAAGGGTTAAGGAACGCCGATGCTTCCGCCGCCGTTCGCGCGTGCACCACGATGAGCGTCCGCTGGAAGGTCGCGGCCAGTGAGCCGGCCGCATCCACCGCCGCCGGTGTCGCGTCGTTCCGCTCCATTGCCAGCAATACCGGGCCGCCGGGCACCGGGCGAAACGCCCCCGCATTCCAGTCCGCGGCCACTGCCAGCACAGGGCATGGCGACCGCCGCACAAGTTCCTCCACAATCGCGCCCACAGCAACCGGCCCCACGCCCTCGCGACCCCGCGAACCAACGACCACCAGCCCCGCTTCATATTGCTGGATCACGTCCAGCAGCATTTCCACCACCGTGCCCTGTCGCACCTCGGAGTGGCTGTGAATGCCGGCCCGCATCAACTCGGCAGTCATCTGCTCCAGCACCGTGCGCGCCCGCTCCGGCATTCCCCGCAGCACACTGCCCGGCACTGATTCCACTTCGGCATATTCCAGCGGATCAAGCCCGTGCGCCAGCACAATCCGCGCGTCGTATGCTGCGGCCAGCTTGCGCGCATACTCCAGCGCCGCCTCTGAATGGCCTTCCAGATCGGTTGCCACCACGATCGTCTTCATCTTTGCGGCAAATCCCATGGTCGCCTCCGATTCATTTCGCAAAACGGTCTGATCGATCGTTTGTCCGAGTGTGAACTGCCAAATCCATCCGGGCAGTGACCATATTCACCTCCGTATGTGACTCACATCACGCATCGCGTCCCATCTCGCCGATTTGGACCCGCCCACTCACCAGCGGCCGAAATCCTATACATCGCCACCCCTGATGGGTTAGCCTTACGCGCGTTATGAAAAAAGCATTGCCTGCCCAAACGATTGTTTTGTGTTTCCTTCTTGCGACCGGGCTCGTCGTTCTTCAGCCCGCTCCTGCCCAGGCCCCCGCGCCGGACTCGTCCGCCATTGAAGCCAAAGCCCATGACATGCTCGCCAAGCTCACCCTTGAACAGAAGATCGAGCTCATTGGCGGCGTAGACGAAATGTTCACTCACGCCGAGCCCTCGATCGGCCTGCCCCGCTTCAAAATGTCCGATGCGTCCGTGGGCGTACGCACCTGGGGCCCCACCACGGCCTATGCCGGCGGGGTGGCCTTGGCCGCCACCTGGGACCCGGACTTCGCGCGCTCGCTCGGCCAGAGCCTGGGCCACGACGCCCGTGCCCGCAACGTGAATTTCCTGCTCGGACCCGGCGTCAACATCTCCCGCTCACCCGTGGCCGGCCGCAACTTCGAATACCTCTCTGAGGACCCCTTCCTCAATGCCACCGTGGTTGTCCCCTATATCGAGGGCGTGCAATCGCAGGGCGTAATCGCCACGGTGAAGCACTACGCCGCCAACAATCAGGAGTACAGCCGGCACGACACGGACTCAATCGTGGACGAGCGCACCCTGCGCGAGATCTACCTGCCGGCTTTCGAGGCAGCCGTAACCAAAGCCCACGTCGATGCCGTTATGGACTCTTACAACCAGCTCAACGGCGTCCATGCCACTCAAGACGACTTCCTGAACCTGAAAGTGCTGAAGGGTGACTGGGGCTTCCAGGGCATTCTCATGTCTGACTGGGACGCCACCTACGACGGCGTGGCCGCGGCCAACAATGGCCTCGATCTCGAGATGCCTTCGCCGCGTTTCATGAATGCCAAAGCCCTGCTCCCGGCGGTCCAGTCCGGCGCGGTGAAGGAATCCACAATCGATGACAAAGTCCTGCGCCTGCTGCGCACCGAGTTGCGTTACGGCTTTACAGATCGTCCCCAGTTCGACGGCTCCTCTACGTATTCCGTCGCCGATCGCGCCGTTGCGCTCCAGGGTGCGCTGGAGAGCCTGACACTGCTCAAGAACGAAGGCCATACGCTTCCGCTCGATGCGTCCAGGATCAAGACCATCGCCATCATCGGTCCCGGTGCGTGGCCGGCCGTACCAGGCGGCGGCGGCTCCTCAAACGCCACGGCATTCCAACCGGTCAGCATCGTCGCCGGCATCGCCGATCTGGTCGGCCCCAACGTCCGCGTCCTCTACACGCGTGGCCTGCCCGAAATGTCGGATGTCTTCTGGAATTCAAAGTGGGACGGCGATGTGAAGGCCGAAGTCTTCCCCAGCAAGGACTTCTCCGGCGCCCCGCAGGCTTCAACCCAGCCAAAGATTGCCGACTACCAGAATGTGTGGTGGGGCGCGCCCGACAAGACCCCGCGCACCGTGCGTTACACGGCGTCCTTCAAGGCGGCCAACGCAGGCAAATACCTGCTTCTGGCAGCCGCGTCCGGCGGCGACAAGTACACCGTATCCGTGGACGGCAAGCAGTTGCTGGAGCAGACGCAGGCTGAAGGCCAGGTGCCGTTGTCAGCCACGCTGGATCTGAGCGAAGGCCAGGCCGTCACCGTTGTGGCCGATTACCGGCCCGCCTTCTCCGGCGTCCGGCTCGGCCTGGGCTTGATGAGCGAAGCCGATCTGGTTGCGCCGGAAGTGAAGCAGTACGCCTCCAAGGCCGACGTTGTGATCGCCGCGGTCGGCTTTAATGACGCCACCGAAAGCGAAGGCGCGGACCGCACCTTCACGCTTCCCTACGGCCAGGACGCCTTGATCGAAGCCGCGCTCGCCGCTAACCCGCATGTGATTGTAACCCTAACCGCGGGCGGCGCAGTTGACACCAACCGTTGGCTCGATAAGGTCCCGGTTCTCCTCGACACGTGGTATCCCGGCCAGGAGGGCGGCACCGCGGTCGCCCAGGTCCTCTTCGGCAAGCACAACCCCGAAGGCAGGCTGCCCGTCAGCTTCGATCGCAACTGGGCTGACAATCCCTCCCACCAGTTTTATTACCCCGAGAAAGGCGCAGACACTCCGCTTGAGGTTGACGAGCCCGGCCATCCGCCCGTCACCCTCACCATTGGCCATGTGAAATATGGCGACAAGCTGATGGTCGGCTATCGCTACTGGACTACCACCGGCAAGCATCCGCTGTTCCCGTTTGGCTTCGGCCTCAGCTACACCACGTTCAAGTTCTCCAACATCAAGGCGCCGGCCATGGCCGCATCGGGCTCCACGGTTCCGGTCAGCTTTGACGTCACCAACACCGGCAAGGTCGCAGGCGCGGAAGTGGCTGAGCTTTATGTCTCCGATCCCTCCGCTAAAATCGACCGCCCCGAGCGCGAACTCAAGGGCTTTGAGAAGGTCCGCCTCAATCCGGGCGAAACCAAGCACGTCACCCTGAACCTGGATGCGCGCGCTTTCAGTTACTGGGACGAAAACGCACACAAGTGGACCATCGATCCGGGCAAGTTCAAAATTCGCGTCGGCGACTCCAGCGAAAACACGCCGCTCTCCGCCGACCTGAACCTGAAATGAATGATGTGCAACCGGTCTCCGAATCTGAATCCCCAGCGACAGGTCTCTGTCGCTGGGGTGGAGGCCCGGGGGGCCTCGTGTCAGGGCATGACTTCAGTCATGCCGAATTGCGCGAATAAAGTGACCGGGCTTCAGCCACTGCGGACTTTCGCCTCAAACGCCGGTAGTTCTCCAGTCAAACTGCCGCCCCATTGCTGCTCCTGCTTCCGCCATGACCGAATGCTCACCGCATACACCGCGATGCAGAACAGGTTGGCAGGAATGAATCCGAACTGCGCCGTGCGCACGCCAATCACGCAGATGAGCACGCTGTTCACGGCTGCAACCGCAAGTCCCATCCACAGCTTGCGGCCAACCAGAATGGTAGAGAGCACTGTCAGCAGGCAGGACAAATAATCTAAGCGAAGCACAGGCCCCCAGGAACCTCTGGGCTAAAGTCTGGCAGGATCATTTACCGTATTCGGTGATTTATCTCACATCATCGCCAGGCTTCGCGCAATCCATCCGCGCAACTGCAACAGCATGAGCCGTGTTTGAGCGAATAATTTCATCAGGCTGCCCGCCGGTCCGTAGAATGTTTGCAACAACGGCGCCGGTTAAAGCTGCGCCCGTATGCATCCGCTTAAAAAATCCATGCCCAATTCCGCACAGCCCGAAGAGAACAAGCTCCGCGACGCCAGCTTCGCCATGCGCGTCTCGCTCGTAGTGGGCTTCCTCATGCTGGCCGGCAAGATGTCGGCATGGGGGCTCACCGGATCTTCGGCCATCTTTTCTGACGCGGCCGAATCCGTGGTCCACGTTGTCGCCGTGGCCTTCGCCGTGTTCAGCCTCTGGCTCAGCCGCCGTCCCGCCATCCCGCGCTTCCAGTACGGCTATGAGCGCATCAACTTTTTCTCCGCCGGCTTTGAAGGCGGCATGATCGTCCTCGCCGCCGTCTCCATCCTTTACACCACCGTGCAGAGATGGCGGCATGGCATTGTGTTGGAGGACCTGGGCGGCGGCGCAATCCTGGTGGTTGTTGCAGGCGCGCTCAATGCCGCCCTCGGCGTCTATCTCCTGCGCGTTGGCCGCCGCAACCACTCGCTGATTCTCGAAGCCGACGGCAAGCACGTCCTCACCGACAGCTGGACCAGCTTTGGCGTGCTCGCCGGCCTCGTCCTGGTCATGGTCACCGGCTGGAAGCCCTTCGACCCCCTGGTTGCAATCGCCGTCGCCGCCAACATCCTTATCTCCGGCGGACGCCTGCTCTGGCAATCCATCCGCGGGCTTCTTGACTACTCTGATCCGCGCGTCGGCCACGAGCTTCGCGCCCGCCTTGACGAGCTCTGCTCCGGCTTCGGCATCGATTACCACGGCGTCCGCTTCCGCACCACCGGCTACCGCCAGATCGTCGAAGTCCACCTGCTCTTCCCGTGGGACACGCCGCTCGGCGAGGCGCATCGCCAGGCGACAGTGATCGAGGAGCGTCTCGCGCAGGCGCTGGGCGTTCCCGCCACCGTCACCACGCATCTGGAATCGCGCGAGGACCACTCCCAGGTCCACTCGCACGCGCACTACACAGGCCGGCCGGAGTGAAATTCTCTTGAGGCTTGCCTCAATTGCCAGTCGCCGACTCGCTGACTCGCTACTTCGCCGGAATATCCATCGTCATGCAGCGTTCGCCCGTGACCTCGCACTGAAGCATGTCCTCGGCCAGCAGATTCCAGCCCACGAATCCCGCGAACTTTCCCTTCGGCGACTGCGCCGGCGTCGGCGCCAGCCCCAGGCCCGTTTCAGCGTCGTAGTCCTCATGCATCGAGCCCCACTGCGCAATGTCCCGCCGCAGCTCGGCGGCAAGCGTTTGAGCCAGCCACTTCGACTCCGCGGTGAAGCCGTAGTGCCGCAGCGCAATCCAGTCCAGGAAGTTGGCGTTGATCCACACCGGCCCCTGCCAGTTCGAGTAGGGGGTGATCGTGGCCTGGTTGTTGTAATTCGGGTCGCTTTTGGCCAGGCTGCGGAAGCCGTATGCTGCGCGCATCTCGGTGGGGTTCAAAAGGTGCTGGCGGATCATGCGTTCGGCATCCTTCTGCGAGAGCATTCCGTCGGCGAGAGGCACAAAGCTGGTCCAACTGATGACGGGGATGAATTTGCCATCGTCGCGCCAGCGGTTCAGGAAGATGGCCTCGTCCTTCACCCAGAGATTCTTCATGATGGCCTTGCGCGTGTCGCCCGCCATTTCCTTGTAGCGGTCAGCCAGGTCTGTATAGCCGAGCTTGCGGGCAATCAGCGCCATGGCGCGGTATTCGCGCATGGCCCACACGCTCGCATCCACCGCCAGGATCGCGCTCTCGTCTTTGGGCTCGTTGCTCAGTGCGGGATTGTTGTCGGCCCCGGACTGCATGGCGTTGTCCCAGAACCACAGGCCCCATCGGTCGTCGTACTGCGTCTTGCGCCGGTACTCGGCAATCTTCACCATCGCGGGAAACACCGGCCGGATCCACTCGTAGTCGTTCAGGCGCTCGGCGGCCAGCTCCGCCCCCTGCGCCAGAAACGGCTTCATGGAGAACTTGCCGAAGACGGGCCGCGGTCCCGCCGACGTCACGCAACCGGACACGTAGCCGGTGGCATCGGCCGACGATGCAAAATTCAGCACCCAGTCGCGCAGATGTATGGCGTCATCCGGGCTCTGGTTGGCCCAGTGCGCCCCGATGAAAAACCCGTCCCAGTCCCACATCTGCGTGTAGTAGCCGGCGGGAATCAGGTAGGGATAGCGGATGAACCCGGAGGCCGGGCGGATGGTCTGCGGCGCCAGTTTGGCGAAGTCGGTGGTGAGGCCGGCCAGCAATTTCTGGTCGGAGCTCTGCGCGGCGCAGACGGCCTGCGTGATCCCGAGCAGTGCGAGCCCCGCGACCAGGCCGCGCGCCACGCATAGAGAGCGATTCAGGCGAACAATGAACACGCAGGCAATGATAAACCGCAGTCGTGATTCACCACGGTACCCAGGGCTAAGAGCTAAAAGCTGCATTTCAAACCATCTTCGGATGCAGCTTATGGAACCCGGTCGCTTCCTGATACGCGCGGCCAAACGCCGCAAGCTTCGCGTCCTCATATAATCCCGCGAGGAACGTGATCGACACCGGCGTGTTCGGGCCGCCTTCGTTCTCATCGGCGCCGACCGCCGTGCTCTCGGGCGGCGGAGCATCCGCGCCACGCAGGCCGTTGGGCACAATCAGCGCAGGATGGCCGGTCAGGTTCGTAACCACAAGCTGCTGTCCAAATGTCGGCGTGACGATGATGTCCACCTGCTCGAACAGCGCCGAAACCTGCTTGACGGCGAGCGAACGCGCGCGCGCGGCCTGGATGTATTCGACAGCCGGGTAAAAGCGCGCTGTGCGGAAGATGTTGGGCCAGTCGTCTTCGGTCTGCTCGGTCAGCTGCGCGTCGCGGCCGGTCATGGTCAGGTCGTCAAAGGCCGCAGCGGCTTCTGCTTCAAGCATCGGCGTCATGGCGCCGTAAGGCATGTGCGGCAGTTCCACGGGGATGAGGTTCACGCCCATCGCCTTCAGCTTGTCCAGAGTTGCCAGTTCGAATTTGCGGTCATAGTCGCGGCGGACGCGCTCTGCCCGCTCCCGCGCCTCGCGCTTGCTCCTGTCCTCAGCGCTCTCGTTTGCCGGCGGCGCGGCGGGCGGCTCCGGCTTGGGCGGCTCAAAGGCGCTCTTGAAGTAGCCGATGCGCAGCGCCTTCCAATCCAGGCCGGGATCCCAGTGGAAGCTGGCGAAGGGATAGACCGAAGTGTCCTTGCCGTCCGGTCCGCAGATGGCGTCGAGCACCAGCGCGCAGTCCTCGGCGGAGCGGCAGATCGGCCCCAGCTTGTCCATGGTCCAGCTCAGGGCCATGGCGCCGGTGCGCGGGACAAAGCCGAAGGTGGGCCGCAGGCCGGAGTCGCCGCAACGCGTGGAAGGCGAGCTGATCGAGCCCAGCGTCTCCGAGCCGATGGCGAAGCCGACGCACCCGGCAGCAACCGCGCTGGCCGGCCCGGCCGAGGAGCCGCTCGAGCCCTGGCTTGGGTTCCACGGATTGCGCGTCTGTCCGCCAAACCAATGGTCGCCCATGGCCAGAGCGCCCAGCGTGAACTTGGCCACCAGCACCGCGCCGGCCTCGTCCAGCCGCTGCACCACGGTGGCGTCTTCGTCGATGGTCTGATGCTCGAACCCGCCCGCGCCCCATGTGGTCGGATAGCCTTTCACGGCGAGCAGGTCTTTGGCTCCCCAGGGAATGCCGTGCAGCGGCCCACGATATTTGCCTGCCGCAATCTCCTCGTCGGCCTTCTTCGCCTGAGCGAGAGCGCGGTCTTCAGTGAGCGTGATGGTGAAGTGCAGCGTTGCGTCGTAGCGCTTCAGGCGGGCGAGGTACATCTTCGTCAGGTCGACGGAGGTGATTTTGCGCGCTTGCATCAAGCTCGCCAGTTCGCCCAACGTTCGAAAAGCCAGATCTTCTATCTTCGCCGGCGCAATCACGTTTGGGTCTGGAGCCCACTCGTTGAGCCTGTTAAACGGCGGTCCACCAGGGTTGTAGGCCGGGATGTGAATGGTTCGCGGGCCCGCGGACGCCGCCGGCTGCGGATGAAACACGAACGCCGGCGCAACGGAGTTGGGCAGCTTGAGCGCGCGGATCTGGGCGTAGCCCTCGCGCTGGTGGCTCAGCCCGTCCAGCATCATCTTCTTCTGCGCATCAGTGAACGGGCCCACGCCGGCTAGCTGCGCGGCCTGGTCCAGCATCTCCGGAGTGATCTTGTCCCAGGCCGGCACGCTGGCTGAGGGCCCCTTCACCAACTGCTCCTGCGCCTCGGTGGACTGGCTGGCCAGCGTGTACAGGATTCCGGGCAGGAGTGCCGAGGTGATGCCGGCGCGGCTGCAGGCCGCAAGAAAATCGCGACGGTCAAGTGTCATGCGGATAGGGTCCTTTGCGGGGATGTTGGATTGCCTCTCCGACAATATAGCGGATCGATCAGACGCCGTTCAGGATCTCTTCCCGGGGCACGCCCTTGTGATTGGCGCTGCTGGAGAGAATGGCATTGAGGGTTCCGATCCGCAAAAACTTGTGCGCCGGAACCTCGATCCGGTGGTGAGAAGGCTCATCCGTTTCGAGAATGATGTGACTGCCCACCTGGTGAACGCGCCGATAACTCCATCGCCTGCAAAGATGCCTAACCGGATCTTGTCCGCTGAGGTCGCGCGGCAGTTTCATGCAACCGCCAGAACCTCATCCCGCACCATGCGGAGCCGGATCGAGGCAGGCATCGCGGAATCGAAGTAAAAAGCCTGAACAGCCTCGCGAGCGTTGGCGCGGAGTTCTTCCCAGCTTTCTGCCTGTGTGAAGATGCTCTCGCCGATGGCTTCGGCGGTAAATCCGCCGTCGGCCTCCTGAGTGACCTCGAAGATGACTTCCTTCACAGCAAGCGCCTCCATAAAGAGGCCAAGGCTCGGCCTCGCTTTGGACCATGATAACGCCAGCAGCAGTCGGATACCCTAAGACCATGGCCCTGGTTGAAGTGGAGCGCGTGAGCAAGAGCTATCCCCGGCAAGCAGGTCTGCGCACCGAGCAGCAAACGGTGGTGCACCAGATGAGCCTGCGTATTGAGCCGGGTGAGACGCTGGGGCTGGTGGGCGAGTCTGGCTCAGGCAAGACCACCGTGGCGCGCATGATCCTGGGCCTGGTTGAGCCCACCAGCGGAACCATCCGCGTGCATGGCGTGGACGTTGCGCATGCGCCGGCTGAGGAGATGAAGCGGCTGCGGCGGCAGATGCAGCCGGTGTTCCAGGATCCCTTTGCGGCGCTGAATCCGCGCATGAAGGTGCTGGATATAGTTACCGAGCCATTCCTGATTCACGGGCGCGAGCTGGGGATGGCGCGCGGCCGCGCGGCGCTGCGTGTGAAGGCTACGGAGCTGCTGCGCGAGGTAGGGCTGGACGAGTCGGCGCTGGGGCGCCATCCGCATGAGTTCTCCGGTGGGCAACGGCAGCGCATCAACATTGCGCGGGCGCTGGCTCTGAGACCGAAGCTGCTGATCCTGGACGAGCCGGTCTCTGCCCTGGACGTGAGCGTGGGCGCGCAGATCGTGAACCTGCTGCGGCGCCTGCAGCGGGAGAACGGGCTGACCTATCTGTTCATCTCGCATTCCATGCCGCTTGTTCGCTACCTGGGCACGCGGATTGCAGTGATGGAGCAAGGGCGGCTGGTGGAGACGGGAGAGGCGGAGGCGCTGTGCGCGGCGCCGCGCGAAGCCTACACCAGGCGCCTGCTGGCGGCCACGCCGGAGTTGCCTTGAAAGCAGGGAACAGGGATCAGGGATCAGAAAAACAGGGACAAAGGACAAGAGATAAGACAGAACGACCCGGATCGCTGAACGCTGATCCGGGTCGCTCTGAGGCTACTTCTGTGGAGGAGGCGGCGGAGGCACCGGTTTTGACTCCGGCTGCGTGCCGGGATTCGGCGTCGTTGCCGGAGCGGGCGCCGTAGTCGGAGCCGCGGTCGGCGCGCCGGCAGGCGGCGTGGACGGAGTTCCCGGAGCGGGAGCGGTTGCCGGTGCGCCGGACGGAGGCGGCGTGCCGGGTTTCGCCGGAGCGCCTGGAGCCCCAGGACCACCTGGACGCGGCGGCATCATGGGCCGTTGCGGCGCGGCCGGCATGTCGGTCATATCCACCAATTCCACATCGAAGATGAGGTCCGACTTGGCCGGAATGCCGGGATGGTCCGGCCGATCCGGAATGACCCGGGTGCCGTAAGCGAGTTCCCAGGGGATGAAGATGCGGCGCTTGCCGCCGATGCGCATTCCGGCAACGCCCCAGTCAAATCCAGGAATCAGGCGGCCCTGGCCCTGGGGAAAGGGGAGCGGCTGGGGCTCGCCCATAACGGGCTTGCCGTCCGCCCCCGTCACGGGTTTGCCGTCCTTCATCTCCGGACGCCGGTTGTTCTCCCAGGAATCGAAGACCACGCCGTCAACGGCGCGCCAGCCCTTGTACTTCACGTGCCAAAGCTTGCCCGATTCCCCCGCAGCTCCTTTGCCGACGATGAGGTCCTGGTATCGCCAGCCAGGCATGGCGGTTTTGGGAATGCCGGGGACGCGCTTCTCGCCGGGAGGGATTTTGTAGCCTGTTGTGCTCGTTGTGGGTGTCGCTGCGGTGGTTGTTTTTGCGGCGGCTGACGTTGGTTTGGCCGGCGGCGCAGCGGGCTTGGGAACGGTCTGCGCCGCAACTGCGGCCGAGGCCGCCAGGCAGAGCATGAATGCAAGAGTTTTCATTGCGCGATTGACTCCATAATTAGCGCGGGATTTCGTTCACCCGGAGTGTAGCAGGTACGAGTGGTCAGTGATCAGTGGTAATTGAGCAGAAACCCCCGACATGGAGCTCTGGTCACTCTCCACTGACCACTGTCCACTAATCACTGACCACTGTCTTTCGGCGGCGGATAGAACGGCAGCTTGTCGTTCTTCTCGTTGGCGCGCTTCACCGTTGCATCGCTCACCAGGAGCGCCGGGCCGAGGACGGTTTCAGGCACCTCGCCAGGGTAGTTGCCTACCCACAGATCCTTGCCGGCGGCTTCAATGCTGGAGCGGAGCGCGCGCTGATCCAGGTCGTCGAGGACCGCGCCACGAACCAGCTGGCGCTTTCCGTCCGCGGTGACGCGATAGAGGAGGCGCGGAGTGAGCGCGCCGCCCATGGTTTCAACGTAATACGCTGAGCTCATGCCGCGATCCTTCATCAAGGCGAGCAGCCTCTTGTTCAGCTCGTCATCGGAGACGCCATTCTGCACGGTGATTTTGAGAACGCCGATCATGGGTTGCGCCGGACCGGTCAGAGAGGCGCGGGCGTGGCCGTTCGATTGGGTGAAATCGCGCACCGGCTCGCGGCCAATGAGGTAGCCCTGGAGACGCCCTGACTCCACCAGCTTGACCGCCTGCGCCGGAACGCCCTGGTCATCGACCGCGTAGGCGCCGATCAAGCTATGGCCGTCCCAGGACTTCAGGCTGGGATCGTCGATGGCGTCCATGAACTCCGGCAGTATCCGCGTGTGATAGCTGGAAGCAAAGGCGCCATTGGTGCGGGCGTCCGTTCCCAGGCGCGGGCGCGTAGCGGCAACTCCCTGCGCCAGCAGGAGGCGGAGAACGTCGGTTCCCGCGTCCGCGCTGAGAAGGATGGGGCCGTGGTATTCCTCCTCGACAACGGGCGCCTTGCGAAGATCGGCGAGCGAGGCGATTTCCGCGATCGCGTGCTTGCGGAAAGCTTCGGGTGAGTCGAGATCGGCGACGGACGTCCCATCGCTGCCGAACGAGCGGTCCAGGTGCATGCCGTCCGCGGCCTGGGTGCCCACGCCGAAGGTCTCGTGGTATGTAGAGGCGGATTTGCGGACGATGGTTCCCTCAGAATTGACCAGCCTGGTGGTGGTGGCGCGAGCCTCAAAGGATGCAAGGGAGTACTCGACATCCTGCGCGGCGGAGCTCACGGAGGCATCGCTGCGATAGAGTCCGCTCTCAGCGGCCACGCGCGCGGTCCATGCGGCCTCATCCAGGTTGAGCGTGGCCGGCGCGGCCAGGGAGACTATCGGCTGCTCGTGGCTGAAGTCATCGGCCTGGGGCGGGTTCTGGACCTGTTTGAGCTCGGCCTGCTTTCTGGCGTAGGCGTCCAGGCCGTTTTTGTAGGCCGTGTCCGTAGCGGCCCAGAGCGCGGAGCGGACGGCGATGGGATCGTCGCCAAGCGCGGCAAGCTCAAGCTGGCCGTCGCCGCGCGCGCTGGAGCTGTCGGTCTTGTAGTCGCCCACGCGGACGCTGACCCGCGCCACGCGCTCATGCGTGCGCGAGGAGCCTTCGCTGGCGCCGAATTCGGCGCGCGTTTCAAAGACGTCCACCTCTTCAATGCGGTATTCAATGAAATAGGGCTTCTGAAAGCCTTTGAGCTCGAGGCCGGCCTTGCTGCGGTCCATCTCTTCGAGCATGGCTTTGAGGACGGGATCCTTTTCCGCGTCGGCGCGGGTGCCGTTGCAATAGCTGGGCTCGCATTGGGCGGAGGCGGCAGCGGCAGCGGAGAATACAAGCGCGGCAGCAAGGAGTGCGGGAGCAGAGCGGCGGATCATTGTGCCTCCTTGGCTGCGGGCGCTCCCGGCAAGGGCAAAATCGGCGGGCGCGACGTTCCCTGCGGCTGGCGCTGCGTTTCCAGATCGCGCAGCAACATGGCCGGCGCCACCGCGCTCACCGGCACTGTGCCGGATTCAGCACCGCACTCGCCGTTGAAGACTTCGCTCTTGTCGCCCGTGGCAAGAATGCTGCGCATGGCCTCAAGCGGTGTGCCCACAATGCTGACGCCGCGCACCAGCTCGTCGGGCCGGCCGTCCACGTAAACCCGGTACACCACCAGCGGAATCACCTGGAACGCCTGCGGCGAACTGCGCTGGGTGACGGCGAAGCCGGACGAGATGTCCTCAAAGAAAAGTCCGTACGGCTTGCCCTGCTTTTTGGCTTCGTCAACCAACTGCTTGCGCAGCTCGGCGTCGCTTACTGCTTTTGTTGACGTGACGATGAGGTTGCCCTGGCGGCCGTTGGGCATGCGTCCCACCTGTGCGCGCCCGTGGCCGTTGGATTCGCTGAAGCTGGCGATGGGCAGTCGCGACATGAGAAACGTCTTGAGCACGCCATCCTGGATCAGCTCGACGCGCTGGGCGCGCTGGCCCTCGTCGTCATATTGGTAGCTGCCGCTGAGCCAGGTCTTGCCGTATGTGTCCCGCGTGGGGTCGTCTGCAACAGAGAGGAATGGAGGCAAAACTTCCTTGCCCACTTCCTTGGTAAAGGTCTGGCCCTCCTCGTCGCCGCGCTGGCGCTGGCCTTCCAACCGGTGCCCAAGCACTTCATGAAAGAAGACCGCTGCGGCACGCCCGGAGAGTATCGCGGGCCCATCGTAAGGCTGGGTAATGGGAGCCTTGCGCAGCGCTTCCAGGCTCTGTCCGAGCGAACGGACAGCGGCCTCAACCTGCGCCTGCGATGGGAGGCCATCCGCCGTTTCCGCCTCAAAGGTCTGATCTCGGAAGAGGTCCATGCCGTCGTCTGCGCGCGTGACCGCCAGCACCACCAGGCGGGCGGAAAGATGCGGCGTGACAATCTGCGACCCCTCTGACGACGCGAAGTAGTCGGTCTGGTTCTCAACCGTGAGGACCACAATGTTCTGGTACACATCGGGGTATTCGCGGAAGATGCGCGAAAGGGCAGCCACCCGCTGCTCCCACGCAGTGCGATCGATACGGATAGCCGGCGCGGGATTAGCGATCGCCGTCTGCGGCTTCTGTTCGCTGAAGTCGGCCGAGGTGTCTTCTTCCTTGGCACGCACCTGCGCTTCGGTCTTCACGCGGAGAAAGTTGTCCAGCGCGTTGGAGTAGCCGCTGTTTGTCGCCAGCCACAGCGTTCGCTCCAGGGCCACGCGATCGTCGGTGAGGGGAAGCTGCACGCTGTTGACTGCGGAGCCGCGATGATCGCCGTGGGTGTTGTCGAGCTGCGAGCCGCCTAGCCGGACCTGGATATCGGCGACGCGAACGTGATTGGCGGTGCTTGAAACCAGCGCACCGTACTGGGCCTGGATGGTAACCCCGCCGGCGTCGGCCACCGAGTAGCTGAGGTAATAGGGAGGGAGCTGGTTGTCCTTGCCCGGCTCGCGGCCCAGGGTGGTAAAGGCGCGATGCAACTCCGCGGTCATGGCGCTGAGCAGCGGCGGTGAAGCGGGCTGCTGCGCGGCTGCTGAAAGAGTCAGCAGCGAGGCCAAAGCCAGGGCGGCGGCCCCGCTGCGGGCGAACGCGCACGAATACTGTAGTCGGGATGGAGCCAATTCGGTTACAAACATCGGTATCCCCGATTGTCTCAGAAATCAGCACCCCGGAGGGAGAAACAGATGAGAACGTCACGCTTCTGCACGATTGTATTTCTGGCGATGTTGCTGCTGGCCGGCCTGGCGAGAGTAGCCGCGGCCCAGACCCCTTCTTCCCCCGCCGCTCCCCCACCTGCGCAAGCGCAAAGCGCGCTTCCGCATTCTGAGCAGGCCTACACACTACCTCCGGACAAGCTGGAGAAGGCGATCACGCTGAACAAGATTCGCCTGACGCTGGAGATTGTGGGTACGCTGTGGGGATTGGCAGTGCTCTGGCTACTGCTCTCGACCCGAACCGCAGCGGGCATGCAGGCCTGGGCCGGGCGCGTCTCGGCACGTCGTTGGATCCAGGGCGCGCTGTTCTTCATGGCGTTCTTTGTGATTACGACGATTGTGAGCCTGCCGCTGGACGCGATCGGCCACGCTGTGAGCCGCAATTACGGCATCAGCGTGCAGGGCTGGGGGAGCTGGCTGGGCGACCAGGGCAAAGGCCTGGGCGTGACTCTCATCCTCGGGACGCTGGTGCTGTTGCTCTTCAACTGGATTGTCCGCGTTTCGCCGCGCCGGTACTGGTTCTGGGTGTGGCTCATCTCGCTGCCTCTCATCGTGCTGTCCATATTCGCGGAGCCGCTGATCATTGACCCGCTCTTCAACAAGTTTGAGCCGCTGACCCTGCATCATGCGGAACTGGTGGCGAAGCTGGAGCAGGTAGTGGTTAAGACGGGGACCAACATTCCGCCGGATCGCATGTTTCTGATGAAGGCGAGCGAGAAGAGCAATGGGCTGAACGCGTATGTTACGGGCATCGGCGCCAGCAAACGGTTTGTGATGTGGGATACGGCGACGGATCGTCTTCCCGACGACGAGGTGCTGTTCGTCTTCGGGCACGAGAGCGGCCACTACGTGCTCAATCACATTCCGGAGATGCTGGCCATTATGGCGGTCATGCTGTTCTTCGTGTTCTGGGCGTGTGCGCGCGCGGGCGAAGCGCTGTTGCGGCGGTTCGGCGCCCGGTGGCACATTGAAGGCTGGGAGGGAGTGACGCCCGTGGCGACGCGCGCCGGATTCCTGGCGCTGCTCTTCGCGGTCTCAGTTGCCGGGCTCATTTTGACGCCGGCAATCAACACGATGAGCCGTCATTACGAGCACCAAGCCGACGTCTACGGGCAGGAGGCGATCCACGGCCTGGTGCCGGACCCGCAGAAGACGGCTGTGTCAGGCTTCAACCACCTGGGCGAAGCGTGGCTTGAAGACCCGAATCCCAACCCGTTTGTCGAGTTCTGGGACTACAACCACCCATCGGTGAAGAACCGCGCCAACTTTGCCGCACACTACGATCCGTGGGCGAATGGGGGACATGGCGAGTTCTTCTCTCACTAAGCTCTGTCTTTCTGATCCCTGATCCCTGTTCTCTGATCCCTGCTCTTTTACAATCACCCCATGCAATACCTGACTCTTACGCGGAGGCGGCTGGATGCGTTTCCGGCCGAGGCATTCACCCCGGAACTGATTGCGCGCGAGCAGAAACGGGCAAAGGAGCTTTACGGCTCGGGGCTGGCGCGGCAGATCTGGAAGCGCGCGGACGTGGCTGGATCAGTGATCTTGTGGGAGGCGAACTCCGAAGCCGAGGTGCGCGGCGCGTTTGCCGCACTGCCGTTGGCGCAGCAAGGAATGCTGGAGCTGGTGGCGCTGGTGCCGCTGGAACCCTATCCAGGTCTGGCGCAGTAAGCGCCAGGTGTGCGCTAGCGGTTGTTCCCATGTGAAGATGCGCCCATTTGATGGGATCGAAATCGGCTGGCGCGCCGTCTGAGGAAAACCCGCCCGCTCGCGTTTCCCGCCACCCTCTCCGACGCCGTAAACTGGGATTTCGCATCTTGGCAGCACGAAGGAGCTCCATGGCCTATCCAACCAACTACCGCTACACCCGCGAGCATGAGTGGATCGCGGTCGAAGGCAACATCGGCACCGTCGGCATCACCGACTACGCGCAGAATTCGCTGGGCGACATCGTCTACGTGGACGCGCCCAAAGTGGGCGACACGGTGACCGCCAACCAGACCTTCGGCTCGGTGGAGAGCGTGAAGGCGGTCAGCGACCTCTACTCGCCCGTCTCCGGCACCGTGACCGAGGTGAATGAGTCACTGAAGAACGAGCCGGACAAAATCAATGCCGCTCCGCACGAAACCTGGATCATCAAGGTGGAGTTGTCCGACCCCGCCGAGTTGGAGAAGCTGCTGGATGCCGCAGCGTACGAGGCGTTTGTTTCTGAAGAGACGGGGCATTGAAAGGCAGCTTCTAGCCGCTAGCTTCTAGCTCCTAGCCTGAGGCTCCGCTGGAGAGGCTTCACGGATTAACGCAACATCTTTACCCGCGGGTTCTGTATCTCGCGGTTCATGCTTTTAGCTAGAAGCTAGAAGCTAGAAGCTAGGAGCTGGAAGCTGCAATGCGCTATCTACCGAAAAGCCCCGCCGAACGCGAGCAGATGCTTGCTGCGATCGGCGCGCAGTCCATTGACGATCTGTTCGCCATCATTCCCGCCGAGTACCGGCTGGACCGCGACCTCGACGTACCGCGGCAGCAGGCCGAGAGCGAGATCATTGACTACTTCAAGGCTGCGGGCGACAAGAACGCCACCGGCTACGCCAGTTTTCTGGGCGCGGGCGCCTACCGGCATTACCGGCCGGTGATTATTGACGCACTGGTCCAGCGCGGCGAATTCCTCACCAGCTACACGCCCTACCAGCCCGAGATCACGCAGGGAACGCTGCAGGCCATTTTCGAGTTCCAGACCATGATTGCCGAGCTCACCGGGATGGATGTGGCCAACGCCAGCATGTACGACGGGTCAACGGGGGCGGCCGAAGCTGTGCTGATGGCGATGCGCGTCACCGGCCGGCACAGCGCGGTGGTGGCGCGGAGCGTGCATCCGGAGTATCGCGAAGTGATCGACACGTACCTGCGCCATCGCGATCTGCCGGTGGCCGTGGTGGGCTACGATGCCGAGACCGGCCGCGTGGACCTGGCCGCGCTGGATGCGGCGGTGACGCATGAGACCGCGGCTGTGCTGGTGCAGAGCCCTAACTTCTTCGGAGTCATCGAGGACATTCCGGCCATTGCGGAGATTGCGCACAAGAAAGGCGCGCTGCTGTGCGTGTCAATTGCGGAGGCGGTCTCGCTGGGCGTGGTGCGGCCGCCGGTTGAAGCGGACATTGTGAGCATGGAGGCGCAGAGTTTTGGCGTGGCGCTAAGTTACGGCGGACCATTCTGCGGGGTGATCGCGGCCAGGGAGCAGTTCCTGCGGCAGATGCCGGGGCGGCTCGTAGGCCAGACCACGGATCATGACGGCAATCGCGGGTTCTGCCTGACGCTCTCGACCCGCGAGCAGCACATCCGCCGCGAGAAAGCGACGTCGAATATCTGCACCAATCAAGCGCTGGTGGCGCTGATGGCGACGATCTTCCTTACGGTTTATGGCAAGGAAGGGATCGGCGATCTCGCCGAGCACAACCTGGCCAAGGCGCACTACGCGGCGCAGGAGTTGAGCGCGGTGGCAGGGGCGAAGCTGCTGTTCACGGGCGCGCCGCGGTTCCATGAGTTTGTCTTGGAGACGGCGGAGTCGCCGGCGTTGTGGCAGAAGCGGCTGCTCGAAAACAAGATTGTAGGCGGCGTGGAACTGAGCCGCTGGTATCCGGAGTTGGGCAACGCGACGTTGTGGTGCGCGACGGAGATCATTACCAGGGAGCAGATTGACAAGGCGGCGGCAGTGATGGCGGCTGGATTGGTGGAGGCGTAAGAGCAGGCGGTGGCGAATCAGGGTAGACGAAAAGACGTGGGGAAAGCGTATGGGCAACGCGAATGATTTCATGCTGAAGGAGGATCGAGAGCTGCTGGCTGCAAGGTTCGAAGAGCGTCGCCAGGCGTGGGAGAAGACCCGAGATCGGGGACGAGCGTTTTATGTCGTCCTCTCCATGTTGAAGCTGGGAGGTTTGATAATCGCCTGGCGTCTGCTGCTCGACTACTTTACAGAAAGAAGCAGGATCGGTCGCGATTTCGATCAAAGATCAATTGAGGGCTACGCAGTAGTTCTCATCGTTTCGGCGCTCATAGGGATGTGGGAGTGGCGCAGTAACGAGAAGCGATACGCAAGGGATTCAGAATCCTCAGGGCGAGCTTTGTAACAAGGGCACGGCTTTAGCCGTGCCGGAACCGTATGAGGCTTTGTAACAGGGCATGACTTTAGTCGTGCCGGACAGGATGCAGAAAGGGATGGGCTTTAGCCCCTGCTATGGCAATTCCAGGCCGCAATGCCTCTCCGGTAGACATTCTCAGGCCGAAACGGACGTTTTTCGTGACCTCGAAGACGAGCATGGGCCGGAGACTACTGCAAACCGAGAGAAACGCCGGATTGCTGATCGAGATTCTGCGCGAGCTGGTCAAGGAGCACGCTTTCGAACTTCATGATTTTGTGGTGATGCCCGATCATGTGCACCTGCTCGTGACGATCGGCGAAGGGATGACGATTGAGAAGGCAATTCAGTTAGTGAAGGGCAGGTTCTCGTTCCGATTGAAGAAGGAGCACGGGTATCTGGGCGAAGTCTGGCAGAGAGGGTTTTCAGAGGTGCAGGTGATGGGGCCACAGAATTTCGAGACGCATCGCCGGTACATCGCCGAAAACCCGGTCAAGGCGGGATTGGTTCAAGCAGGGGAAGAGTATCCGTTTTGCTATCGGCATTTGGCACGAGAAAAAGCGCAAGCGAACGCAATTGCGGCTGAGCTGGCGGAGCAGGGGCTAAAGCCCGGTTGATTTTTTGGCACGCGTGCGGCACGACTAAAGTCGTGCCCTGTTACAGAGCAGAGACCTGAGGAACTAAAGAATGGCGACAACGGAAACAGTAGTTCAGGGAAAGACGTTAGGCAAGGTTCGGGCGCATCAGACGCAGAACGAGCGGCTTGTATTTGAGAAGTCTGCGCCGGGCAAAAAGGCTTACAAACTGCCGCCGCTGGATGTGCCCGCGGTTGACGCGAAGGCGCTGCTGGGCGAGGCGCATCGCTTGACGCCGGGGCTGTTGCCTGAGCTCTCCGAGATCGAGATCATCCGGCATTTTACGCGGCTCTCGACGTGGAACTACGCCATCGACCTGGGGATGTATCCGCTGGGGTCGTGCACCATGAAGTACAACCCGCGGGTGAACGAGTACGTGGCGCGCATCGAAGGGCTGGCCGAGGCGCATCCTTACCGGCCGGACTCGCTGGCGCAGGGGATTCTGGAGATTATTGAGCTGCTTCAGAAGTGCCTGCTCGACATCACCGGCATGGACGCAATCACGCTGCAGCCGGCGGCCGGGGCGCACGGAGAGTATACCGGGATCCTGCTGGCGCGGGCGTGGCATGAGTCGCAGGGGAATGCGCGGCGGAAGGTGATTATCCCCGACTCGGCGCACGGGACCAACCCGGCCACCGCGGCCATCTGCGGCTACCAGGTGGAGAACCTGAAGTCGAATGCGCTGGGCGGGATCGACCTGGAGGCGCTGACCGCGCAGGTGGACGAGGACACCGCCGCGCTGATGCTGACCAATCCGTCGACGCTTGGCGTCTTCGAGAACGAGATCCACCGCATCGCCGACATTCTGCACGCCAAAGGCGCGCTGCTGTACATGGACGGCGCCAACATGAATGCGCTGGTGGGCAAGGTGCGGCCGGGCGATTTTGGCGTGGATGTGATGCACCTGAACCTGCACAAGACGTTCTCCACGCCACATGGCGGCGGCGGGCCGGGGTCGGGGCCGGTGGCGTGCAAGGCGTTCCTGGAGCCGTTTTTGCCGGTTCCTGTGCTCGTGCGCAAAGAGAATCACCCCAATCTGCCTGCTCCTCAATCCTGGGAGACCATCAACGACGACCCGCCGGCTCCTGGCGCTGCTGAGCCCCTGTTTCGCGCACCGGTGCCTGCCGGTTCAAATGACCAAACCGGCCCTCTGGCCTGGGAGTATGACCGGCCGCAGACCGTGGGGCGGGTGCGTGCGTTTTACGGCAACACCGGCATGTTCATCCGCGCGCTGGCGTACATCCTGGCCAATGGGCCGGACGGATTGCGGCAAACCACTGAAGATGCGGTGCTTAACGCGAACTACATCCGCAAGAAGCTGGAGGACCTGTACGAGCTGCCTTACAAGACCCCGTCGATGCACGAGGTGGTGTTCAGCGACAAGCGGCAGGCAGCCAAGGGCGTGAAGACCGGCGACATCGCCAAACGGCTGATCGACTACGGGTTCCATCCGTACACGGTGAGCTTTCCGCTGATTGTGCCGGGGGCGCTGATGATTGAGCCCACGGAGAGCGAATCGGTGGAGGAGTTGGACCTGTTCATCGAGGCGATGCGGTCGATTGCCCGGGAAGTGGAGGAGACGCCGGAAGTGGTGAAGACGGCGCCCCATTCCACGCGGGTGTCGCGGCTGGACGAAGTGGCGGCAGCGCGGAGGCCGGTGCTGCGGTGGAGGCCGGCTGGCAGCTGACAGCTAACAGCTCTTGGCTGAATTCCATGAACATAAGTTAATTATTATCAGATAGATAAAACGGATTCTCTTTTTGCGGGGATGTCGCTTGGGTGGGTTTTGGGGTGGTGCCGGCGTGGCCGGAAATGGGATTTTTGGGGCCTTGCCGCTTGGATTTTTGGCCGGAAACCTTGCTTAAGCGGCCTTTTCTGGCTGCTCTTGCTGGGCCGGGGCTTGTTCGGGGGCGTATCTGCGCATTCGCCGGATCTCGGCCAT
>Ga0265338_10002765_pt1 | contig 25688 bp, 22 predicted proteins | sample 42126metaG_FD_193579 | JGI IMG/M metagenome (GOLD analysis project Ga0265338, IMG submission 193579) | Rhizosphere microbial communities from Carex aquatilis grown in University of Washington, Seatle, WA, United States - 4-21-26 metaG | ecosystem: Host-associated > Plants > Roots > Rhizosphere...
ATAGGCGGCACTATCGAGCCTGCAGCGGGTCACCGCGAAGTTAACCAGGGCGGGCGGGTCCTCAGCCGCGATCGCGGCGCTCTCGTCCATGCCCCCGCGCCTCCGTCCGCCTTGCTTCCGGCCGCATAACGCACCTTCTTCGCTATAACGGATGCGCCCCCATCGAGAGATCTGTCTTGGTGGTGAATCCACGGTGAACAAGACTGAGCGGCGGCCGGGGCGGGTTCACCAGTTCGAGGTGAAGCGCCCCGGGCCGGCGTGCACGGCACGCAGGCCAGATCACCAGCGGGCTGCGGGCTCGCTGAGAATCTTGTCGGGATTGCCTGGTGTGCCCGGGTGGCCGGCCTACCATGACGACGCACGCTGGACGCGGCCGGCGGGTCCGCCGCTGACCGGGTCGGCGGCGAGCGGCAGGGATGGGCATGGACACAGCGACACTGGGCAGCCTCTGGCATCGCGCCATCACCGCGCAGCCGTTGCCGCCGCGCGCGCTGGTTCTGGCCTGCGCCTTCGCCGCGCTCATCGTGGTCGCGTCCCGGCACATCTGGCCGCTCTCGCGGACCGTGGTGACCGTGGCCCACGAGGGCGGCCACGCGCTGATGGCGCTGCTGACCGGCCGGCGGCTGGCCGGTGTCCGGGTGCACGCCAACACCGAGGGGGTGACCTGGTCGGCCGGCCGCCCCACCGGGCCGGGCATCGTGCTCACGACCGCCGCCGGGTACCTGGCTCCGCCGCTGCTCGGGCTCGGCACAGCCGCCCTGCTGGCCACCGGGTACCTGGCCGGGGCGCTCATGCTCAGCCTGGTCCTGCTGGCCGGCCTGCTCTTCGTGATCCGCAACGCCTACGGGATGCTGGTCGTGCTGGTGGTGGCCGGCGCGGTCGTGGTGGTGCTGTGGCGCGGCTCTCCCCTGGTCCAAGGCGGCTTCGGCTACGTCATGGCCTGGTTCCTGCTGCTGGGCGGCGTGCGGCCGGTGCTTGAGCTCAACCGGTCCCGCCGCCAGGGCAGATCAGCGGGCTCCGACTCCGACCAGCTGGCCCGGCTCACCGGCGTTCCGGGCGGGGCCTGGGTGCTGCTGTTCGGCGTGGTGGCGGTCGGCGCGCTGGCCATCAGCGGACTGTGGTTGCTGTACTGACGGGACGGCCGGGAGCAGCATCATCACGACCCCACCTTCTACCGTTCACCACGTGACGCTGCCGCGGCGCCTCCAGCGACCCGTGCTGCTACCCCTGAGCCCGGCCGCGCCGGGGGCCCGGGCACGGGGCCCCCGGCGCCGGGCGAGCTGACGCATAGGGGCCGCTACCAGCGGCCCCTATGCACGACATCGTCGAACGGGCGGCGGTCCGGCCGCTGAATCGGGGTCAGCGGCCGGCGGGCCGGGTAGCCGAGCGCGATCATGTAGGCGAGGAACTTCCCGTCCGGCAGGCCAAGTAGTTCCTGCGCGAGCTGATGATTCCCCACGGCCGCGTGGCCGCTGCCAATGCCGAGGTCGGCGGCGGTGATCATCATGCTGATCGTGGCCTGCCCGAGGTCGTACTGGCACTGATCGCGCTCGCGGTCGTCCGCGGGCACCGGTGCCACCAGGGCGATGGTCGCGGCCGAGTGCACCACGTGCCCGGCCCCCTGCCACACCCTGGCGAGTTCCGTCAGCTCGTTCCGGTCGGTGACGACGACGAAGTCCCACGGCTGCCAGTTCCGCGAGGACGGCGAGCGGCGGCCGGCCTCAAGAATCCGGTCCAGGTGCGCGGCCGGGATGGTTCGGTCCTCGAATTCACGGACGTTCCTGCGCGCCCTGATGGCGTCCCATGTCTCCACGCGCGACGGCCTACCCCCTGAGCCATCCGGAGAAACTGCCGACGGCCTGGCTTCCCGGGACGTCGGCCTGCGGTCGATTCATCACTTTCCGTAAGCTGACGTCACAGCCCGCGCGCAGGGGGGTGCGCTGGCCCGGACACGTGGAGGCACCGATGGTCACCCGTGAGGTCGCCTGGCCCAGCGGCACGCCCTGCTGGGTCGATCTGGGGGTAGACGACGTCGCCAAGGCCAGCGCGTTCTACGCGAAGCTCTTCGGCTGGGAGATCGAGACGGGACCGCCCGAGGCGGGCGGGTACGCCATGTGCCTGACGAACGGCCTGGCCGTGGCGGGCATCGGGCCGAAGCAAGGGCCCCCGGGAACACCGTCGGCCTGGACCACCTACCTCGCTTCTGACCTGGTTGAGGAAACGGCCCGGAAGGTCAAGACAGCCGGCGGGCATGTCCTCATGGAGCCGATGGACATCATGGACGTCGGCCGGATGGCGGTCGCGGCCGACCCGGGCGGCGCCGTGTTCGGCATCTGGCAGGCCGGCGCGCACATCGGCGTCGGGCTGGCCAACGAGCCGGGCACGCTGTGCTGGAACGAGAATTTCAGCCGCGACTTCGACCGGAACAAGGCCTTCTACCAGGCTGTGTTCGGTTATGAGTTCGGTGACATCGGTGATGTCAGCTTCAAGTACGCCACCCTGAAGGTCGGCGGCACCGACGTGGGCGGCATCGGCGAGCTTGACAGCACCTTCCCGGCCGGGGTTCCGCCGCACTGGTCGTCGTACTTCGCCGTCGAGGACACCGACGCCGCGGCCGCGAAGGTCACCGCCGCAGGCGGCCGCGTGGCGCGGGCGCCGTGGGACACCCCCTACGGTCGGATGTCCGTGGTCAGTGACGATCAGGGGGCGGTCTTCTCGCTGATCAGCGTGCCCGTGCCCGCCGAGACCTGACCCCGGTGCTACGGGGTGCCGGCCGGGATCCTCGGCTCATCCGACATGAGCCGCTCCGCGGTCCGGGCCGCGGTGCCGCGCGCCCACCGGCCGCTGGTGATCATGCCGATGATCAGCACCGCCGCGCCGCAGCCGATGACGATCCACCAGCCGACGTGGCTGGCCTGCGCGAAGCCGCGGGTCAGCGGGCCGGCCAGGGCTGAGGTCACCGCCGAGCCGACCACGGCCACGCCCAGCGTCTGGCCGAGCTGCCGACTCGTGGAGGCCACCGCCGCGGCGACCCCGGCCTGGTCGCGGGGCATCCCGGACACGGCGGTGTTGGTGATCGGGGCATTGACCATGCCGAACCCGATGCCGAACACGATGTAGGCGAGCAGCAGCCAGGCCACCGGGGTGCTGTTCGACAGCCCGGTCAGCAGGACACCGCCCGCGGTCATCGTCACCCCGGAGATCAGCAACGGCAGCCGCGGCCCGCTGCGGCCGACCATCCGGCCGGAAATCGGCGCGCTCAGGGCGGTGACCGCGGCCAGCGGCAGGGTGAGCAGGCCGGCGTGCAGCGCCGAGTACCCGCGCACGTCCTGCAGGTAGAGGGTGTTGAGGAAGAGGAAGCCGCCGAGCGCCGCGAACGCGCTGATGGCGACCACGGTTGCCCCGGAGAACGGCGCGCTGCGGAAGAACCTCAGGTCCAGCAGGGGCTCGCTGCGCCGTGGTTCAAAGATGAGCAGGGCGGCCAGCGCGACCGCGGCCAGGCCGAAGAAGCCGAGGATCTTCGCGGAACCCCAGCCAGAACCTGGGCCCTCGATGATCGCGTAGATCAGCGGCGCCAGGGTCGCGATGACCAGGAGCTGGCCGACCGGATCGAATCGCCGGGGATGCGGCGCCCGGGACTCGGGCACGAACAGCATGGTCGCCGCGATCGCGGCGACACCCACTGGGATATTGACCCAGAAAATCCCCCGCCAGCCCACCGAGGCGATCAGCGCCCCGCCGACGACCGGCCCGAGCGCCAGGCTCACGCCGAATGTGCCGCCCCAGATGCCGATCGCGCGCGCCCGCTCGCGGGGGTCGGTGAACGTGTTGACGATGATGGACATGGCCACCGGGTTGAGCATCGAGCCGCCGATCGCCTGCAGCATCCGGAAGGCCACCAGCCAGCCCAGGCTGGGGGCCAGGCTGCACAGCAGCGAGCCGAGGGTGAACGTGGCCAGCCCGGTCTGGAAGGTCCTGCGCCGCCCGAACCGGTCGGCGGTGGAGCCGGACAGCATCAGGAAACTCGCGATCACCAGCGTGTACGCGTCGACGGTCCATTGCAGCCCCGAGAGGGAGGCGCGCAGGTCGCGCTGGATGGACGGGAGCGCCACATTCACGATCGTGTTGTCGAGAGAGACGATGACCAGGCTCATGCAGCAGATGGACAGGATGAGCAGTCGCCGCTGCCGGCTGAGCTCTGGCAAAACTTCCCCCAGTACTGACCGTTCGACTGGTACTTGCGAAAATACAACTAAACGATAGGCGGCCCTGACCTGTGCTCGGCCGTGCCGTCGGGTCAGCCGATGGTCGCCCGATGCTGGTGTCAGCTTCGCCGGGGAGTGGCCGACTGGCGCGCGGTCCGGACGCGGAATCCGTCTGGCCGCCTGCGGAATCCGTCCGGCCCCGGAGTCAGGCTGGCCGCGGCGTCAGGCCGGGCACATCCACTCGGCGCGGCCGCTGCGCGGTCCCGGCCGGTCAGCGCCCGGCGGCGGGAAATGCTCACGGAGGGTGAAGGCGTACTGGGTGGGACCGTGCGCCCGCAGGTGCCGGACCCGTTCCTCCGCGTCCTGGACGGCCGGCTCGCGGCCGCGGGGAATCCACCACAGGGCTGTGTGCGCCTCGGCCATCGGCACGAACCACTGCCGGCGGCGCCGCAGCACCTGCCGGTGCGCGTCGGAGTAGACGAACGCGGCCAGCGCCTCGGCTGACTCCCACAGCGACATGTTGACGATGACGCCTGCGCTGCCCGCCTGGTCCCACTCGAAGGCGAGGATCGACGTGGCGTTGCCGTCCTCGGCCTGCAGCCGCCAGATGAATCCGGGGGCGGCATCCGCGGTGGCGTTGACCGGGTCGAGCGCGGCGACGAAGTCCGCCAGGACCGGGCTGTCCAGCGGCGCACCCAGCCGAGCGATGTTCACCTGGGCCAGCACGTAGTCCACGCCGCCATGCTGCCACAATCCGGCCCCGCGGCGGAGCCCGGCGGCGCGGGCCGCGAAACCCAGGCGGCGGTCTCAGCCTTCGCGGACCAGGGCGACGACCGGGATGACGCGATCGGTCTTGGCCTGGTACTCCGCGAACCCGGGGTAGCGCCGGGCCTGCTCCGCGTACCACTGGTCCCGTTCCTCGCCCTCCAGCACGACCGCCCGGGCCGGGAAGCTGTCCGTGCCGACCTCGACGCTGACCTGCGGGTTGGCCACGAGATTGTGGTACCAGTCCGGATGGACCGGCGCACCGGCCCGGGACGCGAACACCAGCAACCGGTCGCCGTCGGCGAGGTACATCATCGGGTTCGTCCGCTGTGCCCCGGATCTGCGGCCGGTGGTCGTCAGCAGCACCAGCGGGGCTCCCTCAAACTGGCCGCTGACCTTGCCCTCGTTGGCCCGGAACTCCTCGATGATCTTGCTGTTCCAGTCCCCTGCGTCCGCCATGTCTCTCCTGCCTCGTTCCGCCCTGCATCGTTCCGCCGCCGCCTGGTGCGGCGGTCGCTACTCAACCGGCCGCAACACGCACGGCCGGGACACAATTCCAGCATGGGGCTGGTGCCCTCAGCCCGGGGTGGGCCACACCACGGGGAAGAGCGGGTGATCCATGGCCGCACCGGCAGGGAGTTCCCTGGCCAGGCCATCGAAGGGCGGCGAGGTGCGCCACGTCCGGGGTGCGTGCCGGGCCCGCTCGGACAGGTACCGCAGCGACAGGACCCGCCTGCGCCCCGGGTACGGGAACCCGGGTGCACCGTGCACGGTCAGGAAGTCGAAGAAGATGGCGTCGCCGGGCCGCAAGTCGAATCGGCGGATGTCGAAGTCCGGCCGCCTGGTCTCGATGTCGGGCAACTCGGCCAGGCTGCCCTCGGGGAACCACTTTGCCTCCCCGCGCAGGAAGGTGCGGGGCATCAGCCACGGGCCACGATGCGAGCCGGCCACCAGTTCCAGGCCGCCCGCCTCGGGTACCGGGTCGACCGGGATCCAGGCGCTGACACCCAGGCCGTCCACGTTGTAGTAGGGCTGATCCTGATGCCAGGGCGTGCGCTGCCTGGTCCCGCCCTCCTTGACCAGGACATGATCGTGGTAGAACCGCACCCGCGGCGACGACATCAGGGTGGCGGCGATCCGCGGCACCCGGGAGTTCCTGGCCAGCCGCTCGATCTCCGGGATCTCCCGCCACCGGCAGAAGTCCTCGGTGAACGAGCCGGGATCGTCCGCGCCGCTGGCCACCTGCACCAGCGGGCCCGGGCTGGCCAGCACCATCTCGATGGCCCGGGCTGCCTCCATCAGCTCAGCCGGATCAAGGGCGTCCCGCACGCACACCACACCGTCACGAGCGAAGGCTCCGGCCAGCTCACCGGGGCTCGGCGTCTCCTGCATGACTTAACCCTAGGGTGTGCCCCCGGCCCGTGACAGTCGCGAATGACCAGGCCCGGGGCTCGACACGGCCCGCGGGCGGCGCGATCCTTGACGGAGCCGCGCCAGGAACAGGGGGAACCATGGCTCACCCGGCAGTCCGCTGGTCCGATGACATCCACGATGTGATCACCGGTGACATCACCGCAGCCGTCGCCTACGTCACGCCCGCCGGCGGCGCGGTGGTCACTGCCGTGGCTCCCTGCGGCATCGAGCACCGCGACGAGGGGACGGTCGGGTTCACCAGTTCGCTGGGATTCGGCAAGAAGCTTGACCGCATCGTCCGCGATCCGCACGTCGCCCTGGCGTATCACTCCCGCGAGCACGGGTTCTCCGCCGCCTGCACCTTCGTGCTGGCGCAGGGCCTCGCGTCGGTGGATATCACGCCGTCGCGTGACCGGCTCGAAGCTCTGGCCCCGCAGGTGACGCGCTATCTCGGCGAGCCGAAACGGGGCCTGGTCTGGGACCGGCTGCTCCGCGAGTACTACCAGGAGCGGGTCTTCATCGATGTCGACGTCGAGCGGATGGTCAGCTGGCCCAGCCTGGACGGGCACGGCGAGGCCGTGGTGACCGGGGCGGAGTGGCCCGGGCCACCGGCCCCGCAGCCGCCGCCGAAGAACGGCACCTGGCCCCGCGTGGATGTGGCCCGGACCGCCGGGCGGCTCGCCCGGCTCCCCCATCGTGTCCTGGCCTACCGGGGCGCCGACGGGTTCCCTGTCGTGGTGCCCGTCCAGATCGGCGGGCACGACGGCACTGGTCTCCGGGTGCTGGCGGCCGCCGGCCTGCTCCCGCCCGGCGGCCGCCGCGCGGGCCTGCTCGCCCATGCCTACCGGCCGCACCTGGTCGGCCTGGCCACCCAGGTTTTCACCGGCTGGCTTGAGGTTCCCGGCGACGGGCCAGCGGTCTACGCGCCGCACACTTCGAAAGGCTTCGCGGCGCCGCCGCGCAAGAACCTGCTGCTCGTGTCCAACGGAGTGCTCGCCAAAGTCGGGCTGTGGCAGGCCAGGCGGAACGGAACCGCCGCGAAGCTGGGCCAGCTCGCCGCCGAGCGGGACACGGCCGGCTGACCACCCTGACCACACGACTGGCCACCCTGACCACACGGCTGGCCCCGGCTACTCCGCATGGCCGCCCGGCGCTGTGCACCGGGCTGTGGACGATCCAGTGGACAGGGGTCTTTTCCAGGGGACAACGGGGACCATGCTGTGGATGGCCGTGTGGATAGCTAAAGAATTGTGAAATTGCCGACCGGCAGGTCTTGCGCCGCACCGTGCGGGCGCAGTAAAAATGCACTCACCACTAAGGCGGACGCCAGCCGGGGGCAACCCCGGACGCTGGAAGAACCGGGTAACTGGGACTTCGGGCGGGTATCCGGCCCTGGTGCAGGTCTAGCGGTTCAAAGACGCTGAGCAATCGGCGAGCCGGTGCCGCAAGACCGGACGAGGCCCCTCCATCTCATACATGGGGGGGCCTCGTCCGGTTCTGACCGCCCTTATTGTGCCTGACCGCAACGGTCTGTACCGGCAGCGACACGCCGGCGGTGAGGAGCGCAACTGGTGATCTCGGACCGGCGGGCCGGCCGCGTCCTGTCGGTGAACGTGGGCCTGCCCCAGGATGTGGCCTGGCATGGCCGGACGGTGCGCACGGCGGTGTGGAAGCGGCCGGTTGACGGCCCGCGGATGGTGCGGCGGCTCAATATCGACGGCGACGGGCAGGGCGATCTGGCCGGGCACGGCGGCGAGCACCGGGCGGTGTTCGTGTACCAGATCGAGTCTTACCGGTACTGGCAGCAGCAGCTCGGCCGCGACGACTTCAGCCCCGGCCAGTTCGGGGAGAACTTCACGGTCACGGGGCTGGCGGATGACCAGGTGTGCCTCGGTGACCGGTACCGGATCGGCGAGGCGGTGTTCGAGGTGACCCAGCCGCGGGTCACCTGCTACCGGGTGGGCATCCGGATGGATGACCCGCGGATCCCGGCACTGCTGGTCTCCCACCACCGGCCCGGGTTCTACCTGCGGGTGCTGCGCGAGGGTGCCGTGCAGGCTGGTGATGAGATCACGCAGGTCGCCGCCGGGCCCGAAGCGATGACGGTGGCCGAGGTTGACGCCCTGCTCTACCTGCCGGGGCATTCCCGCCAGCGGCTGGCGCAGGCACTGCGGATCGCGGCCCTCCCGGACGGCTGGAAAGCCTCGTTCCGGGCGATGCTGAACCAGTCCGGATCGCCCGCCGGTACCGCGGGTAACGCCGGGCTGACCGCGGTAAGCCCGCCGCCGGCCTGGCCCGGGTTCCGGCCGATGGCGGTGACCGCTCTCGACCGGGAAACCGAGTCGGTGATCTCGGTGCACCTGGCCGATCCGGCCGGGGCTGCGGTGCCGGCCGCCGGGCCAGGGCAGTTCCTGACCGTGCGGCTGCCCGCCGGCCCGGAGGGTCAGCCGCTGCTGCGCAGCTACTCACTGTCCGGGCCGCCGGGCGCCAGTTCCTACCGGATCAGTGTCAAGCGCGAGCCGCACGGCGCCGGGAGCCAGTTCGTGCACGCCCGGCTGCGGGCAGGCGACCTGCTGGACGTGGCCGCACCCCGCGGCACCTTCATCCTCCAGCCCGGGGAGACACCGGTCCTGCTGATCAGCGCGGGAGTGGGGGCGACCCCGGTGCTGGCCATGCTGAATGCGCTGGCCGCGGCCCGGTCCGGCCGCGATATCTGGTGGCTGCACGGCGCCCGCAGCCGGGCTGAGGAGCCGTTCGCCGCGGAGTCGCGGTCGCTGCTGGCGGAGCTGGCCAGCGGGCACCGGCAGATCAGCTACAGCCGCCCGGGCCCGGGCGACGTCCGCGGGCGCGACTACCAGACGCTGGGGCGGCTGTCACCGGACGTGCTAGCCGGCCTCGGCCTCCCGCGCAACGCGGATGCCTACATCTGCGGTCCGGCCGCGTTCATGGCCCAGGTGTCCGCCGCACTGGCCGGCCTGGGCATCGACGGCTCCCGCGTGCACACCGAGATCTTCGGCACCGCGGGCTCGCAAACGCCGGGCATCGCGCCCGCCGCTGCCCGGCCGCCGCACCCGCCAGCCGACCAGCCCGGCACCGGCCCGCTGGTCGCGTTCGCGCGCAGCGGCCTGACGGTCCCCTGGGATCAGGGCTACGCCAGCCTGCTCGAGCTGGCCGAAGCCTGCGACGTGCCGGTGCGCTGGTCATGCCGCACCGGCGTGTGCCACACATGTGAGACAGCCCTGCTGTCCGGAACGGTCGGCTATGCCCCCGACCCGGTCGATGACCCGGCCGGCGGCAGCGCGCTGATCTGCTGCTCCCAGCCCCGCAGCGACCTGGCCCTCGACCTGTGACCCAGGGGCGCCAGCCCGGGCGGCAGACCGCACCGCCGTATCCGCACGGTGCCCTCGTGCCGCCCAGCCCCGCTGCCCGGCGGATCCCGCTACCGCGGCGCGGGGCTGGCCGTGGCGAGCATCGCGGCCGCGTGCCGGGTGCGCACGCCGAGCTTGGCCAAGATGGCGGAGACGTGGTGGTCGACGGTCTTAGCGGAGATGACCAGGCGGGCGGCGATCTCCGCGTTGGTGCGCCCGGTGCAGATAAGGTCGAGGATTTCCCGTTCGCGGCGGGTCAGGCCGAGGGGATGCTCGCGGGTGGCGGCGCGCTGGCCGGCCGGGATCGAGCGGATGCCCAGCTTGCGCATGGTGCGCCGGATGATGCGGGCGGTGGCGGTGGCGCCGAGGTCCTGGCAGATGTCCAGGGCCTGGCGCAGGGCGGGCTCCTCGGCTGAATCGAGCAGGGCCAGCGCCGCGTCGTAGGGGCAGCCGATCTCGTCCCATAGCTTGGCCGCGTTCCGCCAGTCGCCGTCGAGTTGCAGCTGGTAGGGCTCGGCGATCCCGGGCTGCGGCCGGCGATCTGATCCAGTGCGGCGCAGCCAGGCAGCCACCTCGCCACGCAGCCAGGGGCCGGCGCCATCCGATGCCTGGCCGGCCAGGTCGGCTTCGTGGCGCGCGGCCGCCAGCTCGCCCGCTAGCCAGCGCGCTTCCGCCCGGCCGAGCCGCGCGGGCACCACGTAGCCGGGCTCGCCGGTACCGTCCGCCGCGGCCATGGCCTCGTCCAGGCACTCCCAGGCGCCGGGCTCGCCGCGGCGGGCCCGGATCCGGCCGAGGGTCCCCAGCGGGATCATCCGGTTCACGGGAGAGGCGAGCACTCGCCGCAGCACTACCCCGCTGAGCATGACCGACTCGTCCCACCGGCCCAGCCGGTCCAACGTCGCGGTCCGCACCCCCTGCAGGCAGGAAAGGTAGATGCCGAGGTCGTGTTCCGCACAGTAGGCGACGCCGTCGAGGTAGTACGGCCCGGATTCGGCATAGCGCTGGCGGCCGCAGCTCAGCTCGTGCAGGTTGCTGTAGAGAAACCCCGCCTGCGCAGCGGCACCGTGATCGAGCGCCACGGCCAGAGCCCGTTGGAGCAGCGTCTCCCATTCCTCCCCGGCGGACCAGGCGGCCACCGCCTCGACATTGAGCACGGAACTCTGCACCTCGTGGCAACCGAGCCGGTCGGCGATCTCCCGTGCCTGCCGGGCGAGCGCGATCGCCTCGCCGAATCGCATATCTACCACCCGGTGGCCGGCGACGCTGACATAGGCATGGGCCAGCTCGACGGTCGGGCCGAGCGGCTCCAGGACCCGCAGCGCGTCGGCCCAGGCGGTGGCCGCCTCACGGCCACGGCACAGCCGCCACAGGGCACCCGCGCTCCGGCGCAGGGTGTCACCTTCGCGCAGCCGGTCGCCAGCCTCACGCCACAGCCCCAGTGCCCGCTGGTAGGCGTCCGCGGCGGCGCCGGGGCTGTCGATCACGCGCAGCTCATCGGCCAGGTCGACATGACGGGCAGCGAGCGCCTCGGGAGGCTCGTCGGCGGCGAAGCGGAGGGCCCGCTCGAACTGCGCGGCTGCTTCGCGATGCGAGCCAAGCTCGACGGCCCAGTGCCCGGCCCGGGTGGCGTGATGCAGCGCGGCGGGCCCATCACCGGCCGCCTCGGCGTGGAAGGCCAGCCTGGCGTGGTCTTCGCAGCCGGAGTCGCGCAGCGCGGCCAGGATGGCGGCGTGGATGGCCGGCAGGCGGTGCCCGGGGACCGCCTCTTCCACCGCGCGGCGGGCGATCTCATGCCGGAACCGCAGCGCCGCCCCATCTGCCACCAGCAGCCCGGACTCAGCCAGCTCATCGACTATCCCCGGCGAGGCGGCGGCGGCCCGCTCGAGCAGCCACGGCTCGATCGTGGCGCCGATCAGCGCCGCGACGTAGAGCACGCCGCGCGCTTGCGGCCCGAACCGTGCGGCGCGGGCCAGCACCGCGTCCCGGGCTGACCGCGGCACCCTATCCAGCCCGGTCTGCAGCACCTCTGCGACATAGAAGGGATTTCCGCCGGTGACCCGGTGCAGTTCGGCGGCATCCAGGCCGCTGCCGGCGGCCATGACCTCGACCGCCCCGGGCGACAGCGGCGCCAGTTCGATCCGCCGGGTACAGCGCTGTACCGCGAGCTCGCCGAGCGCCACCCGCAGCGGATAGCTCACCGCCAGCTCATCCTCCCGGTAGGTCGCCACGATCAAGACCGGGATCTCGCCGATCCGCCGGGCCAGGAACCGGAGCAGATCCAGGGTCGCCTCATCGGCCCAGTGGATGTCCTCGACGACGACCACGCGCAGCCCGCCCGGCTGGCCGAACTCGCCCAGCAGCGCGGTGAACAGCTCATCCCGGGGAGCCTGGGCCCGGTCCAGGCGGGCCAGCGTCCCGCCCAGCTGGCCCGCGATATCCAGGAACGCCCCCAGCGGGCGCGGCGTGAACAGCCCGTCGCATGCCCCCCAGTACCAGCGCGCATCAGTCAGGCCGGCGGCGAACTGCTCCAGCAGCGCCGACTTCCCCACCCCCGCCTCCCCGGCGACGAGCACGACCCGGCCCTCGCCCCGGCGGGCCTGATCAGCGTAGTCAGCCAGCAGAGCCAGCGGCAGGCCCCGTTCCTGCAAAACCATGCCGCCAGTGTCAGTCAGACCCCAGCCTGAGCGCAATCCGGCTGGCAACCCGGTCAGCGTTTCCAGCCGAGCAGCCAGCATGGCCCGTGGATCTTGGCGGGTATGCGCCAGTGGCAGGCACCGAACTGGCACTGCGGTCACGACGGAGGAACGCACGGCTGTATGGTCGGCGGATCTGGCGGGGAACGTCTGGGGGTGGTGAATGTGACCACGACTCGGCTCGACCTCACGCGGCGGCAGATCCTGGCGTTCCGGCAGCACATCGGCGGCCTTGGCGAGCGAGTTGCGCACGGCTCCGATTCGCTGCGCCGCGCCGCCTGGGCGGGGCTGCAGGACAGCATGCCCCGGGCCGCGCTTCTCTCGATCCACGCGCGCGTGGCGGGGACCGGGCCCGCCACGTGGGAGGACCCCTCACTTGTCCAGATCTGGGGCCCGCGGTTCAACGTCTTCGTGGTCGCTGCGCCCGACCTCGCCGTTTTCTCGCTCGGGACGCTGCCCGATGATGCCCGGGGCCGGCAGCGGGCGGAGGACCTTGCCGCCCGGCTGAGGGCTCTCCTCGGCGGCGCGCGGATGCCCTACGGAGAGGCGGGCCGCGCGCTGGGCGTGCACCCCAACAGCCTCAGGTACGCGGCGGCCACCGGCACGGTCGTGATCCGCTGGGAAGGAGCGCGGCAGCCGGCCGTCTGGACCGTGCCGCCACCGCAGATTGATCCCCGCGACGCCCGCCTGGAACTCGCCCGCCGGTACCTGCACATCTACGGCCCCGCCACGCCCGAGGCCTTCGGCCAGTGGGCGGGGATCGGCCGGCGGCCCGGCATCGCGGCGTTCGAGGCGCTCCGCACGTCGCTGACGCCGGTCCGCACACCGGCCGGCGATGCGTGGATCCTCAGCCAAGACGAGGCCGCCCTGCGCGCCGCACCGCCGCCCGCCGCACCCGCACGGCTGCTTCCCAGCGGCGACCCCTATCTCCTCCTCCAGGGAGCCGACCGCGACCTGCTGGTCCCTGACGCTGACCGCCGCCACGCGCTGTGGACCCCGCGCGTCTGGCCCGGCGGGCTCCTCCTCAGCGGAGAGATTGCCGGGATCTGGCGGCGCGCAGGCACCGCGCTGACAGTCCAGCCCTGGCGCCGGCTGTCGCGCGCGGAACGCGATGCGGTGACGGCGGAAGCAGAGTCCCTGCCACTGCCCGGCCCAGGAAAGAAGATCGCCGTCCGCTGGGACGGCTGAGCCCGGCCCAGCTACACCAGAGGCGCTCGCCTGACGGGCGACGCTCGGCCACCGCGATCACTGACCAGTGTGGCCGCCAGCCAGTGCCATCATGAGCCTGCTGAGGGGTGACCTGATCGGCATCTTCGCGGGGGGCCTGTCGTGGGCGCAGGTCCCGGCAATACAGGACGTTGGGCTCTGCGCGTTGCCGGGCGGGTAGCGATTAGATGTAAGCGCAGGGAGGGACCCCTTGAGGACGCGGGGATGTGGGCCAGCAGCCCGCACACCACGCAATCTGGATCCGCGAGCAGCGGATGGGGTCCCACCTGCGAATGCCTGTTAGCTTGCCCAGGCAGCCTGCCCGCCGTCGTACCATCCCGCGGCGACTCGAACCCCGGCTTGGCTCAGATTAGCGCGCATGCTCGCCAGCGTTGCGGGCTGCCCGTTTCTGTTTGGTAGCTGGCTGAGCGGACGTGTGCGTTCAGCCTGGGGCCCGGCAGCCTGCCCTGCCCACGGTTCGCCGTGCGTCCCGCCACGCGATCAGCGCTGTCCGGGTCCGGGGTGAGACAACCTGCTCGCCCCGGCGCCGGGCGCGGAGCTGCGCACGCAGCCACGCTGGCGCATTCGCCTGCTCCACCGCCTGCGTCTTGGTCAGGAGCTGGCCCGTCTCAAGGGCGTGGCGGCCCCGGGCCATCGAGGTCAGTCCCAGGTCAGCGATCACCGGGTTCAGCCACATCAGCGGCCGGCCCGCGGCCCGCGCCCAGTACCCGCACAGCTCCGCGCGCGCGGCGCGCCGAACGTCATCGTCGGTCATGTCCGGCAGCACGGCGGCCGGCGGCCGCCCCAGGACGGCGAAGCCGTGCCGCACCAGCTCGGCGCGCGTCACCCCGGAAAGGCTGCGGTGGACCAGCGAGCCGTGGGTCCACGTCGGATGCAGTGCCGCAGCGTCGGCCAGCCGGTCCGCATCGACATACACACACCCCAGGTCCAGGCCCTTAGCGACCCCGTGGTCCAGTTCGCGGTGCAGGCCGGTCAGAACCTCCTGCCGCGCCCGGCCAACCGGGCCCTCGGTCAGGGCCACAAGGTCGAGGTCACTGACACCAGGGACATAGTCCCCCGTGGCCAGGGAACCGGCCACCAGCAGGTCGGCCACCCAGCCCAGATGGGCAAGACAATCCGCAAGCGCACTTACGGCCGCCGGCACGCTGGTCACCCTGGCCAGCCTAGTTCTGCTGTTAGCTTGCCCGGCAGCCTGCCCGCCGTCGCGCTATCCGCGGCGACTCGAAGGTCAGCAGCCACGGAGGGTTGCTGACCGGATGCGCTCACAACAGCGGTTCGGTATTGCAGCGCCCGAGCCAGGCTAGCCAGGAAATCAGCGTGGCCGAGGTCATCGTCGACTGGTCGCGGGGCGGGAGCGGGAGCGGCAGGGTCAGCTGCGTACCGGGGGCCGTTCGGTAAGGGGCGGATCGATGGCGATCTCTGGCACGCTGATGCGGAATTTCACCCCTTGCTGCAGCGGAATCGCCTCGACGGTTCCGCCGTGCATGTCGGCGATCCTGCGGACGATCGCAAGGCCGAGGCCCGAGCCGGGCAGCGCCCGCGCCTTTGCCGACCGGTAAAAGCGGTCGAAAATGTAGGGCAGGTCGTCCGCAGAAATTCCCGGCCCGTCGTCGCTGACTTCGACCGTCCCGCCGGATGCGGAGATGCGGATGCGACCATCCGGCTGGCTCCATTTCAGCGCGTTGTCCACCAGGTTACCGATCGCCCGTTCCAGGGCGTCCGGATCGCCCCGGACCAGCGTCGGCCAGCAGTCGAGCTCGTACCGTAGCCCCGACGCCCGGCCGGCGGCCCGCGCTGCGACTCGTTCCGCGACCAGATCCAGCCGGACGTCTTCGATGTGGAACGAGGCCCGCCCGTCACGAGCGAGCTCGACCAGGTCATTGATCAGCACGCGCAGCTCGCCCGCCTCGGCCAGCGCGGCCGCGGCCAGTGCCGGCGCGCTGGGATCGTCCGGCCGTTCAGCGAGCAGTTCGAGGTTGGTGATCAGGCTGGTGAGCGGGGTGCGCAACTCGTGCGAGGCGTCGGCGACCAGCCGGCGTTGCGCGCCCGCCGATTCGTCCAGCGCGGCCGTCATCGCGGCGAATGCCTGCCCGAGCCGGCTGATCTCGTCCTGGCCTGGCGTCTCGATCGGCGCGCTGAGGTCGCCGGTGGCCCTGATCCGCTCGACGGTTTCGGTCAGCCGGCCCACCGGGCGCAACACCCGGCCCGCGGCCAGCCGCGCCGTCACCGCCGCGCCAATCGCGCCGACCGGTACGAGCGCGACGAGCAGCCAGCCCAGCGCCGTCTGGGTCGATGCCGTATCCGACACCGGCAGGGCGGCCCGGACCAGCGCTCCGGAATTGCCCGGAAACTGCATGGTGTAAATGCGGTAGACGACGCTTCCGTAGGTCTCGTCCTGGAAATACGGCTTGTCCTTCCCGTCCGCCACCTGGACATCGTGATCGGTGATGCTGACGAACCCGTTCGTCGGGCCAGCCGCGGCACCGGGCAGGATCTGCAGCTGCGTATTGCCGAACGGGACCAGCTGCCCGACGGCACCGGCTTGTTTGAGCTTCGCCGCTATGGACGGTGCCTCTCTGGCCACCTGCACCAGAGATTGGTCGTTCTTTCCACGCAGGTTCGCGCCGACCGCCTGATAGACAACCGCCGCCACAATCGCCAGCGCGCAGAAGACGACCATGCCAACGGCGATCGCGACCCTGGTGCGCAGGCTCATGTCCCTTCCCGCAGCACGTAGCCGATCCCGCGGACGGTCTGGATCAGTCGCGGCTCGCCCAACTTCCGACGCAAATAGCTGATATAGACCCACAGCCCGTTCGATTCCGGGCCGAAATCGTACCCCCACACCGATTCGAATATCTGGGTCCGGGACAGCACCCGCCCCGGGTTGCGGACGAACAATTCGAGCAACGCGAATTCGGTCTTGGTCAGCGGCAGCCGTTCACCGCGGCGACTTGCCTGGTGCGCCGCGAGATCGAGTTCGATATCGGTGAACCGGAGCACGTCGGCGCCCGCGCCGCTGCGCCGCAACAACGCGCGTAGCCGCGCCCGCAGCTCCTCCAGCGCGAACGGCTTGGCCAGGTAGTCGTCGGCGCCGGCGTCCAGCCCGGCGACCCGGTCGGACACCAGGTCTCGCGCGGTCAGCATCAGGATCGGGGTGTCGTCGCCGCGTGCCCTGATCGCGCGGCAGACCTCGAGCCCGCCCGGCTCCGGCATGAGGATGTCGAGCACGACGGCCTCATGCCGGTTCCGCAGCAGCGTGGCCAGCGCGGTGGTGCCGTCGGCCGCCGTGGATACCTCGTAGCCGTCGCGGTGCAGCGCGTGGGTCAGCGCGCTGCGTACCGCCTCGTCATCGTCGACTACGAGGACCCGCACCCGGCCAGTATCGCGCACGTTCCTTAAACGGCATTCAGGATGGCGTCAGCTGCCTCCGGCCAGGCTCTGCTTGGCGTGCGCGAGCGCGGTGGCCAGCTGCTGGGTGCTGACACCGAGCGATCGGGCGGCCGCGGCGAATACCGGCGACGACGTGTCGGCCTGGCCCGCCGCGAACAGCGGCTGGAGCGCCGCGCTGACCCGGGCCGTGCTGACATGCAGCTCCCGGGCCACCGCCGCCGTGATCGCGTCGTGGCCCGGCCGCTCCTCGGCGGCCTTGGAGCCGGCGGCCTTGGAGCCGCCCGGCTTCTCGCTGGCGGACGTGGCCTTTGCGGAGGCGCCAGGGGTGGCGCCGGTCGTCGACGCTACCGCGGCGCCGCTGCCCGCGGCGAGAGCGGCGGTGACCGCCACGGCGGCGGCAATCATCCCGGTTCGGTTGCGCATGGGACCCTCCTTTGGTTTGTGGCTTGCACCCAAACGGAACCAAGCGGGACTCAGGCCGGCCGAAGAAGTTCCTTACCGCGGCCTAAGAAAGCAGCGCCACCGCCAGTCCGGCCATCTGCCTACGCGGCCCACCTCGACCCGGCGCGAGCTTGACCTGACCTCTGAGGTTGACGTTGCAGAAGCTGGAACAGACAAGCCGCCTCGACCACGACGACGCCTTGGCGCGAAAGTTCTCGTTTGCCGCGGGGGGCTGCGGCGCCGGGGCACGGGGCGGCTGTTGCTGGCAGGCGGTGCGGCCGGGGCTGGGTCAGTCGATGGGCAGCACGGCTTTGCCGCCGATGCGGTGGCCCAGCAGGGCGTCGATCGCCTCGGCGGGCTGGCGCCAGGAGCATTCCAGCCCGGCCTGGGCGCCGAGGCGGTCTGCGGCCAGGGCGCACAGGCGCGCCAGATCGCTGGAACCGCTGGCGTGCGCGGTGAGCTCGCCGGGCCGTTTCGCTGGCTCGCGGGAGGGTGGCAGACTCATGGCCGGGGCGATCTGGCGGCGGGAGGCGGGAATGAGCGACCGCGTTCGGGGATGGTCTCTTGCCTGGTCGGAAGAGTTCGACGGTGATGCTGGTTCACCGGCGGATCCCAGGATCTGGCGGATGGAGACCGGGGGTGGCGGGTGGGGAAACGAGGAACTGCAGTACTACACCGATGGCAGCGAGAATGCGTTCCTCGACGGGGCCGGCAACCTCGCCATCGTGGTGCGCCAGCCGGAGCCGCGGCTGCGTGATGACCGCTATAGCGGGTGTGCGTACACGTCGGCCCGGCTGATCAGCAAGGACCGGGTGGCGCTGCGCTACGGGCTGGTGCAAGCACGGATCCAGGTTCCCGACGGCCGGGGCATCTGGCCTGCGTTCTGGATGCTGGGCCAGGACATCGACGATGCCGGGTGGCCGCAGTGCGGCGAGATCGACGTCATGGAGGTACTCGGCCAAGATCCCGCGGTCGTGCACGGCACCGTGCACGGGCCGGGGTACTCCGGTGCCGCCGGCGTCACCGCATCGCATCGCGCCCGGGCGAGCCTCGCGGCAGGCTTCCATGTGTACTCCATCGCCTGGGAACCAGGCAGAATCCGCTGGTACCTCGATGACCAGCTCTACGCCGCGGTAACGCCCGGCGACCTGCAGGGCAGGCCCTGGGTTTTCGACCACGGCTGCTACCTGCTGATCAACGTCGCCGTCGGTGGAACCTTCCCGGGAAACCCAGACAGCACACTGACCTTCCCGCGGACAATGCTGATCGACTACATCCGCCACTACACGACACCTGCGCCTGACTGAGATCCGCCCGGCAAACTGCACAGCATTCCGGCCCGCCATCCGCGCGGGCCGGGATGGCTGAACCCGGCGACCGCCGCGTGGAAGCGGCGCGTCCACGACACGAGCGAGTCGATCTGGCCCAGCGTCAATATCTCGGTGTCAATATCGACGACCCGCCCGGGCAGAAAGGTGAGCACCTCACGGCCCTGCTCGTCGAACCCAAGCACCCGCGGAGTGTGCTCAAGACACGAGGCGATGAAGTCGAGAAGGGCGTGAACTGCTGCCGTCCACGGCGCACCGGCCGGTGCGCCGTGCCGCCGATCCGCCAGGCGCCGCCCACGTTGCCAGCCAGCCACGTCGGTTGCTCCGGTTCGCCCTCGCTGACATCACCCACCGCTGCAGTATCCGGCGCCAGCCGTCCGGCTGGCCGTGGCGGCCGGAAAATCAGTCGCGGTAAAGGCCTCCCGTCGGGCAGCATGGCCAGGCTGGTTGCTCGGAGTGAAAACAAATGACTGCACTTGAACATGGTCGCGGCTCACCGGACCGGACACGGGCGGTGCTGCTCGCGCTGCGCTATTACGGCCGCCAGATGATCCGGCTCCGGCGCTTCACGGTGCCGGCGATGTTGCTGCCCGCGCTGGGAAACACGTGCACCTATTACGTCGCGCCGCTGATCGTCGCTCAACTGGTCGGCCGCTTTGTCGGCCACGGGCCCATCGGCATCGGCGCGGCGATGCCGTATGTGCTCGGCTTCGCAGGCGTCCTGCTTTTCGCCGAGATCTTGTGGCGGATCGGCATCCACTGCCTGAACCGCCTCGACGGTCGCGGAATCGAGAACCTTTACGTGATCGGCATGGACGAGCTGCTGGCCAAGGATGCGGCGTTCTTCCACGACAACTTCGCCGGTTCGCTGACCAAGCGGGTGCTGAGCTTCGCTGCCCGGTTCGAGGACTTCGCCGACAATCTGGTATTCAACATCGTCGGCAGCCTTGTGCCGCTCGTGTTCGCGTCGGTGGTGTTGTGGCGCTACGACCCGATGCTCGTCGCCGGGCTCATCGGCCTGATCGCGATCACCGGCGCCGGCATCGCACCGCTGATTCGCCGTCGCCAGAAGCTCGTCGACCAGCGCGAGGAAGCGATCGCCCGGGTGTCCGGGCACGTCGCCGACGCTCTGATGAACATGGACACGATCCGCGCTTTCGCGGCCGGTGACCGGGAGGCGGCCGAGCACCGGTCGCGCGTTGCCGACCAGCGGCGGAAGTCGCTGCGGTCATGGGACTACGGGAACCTGCGCATCGACGCGCTGGTCGCGCCGATGTCCGTGCTGACCAACGTGGTCGGTCTGCTGCTCGCGGTCGCGCTCGGCGGGGGCAAGCACGGAATCGAGGCGATCATCGTGGCATTCACGTACTACTCCAATGCGACGCGGATCATGTTCGAGTTCAACCAGATCTACCGCTCTCTGGAGAGCTCGCTGACTGAAGCCGCGCAGTTCACCGAGTTGCTGCTGACACCGCCGGCCGTGGTCGACCCGGTCGTGCCCGAGCCGCTGCGGACGGAGGCGAGCGACGTCCGCTTCGAGCGCGTGACGTTCGCGCACGCGGGCGGACTGCCGCTGTTCACCGGCCTCGACCTCGCCGTGCCGAGCGGGACCAGGCTCGGCCTGGTCGGCCGGTCAGGCGGTGGCAAGAGCACGCTGACTCACCTTCTGCTGCGGATGATGGATGTCGGGGAGGGCCGGATCCTGATCGGCGGCCAGGACATCAGCAAGCTGCGCCAGTCGGACCTGCGCAGCCTGATCGCCTACGTGCCGCAGGTTCCCGCGTTGTTCCACCGGACGCTGCGCGACAACATCGCGTTCGCGCGTCCGCACGCGACCGACGCGGAGATCCACCAGGCAGCGCAGGCGGCGCACGTGACAGAGTTCGCCGACGCCCTGCCGGACGGCTTCGACACGATGGTCGGCGAGCGTGGCGTGAAGTTGTCCGGCGGGCAGCAGCAGCGAGTGGCGCTGGCCCGGGCGATCCTGCGTGACGCGCCGATCCTGCTGCTCGACGAGGCGACCAGCGCGCTGGACTCGGAGAGCGAAGTCCTGGTCCAGCAGGCGTTGTGGCGGCTTATGGAGGGCCGGACCGCGCTCGTGGTCGCGCACCGGCTGAGCACGGTCGCGCGCATGGACCAGCTGGTCGTGCTCGACCGCGGCCGGATCGTCGAGCAGGGCACGCACGAGGAGCTGCTCCGTCTGGGCGGAACCTACGCCAGGCTGTGGCGACATCAGTCCGGCGGCTTCCTGGACGACCTCACAACGACAGCCATGCCTGCACCGGCCCCAAGGCTGAGCGCGTGAGCCATCCCAGGTTCCGGCCGGCGGCCGCTCAGCCGAGGTCGCGGCGGCGCAGGCCGGCCAGTCCGGTCACGGTGAGGACCACGGCTACGCCGCTGAGCCAGACCAGCGGCGCGGCGGTGAACGAGCCGCCGGGCAGCTTCGGCACGTGCGTGAACGGGGAGATGTCCATCACCCACTGCGGCAGCCGGAGGGTGGGTCCCACCACGGTGAGCAGCGCGATCACGCCGAGCACGGTCCAGCCCGCGGGCCCGGCCATCCGGGGGGCCAGGCCGAACACGGCCACCGCGACCCCGGCCATCAGCCACGCGGCCGGTACCTGCGCGAGTGCCGCCCCGAGCAGCCGGGGCAGCTGGCTGCCCACATCGCCGGTACGCAGGCCGTAGGTCAGGCCCGCGGTCAGCCCCGCCACGCCGAGCAGCACCGCCGGGCCGGCCGCCGCGATCACCAGATGGCCGGCCACCCAGCGGATCCGGCTGGCCGGGGCGGCCAGCACGATCTCGGCGCGCTGCTCGGACTCCTCGCCGCGCGGCCGGAGCGCCGCGGCCACCCCGTACGCTGCCGCGGTTACCCCGAGCATCACGATCAATGCGGCGAAGTACGCGTCGATAAGGCCGCTGCGGCCGCCGAGCTCGGTGATGAAGTTCCGCGCCTGGGCTGAGTTCAGCGCGGCCCCGATGCCCTGGGCGGAGGCCCCCAGGACCGCCCCGGTGATGGCGAAGCCGAGCGTCCACCAGAGCAGGGAGGCTCGCTGCAGCCGCCAGGCGAGCGCAGCCGGGCTGCGCAGCCAGCCGGGCGCCCGCGCGCGGCCGGGCCGGGATGGCAGCAGCCCGGCGTCGAGATCCCGGCGGACAGCCAGCAGGCAGGCGGCTCCGGTGACCGCCGCGCCCGTCACCAGGGAGAGGCTGGCTACCCACCACTGGTCGCCCGCGAACGGCCGCAGCCGTTCCGCCCAGCCGATCGGCGACGCCCAGGTCAGCCAAGACAGCCCGGACCCGCTGTCGCCGACCGTCCGCAGCAGGAAGGCGAGGCCGAGGACTCCCCCGGCGATGCCGCGCGCGGCCCGCGCGCTGTTGGTGAGCTGGGCGGTGATGGCCCCGACCGCGGCGAACACCGCTCCGGCCAGGCCCAGGGCCGCGCCCAGGGTCAGCGCGCCGCCCGCGGGGAACCTGAGCGCGATCATGGCGGCGGCGATCAGCACGGCGAGCAGCAGACACGCGCTGAACGCCACGACCAGGCTGGCCGCCAGCGCCGCCTGCCGGCCCAGGGCGGTAGAGCCGACCAGTTCCAGGCGGCCCGCCTCCTCATCCGCGCGGGTGTGCCTGATAACGGTGAAGATGCCCATCAGCGCGGCGCCGACGGCCGCGGCCAGGCCGACCTTCCACATGGTCAGGGCGCCGAGAGAATCGCCGTACACCGGGCCGGCCAGGGCCAGCATCGAGGGGTTGCTCCTGAGGCTGGCGGCCAGCGCGGCCCGGTCCGCGACGGTCGGGTACAGGCCACGGAAGCTGTAGGCCGTGCTGGCGATGACGGCGGTGAGGACGTAGATCCAGGCCGGCAGGAAGTACCGGTCCCGGCGCAGCGCGAGCTTGGCCAGCTCGGCCGTGCCGGTCAGCGACGAGGTGCCACCGCGCCCGGCGGCCCTCGGCGGCGCGGCCACCGCGGTCATCGCGGCACCGTCTCCCCCGGCCCGGCGCCGCTGGCCTGGTCACTGTCCCCCGCTGGCTGGCCGGGACGGCCCGGCCCGGCCGAGTACTGCCGCAGGAACAGTTCCTCCAGCGTGGGCGGCTGGCTGACCAGGCTGCGCAGGCCGGCCTCGGTCAGCCGCCTGAGCACCTCGTCAAGGGCGGCGTTGTCGACCTGGCATTGCACCCGGGTGCCCAGCACGTCCAGGTCGTGCACGCCCGGCAGTCCGTCCAGGCCGGCCGGCGGCCGGGCCAGTTCGGCGTGGATGGAGGTCCGGGCCAGGTGGCGCAAGTCGGCCAGGGCACCGGTCTCCACCGTGCGGCCGGCCCGGATGATGGTCACCCGGTCGCAGAGCGCCTCGACCTCGGACAGGATGTGGCTGGACAGCAGCACCGTGCGCCCGTTACGCCGCTCCTCCTCGATGCACGCCCGGAAGGTGGCCTCCATCAGCGGGTCGAGCCCGGATGTCGGCTCGTCCAGGATGAGCAGTTCGGCGCCGGAGGCCAGCGCGGCGACGAGCGCCACCTTCTGCCGGTTGCCCTTGGAGTAGGCGTGGCTCTTCTTCGACGGGTCCAGCTCAAACCGTTCCAGCAGCACGGCCCGGCGCTGGTCATCAAGTCCGCCCCGGAGCCTGCCGAGCAGGTCGATCACCTCCCCGCCGGACAGGTTCGGCCAGAGCGTCACGTCTCCTGGCACGTAAGCCAGCCTGCGGTGCAGGGTGACGGCCTCATGCCAGGGGTCCCCGCCGAGGAGCCGGGCCGTTCCGCCGTCCGCCCGGATCAGCCCGAGCAGGACGCGGATGGTCGTCGTCTTGCCGGATCCGTTGGGCCCCAGGAACCCGTGCACCTCGCCGGAGGCGACGGTCAGATCCAGCCCGTCCAGGGCGCAAGTCCGGCCGAACGACTTCCGCAGGCCGGTCACCTCGATTGCCGCTGTCACATCCGGCAGCTTACACAATATTCATGAAGTTCTGAAACTTATGTAGTGAGTAAACTAAGCCGCGAGGGACAGGCTGGTCCACGGGTAAGCCAGCGGAGCACAGCGGAGGTGACGCGGCCGTGACCGATGTCCGGCAGCCGCAGCGCGCGGGCGGCTCAACCGTGGCACGGCGCGCGAGCGGCGCAACCGCGCCACGGCACGGGGACGACGGTACGCCACAGCGCGGCGACACTGTGCCTCCGCAGCGTGATGCCGTGGCCGTGCGCCGGTTCATCGAGCGCTTGGCGTCCCTGCTGAACGAGTCGGGCCTGCCGCCGATGCCGGCCCGCGTGTTCGTCGCGCTGCTGGCCGCTGATTCCAGCCGTCTGACCGCCGCCGAACTCGCCGGCCAGCTCGGGGTCAGCCCGGCTGCGGTGTCCGGCGGCGTGCGCTACCTGATCCAGGTGGGCATGGTCAGCCGGGAAGGCGAGTCGGGCTCCCGGCGGCACTACTACCGGGTGCCCGACCGGGTCTGGCCCGAGTACCTGCGGGTGCGCGATCAGGTTGTCCTGCGCTGGGCCAGCATCATGCGGGAGGGCGCCGATGTCCTCGGCGCCAGTTCCCCGGCGGGCGAGCGGCTGGCCGAATCCGCCATGTTCTTCGACTTCGTCAGCAAGGAACTGCCCAGCATGCTCGACCGCTGGCAGGAGTACAAGGACGCGAACCAGCCCTGACCCCGGCAGCGAATGCCCGCCGCTCGTCCGGCGCAAAGCCAGCTTCCGGCCCCCTGGGTCCGATGCGCGCGGTTATGCGGCGCAGAACTCATTGCCTTCAGGATCGTGCATCACGACGTGACTGAGTGCGCCTCCGTAGGACTCTTCACGCACGGCTGTGGCGCCGGCCGCCACCAGTTCGGTGACCTTCGCACGGATCAGCCGCTCCCGCTCGGTCACATCCCAAGGCGGCTCACCCGCTACCCGGATGTCGATGTGCATCCTGTTCTTCGATGCCTTCGGCTCGGGCACCCGGAGAAAACCGATCGCCGGGCCCTGGCCGGCCGGGTCGACGATCGAAGCCCCCTCGGGGTAGTCGTAGCCGGGCTCATCCACGTACCCGAGCGCCAGCGCCCAGAAGGCAGCGAGCCGGCGGGGGTCAGCGGCATCACAGCCGAGTGTCCAATGAGTGGCCATGCGTGGAAGGCTAACCTGGCTCGGCTGGACGTTCAGCGCCCCCATCGGCCAGTTCCATGATCACGGTGAGCCCAGGGGCTCCACGCCACCCGGGATCCGGCACGATCCTGGGCAGAGGCCGGGGCACTGCGGGAGCACGGGCGGCCGCGCTTCAGCTGGCGTTAAACGAACGGTCTGCTGGTATTCGGCGATCAGTTCCAGGTCGCGGGCGTGGTCGTCGCATCTGCGGCCGGCCGCGCAGGCCAAGCAGTCCGGACACGGCGCGGCGACCCGCGCCCGCCGGTAGGCGATCGCGTCTTCGAGCGCTTGCAGCCGCTGGAACCGGATCCGCTCCATGATCCCAATGCCGGGACGCTGATCAACCGCAGCAAAATCAGGCACGGTGAAATCGCCCCGCCCTCGCGGGACGTCGCCGGAGGATTCAGGGGCAGTCGATCTCATACCAGACCGTCCAGCCCGTGTCGCTGCCGCCGCTGCGTCCCCACGCCCGGGTCAGCTGGCTGACGATGAGTAGCCCGCGCCCGTGCTGCCCGTCGGGCGGGCCTGCGGGCTGGACCCAGGGCCCGCCCTCGTCGCCAACTTCGACACGGAGGGTACCCCCGCCGAGCAGGACGCGGACAGTGAACTGACCACCGGGCCGGCCCGAGTGGCTGTGCACCGCCGCGTTCGTCGCTAACTCAGAGAGGCACAGGATGGCGTCGGTGGCGACCGGGGAGCCGTCCAGAATGCGGGCGAGGAACCGGCGCGCTTCCCCGATCT
>Ga0265338_10002768_pt1 | contig 25668 bp, 35 predicted proteins | sample 42126metaG_FD_193579 | JGI IMG/M metagenome (GOLD analysis project Ga0265338, IMG submission 193579) | Rhizosphere microbial communities from Carex aquatilis grown in University of Washington, Seatle, WA, United States - 4-21-26 metaG | ecosystem: Host-associated > Plants > Roots > Rhizosphere...
GGTGGCGATCCCGATTCGTCGGCCCGGCCGATCGACCAGTGGCAAAACCTTGTCGTAGGTACGTCACGGCGCGCGCATCGTGAGGGGTACGTACGGCTGCGCATACTGAACATTAACAATAGCGACGGAACCGGCGTCGTGATGGATATGCAAGTCTCGCGTACGGGTGACGTGGGAGCATCGACCTAACATGGCCGGTCACGACAACGCCAGTTCGCAGCACGGCATATTCTTTCAAGCCAAGCAGTTTGGCTCGATCCTGCGTGGCAGTGGACCGCCAGTGCCGGCGGCAGGCGTTGTTGGTGATTTGTACATCGATACGCAGGCTTGGTTTCTGTACGAAAAGCGCAGTTCGGAAGCCACAGACCCGTGGGGCAACTACCTGTTTGCTATCCCGGTTGCATATCAATCCGCCCTGAAATGGTTTAGTTCCTCACTGCCGACAAATGATTTCGGTGTAGATGGTGACTACTGCCTGTTGTGGGGCGGCTTTAACAACTACGGACTTCAGCCATCCATTTGCGGCCCGAAAGCGAACGATTGCTGGCCTGAAAGTGGTGATGGGCCTGATATCTTGCTCGATCCGACGTACGCCGGTTATTCGCTGCCTGCGGGTCTTTCGGACGAAGGTGCGCCGATCGTATTCAGCAATTCATGGCAGGCCGTAGTTGCCGGACTGGATACGGAATACATCCTTGCCATTCCGGTTTCGCAGCTTCCAAACACGTCCGTACTTGAGCGTGGCTTGCGCTCGGCGCCGGTTGTCGTTCTTGTGGTTCTCGATCCGCTGTACACCGCCGTAAACGAGCACGCAGTCTAATGGCCGGTTTTGACAATGGAACGCTACAGCAAGGCGTGTTTGCGCAGACGAAGCAATTCGGCTCCGTATTGCGCGGCACTGGCGAGCCGTTGCCGACTGTGGGTGTCGTCGGTGACGTGTACGTGGATACGCAGACGTGGTTTCTGTACGTCAAACGCTCCAACGAAGGGCCAAGTTCGTGGGGTAATTACCTCTTTGCTGTCTCGGCAACGTACCAGGCTACACTGAAGTGGTTCAGCTCGGCACAGCCAGCGAACACACTAGGCTTGGACGGTGATTACTGTTTGCTGTGGGGCGGATATCCGAATTACGGTTTGCAACCGTCCATCCTAGGCCCGAAGGCGGCTGGTGCATGGCCCGCAAATCCGGCTGCTGTCGCAGTTGCACTTAATCCGCTGTACACGGCTGAAAATGAGCACGCGATATGAGCTACAACTACACGACGGATTTTCTTGGACTGTTGCGGCTCGTCGGTAGCTCTCTCCGATCGGAGCGCATGCCGGGACTCGATTGGCTTGTTGCCGCGCTGAATCGCATGGGGCTGTTCGCGCTCTCGGTGGGTCAGACGGCGCCGACCGTAAATCAGGCAACGACCGTTTGGTTTCAGCCCGCCATTCCGTCGTGGACCGCCGAAGGTACAATCTACCTATGGAATCCCGTCGCTGGCGCATATCAGGTGGCGACGCCTGCGCTGTGGCAGTCATTCTTGTCAACGTCCGGTCCAGTGTTTCAGTCGTTGCCGAATGCGAACAACGTCATAAACTCAGGCGTATCGCTTGCAGCCGTACAGCGTGTCGCGCCCGCCAATACGTCGGTTACGTTGCCAACGCTTGCAGCTCAATACCTTACGAAAAAGGATATCGAGCTGGTTGATTTTTCGACCGGCGTAGTTGCCCATACGATACTGGTCACGCCGGCCGCAGACGGTTCCACGATCATGCAAAAGGCGTCGTGGCAGCTTCTATCCACCGCCGACAGTCTCGCAGGCGTGCGCCTGCGTCCGTCTCCCGATCTTAACTCGTGGATCATCGCCCCATGAAAATCGCTATCCGTGCTGTTGCTCTTGCGCTGCTTTTGGTCGCCAGCCCTGCGTTGGCGCAATGGCAGACGCCGAATCACTCCGTACCGATCGGACGCGGCGGCGGTGTAACGGGATTCGGCAACGCCGCGCCCGGCACTTCAGGGCAACCGCTCGTCAGCGGCGGTTCCACCGTAGACCCAGCTTTCGGCCCTATCGGCAACAGCGGCTTTACGGTAGGGCCAGCCAATACAGCCAAGGGCACACTTGACGGCGTGTCCACGACCGACCTTCCATTGCCGGGCTGCACTGGTGTTAATCAGGCGTGGCGCTACACCAGCGGTACCGGCATTAACTGCGGCAACATAACCGTACAGACCGGCTACGACATGCCGATCAATCTCGGCTTGTCGGCGTCGGCTGCCGGGAGTGCGCTGACGATCGGCTTGACGCAGGCCAACGGGAGTGCGCCTACCGGCAGCAATCCGGTGCTGGTGCCATTCCGGTCCACGTCGCTAACGACGGGAACGGTTGTCTGGGACACGATCACTGCAAGCACGTCTCTTACCATCCCATCCGGTGCGACGCTCGGCACGTCGTCCAGCAACGTATCGTTCCGCATCTGGATTTTTCTTGAGCATAACGGGGGTGCGCCTGCGCTGGCAGTGGCGACGTGCAGCAACGCCACGAATATCTTTCCGTGCTCGGCTTGGGAGAGCACGCTCAAGACCAGCACGACGATCAGCGGCAGCGCCGGAACTGCTGGTGTGCTGTACGCGGCAAATGGCGTGTCTGCAGACGCCGTACGCATCGTTGGTTTTTGTGATTTCTCAGGCGGTTTGACGACCGCAGGAACGTGGGCAAGTTCATGTACGACGCTGCAGATGATGGGGCCTGGCGTTAAGAAGCCGGGTGACATCGTACAAACTGGTTCGTTCGGAACGTCGTCCACGACGAGTTGCACGAGCGCCGGCATTACTGTTGCAACTGCGGTCACGAAATCCATATCTCCGACGAGCGCCGCCAATCTGGTGTCAGTGCGCGGCCAGACGACCAGCGGCGGTCCGAACGCCACGAACGGCGGTGCAGCCACGCAACTCGCCCGTGGCGCCGGGACGCTGATCGGGCAGTCGTCCAGTCCGTCTTTCTCGATTGGTGGCGGTGCGATCATTGGCTTCAGTCAGTTCTCTGAAGCCTTGGACCAGCCCAACACGGTATCCAGCACGGCGTACACGATTTATTGCGGCGGCGCGGCCGGGACGTGGACGCACGGCGGCGGTAGTATCCGCGTCGAAGAGATCATGGGGTGACGTGAAATGAGGTACGGAACGAAGTGGCCAACCTACGCAAAGCAATGGGATGCGATGGTCATTAACCCGTCGCGCGTTGCGGAGTTCGGCAGGCTTGCGAAGTTCGCGTTCGATCATAAAGCGCAGTACCTGGCAAGTGTTGCTGGGCAAGTGCCATGGTACGGAGTCGCGATACTTCACCGTCGCGAGAGTGACGCGAATTTTTCGACCTACCTCGGTAATGGCGATCCGCTCGACCGTCCGACGCGCCACGTTCCCAAAAATCGCGGGCCGTTTCCTGACTTTCCGTCCGGTGTGCGCGATGCGCTGCACCTTGACGGACTCGATTCGGTGACCGACTGGCGACTTGAGAAACTTCTGTACTATTTTGAAATTTTCAACGGCACCGGCTACGACCTGCGTGGCAAGCCTTCTCCTTACATATGGGGTGGAACAAACGTTCAAGTGCGCGGCAAGTACACTGGCGACGGGCATTTCGACGGCGGCACGATGGATACGCAGCCGGGGTGCGCGCCGCTGCTGAAGGCAATCATGGCGCTAGATCCTTCGGTTAATCCCGTGCGAGAATCGTAGTTGGTCAACGCGGAGCGGACCAGTGAACGACACGGCGCAAATCATCGTGGCGGTATCCACGCTGCTTGGCGTCGCTGGCGGTCTTTTTCTGCAAGGCTGGTCGTTACGGGCGTCGCTGTTGAACAGCAAAGTGATCAACGAAGTACATACAGCCACCAACGGAATGGCGAAGCGGCTGGAAGCTGCTGCGGAAGCCAAGGGCAATCTTCAAGGTCGGAAAGACGAGAGAGCAGGAACATAAGCCATGTCTGTTAGTATGATCGTTCTTATCATCCTGGTTATTTTGCTGCTGGGCGGCTTCAGCGGACTTGGTGGCGGTCCCTTCTACGGCACCGGCTACTATGGTGGCGGCGGCCTCGGACTTATCGTCGTCATCCTTGTGATTCTGCTGGTACTCGGCCGAATTTAGGACCGTTGCCCGGCTGTCTGACAAATGCTATGTAGGGTGCGACCTTTAACGGGAGCGCACCTATGGGCTGGAAACCTGACTGGAATTGGAATCAGTATAAGTCGGTCGGCCGGCACGTCATAACCGGCGTCGGCTGCGTCACCGCGACTCTTGTTGCCGTACATTTCATCAGTCCGGCGCAGCAGACCGACATCATCAACAACGTGTCCACGATCTACGATGGCGTTGTTAAGGTCGTCACCGGAATCGCTGGTCTGATCGGCGTGCTTGCCCCGATCTATGCAGCTCTGAAATCCAAGGACGCCGCAAGTCCAGCCTCGCAGGTTAACTCAGTCGTGAAGAATCTGTCGGCACCGGAAATCACGCAGGCCGCGAATGCGGTTGCCGATCCTGGCTCTCGCGCCAAACTGATCGAAGCCGTGGCGGATATGCCGGAAGTCAAAAAGATCATTCCGGCGGATCCTGCGCTTGCGCTCTCGACGCTCAGTCCAAAGGTTGCCGTGTGAACTTTCCGTGGACCGTTGCGGAGCGTTCCGTACAGACCAAGGAAGATGTACGGGCGAAACTTCGCAATTTTGATTACTATCGCGAAAAGTTTCTATGTGTACGTCCGCGTAAAGGCGGCGAACGCATACCGTTCATTCTAAACAATGCACAACGCGTTTTGCATGCCCGGATAGAGCGTGAGCGCGAAGTGTTCGGCATGGTGCGTGCGCTTATTCCAAAAGCACGGCGGATGGGCGTCAGTACGTATGTAGGTGGCCGTTTCTTCCATCAGACTGCAACCATGTTTGGTCGCAGGGCTCAAGTTATTGCGCATCGTGCGGATAGCGCGCGTAATTTGCATCGTGAAATTAAGGAATTTGCCGCTGGGCTGCCGCCAGCCGTACGCCCGTCTATTGGTGCCACTAATGCTCAAGAGCTGATTTTCGACAGGCTAAAGTCTCTGTACAAAGTATCATCGGCCGATGGCGGCGATATCGGCCGTTCTGACGATTTTCATTTGCTGCACATGTCCGAAGCGGCGCTTTTTGAAAACGTCGAAGATTTGTCGTCCGGGTTGCTTAAAACAGTTTCAAGCCTACCCGGTACTGAGATTGCGATGGAAAGCACCGGCAATGGTCAGTCCGGTATGTTTTTCAATATGTGTGAACAAGCAAACGCGGACGGCAATAAAGGTGAGTGGCGCATTCATTTTCTGCCGTGGTCTTTGATGCCTGAATATCGTACGGCAGTTCCAGTTGGCTGGAGGGCACCAAAAGATTTTGAGGATTATGCACAACTGCATCAGCTCGACCGTGAGCAACTTTACTGGTTTTGGAGAGAAAACTATTCGCTGGCAACAATGAACGGCGGGCAGCCTGAGACGATTCATAGGCTAACGCGTCAAGAGTTCCCGGCCGTTTATAGTGAATGCTTCATGGCCGACAGTACGCTGGATTTCTACCCGGCGTCGCTGGTTGTCGCGGCCATGACCAACAAGCCAGCGCCGTCCGCTGGTGCGTTGAAATTGCTTTGCGTGGACCCAGCAGGGGACGGTCAGGATAAACCATTCGTGTGTGACCGGCAGGGTTCCGCGATCGGCGCGCGGGTGTGGGGTGAACTGGCCAGCCGGGACGGCAATGTGGCCTCGGACTGGTTGGTGACGACGTTCAAGCGTTTTGATATGGATGCTATTCTCATTGACGGAACTGGCGGCTACGGGCGCGACCTGGTTGCCGGCTGCAGGCTTCGCATGCGCTCGCTGGGGCCTGAAAAGATCGTGCCCGTCATTTTCAGTCACGGCGCCAACAACTCTGTTATGTACGGCAACAGGCGTGCGGAGTTGCACGATAAGTTGTTGCGCTGGCTCGGCGGCAACGTGTCGATGCCGAACGACAAGATGGCGCAAGAGGAAGCAGCGGCGTACAAGTGGGGCCGTCAAGGTTGCCACCGTGACGAGAAAGCGCGGCTGTTCATGACGCCGAAAGAGACGATCAGGAAAGAATTAAGTCGTTCGCCGGATCGCTGGGACTGCTGCGCTATTTCGATGGCGATTGAGGGTTGAGGGCAGCGGCAGCATCATCGGGGCCGTGGCCATCAGAGGCACCCAGGACGACGGTGGCACCATTCCCCATCTTCTTGGTAGATGCGCCAGCCTTCGGCCTTGGCCCCTTCAATGAAGGCATCCCAGAATGCCGGGCACGCACTCGCGTCGCTTGGGCCTTCGTAGCCTTCGCCGCAATCATCGCAGACCATGACGGGTTTGCCGTACTGCTTATCGATCGACATTCGTTGTCCTCACTGGCGCGTCCGAACGCTGGCCCACAAGCTGGCGCGCGCAATTCGAGGCACACCTGCTCGATTATTTGATTGCCGGTCAGCAGCCGCGCGGCCTGCCTGCGGCGTACCGTTCGAATGCGGCGTCCACCTCTTCCTTGCTCGGCTCGCGGTCGGTCATTTGCCGCGCTCCGCGTAAACAGCGGCAAAAGCGAATCCCATGATAATTCCGATCGTGATCCAGCCACTAACCGTGGTGCAGTCAATATGGCCGTAACCAGAAATGCACGCAACGTTGTTCGCCAGCATGTCGTATCCTTTGAATTGATGGCCCTCCGTACGTTAGTACAGAGGGCCGTTTGTTGTCAGTCTTCCGGCGATCCGTCGGGACCGCCCTGCTTGTCGGTCGCGTCACGATCAGCCTGAGTGGTCGGCGGGTTCGGCGCCTTCGGGTTCGGCTTGTTCGATTCGGCGGCCGTCTTGGACTGACCTTCGTTGTTGTTATCGTCGTCGGGATCGCTGCGCTTTTCGTGATGCTTCGGATGGTTCATGAGGTGTCCTTTCGCTGCAAAGCCAACGACGTACCTGTGTTGACTTGTACGCCATCGTACGCTATTAGTCGGGCACCGTCAACTCACGTACAGGGATTGCACATATGGAAGAGGATTTTAGCGCATCGCCTGATGAGCCAAAGCCGAAGGCCAAAAAGGCCGCGAAGCGCAAGTCAGCCAAGGCGAAGAAAAAGCGACCGGCGAAATCAAAGACCAAGCGCCCGGCGCCGAAGGCCAAAAAGGCTGCGAAGCGTAAGCCAGCCAAGGCGAAATCGGTGTTCATCGCGCGGCCGGAACGTCTCGATATGCGTTTGACCAAGGCCGAAAAAGCTAAGATCAACGCCAAGGCCAAAGAGCTGCGGCGTACGGTCACGAGCATTGTTCTGGAGGCTATCGAGAAAATCGGGTAACGCGTCTTTCTCGACAGAAAGGGGGCCTCAAACCGAGGCCCCCTTTTTTATCGGTCCGACGTGCTTAGTTTTTATAGTTCAGCTTAAGGAACACGAAATTTGCGGCAGGCAGGCCGTCCATGGCCGGGGCGTACAGGTACGACAAATCAAGATCGACGTGCGAAGACAGTACGAAGCCAACTCCACCGCCATTGACTTCCTGAGACTTGCCGCCGCGCCACATTGAACCGATTTGAACGTACGGCGAGAGAAGCGCGGATGCCAGCGACGCCGGAACGGATACTGTGGTGGGTGCCTGGCTTGGTGACGTGGGAGCCGTGCTAGCCAATCCGAGCAATCCGTCCAGTCCCATGCCGCCTTTGATGAGTACAAACTCGATATCGCGACGGTTGCTGCCGAGCACCGGCGTTGTTGGATTGCTGCTGTTGGTTTCGTACATGGCACCGATTTCGGCCGCTGCGAAATATTTGCCATTCCAGAGTTGGTAACCTGCTTGTCCGCCCATGTAACCGCCACCGGCAAGCGCACCGTTGATGCCCTGACCGATGAAATCAACAGTCGTACCGATGCCGGCGATAGAAGCACCGACGTACCAGCCAGAGCACTGCGTAACGGTGCAGCCGGTGGACAGCGGCGGGGCCTTGACGATAAGGGGCTTCAGGTCGGCCGCAGCGGCCGGAACAGCGAGTGCAGCCGTGATGACTGCCAATGCCAGAAATCGCTTCATTGTGTACGCTCCTGCGTTGGGTTGAACCCAGCAACAGCGTACACCTGTACGGCGTGTCTTTTACGTCACAGTACGGCTAAATCAGACGTGCGTAGGGTGTTGAACGCGCGTGGCTTCGTCAACATCTTTGGCTGACAATTCGACGGGAGCGCCAAGAACTTCTTTCAGTGCCGCCAGGGCGTCATCGCATAGATTGTTGGCGTTCAACTGTGGCCAGTGCTTTTTGATGACGGGGACCGCTGCAGCCGCGATATCGAGTATAAGCGATGACTGAGCGCCGGTTCCGCTCTTGGGGATCATCGCGTTGATTTGTTGGCCGTGCTTCCAGTAGAAACCGACGATTGGCATTATGTTCATGTCGTGAACCTCCGTAGGATAAAAGGCGGTGCGCTGTTCTCTCTCGGGGTGACTGGATAAACCCACGGACTGCCTGCTTCTGCGCGAGCCGGATCGTACCCAAATCCGTCCGTCAGCTACCGCGATTTAACTGCTGACGATGTGTTGCGGGCATCTGCTGGTCCTAGCGGCTTTCGCCTCCCAGGCCGTCGCACCTAACTTAATTATGTTGGCCCCATTTTGATTCGGAAACCGGCGCCAGTGAACTGGCCTTTCGTGCCGTCCTTGGCGTCTACGTTTCCGGTGTACTTGCCGCTCAAGTCCTTGTTGCTCGGGTCCATGCCCGCATACAGGCTGGCGAGCTGCTTGCGGTGTAGGTTGGCGATGTGCCTGCCTACGGCCTTGGGTCGTCCGTACAGAAGCGGGTAGTATGCCTTGCCTGTTTTATCGGTGCCTGCCACGAGGCCGTTGAACAGCGCGACGGCTTCCGGGTCCGTCACTTCCTTGAAACCAAGATTCCCCGCTTGCGCGATTTCGGATGGGATGCTGTTGATGATTCGGAACTCGACTTGCGGGAACCGCGCCATGATCTGTCGCGGAATGAACAGTTTCAGCGGCCTGTCGATTTCCAGATTTTTGATGATTTCATCGATATCCAGCGGTTCTTTGAATGGCGACGCGTTGGACATGGCGTCACTAGCCGCCTGCGGCTCCGGTACGGGTGCCGGCGGATGGGGCGCGAGCGCGTCGGGTAATCCTGCGAACGGATTTTCTTCGGTCATGGTCTACCTATTTCTTTCCCTTGGCGCGTTGGTGTGCAGCGTACTGCGCTTCAAGCGCCTTCGCCACGTATTTTTCGCGCTCCTCTTTATCTTTTCGAGCGAACTTGTCGGCGGTGCGGTTGATTTCCTTTTGCACGTCGGCGGGCGCGTCGGACATTTTGGCCCACGGTCCCGACGTACGACGTGCGCGAGTGCCGGTCGTATCGGTGTCCGCTGGGCCGTCGCTGGCGCGTGTTTTCTTTGGCGGCTTCTTTTCCTCGTCGGTTTCGTCTTCCTCGTCGGTTTCGTTTTCTTCACCATCGCCGGCCGCCGGAACTGGTTTGAACTCTTCGTCTACGGCTTTTACGAGCGCCGTCGCGAACTCGGCAGCCGTGCCGAATTTCTTGACATCCATGCTCTTGCCAAGTTCCACAGTACGGCCGGTTTTCTTCGGATCGGCGCCGAACCAGGGTAGCTTATTCAGTTCGGCACGGATTTCCGCGTCACCGTACGGTGGCGCTTTTGGTGCGGTGGCGCTGCTGAGTTTGCCGAGTTCGTCCGATACCTTGCGGGCGGCCTCTGTGTCGCCGTCCGTCACGGCTTTGTCGAGCTGCGCTTGCAGACCGGCGCGGGCGTGCTCCAGTAACATTACGTTCAAATCGGCCATGTTTCAGAGTCCTGTGACTTTTTCGCGTGGCTTGCCGCCAAACTCTTTTACGGGCGGCACTGCGGCGGGCGTGTCTTCGTCGTCCCATATCAACGTTGCCGGGTCCGGCATTTTGTCGGCCGGCAGTATGGCTATTACATCTTGGAAACTGGAGAGGTAGCGCCAGTTTCCAAGGCCGGTCACTTTGCCGCCTATCGTCTGCGTCCCTGCGTACGGGCGGAACTCCACCCAATCTCCGATATTCGCGCAGTCCTTTGCCACGTTGCCGGTGCCGTCTTTGTACGTGAAAGCAAGCGGCCCCATTGCGACGATGCGACCCGCCATGACGTTATATTGCGCCATGTCGCGGAACATATCTGGCATTTCCAGACTGCCGATTTTCTTCGGCGGTAAGGGCAGCCGAACGATGATCAAGTCTCGCAATGGATGCGCAAATTCATGCGGGATCGCGAAATCATGTACGCCGATATTGCTCATTTAAGTTCCTAGCTGCGTTTTCAAATGCTTCGGCAATTCGTTCCGGCGGTTCCGCTAACAGCCGGATAGTCTCATGATGTGCCGCCGCTCGCCCCTGCGCTGTCTGGTCCGCCGGTTGCCCCGCCAAGTACGTCTCCACCAGCGGCATTAGGCGGTATCTGAGGTACGTTACCAGGGCTTTGGTTTCCGGGCTGTTGAGCCATTCCGTTAAGGATGCCGTCTGCACTGCTTGCGCCCTCTATCAACGACTGTACGGCTTGCTCTAGCTGAGCCATTTGCAGCAACGCCATGCGGTTGTCAAGCATGCCGCCGCTGGCGTCAACCATGTTTTTCAGTGCCTGCGTAAGCTGTACGGCGACTGCAGCCGTAACTTTGATTTTGTCTAGCTGCAGCTTGCCAAGTCCGATCATGCCTTTCAGCTTTTCATCGGGCGTAGCTTGCGGCTGTCCCGGAGGCGGCGCAATCAGTTTTTCAGGGTCGGGCAGCCGCATGACTTGGCAGAAACGAAGTGCAGCTTCCTGTACAACAAATGACGGCGCTTTAGAGCCGAGTTCGATCATTTGCAGGTACAGAGCGGCTAGTGCGCTGCGCTGCATTTCAGTGGCAAGCGCCGGATCGGCCGTGACTGCTATGCCTTCCTTGTTGGACGCCGATACGCCATCCGGCAGCATGTCGTACGCGTCCGCCATCTGGACGAACATGCGCAATTCTTGCGTCAGGGAAGTCACAAGCCGCCGATGTACGGCAGACTGAACTTGCGTTCCGCTGTCAATGATGCCCTTCGCCATCGTGGCAGTCATGGACGCGGGCGCGTTCTCCAATAGATTCAGCGTACCGGCCAGCCGATCACCAAGCGTCATGATTTTTTCGAGTACCGAAACGGAACCCGGCGAAACGGACTTGACGGGGAACGGCGAGAACTTGTTAGCGAGCGGTGCGCCGTCTGTGTTGACCGTTGCGATGCGGTTATTTTTCAACTCGATCTTGTCAGGCAGGCCGAAGCCACCGCCAGCAAAGACACCGCCGTTTTCGCTTTCGCTCTTGGCCGTGTCTACGATCGATCCCAAGAGCCGATCAGCCGAACTTTCCGCGCGGTCCAGTAATTTGCCGAAGCCCATCGGAAAGAAGCCGCCTTTCGGGTCCGGTAAAAAGCGGTACGGATAAAACCGGCGGATGGCGTTGAAGAATAGAACTTCCTCGGTGTCCACGATTGTCTTCTTAGACCAGCGCGGGCGTATCCGTACGACTTCCGGCGTGTCGTCACGCGCGATAACGACCGTCCACGGCTCGTCGATGCCGTCGCCGTCCAGGTCAATCCATAGGTCTGTTTCGTAGAACTGCTTTGGTGCCTGCGGGTCGTTCTCGTCAAAACGTGGTTCGTAGTCGATCCATTTCTTGCGCTCGATGGATCGTTCAATTTCGTACGGATAGCGTTCAAACTGATCCGTGACGCGTGGCGCACGTTCAATGGATCGCACGCTGCTGTTTATGATGACATCCGTACATGCACGGAATGACGAATGGAATACGCGGTCGATATCGTCAAAATCACGCTTGCGCCAGCCAAGTCCGGTTACCGCCATGTGAACCACGAGCGGGTCGGTATCGAGTGTCCAGTTTGGGTCTTTCGTACGGAGTTGACTGGATACCCACGTCGCGAGAGCTTCGCCACCGGGTTCGCTTGCACGCGCCAAATCAGGTTCGCCTAGCAGCGCATCAGTAGCGCGGGCCGAAAACTGAATGACCGCCGATAGCGTCATTTCGGTTTTCGGCGGCGGTTCCTCGTCCGCGCCTTCCTGTTCGCGGTCGTTCGGATTGTCGTTTTCGTCTTCGTCAATCTTGTCTAGATAGCCCTTGGCTTTTCCAAGCCAGTCCGACATGGAATTTTCGTCAACCCGGACCAGTTCGATAATATCGGTTGCGAGCGTACGCCGTTCCTCCGGGCTGAGTTTTTCAGCGACGTTGCCGAAGTTTTCCGGCTCAGTGAGCTTCAGCTTTAGTACGGGAAGGTCGCGCATGATTTGTCATACACCCGATTTGCGATGAGCGTCAACAACTGCTTGGCAAAACGTCAGCAGTTGCGCGTCACTATACTCATTTTTAGCAATGTTGTACCATGAGCATACAATCTGGATGTTGCCTTTTGCGTAACCTTTCGCTCCGTCAATTCGGTCTATAGAAGGCGAAAACGGATTACGATGGTGGCTGGTGTGTGGGTTCAGGTCGAATTTGAAACCCGTGCGGGGGCACGTTCCGATTTCAATCAACGGGAGTACGTCAGCCAGCAATAAGTCGCACGTACGGTCACGCATGCGTGCCGCAGTTAACAGAGCGGACGCGCGGCCTTTTACTGTGCGCAAGCGTGCTGCATTTCGGGTAGCTTCTTTTGGATTGTTCTTTTCTGCGTTTTTGGCACTTCGCGCACGGCGTTTAGCTAAGTGACGCTCTTTATACGCCGCGTCTGTACGGAGTTTATTTTGATGCCAGTCATTGCGTTGTTTCTGAATTGCACGGCGTGTAATTTCATTTTTAGATTTTTTTGCGTACCAAGCTTTAGTAGCAAGAGACGCACACTTTTTACAACGCCGTCCTTTATTTGGAAAATATTCGTCGTGTTTTGTTTGATCGCACGTACTGCATGTTTTCATAATATTATTCCCGTACGCATAATATTGATAAAATGTCATACAGCACAAGTTTGCCAGTGCGTCAATACAGTGCTAGCATCTCTTCGCTAATAAGAAAGTTTTCACTGTTCACGCGCATAGAACCCTAGGCCGCTGGCGGCCGTACATGTACGGAGAACTACCTTGCAAGTGATCGATAGAAGTCTCCAGCCCAGCCAGTACTGGCCAGGATTATATGCCTTATTTGGCCTCGACTACGAAAGACTGAGTCCGATCTACACTCAGTTTTTCGACACGAAGCCGTCTGAAAAAGCCTTCGAAGAGTTCATGACCGAACGCGCTGGCCTTGGACTCGCCGTCCAACAGCCGGAATTGGAGCCGGTTCAGTTTGACGTTCCGAACGAAGGCTATCGTACTCAGGTCACGCACGCTTCGTACGGCCTCGCCGTCGCGATCTCTCGCGAAGCCAAGGACGACAACCTCTACGAAGACGTTGGCGCCCGCATGATGAAAGAACTGGCGTTCAGCGCACGGCAGACCGAAGAATACATCGCACACGCGCCGCTGCAGGTCGCGACCGATAGCGTGAACGGGCTTCGCGCTGACGGCGTACCGCTGATTTCTCCGAGCCATCCCACGGCGTCGGGGTTGCAGAGCAACCAGCTCGTCTCGGCCAACGTGTCGGAACTGGCGTTTGAAAACGCCGTGATCCAGATTTCGTACACGCGCAATGGCCGGGGGTTCATCATCAACGAACTGCCGCGCCGCGTGATCCTGTCGCCGGAAAACGGCCCGGAAACCCGGCGCATTCTCGGATCGCCGTTGCAGTGGAACGCGCAGACGAACAACATCAACGTCCTGCGCTCGACCGGCGCCCTGCCGGAAGTGGTCGAAACTCCGTACCTGGTGGACAAGAATAACTACTTCATCCAGACATCGGAACAGGATAAGGACAACGGGCAGGGCTTCACGTTTTGGGAGCGTTCCGCGCTGGAAATGCGCGAGGACAGCAACTGGAGCAACCAAGCATCACTGATGGCGCTGTGGTTCCGGTGTGCCGCTTCCATCGTTGACTGGCGTACGGTGTACGGCAGCCCAGGCGCCGATGGGGTTTAGTTCGGCGGGTTAATCCTCCCCAACGACTTGGCAGGGGCCTCCGGTCGGAGGCCCCTATTTTCTAGACGGCTGCCGTGATACAGTCATCGCATGGCCGCGCCACGACACACAGCCAAGCCCAAGTTCCGCTTCGCGGAAGTGTGGGGCGCGTGCTCACGCTGTAATGCACGCGTCAGGTACTCTACGCTGGCGCGGGAGCGGCTTACGGGCTTACTGGTGTGTACGAAGTCCAGCGGACGCGCCACGCGACCTTGCTGGGATCCGTGGCCCGAAGTCTACGACTTTCAGGCGCTCCCGGATAACTCGCTAAACCCGCCGCCGGAACCGTTGCCGCTCCGCTACAATCTGGACGCCATATGGGGCAACGGGCCTGTAAGTGGCACGACGGCGACATTTGCTAATGCACCGGCTGCAGCTCCCGACGATGCGACACGGCTGGCAAACCTGCTAACGACGGTACCGTACTACGCCAACATCGGAAAGTCGGCTGCGTTCATGGGACCGAATGCGCCGTTGTCATCCAAGGTTTTCAATTTGACGACGATCGTACCGCAGGACTACGACGGTACTTTCATCCCAAGTAATTCCGTCCGTACGGTCACGCCGCCGAATGAAGCTGATGAGTTGGCGAACGTCACAAAGACGGATAAGGACTTTCCGAACGATCAGTTATGGTCGCCGCCTTGGGCGGCCGTGAAACAGGTGTGATTACCCATGTTACCAAAAACAGGTGTTAAAATGACACAGACAGTATATCCCGTGTTCAAGAAATACAGACGAAAACAAATTGCTGAAATGGCAGATTGGGAACCAGGTTACGACATGACCGGCGTGTCGGTTTCCGACGTTGATAAGGCTGCAGGTTCTCCGAAAACGGGCGACAAGATCGCGCGTAATCCAAAGAACCACAATGACAAATGGCTTGTATCGGCTGCATACTTTGCTGAAAATTTCGGATCTGTCTAATGACAACCGCCAAAGAAGTCATAACAAAGGCGTTGCATCTGTTCGGAATCGTTGACCAGACTGAGCAACCTACGCCAACAGATATAGCGAACAACGTCACGATCCTGAATGACCTACTTCGCGCCGAACAGGCGGATGGTGCGTGTCAGTATCTTATCAAGCGCGCGACCGTAGTGCTGCCGATCGGCGTCAACCAGCAAGTCTATACGTTTGTTGTCGGTACGGGTGCCGTCGTAAACGTGGACGCGGTTGCCGTACGCTCTATCTGGATGAACGACATAAATCTGACCGTCAACCGCGAAACGCGCATGGCGCCAATCGCGGATGTTGTGCGTACGACGTACCCCGGCATCATCACGAAATGGCATCAGGAACGCCAGTCTGACGGCTCCGTATTGATTACAGCATGGCAGCCGCCCCGCGCTCCCGCAAAGGCGCTTATCGAGTACGGCGGCCGGCTGCCTCTGATATCGGCACCGGATGGTAGCGATACGGTGGCGCTTCCGCCGGAAGGAATCCACGACGCCACACTGTTACTTGGCCGTCGTGTCATGGGATCGTACGGTCGCGTACTGAGTCCTACCGATCCGATCATCATGGACGCTGAACGCGTCAACGCGCGCTGGCGTGATTGGGCGCGCGGGCAGCAGTGGTTGCGATTCGTGAGGAACTGACGTGCCTGCGATTAACATACTTGGCAGCTTCCAAGACCCGAAGAATCTGGACGAAGGCGCCGGACGCCTTGTCAACGTACGGATCGTACCGCGTCAGCAGTCTGAAGGAAAACCGGCGCCGGTACGTTTCGTCGGCGCTCCCGGACTGACGCAGGTTTGCAAACCAACATCGGCGCCATGCATTTCCATCTGTCACGCACTGCAAACGATATGGACCGGGCATGCTGACGGCTCGATCTTCTACGGCGTAGAGACGCCCGCGCCGACGCTGGCTGGCTTTGTCGCGGTAGATCCAACGCAGCCGATCATTCGCTTTGCCGAAGACCGCACGGCGCTTGTGATCGCGTCCAACCGGAACACCAACAATCCGGCAGAATACGGAACTGGCTACACGGCAACGCAGAGCGCTGGCGTTGTCAATGCTGGTTTTGACACGAGTATTGACTTTGATCCGTCCGCCTGCGCTGAACTGAACAACGTCGCTGTATGGTCCGGCGCATCGAATTTCTACGCCAATCAAAATGCCAAAATGTACAGCTCGGAACCGCTGGATCCGGCCAACGTCCTGCCTAACAGTTTCGCAACGAAGGAAGCCCGCGCCGATCGCGTCGTTGATTTGGCTGTGTCCGGGCTGGTGCTGTGGCCGCTCGGTGCCAGGTCGCTGGAACAGTGGTATGCGCCTGGCGGACAGACGGATTTCGCATTTACCGCCTATCCCAACTCTCTTTATTCCGTGGGACTCGCCGCTCGGCTATCGCTGGCCGTGCTCCGCGATATCATCATGTTTGTTGGCACCGACCGCCGCTTGTGGCTTTGCACCGGACAGTCGGGCCAGCCAATATCACCGCCGTGGGTTGATTTGCTCTTGCAGCAACTAACGGCGGCAGAGCTATCAACACTGACGGCCTATGCGTACGGGCAGGGCGGTGGCGACTTCTACGTCCTGACACTCCCCGGTCAGTGGACGCTGGAACTGTGCTCTACGACTCGCGCGTGGTCCTATCGGCAAACGCCGGGTGGCCGTCTCGATCACGCCGGCCGATGTGCCACGGAAGATAACGGCGGCATTACGTACGTCGGATTGGACACGGGCGAAATTTGCACGATTGATATCAACAATGCCTCGGAACCGGCCGGCACGCTGCAACGGATGATTGTATCGCCGTGGGTCGGAAGCGAAGAAACCCGACAGACGTACAACTCGATTGACGTAACATCGTCAATGGGTCCGGCGGCCGGAAACTTCCAGCTCGATTGGTCCGAAGATAAGGCCGTGACATGGCGCGGCGCCCGACAAATCACCATGCCCCAGCCAGGCCAGCGTCGCGCGATCGGTCGTGAATTTGGAACGGGGCGTCGCCGTCAGTTCCGTTTGCAGTACAGTGGTGTGCAGTCGCCGTTTACGATCGATGAGTTATTCGCCAACATCACGCCTGGCACGTGACGTTGGGGTGTGAGGCATGACGTTGAAATAAAATATGACGCTTTAAAGCGAAACCATGACGCTCAAGATACCGCCACCGCCGACGCTAACGAGAGAGTTTCAGCAGCTCAATAGGTGGCTGCTGGAGATTCAGTCTATCCTGAACGACCAGGGCGCAATCGATCCTTCGAACGTCGCCGGATTGCCTGCGCTGTTTACGCAAGTCGCTGCGCTGGCGTTGCAGGTCGCCGGGCTGAGTACAACGGTTATAAACCAAGGTACTCAGATTGCCGCGAACACGACTGCGATCACAGCAAACACCACTGCAATCACGGCATTACAGGCACGCAATCAAGTCCTGAACGGTGCCGGCGTGCCTGCGGCCGGACTTGGCAACAACGGCGATTTGTACCTGAACAACACGGGCACCGCCGGGAGTCTACTGTACGGCAAAATTGGCGGTACGTGGACGGCTATTGCTTAGATTTACGGCTTGTACCTACGTCGGTGCGTCTAGCACTCTATCCAAACCAGCCAGTACGGCGAGCCATTTATTCTCTCGATCGTATTCGCAAGTGAGAGTTGCGCCGCCTTCCATCGTAAATTCAATCACCCATTTCTTGTTGCCGTAGCCTTCACGCCATGATTGATGCGCTAGATACTTTGTCACATCAATCCGTACGTGAGTAACACCGCTAAAGGAAATGCGAAGTGCATTGTAATTTAGGTCTACTGAAATATCATTCAGTGGTTTTGACACTTGCGATTCCTTGGTTCAAGCAAACATCACGATAGCCTGAAAGTCCTCCAGCGTCCGTACAAGGTAGTAGTCACCGCCAGCGCGTTCCCATCGCTTTTGGAATTTCTTCTGACCTTCGGTCTGTACGCCTTCGCCGTCTTTCAATTCAATAGCGATCTTCCGAGGGCCGGGCGGGAACACCAGCCAGTCAGCCACGCCGTCGAGCAAGCCAAGACGCTTCAATTTCATGTGGAACTGTACGGATGCTTTGCGTTCATTGGCAACATGGAATGCCAGTAAACTGGGGTATGTATCAGCCAGCCACTTGGCACACTTCATGTGGATTTCGTTTTCGGACGGTCCATGCTGCCTAGCCGAAGTTTTGCGAATCCGCTTGATTGGTTTCTTTTTCTTGACGGTCATAGGAACCCGAAAGCGTACGCAATGAACGTGATGAAAATTGCCATGCTGATGTAAATGGCGGTGCGTTCGGTCATTTCCGCACCTTCGCCATAATGCCCAGCTCCCGGAGTCGATCTTCGCGGCCCGGCAGCCATGCCTCCAGCGCCTCGCGCAAGGCCGCTGAGCGGTTTTTCACGGTTTCGCTATCGATGTTCCGGGTCACGTAGTCCAGACGCTCCACGAGCGCCGCTGGCAGCCGCCCGGATATCATGATGGTGTTTACAGCCATGGATGGTATACTTAGTCGAATTGTCATACAAACGCAAGGGCCTGCAACATGGCGGCGGACTTCGGCGGTGGCCTCGGAACTGTCATCGGTGCCAACCTGGCGGCCGGCGATCTTAGCAACGCCATGGGCTCGGTCAACGGCATGGCGTCGGGCTTCGGCAGCACCGTCGCACCGTACAACAGTTTCGGTCAGTCGTTCCTGCAGCCAACCACGAACGCAATCGGTGGCGTTTCCAGCTTTGCGAACAATACGCAAGGTTACGACCAGTTCATGTCTACGTACACGAACACGCCAGCCGCGCAGTACCAGCTACAGCAGGCGGACAAGGTGCAGAATGACAGCGCCGCATCGAAAGGCAGCCTTTTGTCCGGCGCTAATGAGCGCGCGCTTGGCACCATCAACAGCGGCATCGTCGCACAGAACGCCAACAATGCGTACGGAGAATACCTGGCAGGTAATAATCAGCAGTTCGGCCAGCTCGAAAGTGCGCTTGGTAATATGTTCAGTGCAATCGGCGTCGGTACGACCGCGACGGGCCAGCAGGCCAGTGTGACGAATGCCGACATCAACGCCAACTCGCAGATTGCGCAGGCGCAGGCCAAGAACGATCAGAGCAAGGGCAGCGGCATCGGGTCTATGTTCGGCGGTTTGGGTGCCATGAAGTTCCCGTTTTAACCCGGAATTTCCATCCATTCGTCAAAGTGATCGTGGACCATCATGCCGAACTGTTGGTTACCGAAAAATATCGGTACGCCGGGACACGGATAGAAATGCCCGCCGGGTGTGGGTCCGCATTCGCTCCAGATAACAACCATAGGGCCGGTTCCTGTGTGCCCCTTGCATCGCGTCAAAATCGGGAAGTGTTCGTCTTCTAGCGTTTTGTATTCCGTACGCGGCTTCCACATTTTTTTTTTCACTCCCGTACAATCGCGTAAACGTAGCAATCTTGCGGCTCTGTACTGACGTTCGGGAAAAACTCGAATCGGTGTAGCAGACCCTCGCACGTCGCACCCATGCGCTCCAGTACGCGTTGCGCTTCGGTGTTGTCAACGTGACAGTACGCCCATACACGCCAAATTTGCGGATGTGTGAAAATCCACTGTACGAACGGCTTGGAGAACTCGCGCCCGGCTCCGCGCGCTTTCCAATCTGGCCGGAACATGATTGCCATAGTTGCTTGGTGCCGCTGTATCTCGAAACCGGCTATGCCTAGGATGTCGGTAACGTCATTATTTGGACAGACAGCTAAGTACTTTCTTGTAGGGTCTTTATTGTATGCTTCGATAAGCCCTGCCGTATCTTCTGCGTTCCTGTGTGTACGGAAACCCATGTATTGCGTTACGCGAGGGTTGCCAGTCAGCACGAACAGGCGTTCTGCATCCCACGGAGTCAGGTCGCGTACGGTGAAGCGTCCTAGCTGGGCAATCATGGCGTGTTCCAAGGAAACGGCGTTTTTGGTGGCGCATCCCAAGGCATTTGCAGGTTAAGGCGGCGTTTTATATCAGCTACGTACTGCGCCTCGCGCTCGCAAAGGATTGCATTGAAGCCTTCCAGCGCACATGCGGCGCCAGTCGTGCCCGATCCCGCGAATGGGTCCAGCACCGTTCCGCCTGGTGGTGTAGTGAGCCGCGCGAGCCACTGCATAAGCGACACGGGCTTGACTGTGGGGTGTTTACTGCCGGCGCGGTCGGCTTTTGAGGCTTTGGCGCTGTAAAAGAACCGCGCGGCGGAGCCGGAGTCGCCGCGCGGTTCTGCTCGAGGTCTAGGCCCGACACCGTTATTGTAGACGTTGCGTCGTGATGTTTGGCCGTCAACTACGCCTTGCTGCCCCGCACTTTGCGGAAACGCCTCGACCACCTCCGCAGAGCCGTCATGGCACACGTTCGCGGGCCAACGTCCGTTAGCGTTTCCAGACTGCGGAACTTGACCATCTCCCTTTTTCTGACCGCGCCACATATGATTCGGATCGCTACCGCCCGCGCCGTTCGGATACGAGTATGGTTGTTCACCGTCCGCAAGTCCTATCCGACTCGCGTCAATATTCAACGCTCCCGTACGCCAGCGCAGCACATTCGCCGCAACGGTAGGCTCGGACAGCGGCTTGCGCGCAAGCACGATTGGTTCGAATGCGGGCTTTAGCGCAGTGCCCCATCCATCCCATTCGGCGGCTTGTGATGTGATTCCGGTCGGCTTTACATAGTCGGGATGGTCGCTGCGAAACTTGCTGCCGCCGTTTGATTTATATTTATATTTATATCCGGCACCGAGTCCAGCGACGTTAAATCTGTGGCTGTCGTGCCCGCGCACGCCCGCTGCCTTGTCTATACCTTTCGACACATTATGCGACTTGGGAAATCCGGTTCCGTACAGCCACGCCAACGAATCGCGAATTTCAAAACCTGCGTCCTCGATCGCGCACGCCATCCGATGATAACCACGCGTTGCTCCGAACGCGACCAGGAAAGCCCCCGGTTTTAGTACGCGCCATACCTCCGCCCAAAACGCAGGCGACATGGCGCATTCGCCCGTGTCCCATTGCTGACCCGTGAAACCGGCGGACGCGCGCATGTACGCTTCGTTGCCGCGAGCTGGCGCCGCGTTCAGTGCGCCGAACCGTTTCACTATGGACACGAGCGCATAGGGCGGATCAGTGACGCAGGAATCTATGGAATCGGAAGCGATGCCGCGCAGTGTTTCTCTGCAATCGCCTTCCAACAAACGTACGCTCATTTCCGCATTCTTTCGCTCTCGTACCCTTCGCAATCCAGTGGCAGTCCAGAAGTCCAATGACGTGGACGCTTCATGATATCGCGCATCTGCGCGGATCGTACAGCAGCCACGTCCGTACGCGCAAGAGCCAAAATCGAATCATAGACATCAAGAATCAAAACAACGTCCGGCAGTTCGCGTTCAATGTCGGCTTCGGCCGCCGTCACCAGGTCGCGCGTCATGGACTGGCAGGCAATTTCCAGCAGCGAACCGCCAAACGCCTTTTGTCGAAGCATGGCGCCGAACTTGCCACGAAAGAACGCCATTTCGCCGCCGTACGTGATGTGTGCCGAGTAGTGCGGCACGGCGCGGCCGGATGGCAACAGCATCCAAACCGTGCCGTGCGCGTCTTTCTGAAATGCGACTTTGCCGGCAGGGAAAATGCGACCCGGTTGTTCGTAGATCGCAAACTTAAAAGCGTCAGCCAGCGCGTACCACAGTGAAACTAGCAGCGGATTTGCCTGGCGATAGCCGTCAATATCCGAGCGGGCTTTGATTTCGTCCATGTTATTGCCGGCGCGGCGTTGGTGCGCCATGTACGTGCGATACCCAAGCTGATAGTTACCGCCGAGCGTCACGGATTTGTAGCTCTGCCGCTCGTGCGGATGCGTCTTTTTGGTAGAACCCGGCGGACAGCGTCCCATTGCGATGGCGTTGTATATGTACGGATCGCCGCCCGTCGCCAGCACGTTCAAGCGGTCGGTATCACCAGCCATCCAAAGCGCAATGCGGTATTCTGCATTTGACAGGTCGTTGTCGCAAACCATCCAGCCCGGCGGCGCTACGATCATCCCCCGCAGACAGTCGGTTAACGCGACGTTGTCGTACCGGAATCCGCCTTTAAGCCCGGCTATGACGCTATCGATCGTTGGGCGCCCATCCTGCCCGTCGTACTTGCCGGACGGTCGCGCAATGTTGAAGGTATTGACGCCTTCGGACGTACCCCGGCCTGATCGCGCGCCGAAGTACCGGGTTGCGTCTTTGTAAAAACCGTTAACGTGGCGATCTAACAATGCCTGCGCTTTAAGCGGTGCCGAGCCGCCTTCGGATTGTAGCAGTTCCAAAACAATCCGTACGTCAGGGTGCAGGTTTTCGTCAGTCAGTTTTTCCGCAATGATGTGCTTCTGTGTGCTCTCCAGCCCGGCGGCGCGGTTGCCGCTATTGCACCATTCGAGTATGCGTGTGCGCTGCGATAGCTTGGTGACCGCGTTCTGCGTCAGTTCCATAAGAATCGCAGTGCTCTCTTGCTCGATTTCCTGCCGCCGCATGGCAATGGCGGTCGCCAGGTGAACGTCGATCGGAAGCCCGATTTCATTCTTACGCCATGTACGCTCAAAGATCAGACGCTCATCCGGTGTCAACGACGGCAATCGGCCATCCAGCTCGATCAGACAACTAACGTCCTGCCGGTTGTACGAAAGCAAATCGCGATAGACCTGTACGTCTTCGTTGAATGTACCGTCGCGTAACGGTTTGCATGTTTTCATGACAAGTTCGCGCCCGCGCGGATCTTTGCCTTTGATGCCGAGTGCTGTGCAAACCTGATCCAATCCGCCGGGGAGTGCCAGCGATTGTGCGCGGCCCATCGTACAGTCAATTTTTGAAAGCGGCAGTTCTAAGAACGGATTGACCGCACGCAGGATTGAAACGTCAAAATTAGCGTGGTGGGCAACGAACCGATGACACAACCGCACGTCGGTGTACAGGTCCGCCAGCGTGTGTGTGCCTAAATGTAGGTGTACGGGGCATGCAGTTTTCCAGACACCACGGAAGTACCAGACGACCGATGTAATGCCGGTGGACGGGTCCGCTGCATAGCGCCTAGCGCCAGCGCGTTTAAGATCGACGCGACTCCGGGTCTCAAAGTCCGCCCATAGGTCGTCGGGGTGTGGCATTGGAAAAAGCGGGGCCGAAGCCCCGCCGTCCTTAGAATGCTAGCGGCCGAATGGATTCGGCGGTGTGTTAGAAGGGAATGCAGTCGTCACATTCCCACCGGAAGCCGGACCAGCGTGGCCCGGCGCACCCCCGAATGCAGGGGCGCCCGGTGTCGGGGCAAACCCGCCTGCCGGCGGCGTAAAACCCCCACCACTCTGACCCTGCTGCGGCTGGAAGGGCTGTCCACCAGTAGGCGCACCAAAGCTGGGTGCCCCACCAAAACCGCCCGGCGACGGGCTGAAGCCCGCAGGACGCAAGCCCTGCTGTTCCGCCATCCTCATGAGTTCGGCGCCGCTGACTGAGTTGGCAAACACGATTTCTTCGCCTGGCCCGGAGAACACGACGGCGTTAAGATATAGCTTCACGCCGCGCGGATCGTTCTGTTTGACGGCTGCTGTTACGCCAGCCATCACGTAGTCGCCGGACTTGACGCCGACCTTTTGCGTCAGCTTCGTGAGTACACCGCCGGCCTGTACGATCTCGACATTGGGCGGGTTGCCGCTCGAGGCCGAGAACAGCCAATGACCCTTGGCAAACTCGGAAGACTTGCCTTCAGGACTCGGCATGTCGCCGTCAACGACCGGCCAAGTGAGGATATGCGGATTGCTCTGATAGATTTTGCCGCACGCCGCTGTGATGCCCGCAAGTGCCGGTTCGGCAGTCCATTGCGCCACGGTCTTTTTGACCAGAAACATGGCGAAGTAGTTCGGCTTCTGCGTCTGCTGCCCCTTGTACGTCGTGCTTGGCGTCCAAAGGTGCCGCATATCCGCGATGCGTGCATTAAAGACGGTCGCGGCTTCGTATTGTCGCTGTGCCATTGTGTAGTTTTCCTTTTGTCAGATTTGCCAAATAATCAACGTGCGTAGTGTAATTGTACGGTTAGGGTGCGTCAAGTAGCTAAAAGGTTACGCATGAAGTGAGGGTGGCAGCCGCCATCCAATAGATTGAGCGCCGCCAGTCACCGTCAAAGGCGTACGCCACGCTCGCGCACATATCTAGGACAACCAGGGCTACCGGAAAGACTGCCGCCAATGTCATATCAGTACGTCGCTTTCAGTTCGCCTTGCGGCTTGTGCGATCCAACTGCCGCGTACTGCTTACCAGCCAAACCCAATTTTTCCGCCTGCGCTGGCGACACTGGCTTGATACCGCGCGGGCCGAAATTTTCGTACAGCACTTTGGCGGCTTGTTCATTGTCGTTCCACGCACGGAAGGAACGTGCAGGCTTTAACACCGCGCCGACCGCTGTACGGCCTATTTTCAGGTGCGTGGATAGTGCATCTTCGTAAACCGCCTTCACGTCGCCAAGAGCACGGATCAGGCGCAACAATCGCACAAGCTCCTCGGTCGTTAGCGTCTCAGGTGCGCGAGACATGGCACCCATGACGAAACCGGCGTCCGTCGCCATTGCGGGGCATTGCTGGAACGCCTTACACCAGCGGCACCAAGGACCGGGGCGCGGGGCGCTTCGGTCCGCGATAGCTCGCAATACCCGTTCCCGGTGTGCGATGATTTCGCTGCGATGCGCGATCCATTGCTTAAACGGATCTTCGTCCAAGCCGAATGGCTGGAAGATGACAAGACGCCACCATTCAGCTTCCGAGCGGTGCAGATTCATGGCGGCGTATGATAGCATCTGTTTGTTGTGATACGCGTCAACGTCCCACTTGCCGAACTTGTTATCCAGCACCGTAACGATGTACGGATCATATGGGATGTTCAGTAAGTCCGTCGTACCGCCGCATTCGGGGGATAGCTCGCCTTTCAACTCCACGAAGATTTCGCCAGGTTCAAGCTGACGTACAAAATCAAGTCCGAGCGCGATGGCTTCCGCCTTGGCGTCGTCTTCGTGCGGCATGTCGTGAGATACCGCAGCGGCGAACAGTTCGTGCGCTCGCGTGCCTTCGTCCGCTGCCGCTTGCGTCTTGGGAGGCTTCGGCGGCTCCGGTACGCTGTTACGCGCACTGAAAGAGCACTCCAGCCAAGTGGCGGCGGACGACGGTGCGAAGAGTGCGTGGGAGGGCATGCTACGCCGGCCAATCAACGTATGAAGGAAAGAAACCGCACAGAGCGTCAGCAGCTTGACGGACAAGACTAGGAATCTCGGACGCTTCTGCGGTGCCTTGTCGGTAGTTAAACCTGTCTTTTCCGACTTCACACCAGTAGTAGACACCATTCCCGTCTTTGCGGACATAGCGGCTGTACTTTTCTTTCGGATTGTATTTTTCACTGATGTACGTGGCTATCATGTCTGTACGTCCTTTAATTAAACAGCCGGGGTGCGGTATGAGTTTGCATCTACACCAGTCGTTCTCTCGTCGCTTACTCTTAACGCTGCGGCATTGTCGGCCTTCGGCTGTAGAAGTTCGGGAATCCGGCTTAGTTGCTATTTTGCAAACCGGATTCCCAG
>Ga0265338_10002769_pt1 | contig 25666 bp, 22 predicted proteins | sample 42126metaG_FD_193579 | JGI IMG/M metagenome (GOLD analysis project Ga0265338, IMG submission 193579) | Rhizosphere microbial communities from Carex aquatilis grown in University of Washington, Seatle, WA, United States - 4-21-26 metaG | ecosystem: Host-associated > Plants > Roots > Rhizosphere...
CCTTTGTGCTGACCTATGCCCTGGTTGCCCGGCAGCGGGACAGTTTTGCGGGCCTGTCGGGCGTGGCCGCTGCGGTGGGCTTTGCCGGCGCCGTGCTCTTTACCTGCGCCTGCGCCTATCTGACGGTGGCCTTCCTGGCGCTGCTTACACCAAACGGCCATCTGCCGCCGCTTTTACCGATTGTAAGCGAACTGGCGATGACAGTGCTGTTCTACGTGCCCACCGCCTTGGTCGTCGCCTGGGTGCATCGTAGACTGGTGGGCGCTTCGCGAGGCGACATCTGATGCCGCTGTTCGATAAGAAGGACAAGAGCCGCTACGCCACCTTCACCCGCCGCTCCTTGGGGCTGGGTGGTGGCATGGCCGCGGTCTTTGCGGTGCTGGGGGGGCGGCTCTATCAGCTTCAGATCCGCGACGGCGACCAGTATATGGTCGAGGCGGAAGACAATCGTGTCAGCGAGCGGCTGCTCGCCCCGCCGCGCGGCCGCATCATCGACCGCTTCGGCATGGAACTGGCCAACAGCCGGCGCAATTATCGCGTCCTGCTGGTGAGCGAGCAGGCCAGCGAAGGCGTGAAGGCCGCGCTCGACACCATCGGCAAGGTGATCCTGCTCAGCGACCAGCAGAAAAAGAAGGTCATGCACGACATCGCCATGAACAAGAAGTTCGTGCCGGTGCCCGTGGCGGAAAACCTGTCCTGGGAGGAATTCTCCCGCGTCAACCTGCATCTGCCCTATCTGCCCGGCATCCAGTGCGATGTGGGCGAGACCCGCGATTATCCTTACGGCCCCGAAATGGTTCACATCCTGGGCTATGTCGCGTCGGTCTCCGAACAGGAGCTGCAGCATGACGACGATCCGCTGATGAGCCTGCCGGGCATGCGCATCGGCAAGCGCGGCATCGAGAAAGAGTTCGACAAGCAGATCCGCGGCCGCGCCGGCGCATCCCGCGTCGAGGTCAACGCCTATGGCCGGGTGATCCGCGAGCTGGGCAAGGATCCCGGCGTTCCCGGCCAGGATGTCTGGCTCACCCTCGATGGCGAGCTGCAGCGTTTTGCCGATCAATGCCTGAGCGGGGAAAGCGCGGCCTGCGTGGTGATGGACGCGGCCAAGGGCGATGTCCTGGCACTTTCCTCCACGCCCGGTTTCGATCCCAACTGGTTCAATGTCGGCGTCAGCGGCCCGCAATGGCGCGAGTTGACCACGTCCGACTACAAGCCGCTGCTCAACAAGGCCATCAGTGGCACCTATCCCCCCGGTTCGACCTTCAAGACCGCCATGGCGCTGGCGGCGGTGGACGACGGGATGGACGATTTCGCCGTCAATTGCACCGGTTCGATGCGGCTCGGCGACCACACTTTCTACTGCGATGCCTGGAGGATCGGCGGCCACGGCCATGTCAACCTGACACGCGGCATCCAGGTCTCCTGCGACATCTTCTTCTACGAAGTGGCGCGGCGGTTGGGCATCGACAAGATGGCCGACGCTGCGCATGCCCTGGGACTGGGTTCGCCAACCGGCATCGGGTTGCCGGGCGAGCAGGGCGGTCTCATCCCGACCCGCGACTGGAAGATGAAGCGGTTCGGCGTTTCCTGGCAGCAGGGCGATACCCTCAGCGCGGGGATCGGCCAAGGCTATGTCAACGCCACGCCGATCCAGCTCTGCACGCAGGCCGCGCGGATCGCGACCGGCAAGGCGGTTTCGCCGCGGCTGACCCATCAGGTTGGTGGCTCGCTCCAGCCCCATCCGGAGCCCGCGCCGCTGGCCTTCTCCGACAAGGCATTCGCCATGGTGCGCCAGGGCATGGGCATGGCCGTCAACGTGCCGGGTGGCACGGCTTATGGGGCGCGCATTCTGCAGCCGGGCTTTGAAATGGCCGGCAAGACCGGCACGGCGCAGGTGCGGCGCATCACCAAGGAAGAACGCGCCAGCGGTCTCAAGCCGCAGAGCCAGCTGCCCTGGAACCAGCGCGAGCATGCCCTGTTCATTGCCTTTGCGCCGCTCGATAATCCGCGCTACGCCGCCGCGATCGTGCTCGAGCATGGCGGCAATGCGCACACCGAGCCACAGGTGAAGTTCGCGCGCGACATCCTGACCTTCGCCCAGCAGCGCGACACGCTGGGCAAGCCCACCGCCTATCCAGTCGCATCGGCCGCGCTGGCGCCGCCGCAAAAGCAGGCCAACGCCGCCCCCGTGCAGAAGGTGGCCCAAAACATTTCAAAGCCGGCCGACTGATGGCGCTTCGCCCCTACGCCGCCGCCAAACGCACCCTTTCCGCAGCCGACAAGCTGAAGGAAGTGAATTGGGGCCTGATGCTGCTGATCGTCCTGATCGGATGTGCCGGTATCGCCATGCTCTATTCGGTGGCGAACGGGCATCTGCAGCCCTGGGCCCTCAAGCAGATGGCCCATTTCACCCTGGGGCTGATCGTGCTCCTGGCCGCGGCGGTCATAGACGTGCGGGTGTGGATGAGCCTGGCCTATCCGGCCTATGGCTTTGCCCTGTTGCTGCTGATCGCGGTTGACGTGGTGGGGCATGTGGGCCTGGGCGCCCAGCGCTGGATCGCGATCGGGCCGCTGGAATTGCAGCCTTCGGAGTTGATGAAGATCTCGCTGGTGCTGGCGCTGTCTCGTTTCCTTCACGGCAAAAGCATCGAGGAAGTCTCCAAGCCCGTGCCGCTGGCCATCGGCCTCGCCATGATCGGCATCCCGGCCATCTTCGTGGTGTTGCAGCCGAACCTGGGCACCACCTTGATCATCGTGATGGACGGCTGCTCGCTGCTGTTCCTGGCGGGGCTTTCCTGGTGGTGGATCGGGCCGACCCTGGGTGCGGTTGCCGCCTCGGTGCCGCTGGCCTGGCGCTTTGTGCTGCACGACTATCAGAAGGCGCGGGTCGAGACCTTCCTTGATCCGGAATCCGACGCCCTGGGCAAGGGCTGGAACATCACCCAGGCCAAGATCGCCATCGGCTCAGGGGGTGTGGGAGGCAAGGGCTTCCTGCAGGGCACCCAGAGCCGGCTGAACTTCCTGCCCGAAAGCCAGACCGACTTCATCTGGACCAGCTTCTGCGAGGAGTTCGGTTTTGTCGGCGCCCTGGCTCTGCTGGTGCTGTTCGCGGTGGTGATCTTCTATGGCGTGCAGACGGCGATGAGCGCGCGCAGCCAGTTCGGCCGGCTTCTGGCCATGGGCGTGATCCTGAACTTCTTCTTCTACATCATGGTCAACGGCCTGATGGTGATGGGCCTGATCCCGGTGGTGGGCATTCCCATGCCGCTGCTCTCCTATGGTGGCTCGGCCATGCTGACGGTGATGTTCGGCTTCGGCCTCCTGATGAGCGTGCATATCCACCGGCAGGTGGAAATCCCTCGGCACTCCGGCGGGATCATCTGAACCGGCCGTCCTGGCTGGCGGCCATTTGCCATCCGGGACTTTCACGCTAAACAGGTTGCACAGCGCAATTTTCAAAGTTCCCTCAGCCTCTTCCATGCCCAGCCGTTCCCAGTTTCCCATCAGCGCCATCGTCCTCATGGGTGCGGGCACCCTGGTGTTGGCGATCATCGTGATCAGTTCGATCTGGCTGGCGCTCAATACGTCGCGTCTCGCCGAAGAGGTGACGCAATCCAGACGCACCAGGATCGTTGTCTCCAACACCCTGGAAACGCTTTTGAATGCGGAAACTGCTCAGCGTGGATATTTGCTGACGGGCAGCGAGCGCTATCTCGGTCCGTATAATGCGGCTCGCTCCGCGCTGGACCGCAATCTTTCCGATCTGGCCGCGCTGGAAAACGGTCATCCCGGCAGCCAGCCGAGGCTGCTTCGGCTTTCCCGTGCCGCTGGCGCCAAGATGAGTGAACTGGCGGAGACAATCGCGCTGGAGCAGGCCGGCCGCCACCAGGACGCCATCGCCTTGGTCAGAACAAACCGCGGCATCGATCTGATGGATGATGCGCGCAAAGTCTTTGGCGACCTTATCACCGACGCCGAGCAAACCGTCACCGCCGACATGAAGCAGTTGAACGCCAATGCGCGTCTGCTCGAGCTGGTGACGACCATCGGTGGCGCGCTGATCATCCTGTTTGGCATCGCCGCGATGGGCGTAGTTTTCCGTGCGGTGCGCGCGGCCGTGGCGGCCCGGCGTGAGGTCGAAAGTCTCAACGTCACTCTGGAAGACCGCGTTTTGCGCCGCACGGAGGCCCTGACGCGCGCCAATGAGGAAATCCAGCGCTTCGCCTATATCGTGAGCCACGATCTGAGGGCGCCGCTAGTCAACATCATGGGCTTCACCAGCGAACTTGAGGTTGGTACGAAAGCGCTCAAAGAATATTTCGGTCAGGAAAAGGAGGAGGCCCGGCCCGCTGCCCGGGAAGCGGCCTTGGACAACCTGCCCGAAGCGGTCACTTTCATCCGCTCCTCCACGGGCAAAATGGATCGTCTCATCAATGCCATCCTCAAACTCTCGCGCGAGGGCCGCCGCGAACTCGCGGCGGAGCGAATAAATCTCAAGCGCATGTTCGAAACGCTCGTCGCCAGCCTGAAGCATCAAATCGATGAGACATCGACCACAGTCAGTCTGGCGGAAAACCTGCCTTCGCTGAACAGCGACCGTCTGGCGATAGAGCAGGTGTTCAGCAATCTCCTGGACAATGCGCTGAAATATCTGCAACCGGGGCGTCCCGGCCGTATCGAAATCTGGGCGGAAAATCGGCAGGATTCTGTGGTTATTATCGTCAGGGACAATGGCCGCGGCATCGCGGAAAACGACCTGGAGCGGGTGTTTGAACTGTTCCGCCGCGCCGGCCGTCAGGATCGCCCGGGCGAGGGCATCGGCCTGGCCCATGTCCGCGCGCTGGTGCGGCGGCTGGGTGGAGATATCACGGTCGCATCCAAGCTTGGCGAAGGCTCCGAGTTCCGGGTACTGTTGCCGCGTACGCTTCCCCAAGAACCCAGCAGCAAGGCATCATGAGCCCAAACTCCGTTGGACTGCCCGTCGCCATCGTCATGGTCGAAGACGATGAAGGACATGCCACCCTGATCGAGCGCAACATCCGCCGCGCCGGGGTGAACAACCAGATATTCCCTTTTACGAACGGAACCGACGCTCTGGATTTCCTGCTGGGCGAAGACGGCAGCGGTTTGGCGCATGCCGGCAGCTCTCTTCTCATTCTCCTGGATCTCAATCTTCCGGACATGACCGGCGTGGATATCCTGTCCAAGATCAAGAGCAATCCGCACCTGAAGCGTTCGCCGGTGGTCGTTTTGACGACCACGGACGATCAGCGCGAAATCCAGCGCTGCTACGATCTGGGCGCCAATGTCTATATCACCAAGCCGGTCGATTATGAGGGCTTTGCCAACGCGATACGCCAGCTTGGTCTTTTCTTCTCGGTCATGCAGGTGCCGACCACCGAGTAGTCATGCCGGACTCCATACGCATCCTTTATGTCGATGACGATGCGGGGTTGGGAGTCCTTCTCAGCCGGGCGCTGGCGCCTCACGGTTATCGCGTCGAGGCGGTAGAGACGGGCGAGGCGGCGCTGAGCCGCCTTCGCGAACAGCGTTTTGATGTCGTGGCGATGGATCACAATCTCACCAACGAGGTGGGTTTGGACCTGATCCCGAAGATGCGCGCCCTGCCACAGGCGCCTCCGATCGTCTACGTCACCGGCTCCGATGACGTTCGCGTTGCCGTGGCGGCGTTGAAAGCGGGCGCCGTCGATTATGTCTGGAAGGATGTCCAGGGCCATTATCGCGAACTGCTCCGCCAGGCCGTCGATTCGGCGATTGCGCAGGAAAAACTGAAACGCGCCAGCGAAGAGGCGCAGCGGGAAATCGCCGAGGCGCGCGATCGCGCGGAAGCCCTGCTGAAGGAGGTCAATCACCGCGTCGCCAATTCCCTGGCCATCGTTTCCTCGCTCGTCCAGATGCAGGCCAATCAGGTGGCCGATCCGGCGGCGCGGGACATGATGAAGGACACCCAGGCCCGGATCAGCGCCATCGCAAGCCTGCACAAGCGGCTCTATACCTCGTCCGATGTTCGCGTTGTGGAGATCAATGCCTATCTCAAGTCGCTGATGGACGAAGTCGCGGCCGGGCTGAATCTGGGCAACCGGCATTTCAAATTTCTGCCGGCCGGCCAGGACGTCAATCTCGCTACCGACAAGGCCGTGTCGCTGGGTGTCGTCGTCACCGAGTTGCTCACCAACGCCGCGAAATATGCCTATCCGGACGCGCAGCCGGGTGGGATTCGCCTGGCGGTACGGCTGCTGGATCGGGGGCGGGCGGAGGTCGCGGTTGAGGATGATGGCGTGGGTTGGAACGGCACCGGCGAGATCAAGGGCTCCGGCTTTGGTTCGCGCATCATCAAGGCAATGACGCAAACCCTGCAGAGCGAACTTCGCTATGATTCTTCCGCCCGGGGAACGCTGGCTTCGCTCACCTTCGAGATTTGAGGTCCAGGGACCTTCCGTAGCCTCGGAACTTTTTTTGGGGAAAACTGCCCGAGCAAGCTCGCGGTGCTTCGCTTTTGTAGACAGGGGGGGTGGCCTCTGTTATGAGGCGCCTCCCGAAGGCGACCCAAAAGACCTTCGGCGTGTGGGTGATTAGCTCAGTTGGTAGAGCAGCTGACTCTTAATCAGCGGGTCGTAGGTTCGATCCCTACATCACCCACCATTTTTCCAAGAAATATCAATGTCTTATGGGCGGCGACAACCGGAGCGATGCCGCGCGAGCGCGAAGGCCCGTCCAGGCTCGGGCGCGGCGCTGGTAGCCCTTTTCCCTGGCCGGTTGGCCGCTAAGGTGACGCCATGAAGCAAGCATTGATCACCGGTGGGGCGCGCGGCATCGGCTGGGGCATTGCCGAAGCCATGCTGGCGGCGGGCTATGCCGTCACCGTCACCGGCCTGACCTTGGAAGAGGTCGAGGCGGTGCCGCATCATGACCGGGTGACGGCGGTGCAGCTGGACGTCACCGACGATGGCGATGTGGCGGCCTGCATCGCCGAACTGTCGCGGCTGGACGCCCTGGTCAATTGCGCCGGCATGATCCTGCGCGAGGGCCGGGAATTCACCGTTGCCGGCTTTCAGCAGGTCATCGACGTCAACCTCACCGGCACCATGCGGATGTGCGTGGCGGCGAGGCCCCTGCTGGAGAAGTCAGGCGGGGCCATCGTCAATACCGCGTCCATCTGGTCCTTTTTCGGCGGCGGACTGACGCCCGCCTATACCGCCTCCAAGGGCGGAGTGGCGCAGTTGACCAAGGCGCTGGCCGTGGCTTGGGCCCCGCATATCCGCGTCAATGCCATCGCGCCCGGCTGGATCGAGACCGATCTGACCAAGGCCGCTCAGGCCGATCCGGCGCGCTCTGATGCAATCATCGCGCGCACGCCCTTCGGCCGCTGGGGCAAGCCTGGCGACGTCGGCGGCGCGGTGGTGTTTTTGTGTTCGCAGGCAGCGTCCTTCATCACCGGCACGGTGTTGCCGGTCGATGGCGGCTATATGGTGAAGTAATGGCGCAAGACAATTCCAAGATTCCCTATCGTCACCCCCAACCCAAAGAGTCGCCGCCCGAGCTGGTGATCCCGTCCGTCATTCCCGAAGATGAACGCATCTGGGTGCCGCAGGCGGAGAATGTCTGGTTCCGGCCTTTGTGCCTCTGCGCCTCGCGCGGCTATTGGATGAACCTGCTGCGCGTGCGCAAATCGGGCGTCTTGTCGCGCCACCGCCATCCCCAGCCGGTGCATGGCTATGTCATCAAGGGGCGCTGGCGCTATCTGGAGCATGACTGGGTCGCCCAGGAAGGCGGCTATGTCTATGAGGCGCCGGGCGAGACCCACACTTTGGTGGTGGATGAAGATGTGCCGGAGATGATCACCCTGTTCCAGGTCAATGGCGTGATGCTCTACGTCGATCCCGATGGCGCCGTGCTGGGATATGAGGATGTCTTCACCAAGATCGCGCTCTGCCGCGCCCATTATGAAAAGATTGGGCTGGGCGCGGCCTATGTGGATCAGTTCATCCGCTGATCAGCCGGGTGTCGATTTCTTCTTCGCCCCAGCGGCCCGGCGCGTGCCGGTCGCTTGCTTGCCCACTGCGAAACCCTTGGCCGGTTCGTCGGCCAGCCAGGCCTGCCACATGATCCGGTAAGCCGATTCCAGATTGCGCGTGAGGGTTTGCGTGTCGAAAAGGGCGCAGCTGTCTCTGTTCTTTGCCAGCTTGCCGCGCAACTTTTCGAGCGCCGCCGGGTCCTTGGCCAGCTTCACCGCCAGGGCTTCAAAGGCGGCGGCATCGTCCGTCACCAGCTCGGGCAGGCCGGCGGCCTTGAGCAGGCTGGCGCCAACGCGACCGGGAAAAGTCTTGCCGATGCGGGTGATGACCGGCACCCCCGCCCATAGCGCGTCGCTGCCGGTGGTGTGGGCATTATAGGGCAGGCCGTCCAGGAAGAGATCGGCCAACGGCAGGCGCGCCAGATGCAGGTCGGTGGGCAGTTCGGGCGCAAACACCAGCCGGTCGGCGGCGACGCCGCGCGCTTCGGCTTCCTTGCGCAAATAGTCGGCGAAGGGCGCTGGGCTCTCCAGCAGCCACAGCACGCTGCCATCCACCTGCTTCAGGATCCGCATCCAGGAGGCGAAGGTCTCCGGCGTCAGCTTGTAGGCTGTGTTGAAATTGCAGAAGACAAAACCTTCGTCCGGCAATCCGGCTTCGCCCCGTGTCGGCGTGCGGGCCATCTCCCGCGCCGCGGCGTCATTGGCCTGATAAGAATCGGGCAGGTACACGACCTTTTCGTCATAGAAAGCCTGGTCGGTCTCCGGAATGATGGTCTTGTCGGCGATGATATAGTCCATGTAGGGCGCGCCCAGCGTGCCGGGAAAGCCCAGATAATTGACCTGAACCGGCGCGGGCCTTTGGGCGAAGACGGTCATGCTTTCATCGCCGAAATAGCCGTTGAGATTGACCAGAATGTCTATGCCGGCCTCTCGGATCGCGGCGGCGGCGTCCTGATCGGAAAGCGCGGCGATATCGATCCATTTGTCAAAGGCCTTTTCCAGCCGCACCCGCATCGGGCTCTGGTCGTTGCGCCCGGCGTCCAGCGCGACAATCTCGAAGGCCTCCCGGTCGTGGCGCTCATAAACGCCGGCCATCAGCATGGCGGTGGCCTGCTGGCGGAATTCGCCCGAGGCATAGCCGATGCGAATTTTCTGGTTACCCCTGCGGGTGGCGCGATCATGATGCGCGCCCGCCAGCTGCGGATATTTGTCTCTCGCCCAGATGCGTGAGCAGTCTCTGGCATCGGCGGGGCTTTCGGCAACGGCCTGGAAGTTGAAAGGCTGTATGACCCGCTTGCCGGCACGGACACCGTCCTCCACCTCGGCTTTCAGCCGGTCGAAGTCGCGCCAGTCGGCGCTGTACATCCGCGCGTGCAGCACCTCGCCCTTGGCGTAACGATAGTCGGGGTCCAGCGCGAGCGCCTGCTGCACATCCGCCATGCCGCTTTCATACTGCTTCAATGTCCATTTGGTGTAGCCGCGGTTGATCAGCGCTTCGGCATAGTCGGGCCGGATGGCGATGGCCCGGTCATAATCCCCGATCGCCTCGTCATAGCGTTTGAGATCGCGCAGCACATTGGCGCGGCTGTTCAGGGCGACGGTATTGCTGGGCTCCAGCCGCAGCACGTGATCCAGGCTGGCCAGTGCTTCCTGATAGCGGGCGAGATCGCGCAACGCCAGGCCGCGATTGCCCCAGACCTCGATGAAATTGGGCTCCAGGGCCAGGGCCCGGTCATAACTGGCCAGCGCCTCGGCGGGCCGCTTGAGATTCCACAGCGCCACGCCGCGATTGTTGAGCATCTCCGCATCGTTTTGATGCGTGGGCATCACCGCTTCGAACATCGCCAGAGCGTCGGCGGCGCGCTCCAGATCCATCAGGGCGACGCCGCGATTATAGAGCGCGTCCACCTCGCCGGGTTTCAGCGCCAGGGCGCGGTCATAATCGGCCAGCGCCTGGGTTGGCTGACGTTGGCCGCGATAGATGAGGCCGCGCTGGATCAGCGCCTTCACATTGGAAGGCTGCATCGCCAGCACCCGGTCATAACCGGCGAGGGCGTCGGCAACGCGGCCCAGCGCCGCCAGCGCCCCGGCCCGGTTGAGCAAGGCGGCAATCATCTCGGGCTGCAGCACCAGGGTGCGCTCATAGGCGTCGACCGCCATCTCGAATCGCCCCAGGTCGGACAGCGCCACGCCCCGGTTGTACAGCGCTTCGGGAAGATTGGGCTGGATGGCCAGCGCCCGTTCGAACATCTCCAGCGCTTCCTGCGGCCGGCCGCTGGCGCGCAGCGCCATGCCATAGTTCATCACCAGGCCCAGATCGTTGGGGTAGACGCGCAGCGCCTCGCTGAAATAGCCGCAGGCTTCGGCGTTGCGGCCCTGCTGCAGGCGCATCACCCCCAGATAGTAACGCGGCCCGTACAAAGCGGGATCGGCTTCAAGAAGCTGGAGATAAAGCCGCTCGGCTTCGGCCAGGTTGCCCTGCTGATGCAGGGCGATGGCCTGTTCGGCGATCTTCTTCAGGTCCACCATCTGGTTTCCGTCTAGGCGCTAGTCGCGGCAGCTTGGGCCACGGCCAGGGCCGTCATGTTCACGATACCGCGCGCGGTGACCGACGGCACCATGACATGTACCGGCTTGGAGACGCCAAGCAGCAGGGGACCCACCAGCAGGCCTTCGGTGGCGGCCGAAAGCAGGGTCAGCGCGATATTGGCAGCATCCAGGGTCGGCATCACCAATAGGTTGGCCGAACCGGTCAGGGGACTGTTGGAGACGATGCGCCCGCGCAAGGTCTCGCTCAGGGCGCTGTCGGCATGCATCTCGCCATCGAACTCGAAGTCCGGCTTGGCGGCGCGCAGCAGCGACAGCGCCTTGCGCATCTTGATGGCGCTGGGCGCTTGGGAGGCGCCGAAGCTGGAATGGGAGAGCAGCGCGGCCTTCGGCGCCAGGCCGAAGCGGCGCACCGTCTTGGCCGCCAGCAAGGTCATCTCCGCGATCTGCTCGGCGGTGGGATCGACATTGACATGGGTGTCGCAGAAGAACAGCGCCCCGTTGGGCAGGATCAGCGCGGCGAGGGAATAAAGCCGGCTCACGCCTTGCTGCCGCGGAATGATGGGCAGGATATTGGTCAACTGGCGCGTCCAGTCTCCCAGCCCGCCGCAGAGGGCGGCATCCACTTCGCCTGCATCAAGCAGCATGCTGGCGGCGATGCCGTGGCGGGTGGAGATCCAGCGCGCGGCGGAGTCCGGCTGCACGCCGCGCCGCTCGACAATGCGCTGATAGCGCTCGGTCAGGGGCGCGAAGAATTCCCGGTCGGACAGGGGATCGAGGATGCGGGCCTGTTTGTTGAAGTCCAGCCGCAGGCCGAGCTGTCTGGTTTTTTCCAGGATGACGTCGCGCCGGCCGATCAGGGTGGGACGGGCCAGGCCCTCATCCACCACGGTCTGCACCGCGCGCAGCACGCGATCTTCCTCGCCTTCGGCATACACGACGCGGAGCGGGTTCTGCCGCGCCACGTCGAAAACCGGGCGCATCAGCTGGCCGGAACGATAGACGAACTTCTCCAGTTCGTTCTCATAGGCGTCGAAATCTTCGATCGGCCGGCGGGCGACGCCCGACTCCATGGCGGCGCGCGCCACGGCGGGCGCGATATGCAGGATCAGGCGCGGATCGAAAGGCTTGGGAATGATATAGTCCGGGCCGAAGCCGGAGAGATGGCCGCCATAGGCGTTGGCCACCACATCGCTGGCTTCGGCGCGGGCCAGCGCGGCGATCGCTTCCACCGCCGCCACCTTCATCGGCTCGTTGATGGTGGTGGCATCAACATCCAGCGCCCCTCGAAAGACAAAGGGGAAACACAGGACATTGTTGACCTGGTTGACATAGTCGGAACGGCCGGTGGCGATGATGGCGTCGGGCCGCGCCGCCTTGGCCACTTCCGGCAGGATTTCCGGATCGGGATTGGCCAGCGCCAGGATCAAGGGTTTGGGCGCCATCTGCGGCAGCCATTCGGCTTTCAGCACATTGGGCGCCGACAGGCCCAGGAAGACATCGGCGCCGACCAGCACCTCGCCCAGGGTGCGGGCATCGGTCAGCCTCGCATACCGCGCCATATTGGGCGGCATGTCATCGCCGCGGTTCTTGTGCACCACGCCCTTGATGTCGGTGAGGGTGATGTTTTCGATGCGAAGGCCCATCGCCACCAGAAGATCCACGCAGGCCAGCGCCGCGGCGCCGGCGCCCGATGTCACCAGCTTGACCTCGGACAGATCCTTGCCCTGCAGGACCAACCCGTTGCGAATGGCGGCGGCGCAGACGATGGCGGTGCCATGCTGGTCGTCATGAAAGACCGGAATCTTCATGCGCTCGCGCAGCTTCTTCTCGATGATGAAGCATTCGGGCGCCTTGATGTCTTCCAGGTTGATGCCGCCGAAGGTCGGCTCCAGCGCGGCTACCACCTCCACGAAGCGGTCTATGTCGCGTGCATCCACTTCCAGGTCGAAGACGTCGATGCCGGCGAATTTCTTGAAGAGGACGGCCTTGCCTTCCATCACCGGCTTGGAGGCCAGGGGTCCGATGTCGCCCAGCCCCAGCACGGCGGTGCCGTTGGAAATCACCGCGACCAGATTGCCGCGGGCGGTATATTCACGCGCCAGGGAGGGATCGGCCGCGATGGCCTCGCAGGGCGCGGCCACGCCGGGCGAATAGGCCAGCGCCAGGTCGCGCTGGTTGGCCATGCGCTTGGTGGGTTCGACCGACAATTTGCCGGGGCGGGGAGAGCGGTGATAGGCCAACGCGCTCTTGCGGAAATCTTCGTCCATGACCAGCCCGTTATGATCCAGTATCGTGATTTTGAAGTTCGCACGCTCCCTATATGAGGCTGTTTGCGAACTTCAAAATCCAAACGACACTGGAATCAATGAATTGCCAGTGTCCTTCGATTCCGAAATTCGCCCTGAGCCCGATATAGAGATCGTGCGAATTTCGGAATCGGGACACTGGCGGGGCTAATTGGCAGTCCGGGGGGTGAAAATCAATCCTTTCCCCCTGTTTTCGCCCGCTTTTCCGCCCTTTGGGCCGGAACCGGGCCAGCCGAAAAGGCGTTGACGAAGGTGCTGGCCTGGGGCGAGTTTGAAGGCGTTTTCAGGACGTTAGAATTGGCTGATATTGCCATTATTGAACGCCGATTCCGGGCGAGCAGGAGATTTCATACAAATAGCGATTGTGGGACTGGGCCGGATGGGAGCCAACATTGGCCGCCGGTTGATGAAGCATGGCCATCAGGTTGTGGGCTTTGACGCCAACCAGGCGGCGGTGAAGGCCCTTGAGGGGGCGACACCCGCGGCTTCGCTGGCGGATGTGGTCAAGGCGCTGACCCCACCGCGCGCGGTCTGGGTGATGCTGCCGGCCGGCAAGATTACAGAAGAGACAATCCAGGAGCTGGGCGGGCTTTTGTCCAAGGGCGATGTCGTGATCGACGGCGGCAACACCTATTTCAAGGATGATGTGCGTCGCGCGCATGGCTTGCGGGAAAAAGGCATCGCCTATCTGGATGTCGGCACCTCCGGCGGCGTCTGGGGCCTGGAGCGCGGCTATTGCATGATGATCGGCGGCGACAAGGCGCATGTGGACCGGCTTGATCCGATCTTCAAGGCGCTGGCGCCCGGTGATGGTGACATTCCCAAGACACCGAACCGCGAGAAGGCCGACCCCCGCGTCGGCCAAGGCTATATGCATGCCGGGCCCGCCGGTTCGGGCCACTTCGTCAAGATGGTCCATAACGGCATCGAGTACGGCCTGATGCAGGCCTATGCCGAAGGCTTCGACATCATGCGGGGACGCCTGAACCAGGACCTGCCCGAAGAAGAACGCTTCGATATCAATATCGCCGATGTGGCCGAAGTCTGGCGGCGCGGCAGTGTGGTGGCGTCCTGGCTGCTGGATTTGACGTCCATTGCCCTGGCCAAATCGCCCAAGCTGGAAGAATTCTCCGGCAAGGTGGATGACAGCGGCGAAGGCCGCTGGACCGTTCAGGCCGCGGTGGACGAAGCGGTTGCCGCCCCTGTCATTACCGCGGCGCTCTTTACGCGCTTCCGTTCCCGCATCGACAACAGCTTCGGCGAGAAGCTGCTGTCGGCCATGCGCAAGGAATTCGGCGGCCATATCGAAAGCACGATTCCCGTCCACAAGGCGAAGGACGAGGATCAATAAGCATGCTTTCCCACAAGGCGCCGCCCCCGCCCTGCGCCATCGTCATCTTCGGCGCCAACGGTGATCTGACCAAAAGGCTGATCATTCCCGCGCTTTACAATCTGGCGCGGACCCATCTGTTGCCGCAGCGGCTGGCGCTGGTGGGCGTGGATCACAACAAGAAGACCAGCGAGGAATGGACGGCGGCGCTGAAGGATTTCCTGGCCCAAATACTGGCCAAGAACAATGAGGAGGTGGATGAGACGCTATGGGGCCAGGTGACGCGCAGCATGACCTTCCTGAGCGGCGATTTCGAAAAGCCCGATACCTATTCCCGGCTGAAGGATCTGCTCGCCGATCTGGACGAGAAGCAATCCCTGGGCGGCAATGTGCTGTTCTACATGGCCGTCGCCGACCGCTTCTTTGGCACCATCGCCGGCAAGCTGGGCGAAGCGGGGCTGGTTACCGATGACAAAGGCTTCCGCCGGTTGATCGTGGAAAAGCCTTTTGGCCACGACCTGGCGTCGGCCAAGGCGCTGAACGCCTGTCTGCTCAAATATCTGAAGGAAGAGCAGATCTACCGCATCGATCATTTCCTGGGCAAGGAAACGGTGCAGAACATCATGGCGTTGCGTTTCGCCAATGGGTTGTTCGAGCCGATCTGGAATCGCGACCGCATCGATCATGTCCAGATTACCGTCGCTGAAAGTATTGGAGTGGAAACCCGCGGCAAATTCTATGAGGCCACCGGCGCCCTGCGCGACATGGTGCCCAACCACCTGTTCCAGCTCGTGGCTATGACGGCAATGGAGCCGCCGGTCTCGTTTGATGCCGAAGATATCCGCGCCAAGAAGGCGGAGATGTTCCGCGCCATCCATCCGCTCAGCCTGGGCGATGTGGTGCGCGGCCAGTATGACAGCGGCATTGTGGGCGATGTGAAAGCCAAGGCCTATCGGGCGGAAGACAATGTCTCGCCGGAGTCCGCGGTCGAAACCTATGTCGCCATGCGCGTCCTGATCGACAATTGGCGCTGGGCCGGCGTGCCCTTCTATCTGCGTACCGGCAAGCGCTTGGCCCAGCGCTCCACCGAGATCGCCATTCGTTTCAAGCGCGCGCCTTACGCTTTGTTCCGTGAGACCCCGGTGGACGAGCTGGATGCGGACTGGCTGATCCTTAAGATCCAGCCGGAAGAGGGCATCCGCCTGCGCTTCAACGCCAAGCGGCCGGGGCCGGCCATGGCGCTGGAAAGCGTGGCGATGAATTTTCAATACAAGGACTATTTCAAGCAGGCGCCGGCGGTCGGCTATGAGACATTGATCTATGACTGTCTGATTGGCGACGCCACGCTGTTCCAGCGTGCAGACCAGGTGGAATCGGCCTGGGCGCTGGTCGAGCCGGTGCTGGACGGCTGGGCCAATACCGCGCCCCGGCATTTCCCCAATTATGCCGCGGGCAGCGAGGGGCCAAGCGCTGCCAACGATCTTCTGGCCCGCGACGGCCGATCCTGGCGGAGGATCAATTGAGCGCCGCCTCGGTAAGCAAGGTTGCCGGCACTTTGGAAGTGGTGCGGGATGCGGGCGCCCTGGCGGCGCGCGCCGCCGAGATCATTGCCGGCCGTCTTGCCGTCGCCCGCTATCCCTTCCGCCTGGTGCTGTCGGGCGGCTCCACGCCGCGCGCCACCTATGAGCTGTTGGCCGGCAAGGATCTGGACTGGGATTGCTGTGAGATATTTTTCGGCGATGAGCGGCTGGTGCCGCCCGATCATCCCGATTCCAACTACCGCATGGCGCGGGAGACGCTGCTGGCCGGTCCCAATGTCAACCCGCGCAAGGTCCTGGCCATTCCCACCGACGGCAGCTTGCAAAGCTGCGCCGACCGCTATGACGAGGTCCTGCGCCAGCAATATGGCGCCGGCACCCTGGACCCGGATGTGCCGCTGTTCCACCTCACTCTGCTGGGTTTGGGCGAAGACGGCCACACCGCTTCGCTGCTGCCGGACCAGCCGGTGTTGAAGGAGCGCGAGCGCTGGGCGGCGCCCGTTCCACAAGGCCGCGCCGAGCCGCGCATCACCCTGACCTATCCGGCATTGAATTCCAGCGAATTGATCCTGTTTCTGGTTTCCGGCAGCGCCAAGCGGGACGCACTCGCCCAGGCGCGCGCCGGCGCGCTGCCGGCCGGTGGTCTGGAGCCGCAAGGCGAGATCGTCTGGCTGGCAGACGAAGCGGCGGCCGGAACAAATGATGAGGGTTACGGCTTTTAGGCAGGCATGACAGCACGTATCGAAGACTATGCCATGATCGGGGACTGCCGCACCGCGGCCCTGATCTGCCGCAACGGCTCGATAGACTGGCTGTGTGTGCCGCGTTTTGACTCCGAAGCCTGCTTCGCCGCGCTTTTGGGCACCAAGGACAATGGCCGCTGGCTGATCGAACCAGTGGCCAAAAAATTCAAGACCAGCCGGCGCTATCTGGGCGACAGCCTGATCCTGGAGACCCTGTTCGAGACCCGTACGGGCGCCGCGCGGATCATCGACTTCATGCCGCCCGGCACGCCCGACTGCGCCATCGTGCGCATCGTCGAGTGCGTTCGCGGCCATATCGACATGCGGACTGAGCTGGCTATCCGCTTCGACTATGGCGTGACCATCCCCTGGGTGACCCGGCGCGATACCCGCACCTTGACCGCCGTGGCGGGACCGCAACTGCTCACCATCCGCACGCCGGTTCAACTCTATGGCGAGAATATGCATACGGAGGGGAAGTTTTCGCTGCGCAAGGGCGAGGCCATGCCCTTTGTGCTGGCCTATGGCCAATCCTTCAAGCCGGTGCCGATGTCCATCGACGCCTTCATCGCCCTGGATGAAACCGAGCGTTATTGGCAGGGCTGGTCCGCTATCTGCAAGGTGAAGGGGCGTTGGCGTAAAGCCATCATGCGCTCCCTGTTGACGCTCAAGGGCCTGTCCTATGAGCCGACCGGCGGCATCGTGGCGGCGGTCACCACCTCGTTGCCGGAAAAGATCGGCAGCACCCGCAACTGGGATTATCGCTATTGCTGGCTCCGGGATGCGACCTTCACCCTGCTGGCCTTTCTCAATGCCGGCTACACCGAGGAAGCGACCTCGTGGCTGAACTGGCTGATGCGGGTGATTGCGGGTGCGCCTGAGCAGATCCAGACCATGTACACCGTGCTGGGCGACAAACGGCTGGACGAACTGGAGCTGCCGCATCTGCCCGGCTACGAAAATTCCCGCCCCGTGCGCATCGGCAATGCGGCCCACAGCCAGCTGCAGCTCGACATTTATGGCGAGCTTGGCGATGTGGGGGCCCAGGCGCGCGCCGGCGGCCTGCCGTCGTCAGCACGCGGCAAGGAAATCCGGCGCGTGTTCATGGGCCATCTGGAAAAGATCTGGCGCAAGCCGGACGAGGGCATCTGGGAGATCAGGGGGCAGCCGCAGCATTTCGTTCACTCCAAGGTCATGACCTGGGTCGCCTTTGATCGGGCTTCGCGCGCCCCCGGCTCGACGGCTCAGCAACGGGCCCACTGGAAAAAAACCGCGCGCGAGATTCACCGCGACATCTGCAAGAAGGGCGTGGACAGCAAGCTCGGCTGTTTCGTCCAGGCCTATGGCTCGCGCCATATGGATGCGAGCCTGCTTCTGCTGCCGCTGGTGGGCTTCCTGCCGCCTTCCGATCCCCGCATCAAGGCGACGGTGAAACAGATCGAAAAGCGCCTGCTGCACAAGGGGCTGGTGCAGCGCTATGAGACCGAAACGGGTGTGGACGGCCTGCCGCCGGGCGAGGGCGCCTTCCTGGCTTGCAGCTTCTGGCTGGCCGATAATTATGCGCTGATGGGACGGCGCAAGGAGGCGATGCGGCTGTTCAACAGGCTTTCCCGTCTCGCCAATGATGTAGGCCTCTATGCGGAAGAATATGATCCCGATGACAAGCGCATGCTGGGCAACTTCCCCCAAGCTTTCAGTCATGTCGCCCTGATCAACAACGCCATCAATCTGATGACGAATGCCGGCAAAAAGAAAAGGACCCGCCCCCGTGCCAGCCGCTGAAAAAAAGCCCCGCCGCATTCTCTGCATCGATGTGGGTGGGTCTGGCCTCAAGGCGGCGGTGATCTCTCCGCGGGGCGCGTATCTGGCCAAGCGGGTCCGGATCAAGACGCCCAAGCACCGCAAGCCCCGCGACATCGTCAAAGCGCTGACAGAGTTGGCGGCGCCGCTGGGCGTGTTCGATCATGTGACCATCGGCTTTCCCGGCATGGTCAACAACGGCAAGGTGATCAGCGCGCCGCATCTCGGTACGGGGGACTGGAAAGGCTTTGATCTTGCCGCCGCCATGCGCAAGCAGTGGAAGAAACCGGTCAAGGTCCTCAACGATGCCGATGTTCAGGGCCTGGCGGTGATCAAAGGCAAGGGCCTGGAACTGGTCTGCACCCTGGGCACCGGCTTCGGCACGGCCTGGTTCCGGGATGGCGAGCTGATGCCGCACATGGATCTGGCCCATCTGGCCGTACACAAGAAATACGATCTGGATGTCTATGTCGGGGACAAGACGCGCCGCAAGATGGGCCACGGCCACTGGAACCGGCGCGTCAAGAAACTGATCACGGTGCTGGAGACGGTGTTCGGTTATGATCATCTCTATCTGGGCGGCGGCAACTCGCGCTGGGTCAAGTTCAGGCTGCCCCGCAATGTCACAATCGTTTCGAACGATGCGGGCATGGAAGGCGGGGCGTTTGCGTGGCGCAGATCCAAGAAGTGACGTGTGCTATTTCGAGGCAAAGCATGCTGGGTCTGTCAACGAGTTGATTGGAATCTGCACGGCGCGGGTGCCCGAAGGGCGCTACCCGCGCCGTGCATAAGGAACTGATTGGCTGGTGTCGCGTTTCGATCCCATTGGATCGAAGCTTGATAGTTTTCAGTCATTTCCGGGGCGCAAAAACAGTGGATACCCTGATGATGCCGCCGGTCAGCAAAAACACGGCCCTGCTGCTGGACATTGACGGCACCTTGCTGGATCTGGCGCGCACGCCCGACGCCGTGAAGGTGCCGCGCGATCTGGTGCGGGCGCTGGAAAATCTGGCGCGCCGGCTCTCCGGTGCGCTGGCCTTTGTCAGCGGCCGCTCGCTGGACAGTATCGACAAGCTGTTCGCGCCCTTCCGTCCGGCCGCGATTGGCACGCATGGCGGCGAAATGCGCGCGGTGGATGGCAGCATCAGCCGCAGCCAGCCTTTGCCGGACGCAGTGCGCCAGGTATTCGCAGGGCTAGCGGGCAATATTCCCGGCCTCCTGCTGGAAGATAAAAAATCGGCGCTGGCGCTGCACTATCGCCTGGCGCCGGAAGCGCTGCCGGTATTGCAGTCGGCGATGGAAAAACACGCCAGACTGTTTGAGACCGAGCAGGTGCAGATTTTGCACGGCAAATCGGTGGTCGAGGTGCGGCGGCAGGGTGTGGACAAGGGCTCGGCGGTGGCGGAGCTCGTGCGCCAGCAGCCTTTCGCCGGTCGCACTATCCTGTTCGGCGGCGATGACGCCACCGATGAAGACGTCTTTCGCATCCTGCCCCGGCTGGGCGGGCAGGGCTTTTCGGTGGGGCGGAAATTTCCCAATGCGGAGCATCATTTCGAATCCCCGCGCGCGGTGCGCGACTGGCTGACCCATGTCGCTGAAGCCGGACCTGCGCCATGAGCCGGCCGCCCGATCTTGCCGTCGTCGGCAATGGCCGCATTGCCGCTCTGGTCAACAACCAGGGCCAGTTGGTGTGGTGGTGCTTTCCGCGGTTTGATTCCGATCCGGTCTTCTGCCGCCTGATCGCGGGCGATGAGGAAAAAGGCTTCTGCGATGTCCTCTTGGACCGCAAGGTTGAAGCCGTCTCCACCTATGAGCGCAACACCGCCACGGTGATCACCTTGCTGACGGCGGAAGATGGATCGCAGGTGCGGATCACCGATTTCGCGCCGCGTCTGCGCAACTATGACCGGCTGCTGCGCCCGCCGCAATTGATGCGCATCATCGAGCCGGTGAAGGGCCTGCCGCGCATCGCCATCCGGGTCCGCCCTACCCAGTTCTACGGCAATCCGGTCAAGCGCCAGGTAGCGGGCTCCAGCCACATCACCTATGGCGAACCGGCGCTGGTGCGGCTGACCACCGATGCACCGCTCGCCTATATCCAGAAGGAGACGCCCTTCGCCCTGAACAAGCCGCTGCACATGGTGTTCGGCCCGGATGAGGCCTTCATGGGCGATATCTCCTCTACCGTGCGGGATTTCTGCGAGCGCACGACGGCTTACTGGCGCGAATGGGTGCGGCGGCTCTCCATCGCCTATGAATGGCAGGAAGCGAGCATCCGTGCCGCCATCACCCTGAAGCTCACAAATTTCGAGGAGACCGGCGGCATCGTCGCGGCGCTGACCACCTCGCTGCCCGAGGCGCCGCATTCGGGACGCAACTGGGATTATCGCTATTGCTGGCTGCGGGACGCTTATTTCGTGGTCAAGGCGCTGAACGCCATCGGCGCCACCCGCACCATGGAACAATATATCGCCTATATCCTCTCCATCGCGGGCAATGTGGATACGCTGGCGCCCTGCTACGGCATCGTGCCCAGCGATGACCTGACGGAATGGATCGCGCCTGATCTGAAGGGCTTTGAAGGCCATGGTCCGGTGCGCATCGGCAATGCCGCGGTGGAACAGGTGCAGCATGACGCCTATGGCAGTGTGATCCTGGCGGCCACGCCCATGTTCTTCGACAAGAGGCTGCCGGATCCGGGCAACGAGAACCTGTTCCAGCTTCTGGAGAAGATGGCGCGGCAATGCGCGGCGCTGGCGCTGGAGCCGGACGCCGGCATCTGGGAATTCCGGGGCAGGAAGCGCATCCACACCCATTCCGGCGCCATGTGCTGGGCCGGACTTTCGCGCACCGCCGCCATCGCCGCGCGCCTGGGTCTTTCCGACCGCGCGCAATACTGGCAGCGGCTGGCCGACGACACCGGCGAGGCGTTGCTCAGCCGCGTGTGGAATGAAAAGCGCAAGGCCTTCGCGGCGGCCGAGGGCATAGACGATATGGATGCCAGCGTGTTGCTGCTGCCGGAGCTGGGACTGGTCGATGCCCATGATCCGCGCTTTGCTTCCACCGTGGCCGCCATCGAACAGGACCTGGTGCGCGGCCGTCATGTCATGCGCTATGCCGCCGAGGATGATTTCGGCCTGCCCGAGACCGAATTCCTGGTCTGCCGCTTCTGGCTGATTGACGCGCTGGCGGCGCTGGGCCGGCGCGAGGAGGCGCGCGAGCGCTATCAGGATGCCTTGGCCCTGCGCAACAGCTACGGGCTTCTGGCGGAAGACATCCATCCCAAGACCGGCGCGCTATGGGGCAATTTCCCGCAGACTTATTCCATGGCGGGCGTGATCCTCAGCGCCATGCGCCTCAGCCAGAGCTGGGAAGACCGTTACTGGCGCGGCTAGCTGAGCGGCTGAAGCTGCCCAAGCAGGCCGGCCAGCAGCACGGCGGCCAGGCCCAGGCTCAACTCGATCGCCGCGTTGCGCGCGATCAGCGTATCGCCTCCCTTCGGCATCAGCCGGAAGCGGTTGACCAGGGCAAGGCCGATCATGCCGGTTACCAGCGCCAGCTTGGCGCCCAGCACCGACAGATAGAGCGCGGACATGCGTCCTTCCTGGCCCAGCAGGATCGAGGCCGCGTTGATCAGGCCGGTCATCACCAGAAGCAGCACTGCCACCATCGCCCAGTCGGAGAAAAGCGACAGAGCCAGCGGCATGTTCGGCTCCCCCCGGCGCCAGAGCAGAAGCAGCACGGCAAGTCCGCCAATCCAGAAACCCGCGGTGAGAAGATGCACGCCATCGGTGATGGCGCCGACGGCGGCAAAACCGGCCGGACTGGCTGCGGCGGCATGGCTGGTGGCGGCAGGTAGCACCAGCGCCAGAGCCGACAGCAATACGATGGCCGCGCGCCCGCGCCGGATCGCCAGCAAAAGGCCAAGGCCGGCGAGCGCGGCCATGCGCACCAGAAAGAACTGGCCGAAGCGTGTATCTTTGGCGGCTGATACGACCGCCTGACGGTCCATGGCATCGGCCATGTCGGCCGCAGCCAGGCCCAGCCAGGCACAGCCCGCCGCCAGCGCCAGCAACAGCAAAGCCCAGCGCAGGGACTGATCGCGCACAGGCAGGATCATGGGCAGGCGGGCGCGCAGCAGCCAGGTGAAGGCGCAGAGTCCGAACAGCAGCATGCTGATGGCGAAGTATAAGCCTCGCGCCAGCACCAGCATCAAGGGATGATCTCGAAGCTGAAGCTGCCCTTCATCGGATGGGTGTCCTGGCCGACGCTATGCCAGGCAACTTTGTAGCGGCCCGGCTTGAGCGCCAGCGGCAGCAGGGTGATGCCGCTGCCCGCCACGGAGCTGGCCAGCGGCACGGTCTTGCCGACGGGGTCGATCAGGCTGGCGCCGCTAAAGGCGGGCTCCAATTCTTCCGAGAAGGTCAGCCGGATCATCTTGGGCGTCTTGACCTTGGCGTCCGCGGCCGGATCGGAAGCCGTGAGCTTGGCGTGGGCAAAGGCTGGCGTCGCGGCCAGCAGCATCAGCAGAGCGAGTCGTTTCACATGTCCTCCAGTTTCAGACCGGCCAGCGCCAGCGCAATCCAGCCGGCAATGAAAGAAAGGCCTCCGAACGGCACCAGATAGGCGAAGACATGCACATCCGTCAGGGCGAGCAGATAGAGGCCGCCGCTGAACAGGATCATGCCCGCCAGGAACAGCCAGCCGGCGGCCTCGGCCCGCGGCCGGGCTGGGCCGCGGGCGGCCAGGGCCGCCAGGCCCAGCGCCACCGCGTGGACGAGGTGATAGGTGCCGCCCAGCCGGATGGTGGCGGTGGGGCCGGAGGGCAGACCGGGTGCATGGGATGCGAGGGCGCCCGCGATCACCGCGATCGCGCCATTGATGCCGGCCAGGACCAGAAATTTTTTCATGGCCGGCTTTTATAGACAGGGGCGGCATGCTTTGCGAGTTTGGCCGCGGCGAAAGTCCTGACAAGTTAGATGGAAGCAATGTCATGCCCGAATTCGTGACCGCCTCGGATGGCGTGGCGCTGGCCTTTGAGCGCTTGTCGCGGCCCGAAGCAGCCAGTCATCCAACCATCGTCCTGGTGCATGGCTTTGGCTCCAGCCGGGCGCAGAACTGGAAGTCCACCGGCTGGTATGGCGGGTTGACGGCGGCCGGCTTTCCCATCGTGGCGATGGATTGCCGCGGCCATGGCGATAGTGGCAAGCCGCACGACCCCGCCGCCTATGGGCACGACCGCATGGCCGAAGACGTTGTAGAGGTGATGACGGCCTGCTCGCTCTCCAGTGCTCTGATCCTGGGATATTCGATGGGCGGTTTTATCGGCCTAAGGCTATTGGCGGCGCATCCCGAACGGGTGATCAAGCTCGCCGTCTCAGGGATGGGTGAAAGCTATCTCAAGGACAGCATCACTTCGCCCGCGGCGCGCGCGGCGCTGGCCGATGCGTTGCTCACATCCGATCCAGCCTCCATCACCGATCCGCGCGCGAAGATGTTTCGCGCCTTTGCCGATCAGGCGGGCAAGGACCGTCTGGCGCTGGCGGCGTGCATGCGCGCCATGTCGCAACGCCTGCCGGCGAAGACGCTTGCGCATCTTCAGCGGCCCGTGCTGGTGGTGACGGGCGAGAAGGATGATACGGCAGGCCGGCCCGAACCGCTGGCTGCAACATTTGCTAATGGCAAGGCGGTTGTGATCCCCGGGCGCGACCACATGTCGGCGGTGGGTGATAAAAATACCCGGCAGGCCGTGATCGATTTTTTCCGCTGATCGCAGGAAACCGACCCCGCCGTACATTCGTTTACGAAAGGACGCGCAACTGCGTTGTGCCGCAATTTTGCCGCGGTGACCGTTCGTTTATCTGTGTACTGATTATTGCTTGTCGAAGGGCATTGGGTAGGAGAATCCAATGCAGTGGAGATTTGAGAAGAACCCTTGTGCGGTACGCTTTGGTACTGAAAAAAGCGTAGGTTTTCCAGCACTTAACGTTACTTTCGACAGTGTTGTGACGCACGACTCGCGCGTGCTTTGCGGCGGCGGAGGGGGAATTCCGCGCATCCAGATTGAGCTGTCGAAATGTTAGAAGCGCATGCCCGCGCCGGAATTCGCAACCGGCTTCTGCACAAGATCAGTCTTGAGGATTGGGATCTGATCGGTCCGCATCTGGAAGCGGTCACCTTGAAGGACCGTCAGGTGATCGAGGTCCCCACCAAGCCCATTACCCATGCCTATTTCGTGGAGACCGGTATCGCCTCGGTGGTGGCCGTGGATGCGGAGGATCATCGCATCGAGGTCGGCGTGATCGGCTATGAAGGCATGACCGGCGTGCCGCTGGTCATGGGCGACGACCGGGCCCAGCATTCCACCTACATGCAGATCGGCGGCACCGGTCATCGCATTTCACAGGATATCCTGCGCGGCGCGATCGCGAACAGCGAGGGCCTGCGCGCCCTGATGCTGAAATGGGCCCAAGGCTTCATGATCCAGACGGCGCAGACCGCGCTTGCCAATGGCCGCGCCAAGCTGGAGCAGCGCCTGGCGCGCTGGCTCCTGATGGCGCACGACCGCATGATCGGTGACGCTGTGCCGCTGACCCACGAATTCCTGGCGGTGATGCTGGGCGTGCGCCGGGCGGGTGTCACGGTGGCGATCCATGGCTTTGAGCGGCGCGGCCTGGTGACGACCCGGCGCGGCCAACTTACGGTGGCCAACCGTTCCGGCATCGAGCAGATCGCGGGCAGCTTTTACGGTACGCCGGAAGCGGAGTTGCGCCGGCTTCTGGGCGACAAAGAGATCGGGCGCTAGCAGGCAAATAGGACTCGCCTTTTCCGGCCAGTACATGTTTTGTTCTGGCCATGCTGCCCCCCAAATTTGAGCACTGGTTTGCCGCTCGTGCCTGGCAGCCCCGCGCCCATCAGCTGGCGCTGGTGGACCATGCGGAACAGGGGCAAAGCGTGCTGCTGGTGGCGCCGACCGGCGGCGGCAAGACCCTGGCGGGCTTCCTGCCGACGCTGATTGAGCTCGCGGATAGGCCCAAGCGGGCGCGCCGGCGAGGCCTGAATACACTCTACATCTCCCCGCTCAAGGCCCTGGCGGTAGATGTAGCGCGCAATCTGGAAGCGCCCATCGCCGAGATGGATCTGCCGGTCACGGTCGAAACCCGGACCGGCGATACGCCGGCCGCGCGCCGCCAGCGCCAGCGTCATGCTCCGCCGGACATTCTGCTGACCACGCCCGAACAATTGTCGCTGCTGTTGGCCCATCCCCGCGCCCGCACCATGTTCGAGAACTTGCGCACCGTGGTGCTGGACGAACTCCATGCTCTCTACAATTCCAAGCGCGGCGATCTTCTGGCGCTGGC
>Ga0265338_10002770_pt1 | contig 25657 bp, 23 predicted proteins | sample 42126metaG_FD_193579 | JGI IMG/M metagenome (GOLD analysis project Ga0265338, IMG submission 193579) | Rhizosphere microbial communities from Carex aquatilis grown in University of Washington, Seatle, WA, United States - 4-21-26 metaG | ecosystem: Host-associated > Plants > Roots > Rhizosphere...
GCAAAAACTTGTTCGAGAAAAGTGCTGAAAGCCGGACGAAACTCGGCGGAAATCAGCAGCCCAAAAGACTGGCCCACCAAACGGGAACGTTCGATTCCGACTAGCGTTGCCCCGGTCAGGTTGGCCTGAAGGATGGCCCCCGTTGTGGCGAAGGTAAAATAGCCGCTCGGCGCGAAATCGTAGAGGTCGGTAAAATTATCCAGCGCCACTTCCAGTTCATCCCGGGCTTGCCGCAACTCGGCGTTCTGCATCTCTAACTCAATCTGATGGACCTGCAATTCGTGGAGCAGCCGCCGGGAATCCGCTCCGGTCTTCGCAACGCCGGCTTTCAATTTCTTCTGCTCCCGCAAATGGGCTTCGGCCCGACTGCGCACTTGGGTGGGCTGGGCGGATGATGGCGGCTTCTTTTGCATGATGCGGACGCTTCATTGTTTGCGCGTGCGCCGCGCTTTGCCAGCCGCCTTGGTTCGCTTCCCGCCGGCCGCTTCGGATGCCGCCCGCTCCGCAGAATCTTCTGCGACAAGCTTTTCCAAAGCCGTGTGCTTGCCGCGCAACTTCCCCTCCAGCTTCTTGGCCACGGTGATGTTCGCGAAAGTGATCACGACGCCGTCAATCCGGTCGTCTAATGTGCGGTAAGGCATGATGCGCACGGAGAACCAGCGGCCATCGCGGGCGCTGATGGCTTTTTCCACGGCGGCCAGTTTCTGCAACACCTCGCGTGCATCGTCGGCCAGTTCCGGGTAGTGCAGGTCCGAGGACAGATCCGTGATGGGCCGGCCCGCATCCGCCGCGATGAGCTTGATAATTTTCGTCGCCTGCGGGGTAAACCGCCGCACGTTGAGTTCCTTGTCCAAAAACAGGGTCGCAATGTCCGTGCTGTCGAGCAGGTTCTTCATGTCGTTGCTGGCGTGCGACAGCTCGTCCACCTTGACCTGCAACTCCGTGTTGACTGTCTGCAATTCCTCGTTCATGGATTGCATCTCCTCCTTCGAGGTGGTGAGTTCCTCGTTGGTGGACTGCATTTCTTCATTCGTGGATTGCAATTCCTCGTTGGCGGAACGGAGTTCCTCCTGCGAGGTCTGCATCTCTTCGTGGGTGGCCCGCGCCTCGCCGCGAACCTGCAACAGTTCCTGCTCCAATTCCGCCACCCGCGGGCTGCGGCCGTCAGGCTTCGTGGGCCGGCCGGTCGCCTTGGTCGCCACGGTCGCGGCCACGTCGGTAAAAACAATCATCATCAAACCCTGCAACGGCCCGGATTCATCAAGCCGCCGGACGGTCACATCCACGCGCTGCGTGCCGCCGTTCGTCCCGACCTTGAGTCCGTGCAGGGTCGCGCCTTCTTTTTTCCGCAGCGCTTCCTTGAAGGCGTTCGCCAGTTCATAACGCAACCCTTCGCGGGTCATGGCAAAGATATTCCAATTGGCTTTGCCGGCGGCGGGTTCCAGGTATTTGCCGGTCCGGCCGCTGACGTAAAAAATATCACCCGTGTCATTGGTGAGCACGGCGGGCGGGGCGTAACTTTGCAGCACCAACCGATCCGCCAAAGCCTGGAGGCTGGCCGGCGGGTTGGTCGCCGACTGTGCCTCGGAAACGACCGGCGGGCCGGCGGTAAAGGACGAGGGAAAGACGATCTGCTCCGGTCGCAGGACGGATTCCGTCCGCCGGAAGATCCGCGATTTGGCATTTAACGGGGCAAACAGATGGGTGAAATCCCCAACCGTCTCCGCGCTGCCTTGAAATAAAATGCCGCCGGGAGTGAGGCTGTAGTGAAACAGCGGAATCAGTTTCTTCTGCACCTCGGTGGTCAGATAGATCAGCAAGTTGCGGCAGCTCAAAATGTCCAGCTTGGTGAACGGCGGGTCCATGATGAGATTCTGCGGCGCAAAGATCACCATCTCGCGGATTTCTTTGCGCACCCGGTAGCCGTTAACTTCCTTGGTGAAAAATCGCTTCAGTCGGGCTTCCGAAATGTCGGCGGCGATATTGGCTGAAAAGATGCCCGACCGGGCTTTTTCAATCGCGTCCCGATCCAGGTCAGTGGCGAAGATTTGAATCGAAAACTTCCCCCGGGGCTTGACCTCTTCGAGCGCCTCTTTGAACACGATGGCCAGAGAATAGGCTTCTTCCCCCGTGGAGCAGCCGGGCACCCACGCGCGCAGCGCCTTGCCGGGCGGGCGGCTCGCAAGCAACGCGGGAATGGCCTCGGCGGACAACTGCTCCCAAGCGGCGGGGTCGCGGAAAAAATTCGTCACGCCGATCAACAATTCCCGGAACAGCAGATCCAGCTCCTGCGAGTTCTCCTGCAAGTAGCGGACATAAGCGGTCATCTTTCTGATCTGGTGAATGCCCATGCGGCGCTCGATCCGGCGATAGAGCGTGTTCCGTTTGTAAAAGGAAAAGTCGTTGCCCGTGTGGGCGCGCAACAGAATGACCACCTTTTCCAGGGCGCTCTGCGCCTTGTCTTCCAGCACTTCTTCCGTCCGGGCCAGGAGCGGGGTGCGTTGCAGATAGGCGAGGATTTTCCCCGGCAACTCCTCCGCCCGGGCCACGATATCCGCCAGCCCGGCGTCAATCACGCTGCGCGGCATGGAGTCGAATTTGGCCGTCGCCGGCTCCTGCACCAGCACCACGCCCGCCTTTTCCTTGATGGCGCGCAGACCCATCGTGCCGTCCGAGCCCATGCCGGAAAGAATCACGCCGACGCTGTGCTCCTGCTGATCCTGCGCCAGCGAGCGGAGGAAAAAATCAACCGGCAGCCGCATCCCGCGCGTCGCGGTCGGCTTGAGCAGGTGCAGGACTCCGTGCAGGATGGACATGTCCTTGTTCGGCGGAATCACATAGACGCAGTCCGGCCGCACCGTGGTGCGGTCCTTGACCTGGATCACCTTCATGCCCGTGGCGCGCTGGAGCAGTTCGGGCATGATGCCTTTGCGCGTCGGGTCGAGGTGCTGGACAATGACAAATGCCATGCCGCTGCCTGTCGGCACCCGCCCCAGGAACTGATCCAAGGCTTCGAGTCCCCCGGCGGAGGCACCGATGCCGACGATGGGAAACGTCGCACTCGCGGGCGAGGCGGACGTTTCCGGGCGAATAGTTGGAACGGGCTTTTCTTGTCGGCGTGACGATGAAAGCTTTTTTTTCATGCGCTTATTTCCTGCGCGTAATCATGGCATCTTTGGTTTCGGTTGAACAGTGCGTCATCACAGGTTTTTTAATGGCTTGCGAGTGTACTTTCCGGTCAGCGGTCATCCGGCCATTTTTTATCCTCTGCCCGCACCAACCAGCTCGATTAACTTGGGAGCGATTACGTTCAAAGGCAGGATAAAATCAACGTCACCGGTCTTGATGGAAGTCTCCGGCATGCTGAAATCTTGCGACGTGGGCCGGTCTTGCGCGATGACTGTGCCGCCCCGCTCCTTGATGATCTGCACCCCGAAGGAGCCGTCACCGTCGCCACCAGTGAGCACCACGGCAATGGCGCGCCTTTTGTATATTTCTGCCACCGAAGCAAACAGCGGTTCGGCGGACGGACGAGCAAAATGAAATTTTTCCGCAGCGGATGAGGAAAGTTTAAGTCGTCCACCTTCGACCACCGAAAGGTGGTGATTGGGTGGGGCGACAAAAGCGCTCCCGCGACTCAGCACGTCGCCCGTATGCGCCTGCTTGACCGCCAAATGGGTGCGACTATTTAAAATCTCGGCGAGAATACTCTTATGTTCGGGAGCAAGGTGCATCACGATGGCAATGGCGGCCGGGAAGTTCGCCGGCAAACCGCCCAGGATGACTGATAAAGCGTTCAGGCCTCCGGCCGAGGCCGCCATGGCGATGACTGGAAACACAAGACTCGCGGGCGTCAGGGAAAATTCCGGTCGCAAAACTTGAACCGGCTTTTTCAACCTGCGTGCCGATATGGATTTTTCTTTCATATGACGGGGAAAATTTGACGGCTGAACTTGGCCACATGACCAGCCGCAGTTTCCTTCCAGTCGTGGAACACGATAATCCGCCGCCACGGCGAAAAGCAATTTATTCAGCCTCAATTTTTCAACAGTTTCAGCGAGTCTGGGCTGCTTCGACGGAGGAGGCGGGATTTTGGCCCGTGATCAGTCATCCGCCGGTCTGCACATAAACTCCCCAATCCGGCCTTTGGCTGTAATGCGAAGGGGACAATTCCGATTTCGTGTGTTCGTCATCGAACACCGCACTTAAAACAATTTGCTCAATGCGGTGAGTAATTTTACTCAAGCCGGAATATGGCAAAAAATTCTCGAACTGTTCCATGGAGCAAATCGAAATTCACAAATGGCATCAGATGGGTATCAGAACAAACCCACAAAATGGATCAACAAACCAGCAAGATGATAAGTTCATGAAACGAATGGCGCCCCCGCCCGGAATTGAACTGGGATCAACGGTTTAGGAAACCGCTGCTCTATCCATTTGAGCTACGGGGGCAAACAGCCGGACAAAAAATAGAATATCACCAACATTTATCTAGTTTTTGAGCCTAACCCGAACAGCATTACCAGTTGAAAAAAACAGTGTCAAATGAAGTATCAGATTTTGCTGACATATGTCCGTTTTTGCTATCGTTAGCCATGATATGCTCACGTTTCCTAAACCACGTATCCCAGTTCAATTCCGGGCGGGGACGTCATTTTATCGTCTGTCTGGCAAAACGCCGCCGCGCTTGAATATTTTTGTTGGCAACTGGTCGAACTAAATGGGGTTATATGGTATGGTACAAACAAAACCGGGGCGCCACATGAAAAAAACAATTTCACCAAAATTTATTTTGAGCTCGGCAATCCTGACTTGTGTATTGATTGCCAATTACTCACCACCAGGTTCCAATGCCCAGACGCAACTGGCCCCGCCGCCAAGCACCGAGCTTGTCTCCGCTGCGCCGGATAATGCGCCTGCAACCAGCACGCTGCCGCCGGAAATTGATCCCAACAGCCCGCTCGCGCAAGTCGTCCAGTTGGTGCAGGCCGGTGTGGAGCAAAGCGTAATTCTGGCGTACATCGGCAACTCCGCCAGTCCGTTCAACCTCAACTCGGACGAAATCATTTACCTGAACGACCTTGGCGCGCCGACAGAAACCATCAACGCGATGATGCAGCGCGACCAGCAGTTGCAACAAATGGGCACTGCGGCGGGCGCACCCGCAGCGCAACCGGCTGATACAACAGAAACCGCGGCGGCGCAGCCGGCCGAAGTCACGGTGAATTATTTTTACGACACGCTCGCGCCCTATGGCGGGTGGGTCAACGTCGCAGGCTACGGCTGGTGCTGGCGTCCGGCGATCGTCAGTTACAACACCGGCTGGCAACCGTATTGCGATAATGGGCATTGGGTTTATACCGATAACGGTTGGTATTGGATTTCCGGCTATTCCTGGGGTTGGGCAACATTTCATTACGGCCGCTGGTTTCAGATTCCGCGCTATGGCTGGTGTTGGTGGCCGGACACGACCTGGGCACCGTCCTGGGTGTGTTGGCGTTACAACCGGGATTATTGCGGCTGGGCACCACTGCCGCCCCAAGCGCTTTATCGGTCCGGCGTCGGATTCGTTTATCAAGGCCACACGGTGGACGCCGGTTTTAACTTCGGTTTGAGCGTGGGGGCCTTCACTTTTGTATCGACCAGGGATTTCTGCGACCCCCATCCGCGGCGTCATCGCATCGACGAAAGGGAGGTGACGCGTTTTTACGATCATACCACGGCCATACATAACATTGACTTCGACAGTCACCGCCAAGGCATCGTCAATGCCGGCATCCCGCCGCACGATATCACCGCTGTCACCCGACAGGAGATTCATCCCGTCGCCATTCACGACGAGACTGGAAGAATCGCGCGGGGCGACCGCCGCGAGCAATTTGAACACGATGGCACGCTGATCGTGAATCGTCCGCATTTCGTCGGCACCGCGGTTTTATCTCCGCATCCAGCAGCCACGCCAACGACTGAACACCGGCAAAATGAATTGCATCCGGCCGTTCATGGGAATCAAAACGACCTTTCCCCGCACCCCGAGAACCCAGTACAAAACAACTTTTCCCATCCGCCAGCCAATCAAAATCCGCATCCGAATTTCAATCAGGTCCCACCGCGCATGCCGCAGACCCAGCAACCCGGAGTTTCCCACAGCACGACGCCTGAGCCGCAGGCGCACAACCCGGTAATTACCGCGCCGCCCGGAAATCATTCGCCGGGGCCGGCCCAAAATCAGTTGCCGAAACACGATTACGGTTCCGACAACAAAGTCATGTCTCCCAGGGCGCAGGGACTTGAACCGCAACCGCCGCGAGGAAATACGTACAACCCTCAATCGCGGGGAAACACCACGGGGCAACAACCGTTCTCCATCCCTCCCGTTGCCAATCATTATTCTCCACCGGTGGCACCTCCGCAAAACAATTACAATTCGCCACGGAACGATTCTCACAACAACAACCAGCAGTTCAATCGTTCCCAGCCGCCACCCCAAGCGGTTCAACCGCAGGGATCACCCCCATCTTCCTCATCGTCGCCGCCGGCGTCCGGCAATCAAGGGCATGACAAAAACAACAAACAGGGTGGACATTAGCGACCCGGTTGGTTGATTGAGAAAAACGAGCCGTATCCCGGTGCGGCTTTTTGCTTTCGTAACTTTTCCGCGGCAGGCAACATGGGTGCGTGGGTATTACGCGGCGGCAATTTGAACAAATGCAGCAGCGCCTCGGCGGCGCGACAACACGCGCGGCTGTGCCTGTATTTGCGACCAGCCTCCCGATACCGACCTCTGCGCATCGCGTGATTCTCGGCGTGGACCCGTCGCTGCGCGGCACCGGCTATGGTGTGATCCGCCTCGCCAAACCGCATCCGGTCGTGCTCAGCCACGGTACAATTTCATGTCCGGCGACATGGTCGCATTCGCGTTGCCTGGTAAAGATTTCCCAAATCCTCCGTGAGGTACTGCGCGAACATCACCCAACCGTCTGCATCATTGAAGGACTGTTCTTCGCGCAAAATTTACAAACCGCCATCGTCATGGGCGAAGCGCGCGGCGCGGCGCTCACCGTCATTGCCGAGGCCGGACTGGAAATTTTTGAGATTGCTCCGCGCAAGGTAAAACAAGCCATCGTCGGCTACGGCGCGGCGCAAAAATCCGCCGTCGCCAAAATGGTTCAGCGGTTGCTGAACTTGCCGAAACCGCCCGCGCCCGACGCCGCCGACGCGCTGGCATTGGCACTCACGCACGCGCGGGAAAACAGTCGTTACCATCTTACGCCGCCGAAACGGGTATGAATTTCGCGTTGGCATGATCACTTTTCTCCATGGCAAACTCGTCGAGGCGCTGCCCACGCAGGTCGTCGTGGACGTCGGCGGCGTCGGTTACGAGGCGCTCATTCCACTCTCGTCATTCGACAAGCTGCCGCAACCCGGCCAGGACGTTAAACTGCTCACGCAACTCGTCATCCGCGAGGACGCACACGTGCTTTACGGTTTCATGTCGGCGGCGGAACGCGACTTGTTTCGCCTGCTCGTTAATACCGTTTCCGGCATCGGGCCGAAAATCGCGCTGAACATTCTGAGCGGCATGAATCCGATCGCGTTTCGCGGCGCGGTGGCCGGCGGTGACGTGAAATCGCTTTCGCAAATCTCTGGTGTCGGCAAAAAAACCGCCGAGCGCATCGTGGTCGAGTTGCGTGATAAGGTCGGCGCGGCGGGCGCGTGGGAGGCCGCCAGCGCCAAACACGCGCTTTCGCCCGATGACCAGAAAGTAAACGACGCCGTACTTGCGCTCATGGCGCTCGGTTTCAAGCAGGTTGAGGCGCACGACGCCGTTCGCGCCGCTCAATCCCGCAGTGCGGGACTTGGCGCAAAGGCAACCGTGGAGGAACTGGTCCGTGCCTGTTTGAAAAAAGGAGCTTGATGGGCGCTGAAAATCCGCAACCCCCAGTGCCCGTCACCCGGCGCCAGCGCCGAAAATCCGGCGTGATTGTGCCAAATTCACCGAAATGGCACCAACGGCTTGGCGCATGGCTTATTTGGGCCGCGCTGCGATTGATTGCGGCAACGTTGCGTTACCGCATCAACGACCCGCACGGATTCATGTCGCAGACGGATTGCCGGCAGGCGATTTACTGTATTTGGCACAACCGCCTCGCGCTCTGCATGAAATTGTATTTCACCTTCGGCCGCCGGCACCACCAGGCCGCCGGGCTTGCCGGGATGGTCAGCGCCAGCAAGGACGGAGCGTTTCTCGCGGCGATTCTGGAACGTTTCGGCGTGCAACCCGTGCGGGGTTCATCGAGCCGGCGCGGCCCGCAGGCGTTGCTGGAACTGACCACCTGGGCCGAACGCGGCTACGACCTCGCCATCACGCCCGATGGTCCGCGCGGCCCGCGTTACGTCGTGCAGGAAGGCGCGATGGCGCTGGCGCAAATCACCGGCCTGCCCCTCGTTCCGGCGTCGTATCATTTGCGCTGGAAAATCCAGTTGAAAAGCTGGGATCGCTTTCAAATTCCGGTGCCGTTTTCGCGTTGCGATGTCTTTGCCGGCCGCATCACCCGGGTGCCACGCGAAACCTCGGACGCCGAACGTGAGGAATTGCGCAAACAGCTCGAAACCGAGCTGGGGGCGATAACGCACGATTGACGAGCCATGATTGCCCGTGTCAGCCTTGAAATCGCGCTCCGCAAGGAGTTCGATTATTTGATTCCGCCGGGATTGACGGGGCAAATCGAAGTCGGCAGCCGCGTGCAGGTGCCGTTCGGCCCGCGAAAAATTTATGGCTGCGTCACCGCGCTGGCCGAGGAATCGGCACACGCGAATCTTAAACCCATCCTGAAGGTCATCGGGGCGCAGACCATGGTCACACCGAAGGTTTTGCAGCTCGCACGCTGGATTGCCGAATACTACTGCTGCGCGCCGGAAACCGCTTTGAAGTCCGTCCTGCCCGAGGCCATCCGCAAAAAAAAAGAGACGGAGGCAGGTTGGAAAAAACAACTGTTCGTCCGGGCGCTGCCCGTGGTCGGCGAATTGCCCAGGCTGGCCAAACGCCAGCAGGAAGTCTGGAACATCATCGAAGAACGCCGCGAAATTTTGCTGACGGAACTGCTCGAACTTGCCGAAACAACCGCCGCGACCGTTCGCAAACTCGAAGACCGCGGTTTGGTTGAAATCACTTCCGAAATTTCCGAGCGCGATCCCTATGCGCGTGAACACATCCTGCCATCGCAGCCGCTGTTGCTGAATCCAGCGCAAGCCGCTGCGCTGGAGAAAGTCAAAAGCCGGATGTCAGAAGCCGGAAGTCGGAAGTCAGCAACTGGAAGTCCGACCTCCGATCTCCGTCTTCCGTCTTCCGTCTTTCTGCTCCACGGAGTGACTGGCAGCGGCAAAACGGAAATCTATCTCCAGGCCCTCGCCCACGCGCTGGCACAGGGCAAAGGCGCGATTGTGCTCGTGCCGGAAATTTCACTCACGCCGCAAACCGTCGAGCGGTTCAAGGCGCGATTCAGTTCCGGCAAACTCCAGACGCTTGTCGCGGTTCTGCATTCGCACCTTTCCGCCGGTGAACGCCACGATGAATGGCACAAGATCCGGCAGGGCCGCGCCCGCATTGTCATCGGCGCGCGCTCGGCAATTTTCGCGCCCGTCGAGCCGCTCGGGCTCATCATTGTGGACGAGGAACACGAACACACTTACAAACAGGAGGAGGCGCCGCGCTACCATGCCCGTGACGTGGCCATCATGCGCGGGCAGATGGAAAACGCCGTCGTCGTGCTCGGTTCCGCCACGCCGTCACTGGAAAGCTATTACAACTGCAAAAAGGGCAAATATACGCTGCTCGAATTGCCGGAGCGCGTGGACAACCAGAAAATGCCACACGTTCGCGTCGTGGATATGCGACAGGCAGCGTACAAGGAAAAAGGTCCGCCAATTTTTTCACCACAACTCAAGGAGGCCATCACGCAGCGGCTCGAGCGCGGCGAGCAGACGATTTTATTTTTGAATCGGCGCGGCTATTCAACGGCGCTGCAATGTCCAAAGTGCGGATTTGTCGCGAACTGCCCGAATTGCAGCCTCGCGCTGACTTACCATCGCATCGAACAAAAACTTTCCTGCCATATCTGCGGCCACAACGAAAAGGTCCCGTCGGTTTGTCCAAACGACAAATGCAAAAACCCGGCCATTCGCTTCGCCGGCACCGGGACGCAAAAAGTCGAGGAAATGCTGGGGAAACTTTTCCCGAACGCGCGTGTCCGGCGCATGGACGCCGACACGATGAAGCGCAAGGATGATTACCGTAAAACGCTTGGTGATTTTCGGGTGGGCAAGACCGATATCCTTGTCGGTACGCAGATGATTGCGAAAGGGCTGCATTTCCCGAACGTGACGCTGGTCGGCATCATTTACGCCGATCTCGCGCTGCACCAGCCGGATTTCCGGGCCGGCGAGCGCACGTTCCAACTCCTCACTCAGGTTGCCGGGCGCGCCGGCCGTGGCGATGTTGAGGGCGAGGTGTTCGTGCAGGCGTTCACGCCGTTTCATCCGGCCATCCAATACGCGCGCCGCCACGATTTCACCGGCTTTTACGAACAGGAAATCGAATTCCGCGAGCAATTGAAATATCCGCCCCTCAGCCGCGTCGCGCTGCTCACGCTCAAAGGCCGCAACGAGGACAAAGTGAAATTCTCGGCGGAACATTTGCGAAAGGTCCTGGAGTCCACAGTCCACGTTTCACAGCCCACAGTCCACAGTCCACAGTTGGATAGTCGTCAGACTGGAGACCGTGGACTGAAGACTCTGGACTTTCGTGACTTAATCATTGCCGGGCCAGCGCCGGCGCCGTTGCTGCGCGCGGAACAATTTTATCGCTACCAAATCATGCTGCGAACGCGCGCGATGAGCAGACTCAGCCAGGCGCTGGCAAAAATCATTGAAACGCTCACGCTGCCAGACGACGTGACACTGGCAGTGGACATTGACCCGGTGAATTTGGGATAAAGATTTATTTACGTCACTAGACATTCAGATGCACTACTTTCACTATGACGATATGAACTTAACGACTATCGCTGCGGTAGCCGGACTTGTTTTCGGATTTGTCGGAACTGGTCTTGGTACGTTCAATACTTGGAAGGCGAGTCAGAAAGATAAAGTTAAACTAAAGGTCATACCAAAAATTTATCGTGATCTTGGCAATCGCCGTCTTACTAGTTCTCGAATTCCAACAGATACAAGTCAACACTGGCATGGTCTGTGTGTGGAAATTGTTAATATAAGCTTTTTTCCGGTCACAATTGAAGAGGTTGGTATTTTGCGAACCGATTCTGAAATGCGGAGTATATTCCGACCGGAATTGTCTGGGAACGAATCTTTACCTAAACGGCTTGAACCTCGAACGTCATTGACAGCTTACATTCCTTCTCCAGCACCCGAAGTGATGTTTCAAAGGGGATTGCCTGGCGCAAAATGTTTTTAGGCAACCACGGCTTGTGGAGTGACAGTTCAAGGAAGCAGCGCAGTCTCTAAATGGCTAATACGACTTGGAAAAAGAAAGCTACCTAGCGACTAAATCCTCTTTATTCCCCTCTGCCACAAATCGAAATGATACAGCGCAACGACTACGAGGGAGTGGCTGATTTTTTCGTCGGCGACGAGTTTAGGAATCTCCGCCACCGGCACCAGCCGCGTCACCAGATCCTCGCCGTGGTCCCAATCCACGTCGTGCTGTAAACGGCAATTGTCAATCAGCACGGTAAAGGTGGTGTTGCTCAGGATGGCCGGGTTTGACCAGATTTTGCCGAGCCGGCGCGCGTTTTCGCCTGCGTAGCCGGTCTCCTCGCGCAATTCGCGCACGGCAGTCGCCACCGGATCGGTCTCACCCGGATCCATCATACCGCCAGGAATTTCCAGTTCCACCGTATTCGAGCCGTGCCGGAATTGCTCGACCATCACCAGCTTTTGGTCGGGCGTGACGGCGATGACGTTGACCCAATTGACACTGTCGAGAACGTAGAAATCGTGTTCCTTGCCGGTGCGCGGCGAAATGCTTACATCCGAGCGCAGCTTGAAAATGCGGAAATCACCGATAAGCGTCGAACGGACTTTTTTCCAAGGCTGAACCATTTACGATTGATGATTTACGATTTACGATTTGCGTCAACACAAACCGCTCCCGCGGTGTTCAATCATAAATCATCAATCACAAATCATAGATTTTTTGGCGCCGCCCAACCTTGACGCATCAGCGTCAGCAAATGCTGCAAGGCTTCTTCGTAGGAACGTCCCTTCTGTCCGGCCAGCTGGTGGGCGCGCTTGTCCAGTTGCGCCGCCATCTCGGCGGATTTTCCGGCGGGACAGCCCAGCGCCACCAGAGCTTTGGCAAGTTCGGAGATTTCCATCTTAAGGTAGGGCGGCGCTGCCGCGCCGCCCAAATTCAAGGCCGCGCAGCAACGCGGCCCTGCCACAAATCATTTCACCGCGTCGGCAGGAACGATTTTGATGCTGATGACGCCGATGCGTTTCGACGGCTTGCTCGGTTCGCCCGAACTGCTGGGACCGACCGGCGTAGCGGCAATTTTCCGGAGCACGTCGTCGCCTTTGACCAAGTGGCCGAACGCGGTGTATTGATGATCGAGAAATGACGCGTCGCCATCACAGAGAAAAAACTGGCTGCCGGCGGAATTGGGATCGCTGGAGCGCGCCATGGAGATGACGCCGAATTGATGCGAATGGTTATTGAACTCGGCTTTGATGGCATAACCGGGGCCGCCCGTGCCCCAACGATCTTCGGCCGCCGGGTCCTTGGTCAATGGATCACCGCCCTGAACCATGAATCCCTTGATGATGCGATGAAAACAGGTGCCGTCGTAAAAGCCCTGCCCGGCAAGCTTCTTGAAATTGGCGACGGTGTTGGGAGCGGCATCGGACCAGAAGGCGATGACCATTTCGCCGTCGGTCGTGTTGATGACGGCGACTTCATTGGTGTTGGGGGTGGTGCTCATGGATGCGTTGGTTGGGGCGTTCGTTTTGGTTTCGTCGGCCAAAGCCGTTGTCATTCCAGCGACGAGGCTGATGGCATAAATTAAATTCCAGGTTTTCATGGCCGGAGAATTTTCCACGCGCGCGGTTAAAAGTCACGCCCGGAATTCAATCTTTCTTCATGGAACGAGTGATGAGACTGCCGCGGCCGGTTTTGCGTGAATGGTAAAACACAAAAACCACCAAAACGCCCGCCGTGACCAGCAGGGCGGCGCCAATGGCCAATGCCCCGTTTCGGCTCAGGCCGCCGTTGTCTTCCGGCGGCACCAAAATATTCGTTTGCGCTTTTGCTGCTGGCGGTGGAACAGCATTTGTCGGACTCGATAATGATTCGGCGGGGGGTGGCGGATTTGATTCCACTTTGGCCGGCGGTGGACCGGGTATCACTGTCTTTGGCGGAGCCAGAGGAATCAGATTGGTGCTGACGTTTGTGCCAATAATTACGAGCGGCTGAGTCGTGACGGCGGATTGCGGCACCGGTTTTTTGCTTTCGACCGGTACGACGGGTTGAGGTGGCGGAGACAAGGGCGGAAATGTGGGAAAATTCACCCCGATGGCCGAGGAATTCACCGTATAGCCGATGTATTGGCCAAACTGCGTTCGTAGAACAACAATGAACGTCTGGTCGGTCTTCCTCAAGGCATTCTTGTTTTGACTTAAAATGGAGTTGATCGCGTCATCGAACGGTGTTCCTGTGATTTCATCCGAGCCATCGCAGAAAATCAGCAGCGTCAGCCGTTGGGAATTCTGCACGAGATTATTGATTTCCGGCATGACCACATTAAAGCGTGCGCTTCTGGAGTAGCGCTGGCGTTTTACAAAGTTGGTGATACCGGACGCAATCGTCGCCGCGTTTTGCGGCATCCAGTGTTGTAAAGGAACGTCTCCGGCGCGCAACTTGCGGTCAAACGCCCACACGCCGATGGTGTCGCCCGGCTGCAATTGCCCGTTCATCATGGAAAGGAACAGCCGTTCCACGGCGTTTTGCGTTGCCGGCACGCGCCCTTTCATCGCCGACGATGTGTCAAAAACGAGCAGATAACGATTGTCGGTGCCGCCCGCCACCGGTTGCGCCCGCACAGCTGAAATCAGAAAAATTCCGGCGAAGAGCGCAGCCACAGGTCGCGCACACCGGACGAAGATATCTGAAAATGTCTGGCTGTTCATTGGCTTTTGTTTTTTTGGGGATGGTTGAACCGGTTCCGCTCCGCCCGATTGTGATTTCGTAATTCTTCCCGTAATTCCGTCAACGCATTCTCAATCATGCGAATAAAGTTCGCACAGCTCGCCGTCATGCCGCCCATGCCCGTAACCGTGTCCCGTTCGGCATGATCGTCCGTCACTGCCAGCACCTCGCCGTAGGCCTGAAACCGATGCGCCGCGCGTTCGATCATATCATCGGCGGTCTGACCCGCGCGCGAAAATAAAACCTCCACCGCCGCGCTTGATGCTTTCGCCGGGACACCGGCGGGCGCTCCCGTCCCGTCAAAAAAAACCGTAATCGGCTCGCCGGTCGCGTCATGATAGCGCGTCAGAATGTGAACCAACTCATCGCGCGCGCGGGCCGAATGTCGCGGCTGACCCGGAGCGAGTTCCGGCCAGTTGTGCAACAGGCTGTAGCCATCCACCAGGATGCGCACCAATGCCATGTCCCGACAGTAGTCAAAAAGGCCCAAAGCCCAAAGCCCAAAGTCATCTGCCCGTTCGACTTCGGATATGGGACTCCGTTTTGGACTTATCAATGAACTTGAAACTTGAAACCCAAAACTTGAAACTAACACCGTGTCTGCGGATAGATCCATTTTTCAAATCTCGAACCGTCGTATTGCCGTCATCGCGCTGGCCGTCTTCGTCCTCGACCAATTCACCAAATGGCTGGTGCTGCGCATGTTGCCATCCTACCACGAACGAATCGTCATTGACGGCTTTTTTAAATTCGTTCATTGGGGAAACACCGGAGCGGCCTGGAACATTTTCAGCGGCAACAACAGCACCCTGATCGTCGTCATGCTCCTTGCTTTCGTCGCGCTGTTTCTCACGCGACACCATTTCGACTCGCATACGTTGATCGGCCAGGTCGCCTTTGGGCTGATTTTTGGCGGCATTGCGGGAAATCTTGCCGACCGCCTGATTCGTCACGAGGTGGTGGATTTTATCCGCTTTTACCTGCAACAACGCGGCGGCGATGAAATCGGATTCCCTGCCTTCAACGTCGCCGACACCGCGATTTGCACCGGCGTGGCTCTGATTTTTCTCATCACCTGGAAAAACGAACACGCCGTAAAACCTGCGACGAATGACAAGTGACGAGTGGCATGAAAAATTTCCAATTGTCGCCCGCCCCGCACTTCTTGTCACCTGTCACTTGTCACCCGTCACGCTGAAATGTCCACACGTACGGAAAGTTTCCTGGTCGAGAAATCGCTCCCCGCCGAGCGGTTGGACGCGTTTCTGCGCCGGAAATTCCCCGCCGTCTCGCGGGTCACGCTGAAGCGACTGATTGAAGAAGGCCACATTCGCGTCAACTCCCGGACAGCCAAGCCCACGCACGCTCCGCGCGCCGGTGAAGAAATTGAAATTTACTGGCCGGAACCCAGACCCGCCAGCGCGCAGCCGGAGGAAATTCCGCTCGACGTTCTGTTCGAAGATACGTCGCTGCTGGTGCTGAACAAACCCGCCGGACTGGTGGTGCATCCCGCCGCCGGCCACGAGGAACACACGCTCGTCAACGCACTGTTGCATTATTGTGGCAACGAACTCAGCGGCATTGGCGGCGTCGCGCGCCCGGGCATCGTGCACCGGCTTGACAAGGAAACCAGCGGCTGTCTGGTCATCGCCAAAAATGATGAAACGCACATGGCGCTTTCCGCACAGTTCGCCGGACGGAAGGTCAAAAAAAGTTACAACGCCATCGTGTGCGGCGAACTCGCGCGCGAATCGGGCGAAATCCGCGCCGCCATCGCACGGCACCCGTCGCATCGCAAACGCATGGCCGTGCGCGACGACCATTCCGGCCGCGCGGCGCACACGGATTATCGAGTGCTAAAACGATTGAATTCCGCCACGTTCGTGGAGGCGCGATTGCACACGGGCCGTACGCACCAGATCCGAGTGCATTTCCAATTCCTCGGCCATCCGCTCGCGGGCGACGAAACCTACGGCGCGCGGCAAAACAAGCAGCTCACGGAGTTGACCGGCTATGAAGCGCCGCGCGTGATGCTGCACGCGCATGAGCTATCGTTTGTTCACCCGCGCACGGGAAAGCAGGTACGTTTTGAATCGCCGTTGCCGGAGGATTTCCGGAACGCGCTGAAAATTTTGCGCTGAAATTTAAGACAAAACTGAAGGGGCAATGGGTACTGGCCACGGCCAATGAAGTTATTTACGAATAGCTGCGGGCAAGATATACCGCTGAAGCATATCGAGAGGTTGTTCCGACAATTCATTATCGTTCCAGCCGGTGAATACAGCGACCATTTGCAAAGCCGGAAAGACAATAATAAACTGTCCACCTCTGCCTCGCGCACTATATGACTCAATAATTTGACCGCGCACGTGAAATGAACCGAGCCACCATTGATAACCATATCCATCGGCTAAGAACCATGCCGGAAGCTGACCGGCGTCAACGTGCTGTCCCGTCGATACTTCAACCCACTTTTTGCTCACGATTTGTTTTCCCTGCCAGCGTCCACCATTCAAAAAGAGATAACCAATCTTCGCCATATCACGCGGTCGCAATGAGAGGCCTCCTAATGTGTTGACGACACCATTAGGAGCGCTTCCCCAAGAGCAGTTTGTGATGCCAAGCGGCGAAAAAAGATAACGCTCAGCAAATTTATCCGCCTTCAGCCCAGAGGTTTTGTAAACGATCTCGCCAAGCATGAGAGAAATGCCGCTGTTATACACGAATTTCGTGCCGGGTAACGTGGCCATTGGCCTTTCGAGAACATATCGGAAAAAATCGGCTCTACTGGCCATCACAGCGGCGTCGTTGCGAGGATCAGTGTATGGATATGTCCACTCGTCCCACGACAAGCCGGACGTCATGGAGAGTAAGTCTTTCAGACGAATCGCGTCCTTTTCCTGGTTCGTGAAGACGTTGGAATATTCGGGGAAGAAGTTGGAAATCGTTTCATCAACGCCTCGAATCAAATGCTGGTCAATCGCAATCCCGATTAAAATGGAATTTACACTTTTCGTCGCCGAATGCATCTCATGAAGCGTGTCCCGCGTGAACCTCCGATATTGTCCGACGCTGTCTTGACCCGGAAAATACTCTTCGACGACTAGTTTGTCGTTTTTAACAAGAAGCACACTGTGGATGTTCTTGTAACTATTGTCGGCAACTCGTTCAAACAATTTTTTAATGAAGTTGGCATCGAGATTCACGTCGTTCAAAGAAGCGGTCTTCCAACCGTCATTTATTTGTTCAGGAACGGCGTACTGATAACTCTTGATATTATCAGTAATGGTTTGATTTTCCGCGTAACCAGAAAGGACGACAAGGATTATCGCCAATGCAAAAGACGATTTCATTGTTCGAACGCTAAACCTTCACTTTCACCGCGTCGAGTTTGATTTGTTTCGGAGGGGCGAGCTACGCGAGTCCCCGAATTCCTGCAAACCGAAACAGGGACTCGTGTAACTCGTCCCTCCGATTTGCCTCCATAAAATTTGTTCGCCTGCGACATCAAATTTTCGCATCATGCGGGCGATGAAATCCATGACGGGCTATGGTCGCGGCGGATGCGCCCAAAACGGCTTCAAAATCACCGTCGAGTTGAGCGCGGTAAACCGCCGGCAATCCGAGATTTCCCTGAACCTGCCGCGGGAACTGGAAATGCTCGAAGCGCCCATTCGTGACGCCATCAACGGCAAAGTCGCGCGCGGGCGCGTGATGGCGCGGGTTTCGGTCCACGCGGGCGCGGGCAAGCTGTCCGCGCAAATGCACATCAATCTGCCGCTCGCCCGGGCTTATGCGACGGAACTGAACCGCCTCGCCAGGCAACTCAAGCTCGCGGGCGAAGTGACGCTGGACCAACTGGTTCGCGCGCCGGGCGTCCTGCAGACGGATGAGGAACTGGTGGAAGCTGAAAAAATCTGGCCGGTCGTTGAGAAGGCGTTGAAACAGGCGCTGGCCGCACTGGTGAAAATGCGCGAACGCGAAGGCGCGCACCTCGCGCAGGATCTGGCCGCGCGCATCGCCCTCATGCAAAAAGCCGTCGGGAAAATTCAGAAACAAGCGCCATTGACGGCGGAAAATTACCGCCAGCAACTCGTCGAACGCATCCGGAGCGCCGGGTTGGAATCGCCGGCGCCGGATGACGAACGGCTCTTGAAGGAAATCGTCCTGTTTGCCGATCGGTCGGATATTTCGGAGGAACTGACACGGCTGCAAAGTCATTTTCAGCAGTTTGAAGACTGCCGGAAATCGAAGGAGCCGGTCGGACGCACGCTGGATTTTCTGGCGCAGGAGATGAACCGCGAGGTCAACACCATCGGCTCGAAAGCCAACGACGCGGTCATCTCACGCGAAGTGGTCACGCTGAAGGCGGAATTGGAAAAATTCCGCGAACAGGCGCAGAACGTCGAGTGAAAAGTCCAAAGTCCAAAGTCCAAAGTCCAAAGTTACCAGCGGAAAAAAAATCTGCGCCGTTGCTCATCTTGATCTCGGCGCCTTCAGGCGGCGGCAAGACGACGCTGTGCCAGCAACTGCTGGCAGCGCGGACGGCCATGACGCGCGCGATTACCTGCACCACCCGTCCGCCGCGACCGGGCGAGCAGGACGGCGTGGATTATCATTTTTGGGGCGCGGCAGAATTTCAGAAACATGTTCAGGCGGGGGATTTCATCGAACACGCGACGGTGTTTGGCCGGAGTTACGGCACGTTGCGTTCCGAACTGCTGGACAAATTGCGGGCGGGCCGGGATGTTTTGCTCAACGTGGACGTGCAAGGCGCGGCGGCGATTCGCGAACGCGCCCAGGCCGAGCCGGAATTAAAACGCGCGCTGGTGACGGTGTTTCTGACGCCGCCGTCGGTCGCCGTGCTGGAGGAACGTTTAAAAAAACGCAACACCGACGGACCGGAAGAAATTCAAAAACGCCTCGGCCTCGCGCGGCAGGAAATCGCCCAGTGGGAAAATTTCGATTACCTTTTGATCAGTTCGACGATAGCGGAGGATTTGCGGCGCATGCTGGCCATTGTCGAGGCGGAGAAACTGCGCGTGGCGCGGGCAACGGCTCCAGAGTTTTGATTTTCGCCCAGTGTGTGAATCGTTGAACCGGAGGAACTGCCGGTTGACGTTTTGATGGGATTGCGATATACAAGTTGTATGTCAACGACGATTTATCCGATGCGGTTGAAGCGCAGTGAAAGCGCCTTCTTCAAGAGTGTGGCCAGGCGGCGTGGCGTTTCGCTGGCTGAGTTTCTGCGCCAGGCTGCTCGTAATGAAGCGCAACAGCTTGAATCCGAACCGGCGAGCCTGGAGTTGAGCCGGAGCGGATTCACCCTGCCGGATTTGCCCGGCCGGACGGAGCGCGGAAGAATCCGCGCAGCCATTGTCAAACGCCATGTTCCTCGCTGATGCCAGTTTCATCGTCAGCCCCTTTGCCAAGACGCCGTCACGCCGCAAGTGGGCGCAAGTTTTTTTTGCAAAACAGAAAGGCCGGCTTTGGACAACGGCAGCGGCGTTCACCGAGGCCAGCCATTTGATCGGCGACCCTTCGGTCACGGCAAAGATTCTGACGGATTATCATTTTCTGATTGATTTGGAAGCCGAGAGGGCGGCGCTAGCGGCGTTGCTGGAAAAGTACGCGCCGGAGATGGATTTTGCGGACGCGACGCTCGTGCGTGCGAGCGAGCTGCGCCCGACATTCAAACTGGTGACGGACGATGAGCATTTTGGATGGTATCGCCGGCATCAAGGCCATGAGCGGATTCCAGTTGTTTGGATTCCAACGTAATTCAGGATTCGATGAATACGACAAAAAACATCGTTTTGGGTGTGACCGGCTCGGTTGCCGCGCACAAGGCGGCGGATTTGGCAAGCCTGTTGACCCGGCAGAAATGCCACGTGCACGTGGTGATGACGGCCGACGCGCAGCGCTTTATCACGCCGCTGCCGTTCAAAGTGCTCACGCGCCAGCCGGTCGTGACCGATTTGTATGACGAGGAGGAGGGCTGGAAGCCGGTGCATATCCGGCTGGCGGATGAGGCGGGCCTTTTGTTGATTGCGCCGGCGACGGCCAACGTGATGGCCAAGCTGGCGCACGGCATTGCGGACGACGCGTTGACATGCATCGCGCTGGCATTGAATCGCAAGGCGAGAATTTTAATCGCCCCGGCGATGAACGGAAAAATGTGGCTGCATCCGGCCACGCAGGAAAATGCCGCCACCCTCAAGGCCCGCGGCGCGGAATTCATCGGGCCGGACGAGGGGATGCTTTCCTGTGGTTATGAGGGCATTGGCCGGTTGTGGCCGGTGGAAGCCATTGCCGAACGCGCCGTGAAATTGCTGCGCTGAAATTTTCCGCCCACACACAATTTTTATGAAACCGAGCCATGAACAATGGCTGAAGCGGGCGCTGGCATTGATGGAAATACCCGCGCCGGACCCGCCACGTTTGATTCGCCGCATCGAGATCATGGAGCGGGACATCATGCTGCCGGTCAAGGCGTTTGCCATCGGAATGATTCTTTACTCCTTTGTTTCCACGCCGTGGTTTGGATTGGCGTCGAGCATGTTGGAGATTGCCGTCGAAACGGTTCAATACCTGTTCTGGTTTTACGTGCTGGCCGGCGTGATGTTTGCCCTGTTGATGCTGAACCCGGCGCGATTGCCCCTGGCGATTGTACAATGGACGGTCGTCACCAGCAGCCTGGTGGACGGGCTTTTCCTTGCGGGGATGGCACTGTTGACCGGCGGCCTGGACAGCATCTTTTTCTGGCTGTTTGTGGGTTTGGTGGTTCGGAATGCCGTGAGCGTGCCGCCCGGTGGTTCGCAACTCATTTTGAATTTTGCCATCAGCCTCTGCTACATCCTGGTGGGCGTGCTGGACGTTTCCATGGTCAGCAATCTGGATGCGGGCACATTGCGCACCCTGCATTTGATGCCGCACGAAGATTTGGGGCAACCGTTTGTGCTGCGGCTGGTCGTTTTATGGCTGACGGCGATTTCCTGTTACGGCGCGCAGGTGTTGCTCGAACGGCAACGGCTCGCGATCGAGGAAGCCGAGGAATTTGCCACCCGCGAAGGACAGTTGCATTCCGCCGGACGGCTGGCCGCCGAATTCGCCCATCAAATCAAGAACCCCCTGGCCATCATCAACAATGCCGCGTTCTCGCTCCAACGCGCCTTGCGCGATGGCAAAACCGAAGCCGGGCAACAAATCGAAATCATTCAGGAAGAGGTTTCGCGCGCCGACCGGATCGTCACCCAAATCATGGGCTACGCGCAACTGACCGAAGGCCGGGTTGAAAAACTGAACGTGGTCGAGGAGCTCAACCACGCCATAATGCAGATTTTTCCTCCCGCCGTGCCAACGGGCATCCGGGTTCATCGCGAATTCGGCCGGACTTTCCCCCCCTTGCTGATGCAGCGCCATCATCTGTCCGAAATTTTTGTGAACCTGTTGAAAAATGCGTGCGAGGCCGTCGGCGAAAAAGGGAATGTATTCGTGGCCGCCGACAGCCACCGTGATCATTCGGTGGAAATCTCCGTGCGCGACGATGGTCCGGGCATTCCCCCCGACAAAACCCAACGCATTTTTGAAGCTTATTACACAACCAAGGAACACGGCACCGGTCTCGGCCTGGCCATCGTCAAACACAACGTCGAACTTTATGGCGGCACCGTGCGGGTCGAATCCGGGCTTGGAAAAGGGGCGACTTTCACTTTAATCTTCCCGGCAAAGACGTTGATGAAACTCAAGAGATGAACACTTCCCTGCCACCCGTCCTCGTCGTGGACGACGAAAAAAACATGCGCCGGTCGCTGCAGACGGTGCTGGAAGACGAGGGCTACATCGCGCGCGCAGTCGAATCCGCCGAGGAAGGGCTGGTGTTGCTCGGGCGCGAGGAATTTTTCATGGTCATCACCGATGCGCGCCTGGGTGGCATGAGCGGCTACGATTTTCTGGCCAAAGTCCACCGGCAATGGCCCGAATTGCCGGTGCTCATGCTCACGGCTTACGCGACGCCCAAACTTGCCGTCGAAGCCATCAAAGCCGGTGCGATGGATTACCTCGCCAAACCGTTCGCGCCCGAAGAATTGCTCCACGCCGTCTTGCGCTGTGCCGAACGCCATCGGCTCCTCCGGGAAAACGCCACCCTGCGTTTGCGTGCCGGCGAAATTTTCACCCTCGACCAGATCGTCGGGGAATCGCCGAAAATGCACGAATTGCGGAAGTTGATTCAAACCGTTGCGCCCACCGACACGCGGGTGCTCATCCTGGGCGAAAGCGGCACCGGCAAGGAACTGGTGGCGGGCGCGTTGCATAGTCTGAGCCTCCGGCGTGAGGCGCATTATGTTCGCATCAATTGCGCGGCCATTCCGGAAACGCTGCTCGAAAGCGAATTGTTCGGCCATGAAAAGGGGGCGTTCACCGGCGCGGTGAGACAAAAGCCCGGCCGCGTGGAAGAAGCCGACGGCGGCACGATTTTTCTCGACGAAATCGCGGACATGAGCAAATCACTCCAGGCCAAGTTGTTGCGATTTCTGGAGGACGGCACCTTCGTGCGCGTCGGCGGCACACAGGAATTGCGCGTCAATGTGCGTTTGATTGCCGCCACCAATCGCGATATCGCCCAGGCCATTGCCGCCGAACAATTTCGTGAAGATTTGTTTCACCGGCTGAATGTCGTGCAATTCCGCCTGCCGCCCCTGCGGGAACGGGGCGGAGACATTTTGCTGCTGGCGGAGCATTTTTTTAAGATGTTCCGCGTGGCGATGAACAAAAACGTTCAAGGCATTGCCTCCACCGCCCGGCAGAAACTGCTTTCGCATCACTGGCCCGGTAACGTGCGCGAATTACGCAACGTCATCGAGCGGGCGTTGATCCTGGAAACGACGAACGAAATCCAGGCGTCCAGCCTGCCGGATTTTCACATTGAAGTGCAGTTGCAGAAAACGCTGACGCTTCATCCGGCGCCCGGCGAATCGCTCGACGACGCGCTGGCGCGAATTGAGGGGGAGTTGATCACCGGTGCTTTGGAACAAAGCGGTTTTAACCTGACGCGCACCGCCGAGCAACTTAAACTCAGCCGCCATTCACTTCGTTATCGAATGCAGCGGCTGAACCTGAACCTGGGCGACAGTGCGGCAAACGAATTGCCCGACGCCACCGAACAAAAAAGTTCCGGGACTTGATTGAGTTAACACGATGAATGAAATGTTGTCAGCGTGGGCGGGGATTTTAATCGTTATGGGGGCGGCCATCCTGGTGACGCTGGTGGCAATGGTATGGATCCTCTTCTTCCGCAATAAACCGCGACGCCGGCACCGGCGACGGCGTCAGCCTTATGAACGCCACCAACCCCATCCCACGCTCGCGCAAAGCGGTGGTCTGCCACCGCCACGACCGGAGGGAAAACCTGCCGAGCGGCAGCCGCCAACGCTCATGCCCAAATCGTGATGCACAGCCATGTGATCACCCGCAAAAGCGCCTCCAATCTTGCGTTGGCCTTCCTGCTGCTGCCGCGCGCCAAACGTGATGCCATGTCCGCCCTTTATGCCTTCTGCCGCGAAGTGGACGATGTCACGGACAATGAATCCACGCCCGCCGAAAAACGCCGCGAACAACTGGCCGCCTGGCGCGCCGACATTCGTCGCGCGTGCGCCGGAGAAACCCCGCAGTTCATCGTCAATCGCGAACTCCAGCCGGTCATTCGCGAATATCGCCTCCCTTTTCCGTTGTTCGATGAACTGCTCAAGGGATGCGAGATGGATTTCGACATCAAGCGCTACGAGAACTTCGCGCAGCTTGAACTTTACTGCTATCGCGTCGCCTCGGTGGTCGGCCTGCTGAGTATCGAAATTTTTGGCTACCAAAATCCCGCGTGCCGCGATTACGCGGTTTACCTGGGCAAGGCACTTCAATTGACGAACATCTTGCGCGACGTGAAAACCGATGCCGGGCGCGGGAGAATTTATCTTCCACTGGCCGAACTGAAAAAAGTCAGCGTTACGCCGGATGATATTTTGCGGCACGAATACTCCGACCGTTTTGCGCGACTGGCTGCCGCCGTTGCCGATCGGGCCAGACAATTTTATCGGCAAGCACGCCAAACCCTGCCTGCTGAAGACCGCCGCGCCATGGTCGCTGCCGAGTTGATGGGCTCGGTTTACTGGCAGCTGCTGCAAAAACTGGAACGGAAAAGGTTCGATGTCTTTGATCCGCACCCGCTGAAATTGAGCAAGCCGCGCAAGCTCGTCCTGATTTTCAAATCCTGGTTGCGCTATGCGTTTGATTCAACTTCGCCTGGCTATGGCAATGCGTGAAAACGTAGGACAGGCTTCCAGCCTGTCTCCATTTTCTGGAAAGCCAGAGACAGGCGGGACGCCCGTCCTACGCCAGCTCATTGTCAACGCCGATGATTTTGGCCGGTCGCGCTCCATCAACGAAGCGGTGGTGCGCGCCCACCGCGAGGGCATCCTGACCAGCGCCAGTTTGATGGTGAATGAACCGGCTTTCGCCGAGGCGGTCGCGCTGGCCAGGGAAAATGGAAAACTTGGTGTCGGCCTGCATTTGACATTGCTCTGTGGCAAATCCGCCCTGCCACCGGAAAAGATTCCCGGTCTGGTCAATGCGCGCGGTGAGTTCAGGGATAATCCTGTTGCTGCCGGTTTGCGTTATTTCTTTCAACGCGGATTGCGCGAACAACTGCGCGCGGAAATTCACGCACAATTTGCAAAGTTCCACGCGACCGGCCTGCCGCTCGACCACGTCAACGGCCACTTGCACCTGCACCTGCATCCGACCGTTTTCCGCATTTTGATGGAAGACGCCGCGTCGCTCGGCATTCAACGCCTGCGGCTCACACGCGATTGTTTCTCGCGCAGCCGCCGGATGACATCCGGGCGTTGGTTGTATCGCGTCTCGCACGCAGTGATTTATGAATGGCTTTCTCGTCGCGCGCGCCGGCCGCTGCAACAACACGGCATCCGCCATGCGCAAATCACATTCGGCCTGCTGCAAAACGCGCGCGTGGATGAGGAATACATTTTGAACCTGTTGCCCGAATTGCCGCCGGGCGACTCGGAGCTTTACTCGCATCCGTCGCTCGATGAATTTAAGCACGAATTTGATGCTCTTGTGAGTCCACGCGTAAAGGATCTGGTCGGAAAACTGGGCATCAAACTGATTTGTTACCGGGATTTGTGACGAAGAAAGCCGGATTAAACCGCCAAATACGCTAAATACGCGAAAGATTTTTGGTTGGAGAATTATCCCGCTCAAAACCGGGCTTGTTTTTATTTTCGTGTATTTCACGTGTTTCGCGGTTAATAAAAATACATGTTCAAACTGCTTTTGATTCTGCTGGTCGGCCTCGCCTTTGAATCCACTGGCGTCGTCTTGCTGAAAAAAGGCATAACGCACATCGGCGACATGAACGGC
>Ga0265338_10002771_pt1 | contig 25646 bp, 30 predicted proteins | sample 42126metaG_FD_193579 | JGI IMG/M metagenome (GOLD analysis project Ga0265338, IMG submission 193579) | Rhizosphere microbial communities from Carex aquatilis grown in University of Washington, Seatle, WA, United States - 4-21-26 metaG | ecosystem: Host-associated > Plants > Roots > Rhizosphere...
CTCCATCATTTTGAATGCCTCCTGCGCCATCACGGCGTCGGACGCACGAACTTTTTCATAACGCTCAGGGTTCCAAATTTCGAAACGATCCAGCAAACCGACCAGCATGGCTTCCTCTTTGATGCCGGCCGCCGACGCCATCCCGTCGGGCAAACAAACCCGGCCGGCTTTGTCCAACGCAACCTGCACGGATTCGCTGCCGATAAATCTCTTCAGGACCACCTTGTTCGGGTCCGAGTTGGGCATCGCGTCGATTTCACGCAACGTCTTGGCCATTTGCTCCGGCGGCAATGCGCGCAAGCACGGACCTTCTTTGGATTTGGGCCAGACGATCAGAGTGAACTCAACGTTGGGTTTCGCAGGCCGCCACTTCGCCGGAATTTGCAGACGCCGCTTCTCATCCACTCCATGCTTATAGAGTGAATTGTAATACGTCGGCTCAATGATTCCTTCCGATTCCATACTCTCGAACTTATCCACAGAAGGGGCTTCATAGCGTCTAATGCCCCACAACGCCCCCTTTTAAACCACTTTGCCCCATTCCCGTCAATAACAATCCACTCCGTTTATCCCAAAGTTATTCACAAATTCTGAGCAGTTAGAAAAACACTACTGCTTGGGTACGACGCGCCAGTGGACACAATGAAAAGGCTCGATTCGGTCCTACTCGTCCTCGTTCTCGTCGTCCTCCTCGATTTCACCGCCGAAAACCGAAAAACGAGAACGACGAGGACGATCTCGGGATTTTGATGACGTCCAAAAATCTTCCTTATCCCGCGTTCCCGGTTAGCATGCCCGCACATGCGAACGGCAGATTTCGATTTTGAATTGCCCCCCGAACTGATCGCCCAGATGCCGGCGGCCACCCGCGATGCCTCGCGGCTGCTCGTGCTGCATCGCGACTCCGGAAAAACCGAGCACCGCAATTTTCGCGACGTGCTGGAATTTTTTCGCCCGGGCGATGTGCTGGTGTTCAACAACTCGCGTGTGATTCCCGCGCGGTTGCGCGGCACAAACGCCGTCAGCGGCGGGCAATTCGAAATGTTCCTCCTCGAAGAAAACGCGGTGAACGATTGGTGGGCCATGATGCGTCCCGCCAAACGCGCGCGCGTGGGCACGGAAATTATTCTGTCCGACGCGGGACAGCCGACGGAAATTCGCGCCACCGTGCTCGAGCGAAATGAGGAAGGCCACCGGCGTCTTCGATTCAGCGGAACGAAAAATATTTTTGAAGCGCTCGATCGTCTTGGCGAAGTTCCGCTGCCCCCCTATATCACGCGGCCCAAAGCGAGCCGCGCCGAACCAGATCGCGACCGTTATCAAACCGTTTTTGCGCAACCGCCCGGCTCCGTGGCGGCGCCGACGGCGGGCTTGCATTTCACCGAATCGCTCCTCGCGGAAATTCGCGCGCGCGGCGTGCAGATCTGTTTCGTCACCCTGCACGTCGGGCTCGGAACGTTCGCGGGAGTCAAAACCGAAACGCTCGCGGAACACAAAATGCACGAGGAACGATTCGCTCTCAGCGAGGAAACGGCCCGCCTCGTGAACGAAGCCAAACGCGACGCCCGCCGCATCTTCGCCGTGGGCACCACGAGTGTGCGCGTGTTGGAGAGCGTGGCCGGCCAGCACGACGGAAAGTTGATACCCGGCAGCGGTCGCACCCAAATTTTCATTTATCCGCCGCGCGATTTCAAAATCGTGAACGTGATGCTCACCAACTTCCATCTCCCCTGCTCCACGCTGCTGATGCTGGTCAGCGCGTTCGCCGCACCGGGTGAAACGCGCGGTCGCGAAATGATTTTGACCGCCTACGCCGAGGCCATCCGCGAACGGTATCGCTTTTACAGCTACGGCGACGCGATGCTGCTTTTGTGAAAAGTTTCGGGTTCCGAGTTTCGAGTTTCGAGTTAGGATACGGGCGCGCTGAACGTGCCATGAACTCGAAACCAGAAACTAGAAACCGGAAACTAGAAACTCGAAACCCGGCATTGCCTTTCGTGTTCATCAACATGGCGATCACCGCGGACGGCAAGATCGCCACGGCCAACCGATCGGTCTCGTCGTTTGGCAGCCGGCGGGACAAGGACCATCTCCTGGAGCTTCGCGCCACGGCCGACGCCGTCATGTCCGGAGCCGGCACGGTGAATTCCGGGCCGATCACTCTCGGACCCGGTTCCGTCAAATTCCGCCGGATACGGACCCGTCGCGGGTTGGCCGAATACAATATCCGCATCGTCGCGAGTCGTGGGGGCAACGTGAATCCCCATGCGGAAATTTTTAAAAAGAAATTTTCGCCAATCATTATTCTCACCACCGGGCGCGCCGGCGAGGATAAATTAAAAACGCTCCGCGAGCTCGCCACCGAAGTGAAAATCCTCGGCCCGCGCGAAATTGATTTTCGCAAAGCCCTTCAATGGCTGCGTGAAAAATGGAAAGTGAAACGGCTGCTGTGTGAGGGTGGCGGCGAATTGAACGACGCCCTGTTTCGCGCCGGCCTGGTGAATGAATTGCACCTCACGATTTGCCCGAAGATCTTTGGCGGAGGCCTTGCGCCGACCATTGCCGAAGGAGCTGGCGTTTCGAAATTGTCGCGCGCCGCGCAGTTGAAATTGAAATCAATGAAACGAGTGGGCGACGAACTTTTTGTCGTCTACGATTGTTTGGCTTCCACCCACCGCGCGAGCAACCAGAGCAAATCCGCCAGGCGGTTCAAGTAAACGATAATTTCGCTGTTGCCCAATTCACCCGCCAGATCGAGCGCGCAAATCCGCCGCTCGGCCCGCCGGCAAATAACGCGCGCCGAGTCGAGCACCGCGCCGTGAATCGTGGCGCCGGGCATGGCCCAATCTTTCAGGGAAATCTTCGGCTCAATCTGCGTCACCAATTCCTCGATCATCGCCGTCTTGTCCGGACTCAATTGCGAAAATCCGTCCTTGAGATAGCGCGACAAATCTTCCGGGGCCGTGGCGAGCTCGCCCATCAACACCACGAGTTCATTCTGAATGCGCAGCAAATTCTCGCGCACCAATTCTTGTTCCGCCGTCGCACGCGCCAGGCCGAGCGCCGCATTGAGCTCGTCGACCGCGCCGTACGCTTCCACGCGCGGATGATTCTTCGGCACCCGTCGCCCGTACATCAACGCGGTGGTCCCCTTATCGCCGGTTTTGGTAACAATGCTCACGTGCGGAAACTAAAGTTTAAAGCCCAAAGTTCAAAGCCCAAAGTGGAAACGTATTGTGTATTGCGTGTTACGTAAAACGTTAGTACCTCCTCGCCTGCCTTTCACGCACCACGCACCACGTAATACGGGCGCCCCAATTCCTTTTGCGTTTCGCGCTTCGTTGCCCTAGCCTCCGCCCACCTGAGCTATGAATCCTAAACTGCTGTTGAAAACCATTTTCGTCATCGCGATTCTTTCGCTGCTTGTCATCATGGGCATGAACAATCGCCAGGACGTGGATCTTTCGATGCCGCCGCTGTTGAAGAAACCCCAAAAAGCCCCCGCGGCGCTGATGTATTTCGGATTCTTCGCCGTTGGCGTCATCACCGGCACCATCATGATCGCCGGTGGCGGCAAACGCGGCGGCGGGAAAAGCAAGGCGGATTGAGCGCCGCGCTCAAAACCGAACACCGAGGTCCGAAGGAGGCTCGAATACCGAAGCGTTCCGGGACATGGCCGTCAGTGAATTCCGGTCACACCGGCCTACTCGGGTTTCGGATTTCCTTCTGAATTCGGATTTCGCGCTCCGGATTTGTCAGCCTCTGATCCCTTAACCGCTCTTTTGTAAGCCTGGATTCCTTCCACGATCGCTTTCGCCATTTGCTTGCGGTAAGCCGGGTCGTAAATTCTCCGGCCCTCCGCCGGATGCGACATGAAGCCGCCTTCGATTAAAATGCCGGGCATGGTCGCCTCGCGCAAAACCTGGAACCGCGCGCGTTTCACTCCGCGATCCTCAACGTTCAGGTTCTTCTCGTAGGATTTTTGCATTTGGTAGGCGAGCAACATGTTTTTCTCGTCATTTTTATTTCCGGTGACCCACCGGGTGTCGCCTTCGCCGCGCGCATTTGTGGAAGTCGCGCCGGCGGGTGTGAGGCAGAATATCTCCGTGCCCTTGACCTCGTTCCGGCCTTCCTCGGTGGAATTGAAATGCAAACTCACGAACAAATCCGCCCCCCGCCGGCGGGCAATCGCCGGCCGCGCCGGCAGGTCCACGAACGAATCGTTGTTGCGCGTCAACACCACGTCAAACCCCGCGGCCCGGAGTTGGGCGCTGACTTCTTGCGCCAGCAGCAGGGTGAATTTCTTTTCTTCATTTGACCCGGCGCGATTTCCCGGGTCTCTTCCGCCATGGCCGGGATCGAGGCAGATCGTCTTGATGTTAATCCCGCGGGGAGTTTTGGGCGGCGAAAGCACTGGGCCAAGCGTTTCGGACAAATCAATTTGTGAAATTAACGCCCGGCCGTTCTGGTAAAGAACCGGGAACGCCAGCCAGACCTGCACTCCGTTTATTTGCGCCCGGCGCGCATCGGAGCGCGCCTCCACATTGAACGTCAGGTGTGCTCCGCGCCCGTCCAATTGCACCACTTTGTCCCGTTCCAACCAACGGATTGTAAACACGTTGGCGCGGGCCCATTCGCCGAGCGACACGTAGTTGGGACGCACGTAATCGCCGCGGGTTGCCGCGGGCGTCCACGGCGCCAGCAACAGAGCGAGCACAATTGCACAAGCCGCTTTTTTCACGCAGCGCACTCTGCACCGCGCCAAATTTTAATTCAAGAGAAATGCCGTTTGTGATTGCTTGAAATTTTTATTTTCCATAATTTTTGGGCTGACACACGTGAGAAGGAAGTTGTAACGATTATGGAAAATACTGCCGAACTGAAAATTAACGGAGCGAGCTACCAATTCCCCATCGTCGAAGGCAGCGAACGGGAGCGCGGCATCGACATCTCGGCCCTCCGCAATCAAACCGGTTGCATCACGCTCGACGACGGCTACGGAAATACCGGCTCGTGCAAAAGCGCCATCACGTTCATCGACGGCGAGAAAGGCATTTTGCGTTATCGCGGCATCCCGATCGAGGAACTCGCCGAGATGTCCACGTTCATCGAGGTTGCCCACCTGCTGATCTGGGGCCATCTGCCGAACAGCACGGAACTCCGGAGATTTTCCGACCTGCTGACCGAAAACGAACTGCTCCACGAGAGCATGAAACACAACTTTGAAGGATTTCCCAACACCGCCCATCCGATGGCAATCCTTTCCTCAATGATCAATGCCGCCGGTTGTTTTGACACCGATTTGTTTTCACCGGAAAATCCCGACGCTTTCCAGGTACAGGTCGCGCGCTTGATTTCGCAGGTCCGCACTCTGGCCGCGTTTGCCTACCGGCAATCCCGCGGTCTACCCATTATTTATCCCAAACCGGAATATAAGTACACGGCGAACTTCCTGCACATGATGTTTTCGCTGCCGTACAAAAATTACGAGATGAAGCCGGAAGTGGTGAAGGCGCTCGACCTGATCTTTTTGCTGCACGCGGATCATGAACAGAATTGTTCCACCGCGACCGTGCGGATGGTCGCCTCCAGCAAAGCGAACCTCTTCGCCAGCACGGCGGCGGGCGTGTGCGCACTGTGGGGGCCGTTGCACGGCGGCGCCAACCAATCCGTGCTCGAGATGCTCGAAGACATCCACCGCAGCGGCGATAACGGCTCCAAGTTCATCACCGCCGCCAAAGACAAAACCAGCGGCAAAAAACTCATGGGCTTCGGGCATCGCGTTTATAAAAACTACGACCCGCGCGCCAAGATCATCAAGAAAGCCTGCGACGAAGTGCTTGCCAAGCTGAACCTCGACGATCCACTGCTCAACATTGCCAAGCGGCTCGAAGAAGCCGCGCTGAGCGATTCCTATTTCGTCGAACGCAAGCTGTATCCGAACGTGGATTTTTACAGCGGCATCATCATGCGCGCGCTGGGCATCCCGGTGGAAATGTTCACCGTCATGTTTGCCATTGGCCGCATGCCCGGATGGATTGCGAATTACAAGGAAGTGATGGACGAGCCCACGCGTATCTATCGCCCGCGCCAGATTTACACGGGCCCGACGCTCAATCACTACACGCCAATCAAGGATCGGAAATAAGTTTCGAGTTTCTGGTTTTTAGTTTCTAGTTTCGAAAGAACCCCGTGGGCGAATATGGCCACTATTACAAAGTTTAAAGACATTGAAACACGGCAGAAAGGCCGGCCGACCGTGAAACCGCCTCTTTGATCGCTGCCCTCATGAATCACCTCCAGCGTTCCGAGATCCGCGGCCGCAAAATCCACTCCAGCCCGGCGCCCTGGAGAACTCGAAACTAAAAACCAGAAACGCGAAACTTTCTTTAATGAACATTCACGAATATCAAGCGCGCCAACTATTGGCCCAATCCGGCGTAGCTATCCCAGCCGGTGACGTTTGCGACACCGCCGAGGCCGCGAAGGCAATCGCCACCAAGTTGCTCGCCGAGGGTGCCAAGCTCCTCGTTGTCAAATCAATGGTCCATTCCGGCGGGCGCGGCAAGGGCACGTTTAAGAGCGGCTATAAAGGCGGCGTCAAAGTCGTTAAAACCGCCGATGAAATTTTCGATGCCGCGAAGAACATGCTCGGGAACGTTCTCGTCACCAAACAAACCGGCGCCGAAGGCCGCCTCGTCAGCAAATTGCTCGTCGCCGCCGCGCCGAATATCCAGAAAGAACTTTATCTCGCCGTGTTGCTCGACCGCGGCAACTCGCGCCCGGTCATCATGGCCAGCACCGAAGGCGGCATGGACATCGAAGAAGTCGCCGCCAAAACGCCCGAGAAAATCGTCAAGGAATGGATCGATCCGGCCATCGGCATCATGCCTTACCAGGCCCGCAAAGTGGCCGCCGCGCTCGGCTTGAAAGGCGACTTGATTTCGCTCGGCGCAAAAATCATTTCCGGCGTTTATAAAACCTCGTGGGAATGCGATGCCGCGCTCGTGGAAATCAATCCGCTTTGCATCGTGCTGAATCCGGACGGCAAACAGAGCCTGCTGGCCGTGGACGCCAAAATTTCCCTGGACGACAACGCGCTCTATCGGCATCCGAACATCCAGGCGATGCGCGATCTCGCCGAAGAAGCGCCGCTGGAAATCGAAGCCAGCAAGTTCAACCTGAATTACATCAAGCTTGATGGCAGCATCGCCTGTCTCGTGAACGGCGCCGGGCTGGCCATGGCCACCATGGACATCATCCAGCATTTTGGCGGCATGCCCGCGAACTTCCTGGACGTCGGCGGCGGCGCAAGCAAGGAACAAGTCACCGCGGCTTTCAAAATCATTCTGCAGGACCCGAACGTGAAGGGCATCCTGGTGAACATTTTCGGCGGCATCATGGATTGCAACGTCATCGCCACCGGCATTGTGGCGGCGGTGAAAGAGACCGGGCTCAAGCTCCCGCTCGTCGTCCGCCTGGAAGGCAACAACGTCGCCGCCGGCAAAAAGACCTTGGCTGACAGCGGGCTCACGCTGATCACCGGGGATTCGATGGCTGATGCCGCGAAAAAAGTCGTTAAAGCTGTTAACGCCTGAGAGGTTATGCTCAAAGTCACCGAAATTGCTTTCACTTGTTATCCGGTCACCGATATGGCGCGGGCGCGAAAGTTTTACGAGGAAATTCTGGGCCTGAAGCCGACGATGGCCATGGGCGAACCGGGCGGCATGCAATGGACCGAATACGACATCGGCCCGGGCACGCTCTCGCTCGGCGCTGGCGCGCCGGATTGGCATCCGCGCCCCGACGGCTGCAGCGTCGGCCTTGAAATGGAAGATTTCGACTCCGCCATCGCCGAGTTAAAATCCAAAGGTGTGAAGTTTAAGATGGAACCGTTCCCAACGCCCGTGTGCAAAATGGCGTTCATTTCCGATCCGGAGGGCAACACGATTTGCATCCACAAACGGCACGCGAAATAATTCTAGGAATGATCGACGAAAAAATATTAGCGCAGATGAATGGCGAATACGTGATGCCGCCAGACGCCGGACCGGCGTGGCGAGCAGCCTATGAAGCCGGAATCGACGTGTCGCTGATTGAAGTCAATCTGCAAAAAACCCCTTGGGAAAGATTGTTGGCCAATGATGCGGCGCTTGCTTTAATTCGGGTTCTAGAAAACGCGAAGTCACCCAACCCGGGCGCTTGAAATGGACCAATTGACTGAAATCCTTCGCCAGCTGCACGACGCAAACGTGGAGTTCAGTCTCATCGGCGGATTTGCCTCGAGGTATTATGGCGTAACGCTCGTAACCGAAGACGTTGACGTTTGTGCGAGGTTTACACCTCAGAATCTACGGCGAATCGAAAACGCCGTGAAAGAATACAACCCTTTTCATCGGCTGGCGGCCAATAAGCTTCCATTAGAACTAACCGATGAACTCTGCTCGCGCCTGAAAAACCTCTACTTGAAGACGGACATCGGCATCCTGGATTGTCTTAGCGAGGTAGCCGGTATTGGCGACTTCAATGCAGTTATACAGCAGAGCCAAAAAGTTTCATTTCCATTTGGAGATTGCTACATTTTAAAAATCGAAGCGTTGATTCGTGCGAAGCAAGCCGTCGGCAGGCAACATGATCTCATTGCCGTACAACAACTATCTGCAATAAAGGACAGGCTGGACCAACAGCCTGAATTGAAATTCCGTTCCTGATTCCTATGTCCATCCTCGTTAAACCAAACACCAAGGTCCTCGTCCAGGGCATCACCGGCAGCTTCGGCGGCAAGCACGCGCAGCTTTCACTCGCTTACGGCACGCAAATCGTCGCCGGCGTCACGCCCGGCAAAGGCGGGCAGCTCTTTGAAAACAAAGTGCCGATCTTCGATACCGTGGCTGAGGCCGCCAAACAAACCGGCGCCACCGCCTCCGCGATTTTTGTTCCGCCGCCGTTCGCCGCCGACGCGATTCTCGAAGGCGTCGACGCCGGCCTCGAATTGGTCGTCTGCATCACCGAAGGAATTCCCGTCAATGACATGGTCCGGGTGAAGCGGGCCATGGAAGGCAAGAAGACGCGCCTGATCGGGCCCAATTGCCCCGGCATCGTCACGCCCGGTGACGGCAAGGATTCCCAGGGCGGCTGCCGCATCGGCATCGCGCCCGGTTACATCCACAAAAAAGGCCACATCGGCGTCGTCTCGCGCAGCGGCACACTGACTTACGAGGCCGTCTGGCAATTGACCGAACGCGGCGTCGGCCAGAGCACCTGCGTCGGCATCGGCGGCGATCCGGTCAACGGCACCTCGCATCTCGACGTGATTAAGATGTTCAATGACGACCCCGATACCCACGGCATTATTATGATCGGCGAGATCGGCGGCAGCGGCGAAGAAGAAGCGGCCGAATGGATCAGGCAGAACTGCAAAAAGCCCGTCGCGGGATTCATCGCGGGCGCGACCGCCCCGGCTGGACGCCGCATGGGCCATGCCGGCGCCATCGTCAGCGGCGGCAAGGGAACGGCCGCCGCGAAAATTGCCGCTTTCAAAGAAGCCGGGATTGGTGTATCTGCCACGCCAAGTGAAATGGCGGACACGCTGTTGAAGATGATGTAACGGTCGGGCCGCGCAGCGCACGGAACGCGAACAACGAAAACGCCTCGCCTTCGTGCCACGTTTCACGTTTGACGTTTCATGTTCGACGCCATCGATTTCATCCTGAACGTTGCCGGACTCCTGCTCTGGCTGAATTGGCGTTCCGTCCGGCTGGACCCTTTCAATCGCGGCGTCCCCGCCACCCTCGCCGGCACCGTGCGACGGGCGGAACCGATGCGCCTCAAACGCTGGCACTTTCTCGCCGCGCTCGCCGGGTTGCTGTTCATCCGCGCCTTTTTTTACGTGCACATCGGAAGCGCGGTGAACTGGACGCCGAAATTGAATTTGGCGGTCGTCACCCTGGCGTTCCCATTGGTCACCCAAGGCCATGCTTTCTTCCTTTCAACCCTGATTTTTTCGGTGGGGAGTTTTATCCGCCTGCTGGTTGTTTTCTATTTGTGGCTGCTGGCACTTGCCGTTTTGAACCGCCACGAAACCAATCCCGACGCTTTGCAGAAACTCCTTCTCCTTCAGCTTGGCCGGATCGGGAAATGGCCCCGGCTCGTTCAATTGATCCTCCCATTTTTCGTCGTCGCCGGCCTGTGGGCGCTGTTCCATCCGTTGTTTATTTACCTGGGCGTGACCACGCGCCTCCGTTCAAATGGGTTGCTGGCGGGCCAGGGCGCGGTGCTCACATTGATCGCTAATCTCAGCTTAAAATACCTGTTGCTCGCGTTGCTGCTCGTGCACCTGATCATCACCTACGTCTATTTGGGAACCAACCCGGTCTGGGAATTCATCAATACCACCGCTCGCAACCTGCTCTCGCCGCTGAACCGGCTGCCCTTGCGTTTCGGCCGAATAGACCTCTCTCCCGTCTTTGGAATCATCCTGATCGTGCTGCTGTTGCATCTGCTTCCGAATTATATTTTTTATCAGCTGGACCAAAAAAAACTCACCATCTGGCCGCAGTAATCTGGAATTGGTCGGGACTCGCACGTTCGCCTTTACTCTCAACCCTCAACTTTCCACCCTCACCTTTGCTGGATGCACCGAGTCATTTTCCATTTGGACATGGACGCGTTCTACGCCTCAGTCGAGCAACGCGACGCTCCCGAATTGCGCGGCCAACCGGTGATTGTCGGCTCGCCTCCGACCCAGCGCGGAGTGGTCTGCGCCGCGAGTTACGAAGCCCGCAAATTCGGCGTCCGCTCCGCCATGCCCAGCGCCACAGCCGGCCGGCTTTGCCCCAAGGGCGTCTTTGTGCGCCCGCGCATGGACGCCTATAAACAGGAGTCGCGTGAAATCATGCACCTCGTCGCCGCAACGGGTGCCACCGTCGAGCAGATGTCCATTGACGAAGCCTACGTCGATTGTTCCCCGCTGTGCCAGGCGGATGACCCCGATGCGTCGTTACGGCTGGCGCTCCCGCTCGCGCAACAACTCAAGGAACGCATTCGCGCCACGCGGCAATTGACCGCCACCATCGGCATTGCGTCAAACAAACTGCTCGCGAAAATCGCCAGCGACCACAAAAAGCCCGACGGCCTCACGCTGATTTCCGAGCGCGACAAAGTGCAATTCCTTCGTCCCCTGCCCGTGCGCGCCCTCTATGGCGTTGGCAAAAAGACTGAGGAAATTTTGAACCGGGCCGGCATCGACACCATTGGCTCGATGCAGGATTACCCCGGCGATCTCCGGGCGTTGGTGGGTTCTTTTGGCCCGGTATTGAAACGCTTTGCCTTTGGTGAAGACAATCGCCCGCTCGAACTTGGCGATGAAATAAAAAGCATCAGCAACGAGGAGACATTTCTGCACGACACGGAAGATCGAAAAATCCTGCGCCATTGCCTGCGAGAGCAAGCCGCCGATATTTCGGCCCGCATGAAACGCCGCCGCCTCGGCGCCTACACGGTACAGGTGAAACTTCGCTACGGCGATTTCACCACGCTCACCCGCCAGATTTCCGTGGAGGAACCGATCACCGAACCCGGCGATATTTATCGCCTCGCTTGTTTTCTGCTCGGTCGCGAAAAACTCGTCTCACGCCCGTTAAGACTTCTCGGCTTGGGCGTCAGCAATCTGCGCGAGCCGAGCGGCCAGCAATTGGCGTTTTTGTAAAAATCCCGCCCGGAGCCTGTCTGAAAATTCTGAGGGGTGCTGCGGCGAGGGATTTTGGCTGTGGCACCTCATAATTTTCAGACAGGCTCTCACGGTTCAATCAGCGGAATTTCCTTCCACAAGGGTTCAAGATCGCGGTCGCTCAAAGCCATCATTTTGAGCTGCGTCACGTTCCCAATGGCAAACGCTTCCTTGAGCCACCGCCGGGCCTCCGCCAGGCGGCCGAGTTGACAGACATAACACGCCAAATTATATGGAATCGTCGGCTCTCCGGGAAATTTCTCGAAGACTGGATGCAAAATATCGAATGCCGCCTGGTCGCTGCCGCCGGTCGCTCGCCGGGTGGCATAAGCGAACCGCAACCAGCCGCCGGCGTTGGCTGGGGCATCTCTTGTCAGCACCTCGGCGATATCACGGCACGTGTCCCACTGGCATTTTTTCGCCAGGATCTCAAACCTTAGTTCCAACACCGCCGGATGATTTTTTTCCCCGGGTGAAATGTGATCCAACTCGTGCAATGCTTCCCCGCCATCGCCGAGTTCAAACCAGCCCTCGGCCGCGCGCAAATAGTGAATATCGGGGAGATCGAGGGGCTTCACGGGATGGTGGAATAGGACGACACCAGCGGCAACTTGCGACTAGGCCGTCTGATGGCTCGCCGGCGCATTCAATCCGCCTTCGGCATTGCTCGTTTCAACCGGTTTCGGAAACTTGACGCTCACGCTCGTGCCGGCGCCTTTTTCACTTTGAATGGCCAGCGTGCCGCCGTGGAGCTCTGTCAAACGGCGCACGATGGTCAGGCCCAGGCCCAGCCCTTGTTGCTCGTGAAGCTTGCGGTCAAACTGCATGTAAGCGCCCACTTTCGTGATGTGTTCTGTGGAGAAACCGCGACCAACATCCGAGATCGAGAGGGTCACCGTATTATCGGATTCCGAGAGTTTGACGCGGACCGGGGAATTCGGCGACGAGAATTTGAACGCGTTTTGCACCAACTCCTCGACCACCTTCGACAGGTATTCATCGGAAATCGGCAGCGGGACATTGGCGAGTTCCAGCTTCAGGTCCTGCGGGCGTCTTGCCATCTCCGCCTGTTCGCGCGCGTGCTGTTCAATGAGCGGCGCGGGGCGCGGCGTCTGCTTGCGCAACAACGTTTGCAGATATTGCGGATCGGAGTTGAGCAGTTCGAGCTGCGCGTAAATCAGGAAGTTTTCGATTAGCCGCTCCAGGCGCTTGCCGGAATCATGGATCACCTGCCCCATTTCGGCGATGTCCTTGGGCGAAATTGTTTCCGCGTCGGCCACCAGGATTTCGCCGTAGGCGAGAATGCCATTCAGCGGCGTGCGCAATTCGTGCGGCAGCATCATGCTGATGTTATCGCGCAAATCGGCGAGCTTACGCTCGGCTTCCTCGCGGACGGTTTTGGCTTTCTTGAGCCGGACCTCCACCGCCGCGTACAGCGCTTCAATCGTGAAGGGCTTGGGCAAATAATCATCCGCGCCCAGCTCCATGCCGTGGCGCATGCCCGCCTGGTCCGCCAGGCCCGTCATCAGGATGAAGGGAATCGATGCCGTGATCGGTTCGCTGCGGAGCGAAGACAACGTGAGATAACCATCCACCTTGTCCATATTGACGTCGCAAAGAATCAGGTCGGGGACTTCCTTGCGGGCGATTTCGATGCCTTTTTCGCCATTTTCCGCCTCAATAACTTCAAAGCCGCGTTGGCGCAATGCCAGCAGCATCATTTCCCTCAACCACTCTTCGTCGTCAATTACCAGAATTTTCTTCATGCCAATGCGTCTCGTACATACTCATAACGTGTCCATTTATAGACACAAAACAAGTCCTCTTAGACGTAAACCAGTTAAATCTAGCTACACGGAGCAATGCTCGTGCCTGAAAGATCCGATGGATTTCCGAGGAAATTGTATCGAACTCCTTCGAAATTAGCAACTTCTCGCAGCCTGAATCTACCTCCAGCAACCTTAAGTCGTCCAGCAAATGATCAATTATGAACGAAATTTAACAGACAGCCTACCTCGCAACCGGCCAAACCCGGAGCTCATGGCGTCGCCAGGCGGTAGAAATCACTGCTGCCTGACGGCGAAAGCGTCACTTCATTTCGCAGGGTCATAAGGTTGAGCGTCGGGGAATTAGTCACGTCCGTCCACGAAACCATATCCGTACTCTCTTGCAGCCCGAAATTCGTCGAAGGAATGAGCCACGAAAGCGCAGCCTGCCCGCCTGAAAACGCGAAATTCAATTTCGGCTTGGGAATGCTTTGTGTGACCCAAATCCCACCAGTATCTAAATAGCCATCGGTGGCGGCGGCGATTTGGTTGCCATCTGCTGACATTGCGAAGGAACTCCACTGGTTATTGGGTGCATTATTGGTTTTCCAGGTGGTGCCCGAATTGGTCGATGAATAAATCTGTCCGTTGAAGATCCCCGCCACCAATTTGGTGCCATCCGCAGACGAGGCTACGGCTTCCCAATTCGCCACTGGGGCAGTATTGGTTCTCCAGACCGCTCCAGAATTTGTTGAAGTGTAGATTTTCCCTCCATACACCGCCGCCACCAACTTCTTCCCATCAGCCGATGACGCCACCGAAATCGAGTCTCCGCTTAAAAGCATGTTGGTTCGCCAAGTGGTTGCGGAATTTGTTGAGATTAAAATTCCGAAAGCCGACGCCGCAATCAAAATCGTGCCGTCGGCCGACGTCGCAACCGAGTAACAGCCGAACGGCGGCACGGCATTTGAAACCCATGTATTTCCAGCATCTTTGGACGTAAAAATCCCGCCTAATCCTGGTTCAAAGCCCTCGTACGTTGCCGCCACCAAGTTGCTGCCATTCGCCGAGGATGCGACCGAGACCCAGTTTCCAATGGGACGGACCGGAATTTTCAAATGCCAGGTGTTTCCATAATCCGTCGAAGTGATAACCTGCTTATCCGACAATGCCACCAGGAAACGCCCATCGGCGGACGAAGCCACACACCCGGCATACCAGGAATTAAGCGATGTCCATGTGGTCCCGGAATTGGTTGATAAATAAAACCCCTTGGACAAGCCCGTCATTGCGCTGACGGCTATCAATCTGGATTGATCCGCCGAGGAAGCGACAGCAGCCCATGTCCTGGCAGGGGCACCGGTCTGAGTCCACCTCTGGGCGCAAGCAAACTCCGCCGCGCTCAATACAAACAAAATGAGAATTCCAAAAGTTTTCACACCTCGCCGGTGCATTTGGCCAGCTTCAGAAGCAATTCCCAACCCCTCTTTTGTTTTTTCCAGCCCGTTTATTGCCAGCTGACTACTTCAGCCGCCCCATAATCTGGTCAGTGATTGCCTGCACGGCTGCCTCAGCTTCAGAATCAAAACCAACTGCCGACGTTTCCGGGGCGGGCGCCTGGCACGCCACGCCCGGACGCCATTCGGCGTTGTCGCACAACTCGCATTCCTTCAAGCCGTGACGCGGGTCGGGGATGCCGAGGCTCTGTTTGATTTTGAGCAGATCCTGAAGCTGCGCCGGGGTCATCGTGCCCACCGGCCGGCCGAGTTGCGACGCCACCAGGATCGTGCGGCAATACGCCTCGAGAATTTCCATCTTGAAATAGGCGTCCTCGATATTGTTATGGCTCCAGGACACCACGCCGTGATTCGCCATCAAAATGACGTTGTGTTTGTCCACCAAATCCGCCACGAGCTTGCCCATCTCCGGAGTGCCCGGCGTGCGATACGGCGCAATCGCCACCGACGCGAACACTTCGTATTCGGGAACCATGCACGTCGGCGGCTCCACGCCCGCCACCGCGAAACCCGTGCTGTACGGCGGATGACAATGGCAGGTTGCGACCGCTTTCGGCTGCTTCTTCATCATTTGCAGGTGCATCAGAATTTCGCTCGTGCGCTTCTTCACACCGCAAAGCTGGTTGCCCTCAAAATCCACCAGGCACATGTCCTCGGGTTTCATGAACCCTTTGCTCACGAGCGTCGGCGTGCAAATCGCAATATCTTCCCCCACGCGCACGGCCATGTTGCCGCCGTTGCCGTCCACATACGCGCGCTGCCATAAACGCCGGCCCATCTCGCAAATCTGTTCCTTGAGGTTCTGGCAATAGGCGGAATTAAAAAAGGCTTCGAGCTCGGCCTTGGAACTTTTTGAACTTAACGGCTTCGACGGCGGCGTCAGGTTCCCCCCGGAAACCGCATTAGCTTTGGCAGCCATGCTTCCATTTGAAGACAGCTTGCCCGTTGTCTCGAAATCCCGCAGAAAATCCCGGGCTGACGGAGTGAGAATGACATCATCGGGAAGCATGCGAACGTCTTTCCCGTTGCGCTGCATCTCTTCCAGATCCCGGACACTGATGACTTGTTTCATTTATTAAATGGTGAATAAAAAATCTCGTCGATCAACGCCGCGTTAATCGCGTCAATCGGCGTCGGCAGCTCAAACGGCTGCGCCGCCTCGCGCCCTTCGATAAATCCAATGGTTTGCCCCAGGCCGCCGCCGAGACTGTCGTAAACCACCACGCTCGGGTCTTTGCTCAGGCCCGGCGGCGTCTCGGTTCCCTGCTGAAAATGCTCGCGCGTGAACGGACTCACGACCAGCCAGCGCCCGCCTGCCAACGACGGTGCCGCCTTGCTCAACGTAACGCGACCGATGACAGTTCCTAGTCTCATGACTTTGGACCTTGGACTTTGAACTTTGAACTTTTCATACGGGCACTCCCGGTTCTTTTTCATCCACAATTCCCGTGATCAACCAGCGCGCGGGGCTTTTTTCGTCGCCCACCACTTTGCGCGCCGCCAGGCCATCCGATGAAATAATCACCCGCTGATGCATCCCTGCGCCGTGCGGGTCAATCGCCACCTGCGGCGCGCCTTCCGGCTCGCCGGCATTATTGATCGGCTGGCAAATCACGAGCCGCCAGCCATCCAGGCTCGGATGCTTCCGGGTCGCGACCACATTGCCTTCCACGCGAGCTAGGAGCATAGCAGCTTGGAGTTAGAAGTTAGAATCGCGGAAGCGTAGCCGTTTAATAAACGACCCACTTCGTCATACAAATTCATCAGTTTCGTGCTGTCGCCGTAGCCCAAGTCTTCCGATAAAATCAAGTAATAGTGGACTTCTTCGAGAGAACCCTGGGCAATGTTAAAAAACCGTGCCTTGTCATTCGGGCCACGCTTCGGAAAGCCTTCGGCAATATTTGCTGGCACTGAGACAGCGGCGCGGCGAATTTGGGACGTTAATCCATATCGCTCTTCTGCTGGAAAGCCCCGCGTGAAGCGATAAATTTCCAACACAAACTGATGAGCTTTCTGCCAGACAATCAGATCTTTGAAGCTTCGTGCTGGATTTTTCATTCTAGTTTCAAACTTCCAGTTTCTCGGTCCTCAATAAATTCTCAAATTATCCACCATCACGCACCGCCGCACCCGCGTGAACGTCCTCGGGTTCGTGATCCCCTCGCCCGTCGGCGTGGCAATCGAAAAACTCAAATACCCTTCGCCGCCGAGACCGAGCCCGGCCGGCGACGCGCCGTTCTTCACGAACAACGTTGTATCGAGAGCCCGCGCCATGGCGGTGATATTTTCCACGTCGTGCGAGTGAATAATCGCCGTGTGCTTGTAGTTATGTTCCGCCTGTAGCGAGCGTTCGATTCCTTCCTCCACACTTTTCACGCGCACGATCGGCAACATCGGCATCATCTGCTCTTCCTGCACGAACGCATGATTCGCGTCCGTTTCAGCGAATAACAACTGCGTGTCGGCTTTCACCTCGGCGCCGGCGGCTTTGGCGAGCACGGAAACATCTTTGCCGATAAAATCACGATTCACCGACGCGTGTGAACAACCCGCCCCTTGCCCTTCCTTGAAAGTAAACGCCGCCTTGGCCAGGCGATCGAGTTGCGCTGAGTTCAATTTCACCGCGCCGTTCTCCGACATGCGCTGCATCAACTTGTCCGCCACACTGTCGAGCACGAACACTTCCTTTTCGCCAATGCAGAGCAAATTGTTATCGAATGCCGCGCCGGAAATAATCGCCTTCGCCGCGCGCGTCAGGCAGCAGGTGTCGTCCACAAAGACGGGCGGATTGCCCGGCCCGGCGCAAATCGCGCGCTTGCCGGATTGCATCGCCGCTTTCACCACCGCGGGACCGCCCGTCACGCACAGCAGGCGGACCGCTTCGTTTTGGCAAAGCGCTTTGAAGGAGTCGAGCGTCGGCGTCTCAATGATGGTGATGAGATTTTGAATTCCGGTTTCGCGCTCGATCGCTTTGTTGTATTCGCGCACGGCCATCGCCGCGCATTTCGCGGCGGATGGATGCGCGTTGAACACCACGGAATTTCCCGCCGCCACCATATTGACGATATTACCGCTGAGCGTCGGAATCGAATGCGTCGAGGGCGTGATTGCCGCCACCAACCCAAATGGCGTATATTCTTCGAGCGTAATGCCGTGATCACCGCTGCGCGCATCCGGCCGAAGCCATTCCACGCCGGGCACGAGCTTGATGATTTTTAATTTTTCAATTTTGTGATCGAGACGGCCTATTTTGGTCTCTTCCAATTCGATGCCGCCCCAATACGCCGCGTTCGTTTCCGCCAAGGTTTTTACAATCTCAACCACCTTCGCACGCGCCGCCATGCCCTTTGCGCGCAATTGTAGAAAACCTTCCTGCGCCGCCGCACAAGCCTCATTCGCATCCTGAAAAACCCCGTAATTCCCGCGCCCGATGCTTGAACAACCGCAGCTAGTGGCACGGGCGTCCCGCCCGTGCGTTTCTGGTTTGGCCGGATTTGCTCGAACGACCACGGCCCCGGCGCCGGAGCCGTTCAGCCGCCCCAACACCTCCGTCACCACATCCCGAATTAAAGATTCATTGACCGCGCTCATAAATTTTTACCCGTGCCCGAATTGGTAGGGCGCGTCATTCCGTGCGCGCCGAAGCAGAACCTGGAACCGGCACTCGCGAACTCCCTGCGCTCCACTGCGAAGCAATTCGTGCTCATTCGTGGTTCAAGCCTTCGCACTAAAAATCTCTTTCCCGAACACATCCACCGTATCCACGATGCCGATGATCACCGCATCCACCGGGCACTCCTTTAAGTTCGGCGCAAGTCGCGCGGAACTGCCCTGGCAAAACATGACCATTTCACCAATGCCGGCGCCGACGCTGTCCACAGCGATGACTGTGTTCATGCCCGGACGGAATTTCGTCGGATCCTTTTCGTCCACGAGCTGCGGGCGGAGCAAAAGAAGTTTTCGTCCGCTCATGGACGGATCCTTCTTCGTCGCAACGACTGAACCTTCGACTTTGGCCAGAAACATAGGTTGGTGATCGGTTAAATCGTGATTCGTTAAATTGTTGTTGGGCTCCTGTCCCCAACCTATTTAACCATTTAACGATTTAACAATTTAACTGGTTAACTACTTTTTCTTCGGCAAAACCACTTCCACGTCCTGATGCGGACGCGCGATGACATGCACGCTGACAACTTCGCCTTTGATGGCTTTTATCGCCTGCGCGCCCGCGTCCACCGCGGCTTTCACCGCAGCGACGTCGCCAACCACCACGGCGGTGACGAGCGCATTGCCGACTTGCACCATGGGGCCCGCGAGTTCGACGTTCGCGGCCTTGAGCATCGCGTCCGTGCCCTCGACGAGAGCGACGAGCCCGCGCGTTTCAATGAGTCCGATTGCTTGATGTGACATAATTCGTTTGTAGTTATGTGTTGAGAGTTGAGAATTGCATAATGGCACGGGCATCTTGCCCGTGCGTTTCTGCGGATGGCCGAGTGGAACTCACAGGCGAGACGCCTGTGCCACTATTCTTTTCCAAAAATCTTTTCACTTCACGCGCCACCACCAGTTCTTCGTTGGCAGGGATAACCAAAACTTTCACACGTGAATTTGTTGCGCTGATGACTCCCTCCCGGGCTCGGGTGGAATTGTTTTTGGACACGTCGAGCACAATGCCCAACTGGTCGAGGTTCGCGCAAATCGCCTCGCGCAATTCCGGACGGTTCTCGCCAATGCCCGCCGTGAAAACAATCGCGTCCGCGCCGTTCAATTCAAAAAAATAACTTCCGATCCAATGCCGCGCGCTCGCCACGAGAACATCCAAGGCCATTCGCGCCGACGCGTTGCCCTGGGCAGCCGCCGCCTCCACTTCGCGAATGTCGTTCGATACGCCGCTCAGGCCTTTCAACCCGGATTCGTTCGTCAACTGCCGCTGCGCTTCATCGACGGTAATGCCGAATGTTTTCATCGCATACGGAATGGCCTCGGCATCGAGGTCGCCCACGCGATTATTCTGCGGCAACCCGGATTGCGGGCTCATGCCCATGCTGGAGCCGATCGCCGCGCCATTCAAAATTCCCGTCACACTGGAACTGCCGCCGAGATGACATGAAATCACCCGCAACGGCGCGCCGTTGATCTTGGTCTTCCCGCCGTCCACGTAAAGATTCTGCGCGCGTTTGGCCACGTCCTCGCGGCCGAGCAATTCCGCCGAGCGTTCGGCGATGAATTTGTGGCTCGCGCCGTGAAAACCAAACCGGCGAACCCCGGCGTCATGCCAGGCCGCCGGCACGGCGTAGCGCATCATGGCCGACGGTGCAAATTGATAAAACGCGGTTTCAAATAATCCAACCAACGGCGTGTTCGGCATGCGTTGCGCGAACAACTTGATGCCGGTGATGTAAGGCGGATTATGCGCGGGAGCGAGACCATTGTAATCCGCCATTGCCTTCAGCACGCGTTCATCGAGAGGCACGCAGCCGGTCACATCGCGCGCCAGCACGGTTTTGAAACCAACCGCCGCGAGATCGCTTTCATTTTGAATCGCGCCGGCTTTTTTCAATTCCGCGAGGCAATCCTCAATCGCCTTAGGGTAATCCGTCACCCGTTCGAAGCCGCCCTTATGGAGCATACGCTCGGGGCTGTTTGAAAAATCAAACAGCCGCCACTTGAGCGACGTGCTACCGATATTGGCGACCAATATTTTCATGTTCAGAAGTTAAATGAGTTAAACCAGTTAAATCGTTAAATGAGTATTCGCAACGGAGCCTTATTTAACCTATTTAACCTATTTAACCTATTTAACCTATTTAACCTATTTAACCCATTTAACCTATTTAACGAGTCACTCATTTAACCGGATTACTGTAACCACTTCCCCAACCCGCTCAGCCCCTCATGCGGCCTCGGAATCACCTGCACGCTGATCACCTGCCCCACCTGGGCTGCGGCGGCCGCCCCGGCATCCGTGGCGGCTTTCACGGCGGCGACATCGCCGCGGAAAAACGCGGTCACATATCCGCTGCCGACTTTTTCCCATCCGGTGAGCGTGACATTGGCCGATTTGAGGGCCGCGTCACACGCTTCGAGCAAAGCGCAGAGGCCTTTGCATTCAATCATTCCGACTGCTTGTTGAGCCATAATTCGTTAAAAGTTAAAAGTTGAGGTTGAAAGTTATTTTTGCGGCGCGCCATTCCCGCCGACAAATGCCGTCAGCAAATCTTCGTGCGGACGCGCGAGAATATGCGAGCTCACGAGCTCGCCGACTTTCGAGGCGGCTTTGGAACCCGCGTCCACCGCGGCTTTCACGCTGCCCACATCGCCCTGGCAGAGGACGGTAATCAGCCCGCCACCGATGGGAATGGTTTTGACCAGGCGCACGTTGGCGGCTTTCACCATCGCATCGCTGGCTTCGATGCTGCCGACGTAACCTTTCGTTTCGATCATGCCTAATGCTTCGCTCATTTTTAGTTCTTGGTTGATTGTGGTCGTTGGTAATCAGTTAAATAGGTTAAATGAGTTAAATAAGTAACCGACCGCGCTCGCCGATTTAACCCATTTAACTGATTTAACTTGTTTAACCATTTGACTTTCATTTGATCAATTCGCACTGCGTCTCCGGTTGCAAATTGCACGCATTCCCCTCGTCCGTATCAATGTGCACTTCGAGTTTAAAACTCTTGTCCACGCGACATAACATCCGGTCCAGGACGATCCCGCACGGGCCGCCGATCTTCAGCTTCATGCTGCTGCCCGCTTTCACACCGTAAAAATCCGCATCCTCCGGCGACATATGCACGTGGCGCATCGCCCGAATCACGCCCTCCGGCATTTCAAAAAATCCTTCCGGCCCCATCAGCATGGCGCCGAGCGTACCTTTGATGTCCCCGGAAATTCGCAACGGCAAATCAAACCCGAGCGCGATGCCGTCCGTGTAAGCCAATTCCACCTGGTTGAAATTTCGGCACGGGCCGAGAATGCGCAAATTTGAAATCACCCGGCTGCGCGGCCCGATCAGCGTCAGCGTTTCCTTCGCCGCAAACTGCCCATCCTGGTAAAGCCATTTATGCACCGTGAGCTGATGGCCTTTACCAAAAAGAACCTCAACCGCTTCCTGGGTGAGGTGGCAATGCCGCGCGCTGATGTTCACCAACAACGGATTTGGCGCGCTCACCGCTTCGGGCAAAGGTTTACCCAACCGCGCGTAAACGGCCTTTCGAACCATGTGTTCTACCACCGCTCGATGCGTTGTTGGACTGGGTGCTACCATAACAATCCTGCCTGTTTTGACAGATTGTGAAAATTAGTCAATAAAATTCTTGCAAAATACATCAATATCTTCCAAAATGGCGCTTGATGTCGGCAGAAGAACGCCAAAAACGCATCGAAATCTACCTGAAACAGGTGGAATTCGCCTCCTTGGAGGAATTGGCTAAACAGGTCAACGCCTCAGTCTCAACTGTCCGCCGCGACCTAACATTGATGGAAACCACCGGCGTCCTGAAACGCACCCATGGCGGCGCGCGCCTGAGCGAACCGCCGTCTTCCGACGAATTTATTTTTTCCGCGCGCGAAACACATCAGCTCACCGAGAAGGAAGCCATCGGCAAGGCCTGCGCCGAACTCATTCAACCGAATCAAAACGTCATCGTCGATGCCGGCACGACCGCGTATCACGCTGCGCGTTATCTCGAAGAGAAAACTCCGCACATCATTACGAACTCGTTGCCGGTCGCGAATCATTTTGCCGGCGCGAATCGTCTGGAAGTGGTCGTGTCCGGCGGCGTGATTTATCCGCGCCTCGGCGTCCTGGTCGGTCCCCTGGCGATCGAAGCCTTCACCAAAATGCATGCCGACGTCGCCATCATGAGCGGCGGCGGAATCGTCCTCGAAGGCGTCAGCAATTCCCACGGGCTCCTGATCGACATCCAGCGCGCGATGATCAACGCCGCGCAACGCGTCATCTTCTGTTTCGACCACACCAAGTTCGGCCGCCAATCCGTCTTGCCGTTGTGCAACCTGGACTGCATCGACACCATCGTCACCGACAGCAACGCGCCGCAAGATCTGGTGGAACAAATTCGCGGAAAGGGAATCGAAGTCGTCATTGCACAATTGGCGAAGCCTGAGCCAGTGAAGATTTAAGCCACGAAGCCGGCCACGATTGGTAGGGCGGACCTGCCGGTCCCGTCACGCGCGTTCAACGCGGGACGAAACTTTCTGCAGCCGTGGTGTTTTAAATTAAAACGAGTTTGCAGCATGACCTTACCGCCAAGATCAAAACCAAGTCCAATTGGAACTTTAATTTGCGGATTGTTTGTCGTTTTTATTTTCACCTCGCACGCGGCGGAATCCGATCAGCGACAATTAACTCAGGAACGATTGGCGACCGCGATGCGACCCGTTAAGCATTGGCCGTTCACGACAGAGAAGTATAGCAGCGAGGACTGGTCAAATTTGGTGAATACGGCGAAAATTATTCAGCAATGTGATCCGAACTCGGTGGAAAAGACCTTAAAAGACTGGGAAGCTTGGAGAATTAAGGATTTTCCGTCTGACTTTTTGAATGCCACAAAAGTAATGCTTACGTTAGAAGTCGTTTTTGATCTTCCAGAGAATATTCAAGCTTCGGAACTGCATCCTTACTCAAATCCGAATCAAGACGGAACATTTAATTTGGCGTGGCCCATTGTTTGGAACGCGGGTAGACCAGGATTTGCAGAGGCCGCGCCACACTCTTACAACGGTGCGGTTTATCCGGCCTCAGACCTCTTCCGGTGGTATAGGAGCAAATACAAATTAAGAGACCTGTCGAAATTTCGTCCGAACTAGAATCCTGAAAGGATTCCATCACTCAGCCCCGGGTTGCCGAGTCTGCGAGGCTACCCGGGGTAAAACGCAAAAAGACCGCAACCCCAACGGGTTGAATCGCTTTTCCTCACGCCGCAAGAGTCGCTTGAAAGATAATTTTCAGCAACCCGCACGAAGATTTCTCGCGAAAAGTTTTTGGACCTGCTTTGATTACGCCGTGATATCTTCGGAAAAAAGCCTCGAATTTGAATTCGCTGCGAAGCGCGTTGACACTTCCCATCTGAAGACGCCTCTGGCCGATCAACTCATTTCGTTCAAGGATTTCGGAAAAGCCACCCAGGTCGTTGAAACCAGAGCGCAACAGTTCACCGGTGAACCTGTGCAGTTGCCGACCTTTGTTAACGAATTTTGGACCGCGAAACAACGGGCCGCCAATAGCCTGCATGAGGTCTCGTATCGCGCCTGTTTCAAACCGCAGTTGCCACGATTTTTCATCGAGCGCCTCACCGAACCCGGCGATTTCGTGTACGACCCTTTTCTTGGCCGGGGAACAACCCTCGTCGAAGCCGCGCTCCTGGGCAGAGTGCCTTCCGGGTGCGACATCAACCCATTGAGCGTCGCCTTCGTTCGACCGAGACTTCATCCACCTGAGATAACTCAAATCGTCGAGCGGTTGCACAAGATCGACTATTCCCACGCCGGAGAAATCCCGGAAGATTTGTTGGTTTTCTATCATCCCGAGACATTGAAACAACTCTGCGCGCTGAGGAATTATTTGCTCGAACGACAGGCGGCGGGGCGCAGCGACTTTATTGACGATTGGATCAGGATGGTTTCGATAAACCGGCTCACCGGCCATTCACCAGGATTTTTCTCGGTCTACACGCTTCCACCGAATCAGGCCGTGTCCGTCAAATCACAAAAGAAGATCAACGAGACCCGAAAACAGATTCCTCCGGAGAAAAACATCATTCAAATTATCGCAAAAAAGAGCCGCCAATTGCTTTCGGATTGCGATGCCTCCGTGCGGCGAACCCTCTCCGGCGTTTCCGAGCGGGCCCAATTGCTCACCCAACATTCCGGACAAATTCCGCAAATCGCGTCGCAAAGCATTTCGCTCGTCGTAACATCGCCGCCATTCCTCGACGTGGTCGATTATGCCGGTGACAACTGGCTCCGCTGTTGGTTCATCGGGATTGATCCAACCTCCGTGAAATTGACCGTGCCGAAGAAATTAGACGACTGGCAGCGCACGATGACCGACGTGTTCGGCGAACTGCAGCGGATTTTGCGACCGGGCGGCCATATCGCCTTCGAGGTTGGCGAAGTTCGCGGCGGAAAGATCAGGTTGGAAGAGGCCGTGGTGCCTTGCGGTATGAAAGCCGGGCTTGCCCCGATTCTGATTTTGATTAACGACCAGAAGTTTACGAAAACCGCGAACTGCTGGGGAGTGGACAACAATGCCAAAGGAACGAATACGAACCGCATTGTCGTGTTTCAAAAGAGGTAATGGCAATTGTGTGAGCGAACATTTAACACTTCACGCTCCTCGTTTTCCGCGTCACGTTCAATCCGTAACTTTGGAAAACCCCGCTGACAGCATTCTCCACAGCACCTTGAGTCCGAAAATCCCGCCGTCTCGTAATTTCAGGCTGCTAAACCAACCCCTCCAGCACACTCGGCAATCGTTCCAGGCTCCGATGCAACGAGGCGCGCGCAATCGCTTGCTCCGCTTCCTGCGCGTTGGGAAACAACACACTCCAGCCGGAGGCACTCAGGCATTGCTCGCGCGTCACTGGCATGTAATTTCCACTGCAACCGATCTTC
>Ga0265338_10002772_pt1 | contig 25646 bp, 21 predicted proteins | sample 42126metaG_FD_193579 | JGI IMG/M metagenome (GOLD analysis project Ga0265338, IMG submission 193579) | Rhizosphere microbial communities from Carex aquatilis grown in University of Washington, Seatle, WA, United States - 4-21-26 metaG | ecosystem: Host-associated > Plants > Roots > Rhizosphere...
ACCGGCTTCATGCCGTGCTGAAAACGCTCGGGATCGGGCTGCAGGTTGCCTTTGGCGTCGCGGGTTTTCAGCATCCAGCAGTCGTCGATGGTGACCGTGTTGTAGCCGCGCGCGGCAAGTCCGGTCTTTACCAACGCGGTGGCGTTGTCGAGGATGGTTTGCGCGTTGAATCCGCATTGATAGTGGGCCCAGTCGTTCCAACCCATGGGCGGAGTAAGGGCAAGCGGCTGCGTTTTGGATTGAGCGAAGGCGAGGCCGGCGTGAAGGCCGAAGAGCCCAATGGCGCTGAAGAGCAGGACAAGCCGACGAGCTTGCGACAAGCGGCCTGCGGTTGCAGAAAATATGGAATGCATTGCGTTATAAACTCCTGTGGCGCTCACGGGGTCACCGGTTGAAGTTATATACCAATGCGGCGGGGGCGGGAAATGTGTACAAGAGTTTATCGTGGAGGGCTGTCAGTATTCAGCAATTGCGGGGAAGGATTTGGCGAGTTAGCGTGCGCTCGCGCGCACTTTGGCGTCAATAGCGCGACGTGGCCAGTTGGCACGGTCTTCCACCCATTTCGCGGACAAATTCAAGAGGCAGGTCCTTCGGCTCCGGCCGCCGCGGCGACCGGAGCCGAAGGAGGATGGGACACGGGACATTCGGTTTGGCGCGCTCAAAAGCCGGTGCGGCTTTTTTCACGGATGATATCGATTTCTGGCGCGGGTATGTGCAGGAACTCGAGGAACTCCTGATGTTCTTCGGGCGCAGAGCGTTCGAATTCGGCATGCCAGCGGTGCATCTGATCATCGCTCAGTCCGCAGGCTTTCATGATTGAAGTCCATTTCTGCTTGGTAATCATTTGTTCTCTCCTTAGACTCGTGTGGCGCAGCAACTTGAGAATCGCGGCCTGGTGCTCGCGGCGAGTTCTTATCTCGTCGTCGAGTTCCATTAACCGGCGTCGCAGCACGCCTGCCGCTTCGCCGGCCGGCCGATCGAGGACGGCGCGAATGTCATCGAGCTTGAGGCCCGCATCGCGATAGGCGCGAATCTCAAGCAGGCGCTTTAGGTCTCGCTCGTCGTAGAAGCGGTAGTTGCCCTGGCTGCGTGCGGGTGCGCGCATCAGCCCGATGGATTCGTAGTAAAGAAGCGCGGTGCGGCTAAGGCCGGCGCGACTGGCAAGTTTGCTTACGGTCCACATGGTCTACTCCCACTATCGACCCTATAGTTATAGACAGGTCAAGCGGGAATTGTGAAACGTGGGTCGAGGTTCGTGATTCGTGGACCGTGACTCGTGAACGGTGGACAGTGAACGGTAAATGGGTGTGCGATTGCCAGCTTCGAACCACGATCCACGAGGCACGAAACACGAATCGCGACGATAATAGAGCCTGGAGCTTAATTTGAAATCAGGATTTGTAGCTATTATCGGTCGCCCTAACGTGGGAAAAAGCACGTTGCTGAATGCGCTGACCGGCGAGAAAGTGGCGATTGTTACGGCCAAGCCGCAGACTACGCGGAATCGCATTCTGGGCATGCTTGAGACGCCGGCGCGCAAAGGGCATCAACAGGCTGCGCAGATTGTGTTTGTTGACACGCCAGGGGTGCACAAGCCCGGAACACAACTTGATCGCCGGATGCTGCAGGAGGTTCACAACGCGCTGGAGGCTCGGGACCTGGTGCTGGTGCTGGTGGATGTTACGCGGAGGATACCGTTCTCGGATGAGCCGAAGAGCGTGGGTCAGGAGACCCACGCTACAGCCGGTCTGGAGACCGGCGGTACAACCGCTCTCCCACCCCAGCGAGCTAAAAGCGGGCTCGCTGGGGACCCCGCTCTGGAGAGCGGCGCTACTGCTGGTCTGGAGACTGGCGGTACATCCGATAAAGAGGCTGGCGTTACGTCTGGCAAAGAGACTGCCGGTAAATCGCGAGATTCGAAACGCGGGGCGTGGGCTAGTGAGGATGAGTTTTTGTTTTCGCTGGTGAAGAAGGTGGATTGCCCGGTGTTTCTGGTGCTGACCAAGATTGACTTGGTTCGCAAGGACGATTTGCTGCCGCTGATTGATACGCTCACCAAGCAGTACAAATTTGCGCAGGTGATTCCGGTGAGTGCGCGCAAGAAGGATGGGCTTGACGTGCTGGTGGAGAAGATTGTTGAGGTTCTTCCGCAAGGTCAGCGGTATTTTCCTAAAGACCAGTACACCGATCAGCCGGTTCGCTTCATGGTGGCCGAGCTGATTCGCGAGAGCATATTGATTGAGACAGGCGAAGAGGTTCCGTATGCCGCCGCGGTGGTGGTTGAAGAATTTATTGAGCCGGACCCGAGGGAGAAGAGTCCGCTGACGCGGATCATGGCGGCAATTTACTGCGAGCGCGGGGGGCAGAAGGCGATCCTGATTGGCAAGGGCGGGACAAAATTAAAGGAGATAGGCACCGGGGCGCGGCGCAAGATCGAGTCGCTGCTGGGCACGCGGGTTTATCTTGAACTGAACGTGATTGTGGAGCCGGGTTGGCGCGAGTCGAGGGCTTTTGTGGATGGGCTTGACTGGCGCAATCAGATTGAGGATCTGGCGCAGAATCAGTCTAACGAGCCGGATGGCGAAGAGGAATCTTCCTGAGCCAAATTGAAAAGCTAACTACAGGAGTTTGTGCTCTCCCACCCTTTTCACGATGAGACCGTGAAAAAGGATGGGGCACCCTCATTGGAACTAATTTGTGTGCGGTTAGATCTCTAATCGTGGTGCTCGCCTGAGCAGCACGAGCTGCCTGCGGCCTTGATTTGCACCACCTCGGGTTGCGCATAGCCCTGGTTGGCATCGACTACGTAACCATCGGTGTATTTGTCGTGATGACGGACCCAGGCCATGGAGTGCCGCAGGCCCTCTTCGTCGCGGCCTTTGGGCATGTAGTCGAGCCAGTTGTACGCGCCCACCAGGATGTCGAGCCCGCGTGCGTAGGCCGAGTACGAGTGATAGATTGCGCCGCCTTCGTCCTTGATGAAGGCGCTGAAGCCGGGCCGCTCGTCGGCGGGGAAGGGCGCCATCTCGTAGTTGTAGTAGACCTCTTTCTGATTCTTCTCCTCGGTTGTGGCGGAGACGTTGAAGTCGTAATTGAAGTCGGAGTTGAACGACGAGTACCAATTGAATCGCCAGCCCATGCGCTGCTTAAAAGCGGCAATCTCAGCGTAGGGAGCGTGCGAGACCGCGACCAGGTTCACATCGCGATTGGCCAGGTGGATTGCCATGCCGTCGAAATGATCGGATATGTAAGAGCAACTTGGGCAGCCCTCGGTCCAGCCGGGGCCGAGCATGAAGTGGTAAACGGCGAGCTGGCTGCGCTTGCCGAAGAGATCGCCGAGAGTGCTGGAGCCGTTCGCGCCCTCGAACTTGTAGGGCTTCTCGACTTTTTCCCACGGCAACTCGCGGCGCTGGCGGCTTAGCTCGTCGCGCAGATGCGTGAATTCTTTTTCTTTGGCGAGGAATGCTTTGCGGGCTTCGACCCACAGATTGTGCGAGACGACTTTGTGCTGCTTAATTCCCGGAGCTGTGGTTGCCATGGTTAACCTCCTGGTTGTTGGATGCGGTTGGTTTTTTTTTGCGCAGAATCTTCTGGGCCACGAAGGCAGTGATCCCGCTTGTCGAGGTGGCGCTGCCGGCGATGATGGCGGCAGTGGCGATGCAAACTGGGCACATGGTGACTCCTCCCGGGGATGGGATTTAAGCATCTCTCTGCGATGGATCCCCTCCACCCTAGCCGCAAAAATCCGCCGCGGCGGACGGCGAGGATGGGGCACCACACTTTACAGTTTCAGGAACGATGCACTATGCGACCAGTACTTCGCGGGGCGTGAAGTTGGGAGCCTCGTCTGCGCTGGGACCCCAGCTTGCGGGGACGGGCACGTCGAGCATGCGCAGGTAGACGCTCAATTGGCCGCGATGCTGGTAAATGTGGCTGAACAAGATGTCGCGCAGAAAGTCGGCGCGGGGCTGCTCAACCACTATTTGATCGTCGAACTTGAGCACCCAGATCTCTTTCATGGCGGCATCGTTAAAGCTGGGCAGCAGTCCGCGTACGGCTGCCACGCTCTCAGCGAAGGTTTTCAGAATATCTTCGTGATTGGCGGGATGCGGGAAACGGAATTCAGCCGGCCTCTGCATGGGATTGTTCTGGACGGCGCGGATGATGCCCCCGGGAGCGGTGGCGATGTGCAGGGCAAGCTGCCCGATGGTGAGAGACTTCGCGTGCGGTTTCCAGGTGAGTTTGTCCGCAGGGACGCGCTCAAGGAATTTGCGGGTAACAGGGGCCTGAGCTTCAAACTCGGCCAGAAAACTGTTTGCAATGGACATGAAAGACCTCCTGTAGTGTTGACGTTTGGGGGACTGTATTATTGTGCGCATGGCCGGGGTTCGGCCGGGGTCGCTACTTCTGTTCAGCGCGCTTGCGGGTCTGCTCGTGCATGTAGGTCCAGCCGGTGGTGACCCCCTTGCGGTGGTCGTCTGAGACCAGCCCAAAGCCGGAGTGGACGAACTTGATGACGGTTTCGTCGTTCTCGTAGCTGAGACGATATTGCACGTTATTGGTTACGGGATGCGACATGAAAAGCGGTCCGTTGAACTCAAGCAGGGTGGGCTTTTTGATGGCCTGAACATTGGCCCAGAAGTGGCCTTCGTTATTGCCCAGGTCGCGGAACCAGCGACCGCCGGGCCATGCTTCGATGACCATATTCATCGGAGTGCCGTCGGGTCTTTCACTGCCCGGTCCGAGCTGTTCGAGCAGAGCGTCGAAGGTTACTTCAAGCGACGCTTTAACGCGGATCTCCTGTTCAATGCGCAGCGTCAGGCTTTCAATTTCAGTTGCGGTTAACGTGGTCATAGACTCTCCTTGGGGATTTTTTGGTTGTGGGCCGGGCGATATTGTTGCTGGGTCTGTTACTCCGGTTTTGGGTTGCGGTTCATTTCCGCTTCAGCGCGCTCTTTCACTTTGATCAGTTGGTGGCGCCAGAAGCGCTCGAAAGTTTCGGTCCATTCATGCATGGGTCTGATTGCCTCCGCGTTGGTTCGATAGAGCCTGTGGCGGCCGTTGCGGCGGACGTGCACCAGCCCCACGTTGCGCAAAACGCCAAGGTGCTTCGATACCGACGGCTGATCAATGCCGATGGCGATAACGATCTCGCCGACCTCGCGTTCAGAGCCGGCCAGGAAGGTGAGAATCTGCCGGCGGCGGGGCTCGGCCACGGCGTTGAAAGCGTCGGAAGTGGTAGCGGCTCTGGCCATGAAGAAACAATACATTCCTATATCGGAATATGTCAAGAGGAAAATTCAGGGGACAGGGAACAGGGGACAGGGAACAGGGATCAGGGAACAGATGCCAATAGCCAGCGGCTGCTTATTCCACGATACAATCCAAGCTAAGTACGGCCCATGATTAATGAGACAAACCCGCCGGTTGAGCGGAGCACTGGCTCCGGAGAGGCGAGCTTTCAGGCTGGCCAGAAGTGGGGACAGTTCGAGCTGCTGGAGCGGGTGGGCCGGGGCAGTTTTGGCGAGGTTTACCGCGCCTGGGACCCGAGCCTGGAGCGCGAGGTGGGGCTCAAGATTCTGCTGCCACGCTCCTCGGATGAGGCTGTGCAGTACGAAGAGCTGCTGCGCGAGGCGCGGGCCCTGGCGGCGGTGCGGCACGCAAATATTCTGCCCATCTATGGAGTGGACCGGCACGAAGGACGGGTGGGTTTCTGGACCGACTTTGTGCACGGCAAGACGCTGGCGGCGCTGGTGCGCGAGCAGGGCCCGTTTGGCTATCGCGAAACTGCGCTGATTGGCCTGGATGTGACCAAAGCGCTGAGCGCCGTGCACCGGGCGGGGCTGGTGCACCGCGACATCAAAGCGGAAAACGTTATGCGCGAAGAAGGCGGGCGAATTCTGCTGATGGATTTCGGTTTGAGCGCGCTTGCCACGCGGCAGCAGGAACTGGCCGGTTCGCCACGCTACATGGCTCCGGAACTGTTTCGGGGGGCCGAGGCATCGGTTGCCAGCGACATTTACGCGGTGGGAGTGCTGCTGTTTTTTCTGGTCACGGGACACCATCCGGGAGTGGGCGAGCCGGCTTCGGCAAAGCCCCAGATGACAGGGGACGAACCGACCGCAATTGCTTCGGCCGTTCCGGCTTCAGGCATGAGCTCGCTACGGGCGCGAGCGGCGAACGCAGCGGCTGGCCGCTCGTTGCTCGATTACCGGCCTGATCTGCCGGAGATATTTGTGAGGGTGATTGAGAAAGCCATTGACCCAGACCCGGCAAAGAGATTTCAAAGCGCGGGGGCATCGTCGAGCGCGCTCAGCGAGACGCTTGGGCTGCCGGCGGAGAAGGCCGAGCCGGTAAAGGAGACGGGAAAAGAGCGTGGAAAGAATCGAACACTGAAGGAAATTCTGACGGTTCGAAGGGTGGTGGTGCTTGGAGTGGTGGGTGTTTTGTGGGCCACGGGCGTTTTTCATCGGAAGCCGACCAGTCCGCCGGTGCCGGCGCCGGCTCCCAAAGTCGCGACGGCAGATGGGAATAGCGCTTACCTGAAAGCCGAAGAGCTTTTGCTGCGCTATGACCAGAAAAAGAACGTGACCGACGCCATTGATTTGCTTAGCAAGGCAGATCCGAATTCAGCCCCGGTGCAGGCTGACATTTGCCGGGCTTATTTTCTGCGCTATCGAGTGACGCTGGATCAGGACTTGTTGAAACGGGCCCAGACGGCATGCAACACGGCGATTGGGCTGGACGGGAACCTGGCTCCGCCTTATGTAACGCTGGCGCGGATGAGCGCGATGGCCGGCCATACGGCGCTGGCTACCACCGAGGCGCAAAAAGCGTTGCAGCTCGATCCGCGCAGTGCTGAGGCCTATGGAGCGCAGGCAGAGGTGTTTGAGGCCGAGGGGCGAGGTAGCGATGCGATTGCGGCGGTGAAGCAGGCGATCGACCTGGCACCGGACGATTGGCGATGGCCGGTGCTGCTGGGGGTTTACTACTACAACGATGGGAGACTGGCGGACGCGGCAGCGCAGTATCAGAACGCCGTGAATATCTCGCCGGACAATTCGATTGCGCTACGGGACGTAGGTCTAGTTGATATGCAACTGGACCGGCTGCCAGATGCGGAGAAGAGTCTGGAGAAATCGGTGCAACTGCAGCCTACTTTCGCGGGCTATTCAGACTTGGCGGAGATATACAAGGCGGAAGGAAACTACCAGAATGCGATCGATGCGAGCAAGAAGGCGCTGGATCTGAATCAAACGAATTATCTGGCGTGGGGAAACCTTGGATCGGCATATTTGCGTGCGCCGGACGGGCGGGCTGAAGCGAACAAAAATTATTTGAAGGCCATCGAGCTGGCCGAGGCGGCGCGCAAAGAATCACCGCATGACTCAATGCTGCTTGCATCATTAGCCGGATACTACGCAACCCTGGGCGATGCCAATCACGCCCAGCCGCTTTTGCGCCAGGCGGTTGTGCTTGATCCGGATTCGGCTGACGTGCTGTATGTGGCAGGCGACGGGTATGAACTACTGCACCAGCGCGACCAGGCGATTCCGCTCATTGCCAAGGCGCTGGCGCTTGGTTACCACTCTGTCCAGTTCGAACATGAGCCTGAGTTGGCCGCACTGCGCCAGGACCCTAACTTCAAGAAGGCCCTGCTTGCCGCGCAACAGAAACATTTGCTGGACAGCCAAAACAAAAAAGGATAAGTTGTGCGTTATGAGCACAACCACGGTAGTTCTGAAGGACGACAGCATGGGCCTGTGTGTCCCAAGCGTTAACAGCGTTCCGCTTGCGGTGGGCGCGCAGGTTACGTTTACGACAGCAGACGGAGTCAATGCGGCGCTGTATTTTTCCCCCGCGACCGCGGCGATCCTTTCCCCCTCACCCGGCGCATCGGTTGCCATTCCCCCTGGGCAAAGCATTACCTACACGGTGTCCTCAGTGGGAACGACCGCTTACGGCGTGTTAACACAGCCACCCCAGTTTCCAGCGCCAAATTTCTTTGACTTCGGCGCACCCCAGAACCCACCGGTACTGGTGGTTAGTCCGGGCATGGGAGGTCTCGGGTTCAGTGTGGCCTCTAATCCTCCGTCATCGAAGCAATAAATGGTGCGAATTTGGGCAGGACGGAGGCAGCGCAGTCCGTCCTGCACTTACGTTCGGCTGCAAAAAATGCACTACCGGCAACTCTCCAGACACCCCATTTGGAGTTCTCGTTTCGTTTACCTTGCGGAAGTCGTCTTTCATCTCTATATTATTGATACAGAGCCACTGAGGCCTTCCCCCGTTCTCAGCTCCCTGACCAAGTTGCGGCTTAGCCGGACTCTTTTTTTTGCGAACAATCGAGGATCGACCATGAGCGGTACGGATGCGCTGCTCTACTTTAACGGTATCAATGGCTCTACGGGCCGATACGACCTGGAACCCATGCCCGCCGCTGCGCTCTCTCAAGTTGCACAGGGGATTGCTCCCCGGCAGGCGGACGACAAGGCGCATCTCGACGAGCTGAAGCGGCGATTCCAGCGCGATACCGAAGCGCACTATGCGCCGAAGGAAGGCGTCAACGCTAAAAATCTGGCTGAGACTGGATGGGGAGTGATCTTCGCGTTTGGCGCCGATCCGGCTGTGTATGAGGCGCTGAGCCCGCTGTTGAAGTTGCGCAAGCAGCAGGCCGGCGACAAGTACAAGGAGTACATGGGACCGCTGGCTTATCGGGGCGCGAGCGCGGACTCGCCCGCCGAGAGCAAGCAGGCGTTTCTCGCCCGAAACGGCGCGGGGCCTGGACCGGTGGACCCAGGCATTATTCCTTACTACCTGATGATTGTGGGCGACCCGGATACGATTCCGTTCCGGTTCCAGTACCAGCTCGACGTGCAATATGCGGTGGGGCGCATTCACTTTGAAACCCTTGCCGAGTATGCGGCTTATGCCGCGAGCGTGGTGGCGGCCGAAACCGGAACCCTGAGGCTGAACAAGCGCATGGCTGTGTTTGGCGTAGCTAACGAGGGCGATGTTGCTACCAATATGAGCCGCGACGAGCTGGCCGGGCCGCTGGCCGAGTGGGGCGCAGCGCAAGATGGCTGGGCGGTGGAGAAATATGTGAGCGGAGACGCTACGAAGGCCAAGCTTACCTCAGTGCTGAGTGATGCGCCGGCATTCGTGTTCACGGCCAGCCACGGCATGTGTTACGACAGCGGCGACACGCGCCAGGAGGCGCAGCAGGGCGCGCTGCTTTGCCAGGACTGGCCGGGACCTTCGTGGCAACAGGCAATCCCTGACAGCTTTTTATTTGCCGGCGACGATGTGGCGAGCGATGCGCGGATCTTTGGGTCGATCACGATGCACTTTGCCTGTTTTGGCGCGGGTACGCCGAAGCTGAGCGATTACTCGGCGACAGGTGCTCCGCCGGCAATTGCGCCACGGAGTTTTCTGGGGAGGTTGCCGCAGAGGCTGATTGCGCATCCACGAGGCGGGGCGCTGGCGGTGATTGGGCACGTAGAGCGCGCATGGGGAAGCTCGTTTCACTGGAACCGCGCGGGCAGCCAGACTGAAGTTTTCAAGAGCACTATCAAGCGGCTGCTTGAAGGGCACCCGGTGGGTTCGGCGCTCGAATATTTCAACGGGCGATACGCCGAGCTCTCGTCGGACTTGTCGACGATGCTTGAGGATGTGAAGTTCGGCGCCACTGCCGATCCCTACGAGATTTCAGCGTTGTGGACGGCCAACAACGACGCGCGCGGTTATTCGGTGATAGGCGATCCGGCTGTGCGCCTGATGCTTGCTGAAGATGGAAGACCGGCTGACAGGCCGGTATTGGAGGTCATTTTGCCAACGACACAAGATTCGGTTCCCGCGGCGGCTGCGCCCGCGGAGGCTGCTAACTCGCTGATGATGGATTATGGCGTGCTGGATTCGGTACGCGGGGCGGCAGCGTCGCTGCAGGATGCTGCGCAGAAGATGGGCGCGTGGCTGGCCGAGTCGTTCCAGACCGTGACCAGCGTGCGGGTGACCACGTACGTGAGCGACAACATCGACGCGGTGAAGTTCGAGAACGGTGCATTTAGCGGAGCGACGCTGCGCGCGATGACGGTGGCGAGCCTGGATGGCAACACGCTGGTGTGCGTGCCCGAGAATAACGGGGTAGTTGACGACGCGTTGTGGAAGATCCACTCCGACACGCTCGACAAGGCCCTGCATAACCGCGTGGAACTGATGAAGACGGCAGCGTCGGCGATCGCCAGCCTGGTTCCGGGGGTGAAGGCGCTGTGACTGCAATTGAACGGCAAATCGATGCGCAGACTGCTGCAGTGCAGGCGCTGCGCTCGCAGATCGATGCGATTACCAGCGCCGTTCAGCGGCCGGGGGGCCAAGACGGCGTTGATGCGGTGAGTTATTCCTTTGGTGTGCTCGACTCCATGGAACAGGCCGCGCGGAAATTGACTGAGACCGTGAGCGATTTGCTTCTGAAACTGGCGCCGGTGGCAACGATTGAGACTACTCGCGGCGATCTGAAGGCGATTACGACGGTGAATTATGCCGGGCGGGCGACATCGGCGTGGCCGCAGTTTCCATCAGAGGAACTGACGTTGTCGCACATGACGTCAATGGACCGTGTGTTGGCGCTGCGTACGGCGCTGGCCGGAGCGATCGCTTCTGCGGCGAGCGCGATGATGGCGATTTCGGCGTCGGCAGCAAACCCATTGCTGGCGATGAATGCGCTGGCAGCGGCAGTGCGATTGAAGGAATCACTGGAACAACTGGCTGCGGCAGCCGCCGCAGCAATGTAGAGGGCCCGGGACCCCTCAAGATGAACCGATATTCCGATCTTGAAATCACTTTCAGCAAGCGCGATGAGCGGAAGTATGTGGTTGGCTTCCGCTTTAACAGCGCCGACGATGCAGCGGAACAACGCTCGTCGCTGGAGCCGGTGATTGCGATCGACATGGCGGGCGTTGCGGGTGACGATGCCGAGGCCTACGCGGAGGCGCTGAGCGCCTCCTTTTTTACGCCGGATGTGCGAGGCGAGTTCAACCGGTTTCGTGCGGCGGCAGCGGCGCTGAGTTCAATTTTGCGCGTGCGGCTGACCATTGAAGCGAACGCGCCTGAGCTGCATGCGGTGCACTGGGAGACGCTGCGCGATCCGAACCGCATTGACGACAAGACCGGGCATCTGTTCACCGGCGAAGAGATTGTTGTGTCGCGATTTCTGAGCAGCGGAACCGATTGGCGGCCGATCAGGTTGAAGCCGAAGGCAGCGCTGCGGGCACTGGTGGTGGTGGCGAATCCCGCTTCAGGCGCGAAGTATGGCCTGGAGCCGATCGACGTGGAAGCCGAGACCACGCTTGCCACCAAGGCCATGACCGGGATACATATCACGCGTTGGCCTGCGAATGAAGCGGTGGCGTTAAACGGGCTGGGCGCACGGCTGCGTGAGGACTTCGACATTTTGTATTTGGTGTGCCACGGAAAGATGGTGGATGGCGAGCCGTACCTGTTTCTCGAGGATGGCCAGCCGGCTGCGGGAGCGGATCTGGTGCAAGCCATCAGGGAACTGGAACATCGGCCGCGGATCGTGGTGCTTGCTTCGTGCCAGAGCGCGGGCAGCGGCGGGGTTGGACTGGCTGCGCTGGGGCCACGGTTGGCCGAGGCCGGCGTGCCGGCTGTGATCGCGATGCAGGGCAATGTGTTTATGACCACGGCAGCGGAGTTCATGCAGAGCTTTCTTCAAGAACTCATTGTCGACGGGCAGATCGATCGCGCTATGGCCGTGGCTCGCGGCAACGTGCGCCGCTCGCCAGACTACTGGATGCCAGTGTTGTTTTTGCGGCTGCGCGATGGGTGCATCTGGTATGAGCCGGGGTTTGGTGGCGAGGGCAAGGCCGAATTTGATAAGTGGAAGGCCATCTGCAGCTCGGTGCGTTCGGGGCGGTTCATTCCGATACTGGGGCCGGAACTGGGCGAGGATATTTTTGGCGGATCGATGGAACTGGCGGGAAACCTGGCTGACAAACACGCGTTCCCGCTGTCACCTCACGAGCGAACTGACCTGGCCAAAGTTGCGCAGGTGATTTGCGTTGAGCAGAAGCGCAGTTATGCTTGCGACGCAGTGCAGAACGAGTTTCTGATGCAAATCAGCCGAAGGCTTGAAAAGGCTGTGCTGGACGTGGGCCAGGCATCGTTGCCGGCGCTTCTCGACGCCGCGGTGAGGCAGTGCCGGTCGAACTGCGATCATCCTTATCGCGTGTTGAGCGAACTGCCGGCGTCGATTTATTTGAACGCAAGTTACGAGCCCATGCTGGTGCGCGTGCTTAAGGCCGAGGGCAAGAATGCGGAGCCGGTGTTTAGCTCGTGGCGCGGAGAAGACGTCCCGCAGAAGCCGCAGCCGCAGAATGCGAAGCCAACACCCGAGAGCCCGTGGGTGTATCACATTTTTGGAATCTTCGGGAAGCCCAACTCAATGGTGCTGACCGAAGATGATTTTTTCGACTACCTGATTGCGGCGTCGCGCCTCGATTTGCTGCTGCCCACGCTAGTGGGGCAATTGATGCAAAGCTCGCTGTTGTTCCTCGGTTTCAGGCTCGACGACTGGCGGTTCCGCGTTTTGTTGCGCATGATTGTTACGCGGCCCGGAACAAGAACGTTGCGCGACCTGGCGCACGTGGGCGTGCAGGTGAATCCCGGCGAGCAGAGCGTGGCCGATGTGAAAAAGGCTCGCAAGTATATTGAGAGCTACTTTCAAGGTGGAGACGATTCGCCTGAGATCTCGATTTACTGGGGCAGCCCGACGGATTTTCTGCTGCAGCTAAGAGACAATCTGAAGTCGGAAACCGGCCAGGACGCTGCGCCGGTTGTAGCGGGAGGCGGCGATGAGTGGTACTAGCGCTGCCCAGAGCGAGCTTGTAAATCCCTTCGTAGGCCCACACCCGATTGATCGCGGCCAGCCGATCTTTGGCCGCGATCGGGAGATCGATGAGCTTTACTATCTGCTGAGCGCCGAGCGCATCGTTCTGTTTTACTCGCCTTCAGGCGCGGGAAAAAGCTCGCTGCTACAGGCGGGGTTGATACCCAGGTTGCAAGCGCAGTTCGATGTGTGGGCGCCGGTGCGCGTGAACCTCGCCGCGAGCGATGCCGACGGCGTGAATGGCTCAGGCGGGGGCGAAACCTCGCTGATGCTGGACGATCATTCGCACATATACCTGGAGCAGCTTGACCTGTCGAGTCCGGTGCACGTGGACGTGGAACCGAAATATACCGCCGCGGTGAATCGCTACGTGCGCAGTTGCATTCTGGGCTTCGAGGCCGAAGTCCCAAAAGAGTTGCAGCGACCGGCAGACGCGATTGAAAAAATGACGCTCGCCGAATATGTGGCAACCAGGCCACGGCGCAGGTCGGCGCCGAAGAACATCGTGCTGATCTTCGACCAGTTTGAAGAGGTGCTCACCACCGATCCGAATTCATACGAGGCCAAGCGGAGATTCTTCTATCAGCTCGGGCAACTACTCAAGGATCCGCACATATGGGCGATCTTCGCATTGCGCGAAGACTATCTTGCCGCGTTCGATCCTTATTCATGGCTGGTTCCGACGAATTTGAAGAATCGATTCCGGCTGGATTTGCTGAAGTACGACGCGGCGAAAGAAGCAATTATGAAAACGGCGGAGCTGGCCGGCAAGTCTTTTTCAGTGGAAGCGATCTTCAGTCTCATGACGTCGCTGGAATCGATCAAGGTGGAACTGGCCGGCGGCGAGTTTTTTTTAATGATGGGGAATGACATCGAGCCGTTGCATCTGCAGGTGACATGCCGGAACCTGTGGCAGCGCATGGATCCAGGCAGGACTGAGATTCAGAAGAGCGACATTGAGGAATTCGGCGATGTTTCGACCGCGTTGGGCGAATACTACGCGAGCGAAGTGGGGAAGGTTGCGAGTAGCGACGTCAGCATTGAACGGGAAATTCGCGTGTGGTTCGGAGAGGCACTGATCACACGCGACAGGGTGCGCGGTTCTGTGCAGCGCGGCGGATATAAAAGCGGCAATCTCGTAAATGACCTGATTGAGGAGTTAATCAAGGCGCACCTGGTGCGGCGGGAGCTGCATGCCGGCTCAACCTGGTATGAGCTGGCGCACGACCAATTGATCATCCCCGTGCTGAAAGATAATGAGATATGGTTTAGCGAACACCTGAACAAAGTGCAGCAACGGGCGGCGCAATGGACCAAGGAAAGCGAGCCGTGGGCCTTGCTGCTGACGGGTAAGGACCTGGAGGAGGCTGAGCGATGGGAGAAACAGAATTGGGCTTCCTCATGGCGGGAAAGGCAGTTCCTGGACGCTTGCCGCGAGCAACGCAGAAGAAAGCGGCAGGGACAGGCTGCGTTGGCGCTGCTGATTTGCCTGTTGTTTGTGATCTCAGGGTTGGGGTTTCAGGCGTGGCGCGCGCAGAAGCGTGCTGAAGCTAATCTCTCGCTTGCGAAACAAGCTGTAGACCAGAGCCTTTCGTCTGCCGGCAGGCAGCAGGCGCGCGAGGCGCAGGATTCGCCAGACATCGAGGCTTTTCGCAGAGAACTGCTGGACAAAGCTGCGACATTCTATGCGGCGTTTATCAGTTATAACTCCGGAAATGAAGAGCTGCGCGCTGAATCCGCGTTGGCGCACTCACGGCTGGCAGATATCGACCGGCTGCTGGACAAGCGCGACGATTCGGTGAAGGAATACAAGAACGCAATTAGCGCATTTGAGAAATTGGCAAAGGACCATCCGAAAGAGGTGATATACCCGCAAAGACTGGCCTACTGCCACAACTGGCTGGGCGAAACTCTGCGGCAGTGGTACGAACAGGGATCGACGCCTGACAATGCGTTGGCGAGCCAGGCGACTACGGAATACAACGCTGCACTCACACTGCAGCAGCAGATTCACGATTCGATGCCCCAGAACGCACAGTACACGCAGGAACTGGCGAGATCGCATTACAACCGCGGGATACTGGAATATAAAGAGGGTGACCTCAAAGACACGGAGACGGATTTTCGTGCGGCGATGACCCTGCTTGAGCCGTTGGTGGGCCAGAAAATCACGGTCGATCCGCAGCAGACGACGCCCAGCGCGGCGCAGGATCTGGCGCGAACCGATAACGATCTTGCCGCCCTGGATGCGAAGCTGGGAGACAATGTGGAGGCCCGAAAACTGTACGAACGGGCAATCGCAATCGGCGAGCAGCTGACGGCTGCGGACAAGGACAGGCGCGAATACAAGTACGAGCTTGCCAACTACTACGACAATGAAGCGCGGCTGCTTGTAGACACGGGCGACCAGACGCTGGCTGCGGACCGAAATCACGATTCGCTTGACCTGATTGAAGAGTTGACGACGCCTGCGTCGTCCATCGGACTTGAGGAAGCGAAGATTCTGCAGCTGCGAAGCAAGATACTGATGCAGAGTGGCGCTGCCGACGCGCTCGAAGAGGCTGAACGTGAACGGGAGCTTCTGAATCAATTGCAGAGCGGCGGGCTTTCGCAAGGGCATCCGTTGTTTCACGTGATTTACCAGAACCTGGCGTTGAATTATCTCGATCTTGCGAAAATGGAGCTGAAGACCGGAAACGTGGCGGACGCGCAGCTCTCTTTAAAAAGCCTGGCGCTGGTGATTCCCGAACTTGCGCCGGAGGACAAACCGGATATTGAGCAGAGTTACGAGTATTACCAGCGGCAATTGAAGACCGGGCGGTCAAGCCGCAAATAGCGGCGCACGAATTATGACAAAGTATCCTGTGTATACAAGGGAATATGAGAGAAGTGTCGAAATCTTTTTTCTGGCTGATTGTTTTGGCGGGGATATGTTGTTCGGCGCAGGCGCAGCAGATAGAGGCGCCGCAGCCGGCACTGAACAGTATTGCGAACGAGAGAGCAGCAGCCGAGTGGGCAGTGCCGCCGATTAGCTGGCACAATGCGTTGGCGTTGAGCGCGCCGGACGGTCAGCAGGCGGCGAAGAAGACAAAGGCCCGGAACGGCGAACCGAAGCCGATCAAGCCCCGGCAAATTGACCCCAGCATGGTGGGCTACATCGACGATGGGGCAGTAGGCAACGAGGTGCGCATCCGATTTGACGCGGGGTTCAATTCGCCGCGGCCTGATCGCGCCGAGTACTTTTATGCAGGCAGCGCGTTGCCCGACTCAAGCACAACTGCCGTGCAGCGCACGCTCAACTTTCAACAACTTTACCTCAGCGGCGAATACGCGCCGTTCAAAACGCTCTCCGCTTTCGTAATGGTGCCGTTCCGTTGGATCGAGCCCTTCTTCATTAACGCGCCTGGCAAGTCGCCTGACTTGTTCAGCGGCGGGGGAATCTGCGACCTGCAGGCGGGCGTGAAGTATGCCGCAATCAGGACCGACGAGACGCATGTGACGTTGCAACTGAAGGCGGATTTTCCAAGCGGGAACGGGGTGAAAGGATTCGGCACAAATCACTACATAGTTGAGCCGATGGTGCTCTTGTATCGGAAGCTGAGCGATCGAACAGCGTTTGAGGGCGAGGCCGGAGATTCGCATCCTATCGGCGGAACGTATTTCACGAAACCGCCGGCGGCGCCGCAGAAGTGGTCGGCAGATGTGGCGATGTACGGGCTGGGGCCGAGTTATCGGCTGATTGACCGCGACAGGTACAGCTTTGCTCCAGTGCTTGAACTGGTGGCGTGGCATGTGTTCGGAGGCTTGCAGACAGGCGCGAACAGCGTGGTGCAGTCCGCATCCGGCATCAACGTGTTCAACGCCAAGCTGGGCGGACGAGTGAGCTTTCACAACGGCAGCTCGATCTACGCCGGATACGGCCGGGCGATCTCGTCGGACATCTGGTACAGGAATCTGTTCCGTGTGGAGTACAGAAGAGCGTTCTAGGGCTGGCCTGTATAGCGCAATTCAAGTAGGGTGCAGTCGTCGAAGGCTTCGGCGGGCGAGCGAAATTTCACAACGGCGTCGAGGATTCCTTCGATGCTTTGACCGAACGCGGCCTTGCTGAGTTCGGCGGTGCCGAAAAGATCGCCATTCACATTTTCAGTTTCAGTCACTCCGTCAGTGGTGAGCAGCAGCCGCTCGCCTGGGCGCAGGGCATCGTGCGCCGATGCATACGTGGCGCCAGGAATAAGGCCCACAATCAGGCCGCCCTCTTCAAGCTGGCGCACTTCGCTGCCCAGGATGACAATGGGATAGATATGGCCGCAGTTCAGGTACTCAACTCGGCCGTCGGCAAACAGGCGAAGCACCACCATGGTGGCGTATTTGCCCACATTGCGCGTGCACAGGAATTCGTTCACAAGCGACGCGATTTGCGGTAGCGGCTGACGCGCGAGCAATTGCGCGTGCAGAATTCCCTGCATGGTAGCCGCCACGATGGCAGCGGTAACGCCCTTGCCTGAGACATCCACAATCACGGCGCAAACAGAATCGTCGAGGGCCACCACATCGTAAAAGTCGCCGCCAATTTCATGGCAGGGAACGCTGCGCGCGGCGATAGTTGCATAGGGCACAGTGGGCAACGACACTGACATGAGGCCGCTGTGGATACGGGCGGCGATGGCCAGCTCTTCGCGGGCCTGCCGCGCTTTGAACTCCGCTTGGGCGAGTAGAACGTTCTCAGCCAGTGCGGCCGCTTCGTTGGCAATCGTGTCGAGAAGCTGATGATCGAGATCTGAGAGCGAGCCGGGCTTGATCTGGCTGTCGAGGTAGAGCAGCCCCAGAAGCTGAACCGGGCCGGAGTTTGAGACGCGTTTGCGCAGCGGAATGCAATAGATGCTGCGGATGCGATTGGCCATTACGCTCGACCACTCTGAGGCGCGCTCGTCTTGAAGGGTGTCGCTGATTGAGAATTTCTGGTTGCTTTCGATGGCCCTCTTGATGGCGCTGTGCGAAAGGGTTGAGTCCTCTTCAAGCGTTGAGCCATCGGCCGCCAGTCCCTGCGCCATGCGCATCGAATCGCCGTCGCGAAGAAAGACGAATCCGCGCTCAACCCCGGTGAGCTCAAGCGTCAACTGCAGCAGCGCGCCCAGGATCTCATCCACCGCGCTGCCTTCGTTGAGCCTGCGTGCCGCATCCAGAAGAAACTTGAGCCGCTCCATATCAGTTGCGGCGGGCGACGGCTTTTCGTCGTGCTTCTGGTGGAGATTGCGGAAGGATGCCAGCAACTCGCCGAATGAAGATCGAATGGCGCTGGTAGCAGTTTCTTCGTCGCTGCGCTGGTGAAAGCTGAGCGCTACGCCATTGAGCGAACCGAGTTGCAGCTCGTCGCCGGGATGAAGCTCAGCGCGCTCAATGCGGCTGCCGTTTAGAAATGTGCCGTGCGTGCTGTTCTGATCGATGACGGCATAAGTACCGTTCTCGTGCACGATGACGGCGTGACGCCGCGATACCATCGGATCGTTCAACACCAGGTCTTGCCCCGGCAATCGGCCGAGCGTGGTGGAGTCGCCGCGAAGCACCACGGTGTGGCGGCCGAAGGAGTCGATATAGTTGAGCGCGGCGGTGTGCATTGGGACCATTCTACCGGCGGATTGAGGCGGTAGCGAGAGAAGTTGTGCCGTGGGCTGGCGGCTGAGGGCGAAAACAGCCCAAAGAGGCTCATTTCTTTGGCACTTAGAAGAGTGAAGCCGGTCACATCGCGAGGGGCCTGCGCGGCCATAGAATGAGACCGTGAAAGCAGAAACTGAAAAGCAGGAACAGCGCCCGGCCTCGACAATCAACGAGAAGATTCGAGAGCTGGAGGCAAAGCGTGAAGAGCTGAAGCTGGGCGGCGGCAAAGCCCGCATTGAGCGCCAGCATGCGACCGGGAAACTGTCGGCGCGCGAACGCGTTGCGCGGCTGGTGGATAAAGAGAGCTTTGAGGAGATCGGGCTGTTTGCCCGGCATCGGGCCACTTTATTCGGAATGGCCGGCAAGGAACTGCCTGCCGATGGAGTTGTGACCGGCTGCGCGACGGTCGACGGCCGGTTGGTGCACCTGGCCAGCCAGGACTTTACCGTGGCCGGAGGCGCGGCGGGAGAGACGCACAGCAATAAAGTTGCCGAGATGATGGGCATGAGCATGAAGACCGGCAGCCCGTTTATCTTTATCAACGACTCGGGCGGCGCGCGCGTGCAGGAAGGCATCGACAGCCTGGCCGGTTATGCGCGGGTCTTCTACAACAACGTGATGCTCTCGGGCACGGTGCCGCAGATCTCGCTTATTTGCGGGCCCTGCGCGGGCGGTGCCGCGTATAGTCCCGCGCTTACTGATTTCATTATCCAGACCGAGCAGGCGCGGATGTTCATCACCGGTCCGCAGGTCATCAAGCAGGTGACGGGCGAAGAGGTAAGCGCTGAAGACCTGGGCGGTCCGCGATCGCAGATGCACTATTCCGGCGTAGTGCACCTGATTGCGCGCAACGACGATCACGCTATTCAAATGTGCAAACGGCTGTTGAGTTATCTGCCGTCGAACAATCTTGAAGATCCGCCGCGCATGCCTTTCAACGCAAAGCTGAAGGACGACGACGAGATGAACAAGATTGTTCCCGCCGACCCCAAGCAGGCCTACGACGTGAGGCAGGTGATTGCCCGCATCGTGGATCACGAAGACTTTCTTGAGATTCAGCCGGGGTTTGCCGCGAATATTGTGATCGGCTTCGGGCGATTGCAGGGAAGATCGGTGGGGATTGTGGCCAACCAGCCCTGCGTGCAGGCCGGTTCGCTCGATATTGACGCTTCAGATAAGGCGGCGCGATTTGTGCGCTTCTGTAATGCGTTCAATATTCCTCTGCTCACGCTTGTTGATGTGCCTGGATTTTTACCGGGCGTAGAGCAGGAGCGCGGGGGCATTATTCGCCACGGCGCAAAGCTGTTGTTTGCCTATTCGGCGGCTACGGTGCCAAAAATCACGGTGGTGCTGCGCAAGGCCTATGGCGGCGCATACATTGCCATGTGCTCTCGCGGATTGGGAGCAGATCGCGTGCTGGCGTGGCCGACCGCGGAGATTGCGGTGATGGGCGCCGAGGGCGCGGCAGAGATCGTTTTCAAGCGCGAGATTGATGCGGCTGACGACCAAGTTGCCAGGCGCAAAGAGTTGGTGGACGAGTATCGCGAAACATTCTCGAACCCGTATGTAGCCGCCGGGCGCAGGCTGGTGGACGACATTATTGAGCCGGCGGAGACGCGGCGGGTGGTAGCGCAGGCGCTTGAGTCGCTGCATGGCAAGCGCGAAATGCGCCCGCAGAAGAAGCATGGGCTGATTCCGCTTTAATTGGAGACCGTAGATGATGATCGGACGAAAGAAGGATCTGTCAGAGAAGGCGTCGGCGTATGCGCAACTGAAAGCGATTGCCGAGCGCCAGGATGCACTGGAGCGCCAGTTGGGTGCGCTGGCCGCAGCCGTACAGTCGCTGGAGAAGCGATTGATAGAGCGGAGCGAGCCGTTGGTTTTCAGCGCCCACGAAGGCACAGTTGAAGTGCAGGCGGAGAACGGCCCGGGTGAAGCGCAGGGGAAGAAACACAGCATGAAGACCGAGGTCAGGGCAGTGATTGCCGCAGCGGCGGCGGTTGCAGGCGAAATGGCGAAAGTGCGCAAAGTGCGCGCGTTGCCAGCGGCTCGGGATGTCGGAAGCGCGTGGTCGCAACAGGGCCGCGTGCGCGTGGTTAGTTCGCACAACGTGCGTTGAAGCCACACCGGGCGCGCAAAGCCATCGGAAAGGGAAGGGCGCATTTGAAACTCCGCATCACCATCGACGGAACAACCTACGAAGCCGATGTAGAAGTGGTGGACGAGGAAGAAGAGTTTGAAGAGGGCGAAGGCTCGCGGTATGAAGAACCCACTTCCGCAGTCACCGTGCCTGATGTCGGCAGCGCCGGAAACGGGAACGAATGCCGGAGCCCGGTGATGGGGTTGGTGGTCCGGGTCGAGGTTGAGGCGGGGCAGCAGGTTGTAGCCGGGCAGCGCGTGATGGTGCTTGAAGCCATGAAGATGGAGACTCACATTACCGCTCCGCGAGCATGCAGAATAAAGAACGTGCATGTGGCGCCCAGCGACCCGGTGAAGGTAGACCAACTGCTGATTGAGTTTGAATGAAGGGTAAGAGATGAATTGCGCGCAGGACGAATTCAAGAGAATTCCGGGCATCAAGTTCGTTGACCACGTTGCGATTGCCGTAAAGCAAGGCGAGCTTGAGGGCCAGGTGAACGCGTACAAGCTGGTGGGTTTTGAAGAGATTCACCGCGAAGAAGTGCGCGGGACCGACCAGGTTCGCGAGGTCCTGCTCAGAATCGGCGAGGGGCCAAACCTGATCCAATTACTTGAGCCGCTTGTGCCCGATTCACCGGTGCAGAAACTGATTGACAAGAACGGCGGGCGCGGAGGCCTGGCGCATGTGGCCTTTCGTGTTGAGTGTGCGCAGCGCGCCTACGACGCGATGAAAGAGAGCGGTTTCACCCTCATCGACAAAGCGCCGCGGCCGGGTTCGCGCGGAACGACGGTCTTCTTTGTGCATCCCAAATCGCGCGCAGAGTTTCCATTCGGTTTCCTGATCGAGATGGTCGAAGACGGTTGCGAGTGCAAGGCCGCGAAAGCCGGTGAAGAGAGATGACGGCTGCGCGCCTGCCTGAGGAGTTTCCGCCGGTCGCGACCGCGGAGTGGGAAGCGGCGATTGCGCGCGATCTGAAAGGCGCGGACTACGCGAAGAAGCTGATGTGGCGCACCGATGAAGGGATTGCGGTGAAGCCTTATTATCGCGCCGAAGATCTCGCCGGCGTTGCGGGGCTCGATGCCGCGCCAGGCGAATTCCCCTATCGGCGGGGCGCGCAGCCTGGGGCCGGTTGGAAAATCCGCGAAGAGATTGAGGTTGCAAACGCGGAGGAAGCAAATCGCACGGCGTGTGCGGCGGTGGAAAGTGGGGCTGAGGAGATTGCGTTTTCGCGTCTTCTGGTACGCGACGGCGCTGAGCTTGAAGTTGCGCTTGCAAATCTCAACGGCATTCCAGTTCATTTTGAGCTTGCCAATCAATGCCTTATCGAGGTTTTGTTTAACCGGTTCAGCCGCCGCGAAGGGGCCGCCGATGGCACGATCTCGACCGGATACGATCCGCTTGCCGATGCAGATTTCGCAGCACAGACAATTGTGCGTGCTCCGCAAGGCTTTGTGCCGTTCACCATTGACGCCGCGCGATTCGAAGAGGATGGCGCAAACGCCGTGGAAGAGCTTGGACTGGCGCTGGCAGCGGGTGCTGAAACACTTGCAGAAATGGATGCCCGCGTAATCGGCGCAGATCGCACCGCGGCCGGGCTTGGATTTCGATTTGCGATTGGCACGAATTTTTTCTTCCAGATTGCCAAGCTGCGTGCGCTCAGAATCCTTTGGGCGCGCGTGGTGGAGAGTTTTGGCGGAACCACTGAGGCCGCACGGACCCACATTACAGCGCGCACCTCGCGATGGAACAAGACAGTCTTCGATCCGCATCTAAACATTCTGCGTGCAACCACCGAAGCCGCTTCCGCAATACTGGGCGGCGCGGACTCGCTGGTGATTGCGAGTTTCGATGAGTGTTACAAGGCTCCGGATGAGGCGAGCCGGAGGCTGGCGCGCAATACGCAGTTGCTACTGCGGCATGAGGCGATGCTGGGTCGCGTTGCCGATCCCGGCGCAGGGTCTTATTACATCGAGATTCTTACCGACTCGCTGGCTCGCGAAGCGTGGAAGCTTTTGCAGGAGATCGAGGCCGGAGGCGGATTCGGCAAGCTGCGCGCGCAAGGATGGATCTCGGAAAAACTGGCGCGAAGCCTGGCGGCGCGCGAGAAAGCAGTAACCATAAGGAAGCGCGTGTTTACCGGAACGAGTTCGTACGCGAATCCCACCGAGCATGCGCTGGAGCGCATCGATTTTGAACGCATGAATGCGGGGAATCGCGGCGCGCGCATGTTTGAGCAATTACGATTGCGTACGGAACGCCATGCGATGGCCGGTGGACGCGTGCCTCGAGTGCTGTTGGCCGAGATCGGGGATGCGAAGATGCGCGGGGCGAGGTCGAACTTTGCGGCGAACTTCTTTGCCTGCGCAGGGTTCCTTACGACGGTGAAGCGATTCAAGGCCGTCAAGGAGATCGCCGAAGCGGAAGCCGATGTGATTGTGCTGTGCAGCTCCGATGCGGAGTACGAAGGGATTGCGGCGGAGTTGATAGGCGAATTAAAGAAACTTCGCATCGAGACGCCGGTAGTTGTGGCGGGAAATCCCGAGAGCGCGGAGGCGTTAAAGGCGCTGGGCGTTGCGGATTTTGTTCATGTGCGCAGCAACCCGATTGAAGCTTTGACGAAGTGGCAGGAACGATTTGGAATTTGAAAGATGGTGATTTCCCACCCTAGCCGGAAAAACAAAGACCCGGCGAGGATGGGGCACCCAGGATTGGTAGTTAGATAAGATGCGGCCTGATTTTACTAAGATCGATTGGCGGAGCGATACGGTGACGAAACCTGCCGGCGCGGCGGCTCACGCTGAAGATTGGCTCTCGCCCGAGCACATTGCCATCAAGGGAGCGTACTCGCGCGAAGACCTCGAGGGCCTGGAGCATCTGGATTACGCAGCGGGCATTCCGCCATTTTTGCGCGGGCCTTATAGCGCCATGTATGCCATGCAGCCGTGGACGATAAGGCAGTATGCAGGTTTTTCGACGGCTGAGGAATCGAATGCATTTTTTCGGCGCAATCTTGCGGCGGGCCAGCGCGGTCTCTCAGTGGCGTTCGACCTTGCCACGCATCGCGGATATGACTCCGATCACGAGCGCGTCACGGGAGACGTGGGCAAAGCGGGCGTGGCTATCGATTCAATCCTCGACATGAAGATTCTGTTCGACAAGATTCCGCTCGATCGCATGTCGGTGTCAATGACCATGAATGGCGCGGTGCTACCCATTATGGCGTTCTACATTGTGGCCGCTGAAGAACAGGGCATAAAGCCCGAAGCGCTAAGCGGAACCATTCAGAACGACATCCTGAAAGAATTCATGGTGCGCAACACCTACATCTATCCGCCCGCGGGATCGATGCGCATCATCGGCAACATTTTTCGCTATTGCGCTGAAAAAATGCCGAAGTTCAACTGCATCAGCGTAAGCGGATATCACATGCAGGAAGCAGGAGCGACGGCGGAAATCGAACTTGCGTACACGCTTGCCGATGGCCTCGAATATCTGCGAACTGGCGTGAACGCGGGGCTGGACGTTGACAGCTTTGCGCCGCGCATTTCGTTCTTCTGGGGCATCGGCATGAATCCATTTATGGAGATTGCCAAGATGCGCGCCGCGCGAATGCTCTGGGCCAAACTGGTAAAGAGTTTTGGCGCGAAGAATCCCAAGTCGCTGGCACTGCGGGCGCATTCGCAAACTTCCGGCTGGAGCCTTACGGCGCAGGACCCGTACAACAACGTGGTGCGCACGTGCGTTGAGGCCATGGCCGCGGCATTCGGGCATACGCAGAGCTTGCATACGAACGCGCTCGATGAGGCGCTGGCGCTGCCCACAGATTTCTCGGCACGCATCGCGCGCAACACGCAAATCTACCTGCAGGAAGAGACCGAAATCACTCACGTGGTTGATCCGTGGGCGGGATCGTATTACGTGGAACGGCTCACGCATGAGCTGATGCACGCCGCGTGGGAACTGATTGAAGAAGTTGAAGGACTGGGCGGAATGGCGCGAGCCATCGAGACCGGTTTGCCCAAGATGCGCATTGAAGAAGCTGCGGCGCGGCGGCAGGCGCGAATCGATTCGGGGCTCGACACGATCATTGGCGTGAATGCATACATCGCTTCTGAGGAGCCGCAGATTCCCGTGCTCGACATCGACAACGGTGCAGTACGCGAATCGCAGATTTGCCGGCTTGAGCAATTGAAGAGCGAGCGCAACGGCGATGCGGTGCGTGATTCGCTTGAAGCGTTACGGAATTGCGCGGAGAGCGGCGTGGGAAACCTGTTGGCGCTGGCTATTGATGCGGCTCGGAGGCGCGCTACGCTGGGCGAGATTTCGTCGACGCTCGAATTGGTTTGGGGACGCTACGAAGCTTCGACGCACACTGTTTCAGGTGTGTACGCGGCCGCCAACACCGGGGACGACTTCAAAAAGGCACGCAGAATGGCCGAGGATTTTGAGAAGGCTGAAGGGCGCAGGCCGCGCATCCTGGTGGCGAAGATGGGGCAGGATGGACACGATCGCGGCGCGAAGGTAATTGCGACGGCGCTGGCCGATATCGGATTTGACGTGGACATGGGGCCGCTGTTCCAGACTCCGCGCGAGGTGGCGCGTTTTGCCGTGGAAAGCGACGTTCACGCAGTAGGAGTGTCGAGCCTGGCCGCCGGACATAAGACGCTGGTGCCGCAACTCATCGATGAGCTGCGCAAATGCGGCCGCGAAGACATTCTCGTCGTCGTGGGCGGCGTGATTCCGCCACAGGATTACGAATTTCTGTACAAAGCGGGCGTGGCGGGCATCTACGGGCCGGGCACGGTGATTACCAAGGCGGCCCAGCATATTGTTGAGACGTTGAGCGCGAGCCTCGTGGGCGCGCGGAGTTGAGTCGCCGATGAAAAGCGCGCTGAGCGAACGGCGGGGAGTGGCGTTACCCGAGGCGCCGCGCGTTGAAAGAGCTCG
>Ga0265338_10002773_pt1 | contig 25645 bp, 25 predicted proteins | sample 42126metaG_FD_193579 | JGI IMG/M metagenome (GOLD analysis project Ga0265338, IMG submission 193579) | Rhizosphere microbial communities from Carex aquatilis grown in University of Washington, Seatle, WA, United States - 4-21-26 metaG | ecosystem: Host-associated > Plants > Roots > Rhizosphere...
GGCGACGCGCTCGCGACGCGCCGCGCCGAGGCCGTGGCGGGCCTGCCCGCGGGCCTGGTCTACGCCGGCTTCTCCCTCGGCGGCGCGACGGCGCAGCGGTTCGCGCAGACCCGCCCGGGCGCGCGCGGCGCGCTGCTTTACGAGTCGTTCGTCTCGCTGTCCGCCGAGTGGTCCTTTGGCCCGTGGCCCGAAGGGCTCCCGGTCCAGGTGCACGGCATGGAGGCGGACCCGTACTTCGCGTTCGAAGGCGACCTGGAGGGAGCGCGCGAGCTGGTCGCCACTGTGGGCCCGGAGGTGGCCGAGCTGTTCACCTACCCAGGCGACCAGCACCTGTTCACCGACAGCTCGCTGCCGTCCTACGACCCGGCCGCGACGCGGCTGGTGCTCGACCGTTCCCTGGCGTTCCTCAGCCGGCTGAGCTGAGCTCAGGTTCGGGGCCTTACCAGCTCCCGCGGTGCTCAGGTACCAGCCGCACCAGCGGCAGCAGGAGCAGCAGGATGGCCGCGAACACCAGGAACACGTGCGACTGGACCAGCGCGCCCGCGGCCGGCGAGCCGCTGCGCGCGATCACCGCCGTGGTCACCGAGACCGCGGTGATCGCGCCCGACTGGCGGAACATCCCGCGCAGCCCGGCGATGGCGGCCACCTGGTCCGGCGCGAGCTGCAGGCTGGCGTTGTTGGAAGCGGGCACCGACAACCCCATGCCGAGCCCGGTGAACGCGGCGCCGATCGCCAGCCACGCGTACGGCGAGACCGGCGCCTTGACGGCCATGATCACCAGCCCGACCGCCAGGATGGCGAAGCCGGCCACCATTGGCCACCGGACCCCGGTGCGCCGCAGCGCCAGTGCCGCCGCGCCGGCGACGCCGATCATGCCGACCGCCCGCGCGGTGAGCAGCGTCCCCGCCCCGAGCGAGGAGATGCCGTACCGGTCCGTCGCGTACAGCGGGACGAGCGCGGCGAAGCCGAGCGCCGCGGCACCGTACAGGTAGTTGATCAGGTTCATCACGCCGAAGCCGCTCCCGCGCAGCAGCCGGTACGGCACGAACGGCGCGGCGTCGCGCCGCGCGTGCCGCACGAACAGGCCGCCGAGGACGACGGCACAGCCCTCGCTGAGCAGGAACAACGGGCTGTACAGCGGCACCGCGCCGCTGCCCAGGTAGCTGATGCCGAACATCCCCGTGGTGATCAGCCCGGCGAGCAGCAGCACCCCGGTGGTGTCGATCCGGCTGGACGAGCGGGTGCCTGAGGCGGGGATGAACCGCGCGGTGAGCAGGATGAGCGTGATGCCGATCGGCACGTTGATGAGGAAGATGCCGCGCCAGGTCCAGTAGCTGACGAACAGCCCGCCGACCGCCGGCCCGACGATGCCGCCGATCGGGAAGATGGAGGTGAACATGCCGACCGCGCGGTCCCGCTGCTCGCCGAAGTGGTCGGAGACGATCCCGGTCGCCGACGGCATGAACGCGCCGCCGCCGAGCGCCTGGACGAACCGCGCGAGGAGCAGCAGGCCGATGTTCGGCGCCAGGCCGCAGCACAGCGACGAGATGGTGAAGATGGCCGCGGCGACCATGAAGACCTTCTTGCGGCCGTACATGTCGCTGATCTTCCCGGCCATAGGCATGGCGATGACCTGGCCGAGCGCGTAGACCGAGATGGTCCAGGCGCTCCAGTTGATGGCGGTGTGCAGTTCCTTCCCGATCGCGGGCAGCGCGGTCGCCACAATGGTCTGGTCGATGGAGACCATGAACAGCCCGATGGAGACGATGGCGAAGATCAGCCGGGGCCGGACCGCGGCCCGGGGAACGGCCATGCCCTCGGCGGTAGTCCCGGTTACGCCGCCGTTCGGGATTCCGGTTGTGCTCGCGCCCGCGGTCGCGCCGAGTCCGAGCTGGCTGGTTCTGCTGGCTTCCTCGGCGACGCTCACAACCGCTAATATTAGTTGCTTGCTGGCAAGCATTCAAGCTGGATAGCCGGATACCGGAGAACGACATGGACACCGAACTCGTGGCGCGGCTGCGCGCGGTCATCCCCAGGCTCGCCCGGGTGCTCAACGACACGTCCACCGGCGAGGACCTCACCCCGACCCAGTACTCCGTCCTGGCCCTGGTCCGCGTCCGCGGGCCGATCGGCCTGACCGAGCTGACCGAGCTGGAGGGGCTGAACCCGACCATGCTGTCCCGGATCGTCAAGGTCCTCGACGAGCGCGGCCTCATCCGCCGCATGGCCGACCCCGGCGACCTGCGCGCCGCCCGCGTCGCGGCCACCCGGGCCGGCGAGCAGGTGCACGACCGGGTCCGCGCGCAGCGGACCAAGGTGCTGTCCGAGTGCCTGCACGGCCTGCCGCCGGAGACGACCGCCGCGCTGCTCGCGGCCGTGCCCGACCTTGAGGCACTGGCCGAGGCGCTCAAGCCGCCGGCGAAGCTGGTTAAGGGCTGAGGCTCAGCCACCAGCCTTGACTCTCACCTTGGGGGAGCCCGCACACTCATCGTGCCGGGCCGGACCGGCCCGGCGATGAGGGAGTCAGCGTGAAAGAGATCAGCATCGGGGAGTTCGCACGGCGGTCCCGCCTTTCGCTGAAGGCACTGCGCCTCTACGACGAGCGCGGGGTGCTGGTGCCTTCGCGCGTCGACCAGGCAAGCGGTTACCGCTACTACGACACGGCCCAGCTCGACCAGGCACGCCTGGTTGTGATGCTCCGTCAGTTGCAGCTGCCGCTGGCGGCGGTCAAGGAGCTGCTCGCGTGCGATCCGGCCGATGCGGCGATGCGCGTCGCTGAGCACTGGCGTGACGCCGAGGCGGCCCACGACGCGCGGCGCGAGCTAGCCGACTACCTCGTCAGCCGGCTGAGTGGAAAGAGGCCTGTCATGTATGAAGTCGCCACGCGAGAGATGCCCGAACGGAGCCTGCTGTGCCTGAAGCGCAACGTCGACGAGCAGGGGCAATGGGCGTTCGGCAAGGAGTTCATCGCGATCTTGCGCGAGCGCCCGCTCCCGAGGATGGAAGGACGAGAAGGCGCGGCCTTCTCCATCCAGTGGGGCTGGGTGAGCGCTGACAGCGACGGTCCGGTCGAATGGTGCAAGCCGGTTCCGCAAGCGGAGGCGCATGCCCTCGCCGAGCGCTATCCCGAGCTGACGTTGCGAACCGAGCCGGCGCACCGGGAGGCGTTCGTCGCGCTGCCAGACTGGTCCGGGCCGGATTCAGCGGTGCACTGGCAGCTCGCTATGGAGTCACTGCAGGCCTGGGTGCAAGAGCAAGAGCAGGAGCAGGAGGATGAGCGTCTTGCCCTCACGCCCGAAGACCTCGGCCTGCGCATTACCTATCTCGCGACCGGACCCGTCACTGCCCCCGACTGCGACGTCGCCGTCCCGTTCGCCGTAGAGCGATGATCGAAGCCCACGGCCTGGTCAAGCGGTACGGCTCCACCACGGCCGTCAACGACCTCTCCTTCTCGATCAGGCCCGGCCTGGTCACCGGCTTCCTCGGCCCGAACGGCGCCGGGAAGACCACCACGATGCGGATGATCCTGGGCCTGGACGCGCCGACGCAGGGCTCGGTCACCGTCGGCGGCCGCAGCTACCGCGACCTGCCGGCGCCGATGCGCCAGGTGGGCGCCCTCCTGGACGCCAAGGCGCTGCACGGCGGCCGCCGGGCCCGCGACCACCTGCTGTGCCTGGCCCAGAGCAACGGCATCCCCCGCCGCCGGGTGGACGAGGTGCTGTGCATCGTCGGTCTCGAGGGCGTGGCCCGGCGCCGGGCGAAAGGCTTCTCGCTGGGCATGAGTCAGCGGCTCGGCATCGCCTCGGCGCTCCTCGGCGACCCGGCGGTGCTCATCTTCGACGAACCGGTGAACGGCCTGGACCCCGACGGCATCCACTGGGTCCGGACCCTCATGCGGACGCTCGCCGCCGAGGGCCGCACCGTGCTGGTCTCCAGCCACCTGATGAGCGAGATGGCCCTGACCGCCGACCACCTGCTGGTGATCGGCAGGGGCCGGCTGATCGCCGATACCAGCACGGACGAGTTCGTGCGGTCCAGTTCCCAGCAGTCGGTGCACGTCCGCAGCCCCCGGGCGGCCGAGCTGGCCGCCCGCTGCCGGGAGGCGGGCGCCACCGTCCGGGCCGGGAGCACCTCCCCGGGGGCGGCCGCGCCGGTGGCCGGCCCGGGCGCCGGGACCGACCCCGACGTTATCGAGATCACCGGGATGGACAGCGCCGAGGTGGGCAGGCTGGCCGCCGCCCATGGCATCGCCTTGTCCGAGCTCATCCCCGTCCGGGCCTCACTGGAGGAGGCGTTCATGGAACTGACCCGAGAGAGCATGGAGTACCAGGCGGCCGGGGCGACCCGATGACCGACGTCGCGATCGCCCCCGCCGGCCCGGACCACCGGGCCGCCTTCCGCGCAGCCACCTTCGGCGACGTGCTGCGCTCGGAGTGGACCAAGCTCCGTTCGGTCCGGTCGACTTTCTGGGCGCTGACCGTGACCGTCGTCCTCGGCGTCGGCCTGGGGGCCGTCATCAGCGCGGCCGCCGCCCACGGCTACGCAAGGAGCAGCGCCTCCGCCAAGCTGAGCTGGGACCCGACCGGGGTCAGCCTGGCCGGGGTGGCCGTCGCCTCGCTGGCCATCGCCGTGCTCGGGGTGCTCTGCATCAGCTCCGAGTACTCCTCCGGGATGATCCGCACCAGCCTGATCGCCGTCCCGAAGCGAGGCCGGGTACTGGCCGCCAAGTCGCTGGTCTTCGCCGCCGTGACCTTCGTCGTGGGGGAGGCCACCAGTTTCACCGCGTTCTTCGTGGGCCAGGCCCTCATCAGCGGCCAAGCCCCCCACGCGGCCCTCGGCGATCCCGGGGTAGCTCGGGCGGTCGCGGGAGCGGGGTTGTACCTGACCGCCCTGGCGGTGCTCAGCGTCGCCACGGGGGCCCTGCTCCGGCACCCGGCGGCCGGCATCGCCTCCCTGGTGGCCGTCCTGTTCGTCCTCCCCGGGATCGCCCAGGCGCTGCCGGACTCATGGCGGAACCCGGTCACCGAGTACTGGCCGACCCAGGCCGGGGGCCAGATCACGAGCGTCCACATCGCGGCCCACTCCCTCCAGCCCTGGCCCGGCTTCGGCGTGATGTGCCTGTTCGTCGCCATCGTGTACGCCATCGCCTGGACGGTCCTTGACCGCCGGGACGCATGATGGCAGGTATTGATTGCTGAGCCGCTGGCCACGTGCCGCCCTGGTCAGTTCTCCGGCAGCCGGAAGCGCGGTAGCGGCGACGGCACGAGCAGCGCGGCGCCGATGACGCCGCCGATCACCGCCACCCAAAGCGCGGGCCGCAGCCCGGCGGCCGCCCCGAGCAGACCGCCGAGCAGCGCGCCAAGCGGCCGCGTCCCGTAGTTGATCGCCGCGAACGCGCCGCCGACCCGGGACCGCACCGCGTCGGGGATCACCGCGGCGAAGATCGACCCGATCGAGATGTCGAGCACCATGACGCCGAACCCGGACAGGAACTCAGCGCCGAACAGCATCGCGATCACCGCCAGGCTGGTCCCGTGCCCGGCCGGCACCGGGGCGAGCGGCACGAGCGCGAGCGGCGCGGTGAACGCGAACGCGCCGGCTATGTAGGCGAGCCCGACGCCGATCCGGGCGGCAATCGCCTTGGTGACCGCCGCGCCGAGCACGCCGCCGAACGCGCCGCAGCCGAGGATCAGCCCGAGCAGCCCCGCGCTGACGTGCAGCACCCGCACCGCGTACAGCATGACAAGCGCGAAGAACATGAGGTTGAAAAAGTTCACCACCGCCACGCCGATCAGCGAGGCCCGCACGATGGGGGAGTGGGCGATGAGCCGCAGCCCCTCGGTGACGCCGCCCTTCCCGTCGTCGGCCGGCGGCTCCGCCGGGTCGATTCGCCGCAGGAAGAACGCCGACCCGAGGAACGACAGCGCGTCCGCGACGATCGCGAACGGGGCGGTGAGCAGCTGGGTGAGCAGCCCGCCGAGCGAGGGCCCGAGGACGAACGACATGGCCCGGCTGCCGTAGATGAGCGACTGCCCGTCCACGTACTGCGCCGGCGCGACGATCGACACGAACAGCGTCTGGTCGGCGACGTTGAACAAGATGGACAGCGTCCCGGCCGCGAACACCACGGCGAGCAGCTGCCCGAGGGTGAGCACGCCAAGCGCCCAGCAGACCGGGATGGTTGCGAGCAGCGCGCACCGCCCGAGGTCGCAGGCGATCATCAGCTGGCGCCTTCGGCCGCGCCGGTCGGCCCAGGCCCCGGCGTGCATGCCGAACAGCAGGCTCGGCACCCATTCGAGCGCGGTGAGCAGCCCCATCGCGCCCGCGCCCGCGTGCAGGGCAAGCACCGCGGTCAGCGGCACCGCGATCGAGGTGACCTGATCCCCGACCATGGACACGGTGGACGCGCTCCAGTACCTGCGGAACACCGCGTCCCGCAGCAGCGGCGGCACCAGTCCGCGCCCGGCCGCGCTGCCGCTCCCGGCCTCGTCGGCGGCGGCGCTCATGACTCGTCCCGCAGTGACACGTTGGGGAACGCGAAGTTCATCGCGGTGACCAGCCGGGCGCCCGGGGGCCGCAGCTCGGGCTTGACCTGGCGCTCGAAGTACTGGTCGGTGACCGCGTTGATGTCGCGCTGGATCCCGGCGAGCTCCTCGGCGGTCACCCACAGGAAGCGGTCGCCGATGAACGCGGCCCGCCGCCATTCCTCGCTCTCCCGCGGCCGCACCTCCAGGTACTGCATGAGCTGCACGAAGTACCACTCGGCGAGGACCTCGGTGAGCAGCCCGGCCGCCGCCGCGGTCTCCGGGTCCTGCTGCACGTCGTCCCAGGCCGTGGACGTGGTGGTCGCCCGCCAGGGCTTCTCTCGCCCGGTACCCTCCCCGGTCTCCTCGACCAGCCCGTACTTGGCGAGCTGCCGCAGGTGGAAGGAGCACGTCCCCGACGACTCCCCAAGCAGCCGCCCCGCGCGCGTGGCGGTCAGCGGCCCCTGCGTCCGCAGCGCCACGATCAACTTCATCCGCACGGGATGCGCGTAGGCCCGCAGCGCCTTCGCGTCCGCGAGCCGGGTAACGGTGCGCCCCGGCACCAGCTCCTCGTCCGCACCCGTTCCCATCCCCGCACCCGCCCTCTCGTCCGCGGCCGTCCCCGCACCCATCCGCACTCTTTGCAAAGCTATCTTTGCAAAGATTCCTTCGCAAGGCTCTCAACCGACCGGCCCAGCAAGCCGTTTGCCCTTCCCGCAGATCTCTGACTAAAGTCAGAGATCGTGACCGATCCCGTCGCCGTCCTCCGCCGCTTCAACCGCTCCTACACCCAGCGCATCGGCGTCCTGGAAGACTCCTTCCTTGGCCTGGGCATGCCCCTCGGCCCCGCCCGCCTGCTGTATGAGATCGGCGCGGCCTCGCCGGCCACGCAAACACGACTGGCCGCCCAAGCGTCGCCGGCCACGCGCACCCCGCTAAGCACGCAGGCACTGCGCGAGCGCCTCGGCCTTGACTCCGGGTACCTCAGCCGGCTCTTGCGCCGCCTGGAACGGGACGGCCTCATCCAGGTCATCCCTGACCCGGGCGACCGCAGGCGCCGCCTAGTCAGCCTGACCAAGTCGGGCCAGGAGCGCTGGAATGAACTGGAACGCCGCTCCGAGGAGCAGGCCCGGCTCATCGTCGGCCCCCTCACCGGCCGGCAGCGGGAACGGCTCGCCCGCGCCCTCGGCGAGGCCGACCTGCTGGTACGCGCCGCCACGGTGACGTTCCAGCTAGCCGACCCGGCGTCGCCGGCGGCCAGGGACGTAGTCGGCCGGTACTTCGCGGAGATCGGCCGCCGCTTCGGCTTTGACCCATCCGGCGAGACAGAGAAGGATACCGAGATCCTCGTCCCCCCGTTCGGCGCCTTCGTCGTGGCGCACTCCGACGGCGAGCCCGTGGCCTGCGGCGGCCTGCATGAGATCGCCCCCGGCGTCGGTGAGCTGAAGCGCATGTGGGTCCACGACGACTGGCGCGGCGCGGGCCTCGGCTCCCGCCTGCTGCGTCACCTGGAGGACCAGGCCTGCGCCCTCGGCCACCGCATCGTCCGCCTGGACACCAACGCCGCCCTCACCGAGGCGATCGCCATGTACCAGCGGGCGGGCTACCGGGTGATCGAGCGGTACAACGACAACCCCTGGGCCACGCACTTCTTCGAGAAGGCGCTCTAGCACGCCACCCGCCCACGGTTAGGTTCCCTTGTCGTCGGCTCTTTGCGTGTGGTACCGGATACATATGCGACGAGGCGAGATCTGGTGGGTCGAGTTCGATGAGCGGCGGCCGGTCGTCCTGCTGTCCGGACAGGGCCCGTCCGGGTTCCTGGCCATGCAGGTCGTCGCCCCCGCGGACATCGACATCTCCGGCCTTGGCATCGAGGTCGGAATCGGCGTCAGGGAGGGCCTGCCCTTTGACGGCGTGCTGCGGTTGGTCTTCCCGCGGCCAGGCCTTACCCCGTGCACCTGGCTGACCACAGTAGGCCCGGAGGACCTCATCGAGCGGGCCGGCACGGTGCCCGCCGCCAAGCTCAGCGAGATCGACGACGCCCTGCGCGCCAGCGAGCAAACAGCGGAGTGGACGCCCGCCGCGGCGGCCAGGCTCAGTGAGATCAAGGACTCCCTCCGCCGGCGGGCCAGAGCAGGCGGAGAAGAAGCGGTCTAGTACTCGGCCACGCCCGTGCCCGGTCCTGGAGGCCGCAAGAGATTTCCCGTACGGCGCGTCGTTCCCTCTTCATCGAATTTCTGTCCGATAGATTGGCTTCACCGCCCCGTCGGACCACCGCGGTGCTGGCCCACCGCTAACCCCGCCCCCGACCGGTGCCCCGCCTGGCCACCCCCGAGCAGGCGGGGCACCTCATTTCGCCGCGGCAAAATCCGCAATCGCGCGTCTGACCGCGCTGACGCCGGAAGGTTTGTCATCGAAAAGATGATCATTAAATAGTAGCTTGAGTTCTGAATACCGAACTGTTAACCTATAAATAGGCCCTGGGTGGGCTGGTGGCCAGCATTCCTGGCAATGGCGCGCGTGAGCGCGGTGACGCGAGAGCGAAACACGGAGCTGGGCAGGGCTGCCGATCCATCCAGGAGGTGACCCCACGATGTGCACCACGGACGCCGGGCGGCCTGATGGCGAGGCCTGCGGCCCTACTACCGGCCGTGGCTTCGGCGGTGCGCCAGAGGCCTTGGCCGTGGTCGGCGCCGCGCTTGATTATTTGAACGCGGCCGTTGCCGACCTGGACGGGTCGGCCTGCGGTGACCTGCTGGTCGCCCTGAGCGGGGTGCAGGCGAAGTTGACCGCCGCTTACGCCGGGCTGTTGCGCCGCTTCGACACCGCCGACGCCCATGACGCCGACGGGTACGGCTCGTCTTCATCCTGGCTCGCGGCCAAGGCCGGCATGACGAGGAAGGGCGCCCGTGCCGTAGTCCGCCAGATGCGCCAACTCACCGAGCGGCCGCTGCTCGGCAGCGCGCTCGCTGCCGGGGACATCACCGACTCCCTCGCCTTCACCATCGCCGGGTGGACCCGCAAGCTCCCTGCCCAGATGCGCGCAGAGACCGACCGGATCCTGCTTGAGGCCGCGTCCGCCGGGGCGTCCACCGATGATCTGGCCGCCATCGCGGCCTACGCGATCGAGACCTGGCGGGCGCAGCAGCCCGACTCAGACGGCCCCGACCCCGACGACCGCTTCGTGCAGCTGGGTACCACGTTCGGCGGAGCCGGGGTGATCCGTGGCGGCCTGACGCCCGAGTGCGCTACCGCGGTCCGCGCAGTGCTGGAGGCACTCCGGTCGTCACAGGCAGCATGGACCCGGATGTCATCGACCAGATGATCGCCCTGGCCAGGACCGCCGCCGAGGCGGACGGCCCCGGCGGCACGGCAGGCGCCGAGGGAGCCGCCAGCGCGGGCTCTGCGACCGGCGGCGCGAGCGCAGCCGGGGACGCCCAGCCCGAGGCGGCGGGCAGCAGGGCACATCCCCGGTCCGGATCGCTGTCTCCCGAGGCGTGGCGCGCCCTGCGTTACGCGATGGCCCGCCTGGCGATCGACCTGGTCTCCGGCCCCGTCGGCGTCGCCGCGATCCTCCGCCAGGGCCTGCTCGACAAGCCGTACAACACCCCGTCACTCCCGCTGGACATCGGCTACTCCGACTCCATCCCAGCCCCTATCCGCCGCGCGGTGCTCCTTCGCGACCGCACCTGCGCCTGGCCGAGATGCGGCCGCCCGGCGGTTCACTGCGATGTGCACCACCTGCGCCACAGGCAAGACGGCGGGGAAACCTCTGTGGCCAACTGCGTCTTGGTATGTCAATTTCATCACGACGTGTGCATACACCGCCGCGGCTGGCAGCTGATCCTGCACCCCGACGGAACCACCGAGGCCCGAAGTCCCGATGGCCGGCACATTCTCAGATCCCACGCACCACCGGCGCCGCACGCTGCCTGAATCTCGTTTACCGACTCTTATCAGCTAACGGCTGGAGCTGTGAGCCAGCCAGCCGAGCCGAGTGTCGGTCCAGCCAACTAGCCTGTCCCTATCGCGACACGGCTAATCGAGGATGCGGCCGGATAACCGAGTCCGCGAGCGGGTAACCGAGCCGACGAGAGGAATGCCGGATGGCTGACGACGCGGACGTGCGCCGCCTGGCGCTGGCGCTGCCGCACGTCGAGGAGATCGACTGCGAAGGGTTTGACTTCCGGGTGGGCGGCCGGGGCTTCATCTGGTCCTATCCCGAGTACCTGCCCGGCAAGCCACGGCGGATCAGGACTGACGTCGCCGTGCTGTACGTAGGCGACGAGGGCGAGAAGCAGGCGCTCCTTCTCGGCGAGCCGGACATCTTCTTCACCGCGCCGGAGTACAGCAGCTGGCCGCTCGTCCTCGTCCGGCTGGCGCGGGTCGACGACGGTCGCCTGGCCGAGCTGGTGACCGATGCCTGGCGGATGCGGGCGCCGACGGCGCTTACGGCCCAGTTCGGCGACGCCTGAGGAGCGTAGATGCCCGACCCGGTCCCCACCGCGGGCCTTACCTACCGGACCGCCCGCCCGGGTGACGCCCAGGCGATCGCCGGCCTGCACGCCGACAGCTGGCGGCGGCACTACCGCGGCGCGTACACCGACGCCTTTCTCGACGACGAGGCCGCCACCGTTCTCGGCGACATGTGGGCCGGCCACTTCGCCGCGCCCGACCCGGCCACCCGCACGATCCTCGCCGAACGTGACGGGAGGCTCGTCGGCCTGGCGCACACGATCCTCGGCAGAGACCCCACCTGGGGCGCGCTCCTGCACAACCTGCACGTCAGCTACGACCTGAAGCGGCAGGGAGTCGGCACCCGGCTGCTCGCGCTGACCGCGCGGGCCGTCCTCGACGCGGCGCCCGCGTCGGGCCTGTACCTCTGGGTCCTCGAGCAGAACGCTGCCGCCCGCGCCTTCTACGAGGCGCGCGGCGGCAGCTGCGTGGAGCACAAGCCGGCCGGCGCCCCCGGCGGCGACGTGACCAGGCTCAGCGGCCGGCCGGTCAACCTGCGAATGGCCTGGCGCGACCCGTCCCGGCTGCTCGCCTGAAGCGCCTTAGTCGGGAGCGTCCACCCCGAGCAGGATGATGGTCTTCGCCCGGTCCTTGTGCAGCCGGTGGAAGACGGCCGCGTAGCCGATGAAGCCGGCGAACAGCCCGATCGCGTACATGCCGAACAGGCCGCGGTCGCCGGACATCACCGTCACGTAGCCGCCGCCCGCCACGGCGATCACGGCCGCGATGTGCGAGACATGCGCTGAGACGGCCCGCCGCGCCAGCAGCCTGGCGCTGAACCAGCCGATGACGAGGCCGAACAGGGCCGCGCCGATGTACGCCACGACGATCATGCCTCTTCACATCCCACCGGCAGCATGGGGTAAACCGGGAAAAATATAAACAAATCATTACGCATGCCCCACCCGGGGCCGGTTGTCACTCTCGCCAAGTCGCGTCGCGCCCGTTGCGGGCGGCCTCGCTGGTGCCCGCCCGCTCCAGGCACCAGCAGGCCAGGCCGACCTGTCCGCTCAGCCGAACTCGCAGGGCAGGTGCTTAATGCCGTTGATGAAGCTGGACAGCAGGTAGTCCGGCTCGCCGGAGGCGCGGATGTCCGGCACGCGGGTCAGCAGCTCACGCAGGATGGCGGAGATCTCACGGCGGGCCAGGTGCGCGCCCAGGCAGAAGTGCGGCCCCGCGGCGCCGAAGCCGACGTGCGGGTTGGGGATGCGGGTGATGTCGAACTGGTCGGCGGTGGGACCGAACACGCTCTCGTCCCGGTTCGCCGCCGCGTACATCAGCAGCACCTTGTCGTTGGCCTGGTAGGCGTGGCCGTTCATCACGGTGTCCGCGGTGAGCGTGCGGCGCATCCAGATGACGGGGGAGACGTAGCGGACGATCTCCTCGACGGCGGGCCCGGTCCGGCCGTCCAGGTCGGCCAGCAGCAGCTCCCGCTGCTCCGGGTGCTCGGTGAGCAGGAGCAGCGCGTGCGAGATGGCATTGCGCGTGGTCTCGTTGCCGGCCACCACGAGCAGGATGAAGAACGAGGCGAGCTCCGCCGGAGTGAGCTGCTCGCCGTCGATGTTCGCGCTCGCCAGGGACGACACCAGGTCATCGACGGGCGCCGCCGCCCGCTGCTCGGCCAACCCGGTCACCAGCGCCGCCAGCTCACCGCCCGAGGTGAGGATCTGGGTGAGCGCCTCGTTCATGTCCGCGCTCATGAACTCCGGGTCGGCGCCGGCCAAGATGATGTTGGTGTTCCGCAGCACCATCTCAAAGTGCTCGTCGCCGATGCCCATCATGTCGCAGATGATCTTGAGTGGGAGCCGGGCGGACACCGTTTGCACGAAGTCACACGGGCCGTTGCGGAGCAGCTCGTCGACGATGACGCCGGCGGTACGCTGCACGTCTTCCTCGAACTTCTTGATCATCTTCGGGGTGAACGCGCGGGATACGATCCGGCGCAGCCGGGCGTGCCGCGGGTCGTCCATGTTGATCATCGAGCCGAAGTACTCGTTGAACTCGGCCGGCAGGTCGAAGATGCTGGTGGCCCCCGCGGCGGAGGAGAACAGCTGCGGGTTCCTGCTCGCCTCGGCGACGTCGGCGTGCCGGACCAGGGCGTAGTAACCGCGCTCCGGCACGCCGAAGGGCGACTCGCCTGCCTCGAAGAACGGCGGCGGGTCCAGCGCCTGCAATCGCCGGTAGGCGGCGTGCCGCTGCGCGCGCGGCAATGCCCAGAAGACGTTATCCGAGAGGTCGATGTCGCTGATGAGGGGCTCGGGCATGGGATATGGACCGCCTTCCGAACTGCTTCGTCCGTCTTCCCCCAATAGTGACCGCAGCGCGGCCGAAACGGGAGAGGCGGGGCACCACCGGGCCCGGAAAGATGCGTGAACGCCGTCAGTCACGGCGGAACTCGGCGCGCCAGCGGAGCTTCGGCGGGTCCTCGTCGTCCATGAACTGCTCGACGTTGACCGTGCGCAGCGGGCCGCCCGCCAGGTCGAGCTCGCGGCGGGTCAGCGCCCAGGGCATCATCGCCGGATCGCGCTCCGGGTTCTCCTCGTTGGTGGCGCGGGCGATGACGAGCAGCGTCCCCCCGGGCGCGACCGGGGCCGCCAGTGCGGCCAGCGCTCGCTCGCGGACCGGGCCGAACAGCGGCTGGACCGTGTAGACCTCGACCACTAGGTCGAACCCGCCGGTCCAGGTGGCGGGCAGGTCAAGCAGGTCGGCGGTCACGTAACTGACCGGAGAGCCCGGGTTCTCCCTGACGACCCGCTCGATCGCCGTCGGCGCGACATCGAAGCCGGTGACCGTGTAGCGCAGGCGTGCCAGGAACTCCGCGTCGTAGCCGAGGCCGCAGCCGACGACGAGGGCGCGCTTGCCCCGGCCGTCGAGGCGCTCGCGCGCCGCCCACTCGGTCAGGTGCGGGTTGGGAGCGCCGTCGGACCATGGCACAACGGCGTCGCCCGCCTCGGCCTCGGCGTACAGCCGCTCGAACCAGCCGCTCGCATCGCCCGCCGCGGCCGCCTCGGCGGCCAGTGCCCTGGCCCGGGCCCTCAGCCTGCGTTCTTCTTCGATTCCCACGATCTGCGACAGTACCCGGGTAAGCCGGGCCGACGGGACCACCGCATCCAGGAAACGGATCGTCCGCAATCGCGGGTAGCGTCCCTGCCATGGCTATCGCACGCTACCCGAGCTTCGTCATCGACTGCCCCGACGCCGGCGCGATGGCGGCCTTCTACGCCGCGCTGCTCGACTGGAAGCCCGATGTCTCCGACGACTGGGCCAACGTCCGCCCGGCGGACGGGAGCAACTGCATCTCCTTCCAGCAGGTCGAGAACTACACGCCGCCGCAGTGGCCAGCCCAGCAGGTGCCGCAGCAGATGCACCTCGACGTGATCGTCGACGACCTCGACGCGGGCGAGGCGGCGGTGCTCGCCCTCGGCGCGGTCAAGCACGAGTACCAGCCGGGCACCACCTTCCGTGTCTTCCTCGACCCGGCGGGCCACCCGTTCTGTCTTTGCGTGGAGTGACGCCCTGGCGGCGAACACCCTCCTGTGGCAACGTGACTGATCATGAGTGAACTGAAGATCGAGATTGACCCCGCCGAGGCCGGCTTCGCGCCGGACCGGCTCCGCCGCCTGGATGAGCACTTCAAGCGCTACGTGGACACCGACCTGCTCAAGGGCTGGCTGCTCACGGTCAGCAGGCACGGCAAGCTGGCCTACACGGCCAGCTACGGCCAGCGGGACGCGGAGGCGGGCCTGCCCGTCGAGCCGGACACGCTGTGGCGCATCTACTCGATGTCCAAGCCGGTCACCTCGGTCGCCGCGATGATGCTCTACGAAGAGGGCGCGTTCGAGCTCACCGACCCGGTCAGCAAGTTCATTCCAAGCTTCAAGAACCAGCGGGTGTTCACGGGCGGCAGCGACGAGCGCCCGGTTACCAGGCCGGCCGCCGGGCCCGTGCGGATCTGGCACCTGCTCACCCACACCTCCGGCCTCACCTACGGGTTCCACCGCCAGCACCCGGTGGACGCCATGTACCGGGCGGGCGGCTTCGACCTCGGGGCGCGGCCGGGGACGCTGGAGGAGGCCTGCGACAGCTGGGCCGGCTTCCCGCTGCTGTTCGAGCCGGGCGCCGAGTGGAACTACTCGGTCTCCACCGACGTGCTCGGCCGCGTCGTCGAGGTCGCCTCCGGGCAGCCGCTTGATGAGTTCTTCGCGCAGCGCATCTTCGGCCCGCTCGGCATGACCGACACCGGGTTCTACGCGCAACCGGACGACCTGGGCCGGCTGGCCGCGCTGTACGCCCGCGCCGTTAACGGCAAGGCGGGCCGGTTCAACTCGATGGCCGAGGAAGCGCGCAAGCCGCCGACGATGCTCAGCGGGGGCGGCGGCCTGGTCTCCACCGCCGCCGATTACAACCGGTTCCTGCAGATGCTGCTGCCCCGCGCGGACAGCCCGGCCGGCGAGCTCGACGGCGTGCGGCTGCTCAGCCCGCGCACGGTCGCCTACATGGGCCGCAACCACCTGCCAGGCAACCAGGACCTGGAGCGGTTCGGCCGCCCGCTTAACGCCGAGTCACCGCAGCGGGGCGTCGGCTTCGGCCTCGGCTTCGCGGTGGTCCTCGACCCGGCCGCCGGCAAGTACGTCTGCTCGCAGGGCGAGCTGTCCTGGGGTGGCGCGGCGTCCACCGCCTTCTGGATCGACCCGGCCGAGGAGCTCACCGTGAGCTTCTTCACCCAGCTCATCCCGTCGTCCGCGCACCCCATCCGCTCCCAGCTGCGCCAGCTGGTCTACCAAGCCCTCGTTTAGGGGGCGGGCGGGCCCGGGGTATGTTATCCCGCTACCCACTCCGTCCCGGTGGTCACCGCGGCGAGCTCGGACGGCAGCGGGGTGATCCCGATGCCCGGCCCGGCGGGTACGTCCAGGTGGCCGCCGGACAGCACGAACGGCTCGGTGATGTCGGTCTTGTAGTACCGGTCGGAGGCCGAGGTGTCACCGGGCAGGGTGAACCCGGGCAGCGCGGCCAGCGCGACGTTCGCGGCGCGGCCGATGCCGGTCTCCAGCATCCCGCCGCACCAGACGGCGATGCCGCTGGCCGCCGCGACGTCGTGGATCCGCCGCGCCTCCAGGTAGCCGCCGACCCGGCCCGGCTTGATGTTGATGATCGAGCAGGCCCCGAGGGCGATCGCCGCCGCGGCGGTCCGGGCCGAGGTGATGGACTCGTCCAGGCAGATCGGGGTGCGGACCACCTTCGCGAGCGCCGCGTGCCCCAGCACGTCCTCTTCCGGCAGCGGCTGCTCCATCAGCAGCAGGTCGAACTCGTCAAGCTTCGCCAGGTGCCGCGCGTCCTGCAGCGTGTAGGCGGTGTTCGCGTCCACCTGGATCAGCAGCTCGTCGCCGAACCTCATCCGCACCGCGCGCACCGGCTCGACGTCCCAGCCCGGCTCGATCTTGAGCTTGATCCGCACGTACCCGGCCGACACATACCCCTCGACCTCATCGAGCAGCTTGTCGACCGAGTTGGCGATGCCCACCGAGACGCCGCACGGCACCCGGTCCTTCACCGCGCCGAGCTCCCTGGCGAACGACCGCCCGGACGCCCGCAGCTCCGCGTCGAGTACCGCGGTCTCGATCGCCGCCTTGGACATCCAGTGTCCCTTGAACGGCTCGAGCAGCGGCCCGACGAGTGAACCGTCAACGTGCGGTGCGGCGAACAACTTGGGCAGGAAGAACCGCTTGAGCACGTCCACCGCCCCGTCCACGTACTCCGAGGAGTACAGCGGGTCGGCCATCGCGACGCACTCGCCCCAGCCCTCGGACTCGCCGGACGGGCCGTCGAGCACCGCTCGCAGCAGCAGGATGTCCCGCGTCGTCTCGGTACCGAACGAGGTACGGAACGGCGCCACCAGCGGCATCGAGATCCGCCGCAGCTCAACCCCGGTCAGCTTCATCAAGCATCTCCTTCTAGCGAAACCACGTACCCGCCGCTCTGGTCGAACCCGGTCACCCGCCCGGCGCCGCCGAGCAGCGGGGACAGCACGTCACGCAGCGCGGTGCGCCACGCGCCGGCGAGCGCGGGATCCGACAGCCGCATCGCCTCGATGTCCGCGGGCACGCCGACAAGCAGCGTACGCGGGCCGTTAAGCGCCAGCCCGTCAAGCACAACCCCGCTGCCGGCCGGGCCGCAGAGCGCCAGCCCGCTAAGGGGAGCGCCATCAGGCCCGGCCGACAGCGCTACCACGGCGCCACCTTCCCGCTCCGCCGCGAACGACGCCGCCCGCCACCGCCCCGCGCACGCCTCCACCGCGAGGTCGGAACGCAGGTCCCAGTGGACGAGCATCCGGTCGGTTTCTGTCCCGCCGTTGATGACGTCGTCCATCACGCCGTAGAAGTTCCGCAGGTACTCCGCCGGCCGGGCGCCGAGCTTCACCAGGTTGAAGTAGCCGTTCCGCCTGATCAGCGGGTCATAGGTCCACGCGATCACCCGCACGTCGCGGCGCAGGCACCACGCCCGCTGGTGCACCTTGAGCGCGAACCCGACCGACCGGCCGAGCCCGGCGGCCCGCACCCCGGCGATGTGACTGTGCAGCTCGGCGTGCGCGGGCGGCCCGAAGAACCCGGTGCACGCGCCGAGCATCTCGCCGCTGGCCAGGTCGTAGGCGCCGGTCGCGTAGTTGCCCGCCTTGGTCAGCGCGCGCAGCAGGTCGACCTGGATCGAGTGGTTGCCGTCCTCCGGCTCCCAGACCTCGTCGAACAGGGTGACCATCGCGACGAGCTCGGCGAGCGAGTCGAGCTCCCTGATGACGACCCCGGCCGCCCTGGCCGCCTGGGCGGCGGCCGCGTCGGCCTCGTCGAGCAGGTCCGGCCTCATGGGGCCTCCTCGGTGAGCAGCGTATCGATCAGCGCGGCGAGCAAGGCCGCGCGCCCCGGGAGCGAGTCGACGAGCACGTGCTCATGGTCAGCATGCGCCCCGCCGCCGACCGCGCCAAGCCCGTCGAGCGTCGCATCCCCATTCCCGCACCGTGTTCGACACCGTCCCGGACGACAGATTTGCCATGAGGTGATGGTAAACGCACAGTTGGCTTCGGTATTCGTCGGGTTTTGACGAAGAAGGGCGGGCCCGTTCGTCCGACCGGACGAATGGGCGGGCCGGCCAGGGGGTGTGGGGCTGGCCTGGCTAAGGCACGGGGACGCCGAGGCCGGCCGCGCCCGGCTTGGACTGGGCGAGGCCGGGGGCCAGCCGGTCCAGCCATTCGAGGGCGACCGCGGCCCGGTGCACCTTCTCCGCCGCGTTCGCGGCGGCGACCGCCTCCAGGTGGCGGCCGCTCGGGTAGACGCCGGCCGCGTTGCGCAGCCCGAACTTCGCGTAGAGCGGCGCGCCGGCGGAGATCAGGTCACCGAGCTCGTGGCCGCGGACGATGCCGCCGAGCGCGTCGGGTGACTCTACGTACAGGTCGAGGGGGACGCCGGACGCGGCGCGCATGTCGCCGAGCTCGGCGACGGTGACGTCGGAGGGGATGTTGACCGTGAGGCCCCCGCCGCCGATTTCACTGCCGCCGAGTTCCTCAAGGACGCGGAGGGTGAGCGGGTTGGACGGCGCCATCGCCGCCGAGACCTTCCACACGATCCCCGTGGGCAGGCCGCCGCGGGCCTGGGCGGCGGTGACCGCCCGCAGCAGCCCGAGGTCCGCGACGAGGAAGGACCTGATGCCCTGCTCGACGGCGCGCAGCACGTCTTCGAGCGCGTAGCGCAGCTGCCGGACGCCGCGCACCTGGTCGCCGTGGGCGGCGCCGTCGGGTGACCGCGGGTGCGCGCCGGGCCCGTACCGCTCCCTGGGGCCGACGAACAAGCACACCTCGGTGCCCGCTTCGTACCCCGCCTGGGCCATGTCGCGCAGCTCGCTGGCGCGCAGCAGCACCGCGCCGCTGCCCTGCGAGACCCGGTTGACGGTGACTCCCTCGGCCTCGGCGGCGCCGAGCACCGCGTCGAGCACGCGGGGCCCCTCCACGCTGGGGATCTCGATACGGAACGCGGCTCCGTCCGGGAAGGTCCCCGCGCCGCCCGGCTGGCCCGCGTTCCCCAGCTGGCCCGTCCGCCCTGGCTGGCTGACGCCGAGGTCACTGAGCAGCTCGTCGATCCATCGCGTCATGCCGCGCTCCTGTCGCTCTGGCCTCGCGCCGGTCGCCATTGTCCCGTCGCGATCGTCTATGCCCATTGTCCAGGCGGAGCGCGCCGGACGACAGCCCGGGACATCCGGCCGCCGGCGTTGTCGATTGCGGGGATGCCCGTTCGTGACCATCATGATGAGCCGGCGAGAAGCCGGCCACGACGGAGGGAAAGCCACTATGAAGCAGTACCTGCTTGCCGTGCACATGATCGAGGACGAGCCGGCGCCGTCAGAAGCCGAGATGCAGCGGTCGTACCAGGCGGTGGACAAGTTCAACCGGGAGCTCATGGCCGCGGGGGAGTGGGTGTTCGCCGGCGGGCTGCTCCCGCCGGACACCGCCACGGTCGTCCGCGCCACGGGCGGCAAGGTCGTCACGACCGACGGCCCGTTCGCCGAGACCAAGGAGCAGATCGGCGGCTTCTGGGTGATCAAGGTGGCCGACCTGGACGCCGCGCTCGCCATCGCCGCCCGCGGCTCGCAGGCGTGCGGCCGCCCGGTCGAGATCCGCCCGTTCCAGGACATGCCCGGCGACGAGTAGCCGACGGGACCGCCAGTGCCTGAACCCGAGCCCGTGCCTGAACCCGAAGCCGTGCCTGAACCCGAAGCCGTGCCTGGCCCCGAGGCCGCGCCTGACCTCGAGCCGGGCGCCGTCGAGCGCACCTTCCGGGAGAGCGCGGGGCGCGCGGTGGCCACCCTGGCCCGCGTCTTCGGCGACATCGGCCTCGCCGAGGACGCGGTGCAGGAGGCCTTCGTCGTCGCCACCGAGCGCTGGCCGGCGGGCGGCATCCCGCCCAATCCCGGCGGCTGGATCGTCACCACCGCGCGGAACAAGGCGGTCGACCGGCTGCGCCGCGAGTCGGCCCGGCCGGGCCGGGAGGCCGAGGCGGTGGCGCTGCTCGGCGAGCCCGAGCCGGAGTTCGCGGAGGGACCAGTGCGCGACGACCAGCTGCGCCTCATCTTCACCTGTTGTCACCCGGCGCTCGCCCCCGAGGCGCGGATCGCGCTCACCCTGCGGCTGATCGCCGGGCTGCAGGTGCCGGAGATCGCCCGTGCCTTCCTCGTGCCGGAGCCGACGGTCGCGCAGCGGCTTGTGCGCGCTAAGCGGAAGATCAGGGACGCGGGCATCCCGTACCGGGTGCCCGCCGATCACGAGCTGCCCGAGCGGCTACCCGACGTTCTCGTTGTCATCTACCTGGTGTTCAACGAGGGCTACGCCGCCTCCGCGGGCGACCGCCTGGCCCGGGCGGAGCTGTGCGCCGAGGCGATCCGGCTGGCCAGGCTGCTCGTCACGCTGATGCCCGACGAGCCGGAGGCCCGCGGCCTGCTCGCACTGCTGCTGCTTACCGAGTCGCGCCGGGCCGCGCGCACCACGCCGGCCGGCGACCTGGTGCCGCTCGCGGAGCAGGACCGCGGCCGCTGGGACCGGGAACTGATCGCGGAGGGGCAGGCCATCGTCCGTGAGTGCCTGCGCAGGAACCAGCCGGGCAGCTACCAGGTGCAGGCGGCGATCGCCGCCGTGCACAGCGACGCGGCGACCGCCGCGCGGACCGACTGGATGCAGGTTCTGGCCCTGTACGACCAGCTGCTCGCCCTGTCGCCCACCCCCGTGGTGGCGCTGAACCGCGCGGTCGCGCTGGCCGAGGCCGACGGCCCCGCCGCCGCGCTCGCGGAGGTCGACGCGCTTGACCTGGACGGCTACCACCTGTACCACGCGACCCGGGCCGACCTGCTGCGCCGCCTCGGCCGTCGCGCCGACGCCGCGGCGGCCTACGACCGGGCCATCGCACTGGCCGGGAACGCGGCGGAGCGCGCCTTCCTCACCGCGCGCCGCGACGGTGTCGCTGAGCGCTGACCCGGCCAGCAGCCGCGTTGTCACCCGCCCAGCGTTTCCATCCGACCCGATTGTGGCGGCCGCCCCCGTTCTGCTGCCCCGGTGGACAACTCGCCGCGCGAGCCCTTCACTGGAACACGCGGAAACTCGGCAGAAGAGGCGGCGGCGAAGATGACCACCAGCGAGGCACCGGTCCAGACGGTAACCGGCGAGCTGCACTACCTGGACCCGGAATCCACCGTGCTCCGCCGGTTCACCGCGCCGGGGAACAGCGTCAACACCGGGGCGTACCGCGCCTACCAGGTGCCGATCCGCAACGGCCGCCCGGTCAGCGGCCAGTTCACGCTCGACCGCAACGGCTTCGCGATCACCGGGCACCGCTCGGCGGTGGCCGACTTCACCGACCGGGACGAGGCGAACCGGGTCTACGCCGGCGAGGTGGCCGAGTTCGTGAAGTCATACACCGGCGCCGACCGGGTGGCGACGCTCGGCTGGACGCTGCGCCGCTCCGCGGACCCCGGCGAGAACGCCTCGCAGCCGCAGGCCGCCCTGGTGCACGACGATTTCTCCGTGAAGGGCGCGCGCGGCCGGGCCGAGGCCGCCTACGCGTCCCACTTCCCCGGCGCGCCCGGCTACCACCGGGCGCTCATCACCAGCCTGTGGCGGGTGTTCAGCCCGCCGCCGCAGGACTGGCCGCTGGCCATCTGCGACTACACGAGCGTCGGCCCGGACGAGGGACTGGACAACCGGCTGTACTTCGTGGACAAGATCCCCGACGACCTGTACGCGGAGATGCCCGAGGACGCCCCGGGCACCAGCGGCTTCGAGTTCCACCACCGCCCCGCCCACCAGTGGTGGTACTTCCCCGGCATGACCCGCGAGGAGATCCTCCTCTTCACACTCAACGACAGCGACCACTCCCGGGCCTGGCGTGTCCCGCACAGTGCGTTCCACGACAAGACCGCGCGAGCCACCCAGCCGCGCCACAGCATCGAATTCCGCAGCATCGCCTACTTCGAGTAAGCCCGGCGCTCGCTCTGATAAAGACTCGGCCGGCGGCCGCCGTCCGCGCCCCGCGAGCTTCTCGGCGACGGCGGCGAGCTGCCCGGATGACAGCAGGCGCGGGGTGCCGGCGGACACGGCGCGCAGGTAGACATCGCACAGCCACTCCAGGTACTCGCTCTTTTCGTGCGCGGACGCCAGGTTCGCACCGACCGCGACCGCGCCGTGGTTCCCCATCAGGCAGGCGGTGCGGTCCCGCAGCGCGTCCACCACGTTGCGGGCCAGCTCCCCCGAGCCGTAGGTGGCGTAGCGGGCCACGCGCACCGGGCCGCCGAACAGCTCCGTGTAGTAGTGCACCGCCGGCACCTCGTCCACCAGGGCCGACAGCGCCGTCGCGGCCGGGGAGTGGGTGTGGACGACCGCAGCCGCCTCGGGCCGGGCCGCGTAGACCGCGAGATGAAGGGGCAGCTCGCTCGTCGGCGCGAGTGGTGCCTCGACCGGGCTGCCGTCGAGCCGGTGCACGCCCACCAGGTCTGGGGTCAGCGTGGCGTAGCGCACGCCGCTCGGGGTGACCGCCACCAGGTCGCCGTCGCGGACGCTCACGTTGCCCGCCGTGCCGACCACGAGCCCGGCTCGGGACAGCTCCAGGCAGGTGATGACAATCGCCTCGCGGGCGGCGGTGAGCAGCATGACGGGCCTCCGAGGTAGCGTCAGGATCATGAGCAGCGACGTGCTTGACGACGTTATCGGCTGGCGGGACGGCCACATCACCGCCATCGACCAGACGGCCCTGCCGCACCGGCTGTCCGTGTTGCGGATCGCCACCGTCGATGAGCTCGTGGACGCGATCGTCCGGCTGGCCGTGCGGGGCGCGCCGCTCCTCGGGGTGGCCGGCGCGCTCGGCGTTGCGCTCGCGGTCCGGCAGGCCGAACGCGAGGGATGGGACGTCAGCCGGCTCGACGCCGAGGTCAAGCGGATCGCGGATGCCCGCCCGACGGCGGTGAACCTGCGCCGGGAGGTACTCGCGGTCGCGGCCGCGCTGCCCGGCGGCGCCGCCGCGGTGGAGGCCGCCGCCCTCGCGGTCCGCGACGCCGCGGTGGATGTCAGCATGCGGCTGAGCGAACGGGGCGCCGCGTTCCTCATCGAGCAGTGCGGCACGGGCCCGCTCAAGGTGCACACGCACTGCAACACCGGGGCGCTCGCCTGCCTGGGCTGGGGGAGCGCGCTCGGCGTGATCAGGGCGCTGCGCGACCGGGGCGCCCTGGCTCACGTCATCGCGGGGGAGACCCGCCCGCTGCTGCAGGGGTCGCGGCTCACCGCCTGGGAACTCGCCCAGCTCGGCATCGAGCACTACCTCGCGGCCGACGGCGCCGGGCCCTTCCTCATCGCGCAAGGTCACGCCAACGCGGTCATCGTCGGGGCGGACCGGGTGGCGGCCAACGGCGACGTGGCCAACAAGATCGGCACCTACTCACTCGCCCTCGCCGCGCGCCGGGCGGGCATCCCGTTCGTGGTCGCCGCCCCCGAGTCCACCATCGACGCGGCGACCGCCAGCGGGGCTGGCATCCCCATCGAGCTGCGAGCGGATGAGGAGGTCACCTCCTTCGCGGGCGTGCGGGTGGCGCCCGAGGGAACCCGCGCGCTCAACTACGCCTTCGACGTCACTCCGGCCGACCTGGTCACGGCGATCGTGACGGAAGACCGCGTGATCCGACCGTAAGGGCGTGAGCAGCTCGAGGATCGACGCGCCGTACTTGGCCAGCTTCGACTCCCCGACGCCGCTGATCTGGGCCAGTTCGGCCAGGGACGACGGCGAGGCGACCGCGATCGCCCGCATAGTCGCGTCGTGGAAGACCACGTAGGCCGGCACGCCCTGCTCCTTGGCGGTCGCGCCGCGCCAGGCGCGCAGCTGTTCGAACACCGCCTCCTGCTCGGCCGTCAGGTCGACGGCGGCCAGCTTCACCGCGCCAGCGCTGGCGCTCGCGCCGGCGCTGCCGGCCGCCCGGGAGCCGCGCGCCCCGCGCGGCTGCGGCATGTCCCGGCGCAGGGTCACCGCCCGCTGCCCGCGCAGTACCTCACCGGACGCCTCGGTGAGGGCCAGCGTCTGGTACTCGCCCTCTACCGCGAGCAGCCCCTGGGCGAGCAGCTGCCGCACCACGCCGCGCCACTGCGACTCGTTCAGTTCAAGGCCGATGCCGAAGGTACGCAGCTCGTGGTGCCCCTGCTCGGCGACCTTCGTGGTCTTCTTGCCGAGCAGGATGTCGATGACCTGCCCCGCGCCGTACCGCTGGTCGCGTTCGCGGCTCAGCCGGACGATGGTGGACAGCAGCTTCTGCGCGGGGACGGTGCCGTCGAAGGTCTCCGGCGGCGACAGGCAGGTGTCGCAGTTGCCGCAGGCGATCGCCCGTTCGGAGAAGTAGCCGAGCAGCTGCGCGCGCCGGCAGTCGGTGGTCTCGCACAGCGCGAGCATGGCGTCCAGGTGCGACGCCATCAGCCGCCGGTGCGCGAGGTTTCCCTCCGAGGAGTCGATAAGCCGCCGCTGCTGCACCACGTCGGCCAGGCCGTAGGTCAGCCAGGCGGTCGCGGGGGCGCCGTCCCGGCCCGCGCGCCCGGTCTCCTGGTAGTACCCCTCGACCGAGCGCGGCATGTCCAGGTGCGCGACGAACCGCACGTCCGGCTTGTCGATCCCCATGCCGAACGCGATGGTGGCGACCATCACCAGGCCGTCCTCGCGCAGGAAGCGCGCCTGGTTCGCGGCCCGGATGCCGGAGTCAAGCCCTGCGTGGTAGGGCAGCGCGGTGACGCCGTTGTCGGTGAGGAACGCCGCGATCTTCTCCGTCGAGTCACGCGACAGGCAGTACACGATCCCGGCTTCCCCCGCGTGCTCGGTGCGCAGCAGGGAAAGCAGCTGCTTCTTCGACTCGTTCTTCGGCACGATCCGGTACTGGATGTTCGGCCGGTCGAACGACGACACGAACAGCTTCGACCCGGCCAGCTTGAGCCGGATCGCTATCTCCTCCCTGGTCGCCTGCGTGGCGGTCGCGGTGAGCGCGATCCGCGGCACGTCCGGCCAGCGCTCGTGCAGCACCTGGAGCTCCAGGTAGTCGGGCCGGAAGTCGTGGCCCCACTGCGACACGCAGTGCGCCTCGTCGATCGCGAACACCGAGATCCGGGACGCGGCGAGCAGCTCAAGCGTGCCCGGCGCGCGCAGCCGCTCCGGCGCCAGGTAGAGCAGGTCGAGCTCGCCCGCCTTGAACTGCTGCTCGACGACGTGCCGCGTCCCCTGGTCCTGGGTGGAGTTGAGGAAGTCGGCCCGGATCCCCAGCTGCCGCAGCGCCTGCACCTGGTCCTGCATGAGCGCGATCAGCGGCGAGATCACGATCCCGGTCCCCGGGCGGACCAGCGCGGGTATCTGGTAGCACAGTGACTTCCCGCCGCCGGTCGGCATCAGCACGAGCGCGTCGCCGCCGCCGATGACGTGGGAGATGATCTCCTCCTGACGGTCGCGGAAGCTCTCGAAGCCGAACACCCGGTGCAGCACCGCCGCCGCGCGCCGCCCCCCGTCCGGCACGCCGACGGCGGCTGCCTGCGCGGGCGGAGCGCCAGTGCCGGCGAGCAC
>Ga0265338_10002775_pt1 | contig 25641 bp, 14 predicted proteins | sample 42126metaG_FD_193579 | JGI IMG/M metagenome (GOLD analysis project Ga0265338, IMG submission 193579) | Rhizosphere microbial communities from Carex aquatilis grown in University of Washington, Seatle, WA, United States - 4-21-26 metaG | ecosystem: Host-associated > Plants > Roots > Rhizosphere...
CCCAGGAAGAGCGCACCGACCTGGGCGCGCTGCTTTCCTGCCAATATCCCAATTCCCTGGGCCGGGTTTCGGGCTGGGCCGCCGGTTTTGTGCGGAGCAATCCCACCGACACCCTGGCGCTGCTGAAGGATCTCAATGCCGGCATCTCGGCCAACGCCTCCTATGAGGCGCGGGACGATGAAGGCACGCAGACCCCGACGCGCACGCTCGACCTGGGGCGCGGCTCCTGCCGCGATTTCGCGGTGCTGTTCGTGGAGGCGGCGCGCAGCCTGGGGTTCGGCGCGCGGGTCGTTTCCGGTTACAATTTTGCGCCTGCGCTGCAGGGTCAGCCCGGCACAACCCATGCCTGGGCGGAAGTGTTCCTGCCGGGCGCCGGCTGGATCACCTTCGATCCCACCAACCGCCAGCTTGGTGGGTTCAACCTGATCCCCGTGGCCGTGGCGCGCAACCTGACACAGGCCGCCCCCGTCAGCGGCAGCTTTGTCGGCGGCGCCGACGACCTGTTGCGCCTCACCGTGGCCGTGAACATCAACCCGAATTGACCGCCTCATGCCTCAGCCGAAGGCTGTTGGCCCGGGTGAAGCTGGGCAATGCCAACTAAATTCCACCGATGGGCGTTGCTTGTAAGACCTCGGAAGATCAGGACTGAAGATGCAGAGCGGACAGATGTCAACGGAACTTGGTTTCGCTCATATTATTCGGACAAATTTCGGAGCCAGGCCCGAGTTTCCTGTGCTGATCAAGACGGTCGAAGAGGCGATTGACTGCGTACAGGAGCTACCGCCAGTGATGCTCAAGCTGGACCGTTGGGGACCGGTGGCGCGCTCGCTATGGAGCGCCCTGGATTTTCCGAACGATGCCGTCCGCTTGGCCGCTGCGGACAAGGCCCTCTGTGCCGCCCTCGAGGCCGAGGGTTGGCTGGAAGAAAACGGCCCTATACCGCATCCGCTGGACAACGCTAACCGCCCGTCCACCCCCTCTGAGGCCAGAGCGTGCCTCCCCGCTTCTGGCGGGCCTGAATGAGACGCGCGTTGGAATGGGTTCCTTTTAAGAGCCGGCTCCAGCCCGGGGGGTTGCTTCTGTAATCTCGAAAAATCGGTGATAAGCATGTTGCACTGCACTTGGTTCCGAGACCAGCTCGCTTCCGACTGGGAGGCCAGCCACCTGTCCGAGACGGATGGTGGCTATCGGTCTCTTCAAGAGTTCCACCGAACTTCCGAGATCGTTGCCTGATTTCTGAATCGAGAGCCGTTTCTGCCTAAAACCAGGGCAATTCGAGCCAACGCCGGCCATCGGTCTCCCATGTTCATCGGGAAATTTCCGTCGTCACTTCGAGGCTGACCGCAGGCGTCCGTTCTATCGCCACTATCGCCGCATGGAGAAATCATGGCAGCGATGACATCTTATTAATTCCGTAGACCGTCAAAGGATTTGCACCGCTTGCAATCCGGCCAACGAAAACAGGCAGACGGATGCGACAGCTTGCGAACAGCTTGCGACAGGACGAAGTCCATATCGTCTCATACGGCCGGTAAAATACTGGCCGTTATTCCGCGACAGACCACCAAGGATCGCCCGATGACCGAATGCAGCCCGGAGACAGCACACCCGTGACCTGGCTCGTCAGGGTCGCATTGGACCGACCCTATACCTTCATCGTCATGGCCTTGATGATTCTGATCTTTGGGCCTCTGGCGGCAATCAGAACCCCGACCGACATCTTCCCCAATATCGGCATTCCCGTGATCGGTGTCGCCTTTACCTATGCCGGCCTGTCGCCAGCTGAGATGGCCGGCCGCATCATGGCGCCCTATGAGCGCATCTTGTCCACCACCGTCAACGACGTGGAGCATGTCGAGGGCCAGTCCATGTATGGCCTGGGCATCGCCAAGATCTTCTTTCAGCCCAACGTCGATATCCGCCTGGCCAACGCCCAGGTCACCGCGATTTCCCAGACCGCCATCCGCCAGATGCCGACCGGCACCCAGCCGCCGCTGGTGATCGTCTACAGCGCCTCCACCGTGCCGGTGCTGCAGATGGCCTTCTCGAGCACCTCCCTGTCGGAGCAGCAGGTCCTGGACTATTCGCAGAATTTCGCGCGCCCTCGCTTGACCACCGTACGCGGTGCAGCCGTTCCCTATTCCTATGGCGGCAAGACAAGGCAGATCCAGATCGATCTGGATCCCCAGGCGATGCAGGCGCGCGGCCTCTCCGCCATTGACGTGCAGAATGCCTTCGCCAACCAGAACCAGATCGTGCCCGCCGGCCAGGCCAAGATCGGCCGCTTCCAATACAATATTGCCCTCAACGATGCCGCGGACACGATCGCGACCATGAACGACTTGCCGGTGAAAACAGTCAATGGCGGCACGGTATTCCTGCATGACGTCGGCCATGTGCGGGACGGCAACGCGCCCCAGCAGAATATTGTCCACGTCAATGGCAGCCGCGCGGTCCTGTCCACCGTGCTCAAGAACGGCCAGGCTTCTACCCTCGATGTGGTGCAGGGGATCAAGAATACCCTGCCGCTGCTGAAGGCCCAGCTGCCCGAGGCTTTGAAAATCAACATTCTCAGCGATCAGTCGCTGTTCGTGAAGGCGGCGATCAATGGCGTGGTGCGCGAAGGCACCCTGGCCGCCGGTCTTACCAGCCTGATGATCCTGCTGTTCCTGGGCAGCTGGCGCTCCACCGTGATCGTCGCGATATCGATCCCGCTGTCGGTCCTTTGCGCCCTGATCGCCTTATGGGCAAGCGGAGAAACCCTCAACATCATGACCTTGGGCGGGCTGGCGCTTGCGGTGGGCATCCTGGTGGACGATGCCACGGTCACCATCGAGAACATAAACTTGCACCTGGAACAGGGCGCCGGCGTCTATGACGCCATCATGGAAGGCGCGCGTCAGATCGCGACACCCGCCTTCGTTTCCACCATGTGCATCTGCATCGCGTTCGTGCCCATGTTCACGCTGCAGGGTATCGCGGGCTTTCTCTTCGTGCCGATGGCGCTGGCGGTGGTCTATGCGATGATTGCGTCCTTCATCCTGTCGCGCACCCTGGTGCCGACCATGGCGCTGTTTCTGCTCAAGCCCCACACGCTCGAGGGTGACGCTGCACATGCAACAGATCCGCATCTGCTGGCCCGGCTGCAGCGCAAGTTCGAGCACGGCTTCGAGACCATGCGCGAGAGCTATCGCAACCTGCTGGCGCTGGCGATGGCGCATCGCCGCATTTTCGTGTTCGGTTTCCTGGGCATGGTGGCCGTGTCGCTGCTGTTGTTCCCGCTGCTGGGCGAGGATTTCTTTCCGGCCGTGGACGCGGGCCAGATCACCTTGCACACCCGCACCCAGTCCGGCACGCGCATCGAGGATACCGCCCAAATCATCGCCCAGATCGAGCGCGAGGTGCGCAAAGTCATTCCGCCGAATGACATCGACACCATTGTTGACAATATCGGTCTGAACCAAAGCCCCATCAACCAGCTCTACAGCAATTCCGGTATCGTCGGCCTGCAGGACGGCGATGTCTTCATCAGCCTGAAGGATGGCCATCGCCCGACCGCGGAATATGTTCGTGCCCTGCGCGAAATTCTGCCGCGGAAATTTCCGGACGTGACCTTTTCCTTCCCGCCGCCCGACATCACCAGCCAGATCCTGAATTTTGGCGCCCCGGCGCCGCTTGACGTGCAGATCAGCGGCGTCAATGCCAAGGCAACCCAGGACTTCGCCCAGCGGCTGCTGCGCGGCATGCGGCGGATTTCCGGAATTGCCGATCCCCGCATCCAACAGTCCAACACCTATCCGCAGCTGAAATTCCGCGCCGACCGGACCCGCATGGCACAGACCGGGCTGACCGAGCACGACGTCACCAATGCGCTGTCCACCGCCCTTGCCGGTACCTCGACGTCCGCTCCCAATTTCTGGCTGAGCCCCAATGGGGTTTCCTATCCCATGGTGGCGCAGACCCCCGAATACCGCACGGACACGCTGCCGGCGCTGCAGAACCTGCCGGTGACCCCGGCCGCCGGCGGCAACCAACAGGTGCTGGGCGGCCTTGGCACCTTCGAACGCGCCCAGACCGCCGAAGTGGTCAGCCACTACAATATTCTGCCCGAGGTGGACATCTATGCCACCACCCAGGGCCGCGATCTGGGCGCCGTGTCCAAGGACGTGCAGAAGCTGATCGACGACAACAGCAAGTTCCTGCCCCGCGGCATGACCGTGGCCCTACGCGGCCAGGTGGTGACGATGAACACAGCCTTTCTGGGCCTGTTCTACGGCCTCCTGGCGGCCGTGGTGCTGATCTATCTGATGATCGTGGTCAACTTCCAGTCGTGGACCGATCCGTTCGTCATCGTCACCGCGCTTCCCGCAGCGCTGGCCGGCATCGTCTGGATGTTGTTTGCCACCGGCACCACGCTGTCGGTGCCCGCGCTCACCGGCGCCATCATGTGCATGGGCGTGGCAACCGCCAACTCGATCCTGGTGATCGCTTTCGCGCGCGAACGCCTCCATCACCATGGCGACGCGATGATGGCCGCGGTCGAAGCCGGTGTCACCCGCTTCCGGCCCGTGCTGATGACAGCAGGCGCCATGGTGATTGGCATGTTGCCCATGGCGCTCGGAATGGGCGAAGGCGGCGAGCAGAACGCGCCGCTGGGCCGCGCCGTGATCGGAGGCCTGATCTGCGCCACCTGCGCCACGCTTTTGTTTGTGCCGGTGGTCTTCAGCATCCTGCATGACCGTCATGCCGCCCGCGCCGCCAGACAGAGCCCGCAGTCCCGAAATACCGGCAAGGGAAGCGAACAAGCCTATGCCTGACAAAAATCCCGACGCAGGCCTGGTGCCGGCGGGCCATTCCGAGCCCACGCGGGAGGAAATCCTGCGTCATACCGCGCCGGCGGATCTGAAGCGCTGGGCCGTGACCGCGCTGGTGGTGCTGGCGGTGGTGGTAATCGCCGGCGTCACCTGGCGGCTGTATCAGAACCGCATCACCCGCAGCTGGACGGATGACCAGGCCATACAGACCGTGCAGGTGATTGCGCCCGCCCTAAGCGCCGGTGGCGGCGCGCTGGATCTGCCTGGCCAGCTGCAGGCTTTCACCAACGCACCGATCTATGCGCAGATCACCGGCTATGTGCAGAAATGGTCTGTCGACATCGGCACGCCCGTGAAAAGCGGGCAGCTGCTGGCACAGATTGATCCGCGCACCTATCAAGCGGCGCTGGAACAGGCCAAGGGCGCGCTGGCGCGCGACACCGCGACCTTGAACAACGCCAAGCTCGACTTGACCCGCTATAAAGTGCTGGCGGCGCAAAATGCAATTTCAAACCAGCAGCTCGTCACGCAACAGGCGAGCGTCGAATCCGACGTCGGCATTGTCCAGACCGATCGCGCCGCGGTCGAGCAGGCCGGGATCAACCTGGGCTATACGCGCATCGTCGCGCCGTTCGACGGGATCGTCACCAGCCGTAACATCGATATCGGCAACCTGGTGATCCCCGGCACGCCGGCCGCCACGCCGCTTTTCACGATCACCGATCAGAAGCACATACGCCTCTATGTCAACGTGCCGCAAAATTATTCCGCTACGATACGGCCCGGCATGAAGGTGAGCTTCACCGCCCCGGACTATCCGGGCAAAAATTTCGAAGCCAGCCTTGTCGCAAGCGCTGACGCCGTCGTCAGCGCCACAAACACCATGCTGGTGCAATTTGGCGCCGACAACGGCGATGGCCGGCTCAAACCGGGCGGCTATGTCGACGTCAAACTGCCGTTGCGGGCGGGCGCCAATAGCGTAAATCTTCCCGCAACCGCACTGATCTTCCGCGACAGCGGCATTGAAGTCGCCGTGGTCACCCCGGAAAACAGGATCGTGATGAAGCCCGTTGCCATCCAGCGCGACATGGGTATGGCCGTGGATGTCGCGGCTGGCGGCCTGAAGTCACGCGACCGAATCGTCGACAATCCCTCGGATTCCTTGCAAGCTGGAGATACTGTCCTGGTCGCAAAGAACAATAGCGCCTTCAGGTTTTAGCCCATTTTGCCGGAGATTGGTTGCCGGTAAACTGCCGCTAGCTAGGCTATCTGGATGCCGAAGATTTGGCCGCCGTTTAGACGTCAGATGCCGTCTATGGATCTTGCCGGTGCCCCTTCCCAGGCCGTTCCCGCCGGAAGCACTTCGCCTTTCATCAGCACAGATAAGTCCCCAAGGCTCGAGCCCTCCTCCATGCGGGCATCGTAGAGCACGATCGACTGGGACCCCACCGTTGTGCGGCGTCCGAGCCGGATCGGGCCCACTTTCATGACCCGGTCCTCGAACAAGTGAGTCTGCAGGGCCGCCCCGTCGTTGAGGGAAGCATCGTCGCCGACATCGATCATATCGAATTCGGTGATGTCAGTCGTATCGGTGAAGACGCGCCGCCCGATCCGGCACCCCATCAGACGCAGAAAGACATTTATGAACGGCGTGCCGCGCAGCGGTTCTAGCAGCAGGGGTACAGCGAGGTTCTCATAGGCAGATGTCACCAGCTCGTTGCGCCACACAAACATGCTCCACAGCGGGGCGACCATGGGCCGATAACGGCTCACGACCAGCCACTTCAACGCGACAATGCCCGCCCCGATGCCAGCAACAAAGCCGAGGTAAAGCAGGGGAAACATGCCGAACACCCAACGCCGTCCATTCGGCAATTCGGAAAGATCGCCGGCAATGGTCAGCATCAGACAGAACATGACGATGAACAGCGTTAGCGGCAGAAGGATACGTATCAATTCGATGGCCAGGCGGGCGGCAACCAGCCTTGATGACGGCCTGAAACGCGCGCCTTCGCTGAATTGCACGGCCTTTCGTCGTGTAGGAAGACGCAAGGGCGGCGATCCGAACCAGGTTGATCCTTTTTCCACCACACCATCGGAACGTTCCGGCGGCCTGGAAAGAACGCCGATCAGGACCTCATCTGCCACATCATAGCCCGAAGGCACCAGCGCGGAATTGCCCAGAAATGTCCGCCGGCCGACCCGCGTCCGCGCCAGGGTCAGATATCCGGGCCGAGCGCGGCCCGCCCCGAATTCGACGCCATCGGCGATGAAGCTTTCCTCGCCGATCTCCACCAGATCATGTGCAACCGAGGCGGCGGTAGAAATCTCAGCCCGCGCCCCTACCGACGCTCCCATCGCACGACACCAGGGCTTTACATAAAGCGTGGCGAACAGGGGATGCAGCAGATCCAGCGAAAGCTCGTTTAGCTTCTGCACGAACCAAAAACGAACATAAAACCAGCTCCAGATCGAATGACTGCCGGGCTTGACCCGCCCCAGCAGCAGCCATTTCATCGCGACGGTAAAAAGGCACATCGCGGCGATATAGGCCAGCGCCAAGCACGGAGACAGCGCGAGGTAATTGTAGTTCTCGCTCGCCCAGTCCAACTCCATCATCCCGATCAGCCCGGGTGCGACGGGAAGCACCGCCATCAACGGCAGGATTCCCGCACCGAACAGAAGTGCAAACACAATCAGGACCCGACGCAATCGGCTTGGCGGCGCGACCTTGGGATGGACAGGCGCCGGCGCCCGGAACATGGCAGGGGACCCGCCCCAGTTCTGCCCCGCCGGGATGTTTCCATTTTGCGCCAACGCAGACATGTCATCCAGCGTTGCTCCGTCCCCAATGCAGGCATTTTGCCCGACCACGGACATGGTGCCAATGCTCGCGCCCTGCCCTATGCGGCAATATCCTAGCTTGAGCATTCCGCCTTCAACGCATGATGTCGAAAGCTGGGCGGCCTGCCCCACTATGGCGTCATGGCCAATGCTCACCAGGTCGGGCGCGTCGATGCTGCCGGTCTGCAGATAGGCGTTCGCGCCGATTTTCGCGCCCAGCAGACGGAAATAGACCGCCATCAACGGGGTCCCGGCCAAAAATTGCGTGGGGACGGCGTTGAGAATACGTCTGACAAACCACCAGCGGAAATAATAGGCGCCCCACAGGGGGTATTCACCCGCCTTGAAGCGCCCGATGACGGCCCATTTCAACAGGATGGACACGATCATCATCACGGGGGGCAGGACCACGAAGACAGCGGCGGCGGCGGCCAGGGCATGACCCCGGCTGGCGGCAGCGGATGTGGAGATCGTGGTGTAGACAAGATAAGGCAGAACCCATTGCGCGCCTGAGAAGGCGTAAACGAGACAGGCGGCAAAAGCCTGCGCGACTGCGCACAAAAAGTAGCGCGAACGCTGTACGGGCAGGAAGGTGTTCCTCTTTCGGCCGGCTCGCAGCGCAAGCCGTTGGGCGAGCTGGCGGATCGTGGGAGCGGCGTAGAGATCACGGATGGCGACGGTGCACATGTCGGGGTCGTTGCGCGCCTCAGACACCATCCGGGCTGCCAGCAGCGAATGCCCCCCAAGATCTTCGAAGAAATTGTCCATTGTGGATACAGGAAGGGCGCAAAAAGCTTTTTCCAGATTTCAAGCAATCGCGCTTCCCTGTCGTTCTCCGGCACCGCGACGGAACACTGTGCCGGTATGATAGTATCCGGCTTGGCCAGTGCACTCCTGTCCACTTTTCCGGATACCAATGTGGGAAGACGTTCCATGACGACGTAGGCCGCGGGACGCATATAATCGGGAAGATTTTCTTCCACTATCGTCCGCACGAGCCCAATATTCACCGCGCCTTCGGTATTGGCGGCAACAAACGCAGCCAGCAATTGGGATGGCTGTCCCTCATCGAACAGCCGAACGACCGCCTGCCCCACACCGGGAACGTGCCCGATAACGGCCTCGATCTCGCCCAACTCGACCCGGTGACCTCGTATTTTCACCTGCAAGTCAATACGGCCCAGAAAGGCGATGTCACCATTGCCGGTCTGGCGCACCAGGTCGCCAGTGCGATAGACGGTTTGCCCCTGTGCGCCGGGCCAGGCGACGAATTTCTGCTCCGTCAACTCCGGCCGATTTAAATAGCCGGCGCCGACTCCATCCCCTCCGATCAGCAATTCGCCGTCCTTTCCAGGAGGAACTGGTTTCAAGGTCTCATCCACAATCCAGCAGCGAAAGCCGCGAAGAGGCTTTCCAATGGTGACCGGCTCATGTCCCGTCAATTCACACCAGGTCGCAGTGACCGATGTTTCCGTGGGCCCATAGCTATTGATTATGCGTCGCGTGGATCCGGCCCAGGTCCGCACCAGTTCCGGCGGACAGACCTCACCCCCCAAATTGATCAGGCGGACGGTGGGCAGCGGGTGATTGACGGTCAGCAACAAACTGGGCACGGGGCACCATACCGTCACCCCATATTCATGAAGTACTCCCGGCATCTCATCCACGCTTTTTGCGAGCCTTTCCGATCCGACGAGCAAGGTTGCGCCGGCGTAGAAGGCCGCCCACATTTCCTCGACAGAAACATCGAAGGCAAGGGATGCACCGGCGTAGACGATATCGTCTCGGGTGAGTCTGAGTATTTCGCTTTCAGACCTTACCTGAAAAGCGATATTGCGGTGGCGTATCATTACGCCTTTGGGATGCCCGGTAGATCCGGAAGTGTAAATGATATAGGCGAGATCATCGCCATCAAGGCGTGGGAGCGTCGTTGCTTTTCCCGGGGCTGCGATGTCCCCCAGGTCCGCGTCAATGGCGATAATGGTGGGACACGCAGAGACAAAGTCCACGCCGCGCGCCTGTTCGGTGACAATAGCCGCCGCCCCGCAATCACGCGCCACGTAATTGGCGCGTTCGTGAGGTACGGACCAGTCCAGAGGAACATAAGTGGCCCCTGCCATCAGGCTGCCCAGCAGCACCATGTACTGATCCATGCCGCGCGGCAGGCAAATAACGACCCGATCTCCGCGCTGGACGCCCTTCGACTGCAGATAGCGCGCAAAGTGCTCCGCGCGCTCGCGCAACTGACCGTATGTTAGCTCAACTTTCCGCAGAGATTCCGGACCAGGATCCGCCAGACGCAAGGCTATGCGTTGAGGATGCCGCGCTGCCGATCTGAGAAATATTGCATGCAAAATTTCATCTGACAGTTCATCAGAACGTTTGGGAAAATATTTCCACGTCGAGAGCTTTCTCCACATGAGATCAAGCAGCGATGCCGACCGGTGCCAAGCAAGGTCACTCCAGCTGCCTACCGCACGGCAAGAGGTAGGCATGTCATCAAGCCTTGACGTCATGTGCTATTTTGTATTCCGATTGATCGGTACCATGTGTTATCTGACATTCTATCAAATCGGCGGAGAAAATTGGCGTGCATTACAGACAGAAGGCAAGCTGGCACGCTAAGAATTATGCGGCCCTCGCCTTTGAATTTTATGTAATGCAGTGAGTGCGTGGCGATCATCAGCCGCAAAGATGGCTACGGGTATACAACCTGCATCGTCCTTAGATTGGCTGGGGAGATATGCCAAAGGGTCCCGCGATAACAGCCGTGCTTCTCTTCAGCGCCATGTCATCGGCTTCCTCACCATGAAACGGAGACTTCAGGGGCCAGAAATCGGCCCCGGTCTCTGCATCGCTTCAGCATTCCAGTATAAATTTGGGTCAAGCCAGACATGGCCCGCAGCTGATGAGGAACCGAGATGACGAAGCGGCGCGAGTTCCTGGAAAGCTTGGGTGGAATGCTGGCCCTGGCCGGCTCCGCGCAAGCCGAGACCTTACCGGCGTTGCCGGATGAAAAGCCGCAACACCGCATCAAATTCGCGGTCTGTGGCGTCAGCCACGATCACATTCACGGCATGATCGGGGCAGTTACGCGCGGCGGCGGGGAACTGGTTGCCTGGTGGGGCGGGGAAGCTGACAAGCGGGCCGAGTTTTCGCGCCGCTATCCCAATGCCAGGGCGGCGCGCGAGCAAGATGAAGTGCTGCAAGACCCCTCCGTTCAACTGGTTCTGTCATCACAGATCGCCAGCCAGCGCGCCGGTATCGGCGTGCGCGCCATGCGGGCAGGCAAGGATTTTCTCTCCGACAAACCTGGCATCACCACCCTGGAAGATCTGGCGCTGGTGCGTCGAACCATCGCGGAAACAGGGCGCATCTATGCCATCATGTATTCCGAACGCCTGGAGGTGAAGGCGGCGGTCTATGCCGGAGAACTGATCAAGGCGGGCGCCATCGGCAAGGTTATCCAGACGATCAACATCGCGCCGCATCAGGTCATTCAGCCCGCTGGCGACAATGGCGGCGGCAGCCAGCGGCCGGGCTGGTTCTGGGAAGATACTCAATATGGCGGCATCCTGTGCGATATCGGTTCACACCAGATTGACCAGTTCCTGTTCTATACCGGCTCGACCAAAGCCGAGATCGTGGCGGCGCAGGTCGCCAACATCCGCCATCCCGATCATCCGCATTTCCAGGATTTTGGCGACATGACACTGAAGGGTGACCGGGGCTTCGGTTATGTGCGGCTGGACTGGTTCACGCCAAATGGCTTGGGCACATGGGGCGATGGACGGCTCTTTGTGCTGGGCACCGACGGCTATATCGAAGTGCGCAAATATGCCGACGTCGCGGTTGCGGCCCGTGGCAACAACCTCTTCATCGTGGACGGCAAGCGCGCGCGCTATATCGACTGCAACAATGGTCAGCTGCCTTTCGGATCGCAATTCGTCAGCGACATTGTCAACCGCACCCACACCGCCCAAGATCAGGCGCAATGCCTGTTGGCGGCGGAGCTTTCGATCCGTGCCCAGATGATCGCCCACCGCACCAGCATAAGCGACTGAATAACGCGACTACTTCCTCGTTCGCGCGAGAAACTATGGCCGCCTCCGGCTCTGCCCGATATCGCGGCTGAGATTCCCCCCACTTCGCGTCGCGGCCGCCCATTAGTCCGGTCTGGTAAAAAGACCGGCCGACGAAGCCTACCCAGCCAGGCACGGAAGACTTCATGAGATGTTCATACAAAACGGGGGCATCGTAAGGATCCTGTAAGCAATGCCTGCGATACGCCCAATGGGGGGCGGGCAATGCCAAACTACAAGCTGCAATTCTACGATTCGCAACACGAGCTCATTTGCTCAGACAGTTTTGAGGCAAGCGATGACGCCACGGCATGGGTCATCGCCATGGTTCTGGGCGATTCCTGCTCAGACTTTCAAAGCTCCTTTGAGCTTTTCGGCAAGGACCGGTTGATCTATTCCGGTCATAGCCGCTCGCCAAGGTCGCATTTTGCCGGTTTGCCAGAGGCGGCGCGCAAAATCGTTCTTCAGCGAGCGCTGGCAATTAAAGGCGGCAATACGCGCCTGGCGATGAGCGACAAGCTGGCGAAACGGATCGCAATCTGGCAGATGCCGCGCGACGGCTAGGGCGCCTGGTCATGCCGCCCCGCGTTGGCTGGGTGAGGACGCAGGTGATCCGCCCACATAGCCAATGCGAAAAGTCCCTTTGATTTACCATGAAAATGCGGGATTCAGTTGAACAATCTCGGTCCGACATTCTGCTGATAAATGCGAATACGCACGGTTGGATCGGCAGTGCAAAGCATGCGCAACGGGGAGTTGAGCGTCTGAAATTGGCTGGTGGGGCGCAGTGGTCGTCACAATTCGGAGGGATAAACAGGTGCCTAACTGACGGATCAACCATGCTCGGGGGAAAGAAAGACGATCTCGCTGCCCTCGTCCGCTTTCTTGATCATGAAGCTGAGCGTTGGGAGAGAATCAGGTCGGCCCGAGAAGCGATCTCGCGGATCCGGAGCCTGGCTCAGGCTGAGGCCGATGCAAAATCCGCACTGGAGGCAGCCCAAGCCGATCTCGCCTGGGCGAAGATACAGGCCGCCAGGCTCGAGACGTTATTGCCGCAAGCCAGAGAAGCACTGCGCCGGGAACTGAAATTGTATCACGACACGATCAACCACTCTCTTCAAAGCGAGCGCCTGCTCCGCGCAGAGGAAAACAGGCGGTTGGATGCCCAGCTAGCCGAGAAGCGTGCACTCCTTGAACGCTTCACCAGACAAATCGAAGAAATCCAGGCGTTCCTTTCGGGCACTGTGCCGTAAAGCCGCATTCCTATCCGGCGCACGCCCCTTCAGGCGATTGCTGCGACAAGGCGACTTTTGAGAACCGCATTGCAGAGATCATGTTGCGATCTTTGATTGCCCCATTGAGCCGCGCAATGCCACTGCGCCGGCCCTGGCGCCCCAAGTCACTATGGATTTTTGCTTTGGCGTTCTTGTTTTGAATTTGGCGCCAATCGCAGCTCAATTCTATCCACTGGCATGCTTTGCTCGGCTTTACGCCGGGGCAAACGAACGATTAGCCGATTGGAAATCGGATGGGCTGCCCAGCCAAACTGGTCCGCTGCAAGTTGAGTTGGCTGCACTTTCTGCAAAGCAAAATCGTTCACGATCACCGCGGACGCGGCCGAGACACCATAAATGAGCATAAATTCGATTTCGGGAAGATTTTTCAGCGTCCAGCCACCTCCATTGTCACCGGACTGAACTGCGACGGTTGCATTTTCGCCATGCGCGTTGACAAGCGAGACAACCGAATTTTCGTTGTTTAGGGTGACAACCAAGGCTTGAAAGCGCCCCGGGGTCATACTTTCACCGAGCTTCAAGGTTCGACCTAGCTGCACCGGCGCAACTGCTCCAGCTTTCAAATAGACCGGAATCGTGCCCATCGGGGCACTTACCTTTTGCATGGCAGGACCAGAGACGTTCTTGCCATCCCACAGGCTCGTCCAGGCGCCGCTTGGAAACGCCACCACTCTAGATTCACCCTCATTGACGACGGGAGCGACCAGCAAATCCGGCCCAAACATGTATTGATCGGAAATCGCAGCTAACCCCGGCTCGTTCGGATAAGCCAACGGCATGGAACGAATGATGGGTAAACCTGTCCTACTCGCGACAACTGCTGCATTCTGCGTGTAGTCAAGTAGGTTTTCCCGCGTCCAAGCGAAGAATTTATAATTTGAGACGGCAGCCTCGCCGTAATACCAAGGCTCCCGAGGCGCAATGCCGTGGGGCCGCATGAGTGGGCTGAAGCAACCGAATTGCACCCAACGCATATAGACCGCTGGCTGCGGGAAGCCGAAATAGCCACCAATGTCGCTGCCCCAGGTGGAATAACCGCAAGCGCATAAGTTCAACGCTCCCGTCAGGACGTGTTTCAGCCCATCGAAATTGGAGGGATGATCGCCAGCAAACTGCCCAAGCCATCGCTGTGTGCCCGGCGCTGCCGCCCGGGCATACAAAATGAAATCATCCCCCCGCCTTTCACGGAACACCTGGCTGATTGTCCGGTGATAGTCGTAGGAATAAAAGTTGTGCATTTCATTTCCAAGCTTGCCGTCATGAAAGGTCGCATCATCCGGCACCCAATCTCCGAAATCGACCATGCTTCCGGCCAGCCCAATTTCGGCCTCCCGCCGCAAAGCCCGGCGGCATAGTTCCAACGCTTGGGGGTTCGTAAAATCTACATACTCAAGCGCCCTGGTTTGCTCTTCGGTCTTGCAGCGCAAAACCGGAAGATCGGTGGGTTTCAGCTCCGGCATAAGGGCCTGCTGTCGCTTTGGGCCGATCTCAGGCCTGAAATAGCCCAACGCCCTGATCCCGCGGTTGGCCAAGAACTGATTCAGATCGGTCGAGAGAGCGGATGGGCCTTCAGCATATATGGCGGAATGGGGGATATCGAGCTCGGCAAAGCGCTCTATCACGCGCTTTTCTTCGCTCACGGCCGCGCCGGTCTCACCGAGTGACCAGGCGAGCGAGTCTTTTATTTCGTTTTCTGCCCAAGCGCCGCCGCCGCGACCCATCCATGGTTCAAAGACCCATTTGGGAGGCAGCGGCGGCCGGCCTGTGAGGGCCGTATAGGATTCAAGAGATTTTTCAGGGGCCGTGACCCAGAAGTAATAGTCAAAGATCGGACCATGCTGTGTCAGACGACATTGGGCTGGGTCCGTTTTGCCGATGTCTGCTCTCAGCCGATAGGACGAATTGCTGAACACCATATAGGGTTTGGTGCTGTGAAATATAGGCAGCGGCTTATAAGTTGCATTGGCCAATCCTTTTCCATTCCCAAACGTGTCGTCCGCCCCCCAAAGAGTCAGTACGTTTCCATTCTGGTTAAATCGATTGTACTGCTCGCCGAAACCATAGACGGCTTCATTTGGAGCCAACGCATATCTGAAATCTGTCGCGAGAATTTCAGCGCTGGAGCCAAAGAGGAACGCCAAGCCTTCCCCTTTGATCTCCATCACTTTGGTGTTGTGCGCATTGAAAATCGAAATCGACAATGGCTTCTTACCGATCACGATCTCGCCGTCGACCGTCTTGATGGTCCACGAATTTGAGGTCTGGTTCAGATCAAGCGGAAAATAATCGCCTGGTCTCCAATACCCTTCATTTTTTCCGTAGATCCGCACGCCGCCCGTTGCTGGCAACGCCAACCGCAAATCAACATTGTGCGGACCGGCAGCGCACGTCATCAGCAGCGAGGAGCCCTGCACTTCCAGACTGACCACGCTGTCAACTCGGGTCCATTTGTCATTCGCGATATTGCCAGGCGACCCATCGGCATACCACCAGCGTGACATGCTATCCAATTGAACGAGATACGCGTCCAGCAGTTTGCAAGCAGACAGCACATCTCCGATTTGAAGCGCGGAATTTATCTTTTGGCGAATGAATGTCAGAGTTAGATCGTTGGTTAGAAGGCCCCAGCCCGTACGAAGCGGCGTGAACCCTTCCAGCATGAGAAGGTCCATCCACCGCTGCGTCAGATAGAGCCTTTGGTTCAAACTCTTTTCATCTGTGGGCGCGGTCAGCGATGATTGCATCTGCCAAATTTCTTGGCGGGTATCCCGATCGGGATAGGTTGGAGCCGCAGGGGTTTGCCATCGCAAGATACCCGATGGCAACCGGCACAAGCTTGTTTGTGACTCTGTTGTTTGCGGAGCCGGCGAAAAGTGTGTCTCAATCAGCAAGTCGACTGGCAGAGATTCGTTCAGATCGAGCGCCACTGGGCTGCTGCATTCAGCATCCCGCCAGCGCGTGCGCATGGGCAGAATGCCAAAGTGGGAATTCGGCCTGCCCCCCAAGGACTGCCAAGGTATCTGGAATAGCACCAGCCATTCATTGGCCCGATTGACTATGCTTGCTTTGAACGCCTTTATCTGGGTGACGTGTGACGAATTTCGGACCGCGCTAGCTTCGTCAGGCGAACTGCCCTCATCCGAGAATAGAACGCGCCTGCAGCCAAATTTGGCGCCTTGGGGCGTAGCGGCGAATTGATAGAAAGAGCGAACTTTTGGATCCGGCTGGATCAATATATCGACTTCGTCGGGGTTGGGTGGCCAGCTCGACGCCGCTCCAGAGGGCAAGCCGTTGAGTGAGGCCCAGCTTGCCTGGGACCATAGTTCGGGATCCAGGCTGGCATGGGGAAATTTGGTATCGATTTCCGAACACTGGAAAACCACAAAAAGCGCATCGCTGCTGTACGCGACATTGCAGCTCGTCGGTGTCGCGGGTCGATCATCACGACCGACACGATAAAAACGATCCAACCGGAGTGTACGCTCCCGATCGGTGAGGAGATCGTCCAAGGAGGGTGTCGCACTCCAAGGAGATTTTAGGACGGCGGAGTTGGTTCCCCAAGTTAGCCGCCCCGCCTCGCGCACATCGGAAAAATCGTGACCAAGGGACGCGGCTGAAGGAACGGATCTCTTGTCCAGCACCTCTGCTTTCAGAGGGTTCTCATACAATCCTGTAAGTGCGCCAATCCCGGCAGCCGAATTCCTGAGAAATGTGCGCCTTTGCATTTCTGGCTCTTGGCTGTTGTGAAAACCCCAGAACTGGCGCCAGCCCCGGATTTCCGAAACGGAGAATTGTCTTACTCCCGTTCGTCCGGCTCACGGTCGAAATGCGGACGATCCAGCGTCTTGAGAAGATAATCTCTAATGGGGATGCCTCCGCTGTCTCTTTCCATGGCCGGATACGCCCCTTCCGATGTGCCGGGCGGAACGTCCTGAACGACGCGGGTCGTTGTGGCCCTTACCATGTTGGCTTCAATTCCCAGATACGCCTTGCGCCGCTTTTCTTCCAAAGTCAGCACCGTGATTTCGGCAGGCTTTTTGGAATCAACGATATAGGCTGGCGCTGCCGTGATGCGATAGGCAGTCGATATCCCCATATTCTGGCCGGTTTTTTCATCGCGCATGCCGTCCGCATTGCGTTTCAATGCGTAATAAAGCGCAACGCCGTCTTCGTGCTCGCGCACGCCCTGCTGGCCGCCATCCTGGGCAAAGGTGTTTTGGGCATAGATATCGCGCCAATTGCGATAGCCGCCGATCAGCCCCTTCGCATTTCCATCCGCGTCGATGACCAGCCGTATCCGGCCTTGGTGAAAATTGGCATCGCCGGAATGATCATAAAACCAGGCGACATGGGGCGCATGAAGCTCAGCCACCTGTTCGGTTTCAACAACGCCATTCGCCACCGTGGCTTTCATCTTGGTGTACTGCTCGGTCTTTACAATGCGATAGGAAAATTCCGACGTTACGACCCCGCGCGCGTCTTTGATGATGTGGTCGGGCGAATATCCGATCTCCAGCGTGGCATTCTTGTCATTCATGGGGTCCTGGTTACCGGAAATCCGGATCACCATTGTGTAGAGGCCCTCCTGCATCTTGTCGTTGGAACGCATGTCCAGCGTCGCGTTACCGTTGCCACGCCACGGCGCATCGCACCCCCAGGCGCGGTAGAACGCATTGTCGATGCCCTTTTCACCATCCGGACTGACGAAGTCGTTAGGTCCGACCTTGCCATCCAGATTGAAGCCGTCGCCGATGCGGCCCACCACCTCCGGTTCACCAGGGTCGAGTGCCGCAAACGGATTGACGTAGGTCTCAATCCCATGGCGCCAACCGCGATATGACATCGCGCGGTCCCAAATCATGAAGCGGGCCTGATCGGGCGTTTTGGCCTGTTCCAGCCCCGGCAAGGTCGAGATCGTGGTGATTTCTTCCGGGCTGCGCCAGGATTGAAACGTCAACGCCCTGCGGATTTGGACGCTGTTGGAGAAATTTATGGTGCTGCCATGAAGACAGTCCGACCCAGGTTCAATCTCCCCTGCGCGCGTGAAGCTGGAGCGACCGCCATAGTGGAAAGCCGGTTCATAAGTGCCGATCACAAAACCGCGGACCCAAGGCGCGGCTCCAGCCGGGTGCGACAAACACATGCTGATTGCCGTGGCGGAAGAAAAAGCCAATAGACGTTTTTGCAGGGTCATGACGATTTCCTCCATGTGTTGCCTTCCGCCAAAGCGGGTGTGGCTCCGGCCATGCCGCGGCCGGCAGGCACTTCGGTAAAGGCGAGAAGATTCATTTCCATTCTGGATCTTTGAGTCATTCCGGTGGAGAGACTTGGTTGACCAGGAGATCAGATACCGCGCCAGCCTCAAAAGCCAATGGATTGGCGTCATCCATCGGCCCCTTGTGGAGCACGATATCCGCGCTGGCTTGGAAATCGGTGATATTCTGGGGATCGTCGGCGACGAATGCTGCGCCCGCGAAAGGACTCCAGCTTTTCCAGGCCGGGGAACCCTTGACCTTGTAGCGCCACACGGGGCGGAAATAGTCCATGCGGAAACTGTAGCGCAATCCGCCGGGGTCACGCTTGGGCACCGGCGCGCTATCACCTTTTTCGCGGCTTTCAACAAAGGTGAACCAGCTCGCCTTTTGCGCAATAGTCAGGTCGGCGGCGCGCCAGGCGAGATATTTTTCGATGTCGCTTCGGGTCGTGAACTTGTGGCCGGCAACCACCAGGTGATAGCCGGTAGCGCCCTTTTTTGCAGCGGCAAACACGCCAGGCTTGGCCGGCGGTACTTCGGGGGCTTGATCTTGTGCATTGGCGCTGGCGAGCTGGGTCGCCGGAACCTCAGCGGCGAATGACACACCGCAGAGAGGAATTGCGCAAAGTACAGTCAACCCAACCAATCTGCCTGAATTCGCGTTTCTCATTCGCTTTCACGCGCCTCTCAGAAATAAAGCTTTTCGTTATCGCCCACGCCTCAGACGAAGACATGCGCCGCACTATTGGTCTTCATTTTCTTTTTCGTAGTCGGGTGAACGGTAATTGTCATGGCAGGCCTTGCAGGCTTTGCCGGTCGCCAAGGCCTGCGCGGTCAAGGCGTTCCGGTCTCTGCTGGCCGCCACCTGGTCCAGCTTGACCGCCTCGGCCTGGGCGGCTTTGCCCAACTTCATAAAATCATCGTTCTTCTGCCAGATCGCCGGCAAGGCATAGGTCTTCTTTCCGGATTCCGGACCGCTGCCCTTGGGAAACCAGTTCAGCAGATAGGCACTGCGGTCTTTGATGGTCTGGGTGTTGGGAATGATGACGTTGTCCCAATCGACCTTGCTCTTCTTCAGTTCGTCATTGATCGCCTTCAAGGCGCCGCCCATGTCGCGCAGCTTGTCCTGACGGGGCTTGATCTGGGCGACCTCTGCCGGACCACCGGCGGCTTCCAAAGCGGTCAAACCCAAAGCAACGCAAACCACGCCGGCGACACGGCACAATGCCGATACGGACAACATGACGCCAAGTCCTCAACGCGTAAAAAATCCAATACCGTGTCGAGCCGTCACCGCTATGCCAGCAGCTCGGTATAGGGGCTCTTGGTTTCCATCGAACCGCCGCCCCAACTGTCAACCGACAACCCCATAGCTTTTTGAACCGTCAGGCCCACGCGCGACACCGGACTGCCATCGCCCACGATGTGATGGCCGGTCTTCATCCGGCCACTGGCGCCACCGGCGAGCAGCACCGGAATGCCGTCCAAGGCATGGATCTTGGCGAAGGCGACGTCCGTGAACCCATAAACCAGGCTGTGGTCCAGAAGCGTGCCATCGCCTTCCGGTATGGTGTCGAGTTCTTTCAGGAAGGCGGCAAACAGCTCCATGCTGTAGACATTGTACCGTGCCACACGGGGCTGATACGCCAAAATCGGATCAAGCGGCTCCTCATGCGTGGATTGGTGATAGCCGAGCGGATCGCCCGGCACGAACATCTGCGAGCCGGGTTCGGAAATGCTCATGTTGAACACCCGGGTCTGGTCAGTGGCCATCGCCAACGCGCCCAGCCGCGACATCAAGGGCAGCACCACGCGCAAATTGGGCAGCGCGCTGTTGACCACCATCTCGTCCGGCGCCGTGGGAATGGTGACCTTGGCTTCGATGTCGGGGCGCTTCAGCTCGGCAGCGATCTGCTGTTCGGCCTCGCGCACGGACGTGAAATACTGATCCAGGCGCGCATTGTCGGCGGCGCCAAGACGGTTTGTTACGCGTTTCCTGTCATCTGCCACCACCGAGAGCACACTTTGCTGCAGCATGATCTGTGGATCCGGCTTCCAATCGGTTCGGGACGGATCCTGGAAGCCCGGCCCAAACAGGCGGGTATAGAGAGACAGCGGCGACGCCTCGGCCGGCAGATTGTTGGCGCCCCCCAGGCTGGAATAGCTCTGCTTGGGATCGCCGGCGCAGGCTGCCGCGACGGACTTGAAGCGCGCACCGCGGCTGATGACGTCTGCCACCGTCTGGTCGATGGTTTTGGAATCAAACAATCCGGTCTTGCTGGGTGAGATGCCGGTGGCAGAGGCGCCCACGCCGGACCAATGCTGGAAATTCGGATTGTCGTCGATCATGACGCGCGAACCGCTGAACACGTTCATCTTCTTTTTGAAGGCTTCCAGCGGCTTGAGCTGCTCAGTGGTTTCATAATTCAAGCCGGCGGTTTTGGGCACCCACAGCGACTTGGTCAGGCCCAGCCCATAGAAGAAGGTGTTGAACCGGGTAGGAACGCGCTCGCCTGTCGCCGCCAGCGCCTGGCCTTTACTGTCCAGGAAGCAATCCAGGAATGGCAACGCCATGACCGCCAAGGCTCCTTGGCATGTGCCCCGGAGCAGAAACCTTCTATCAAGCTTCATTTTTCTCTCCTTCGGCCTATTGCGAGGCCAGTTTGGTGCTTTTGGCGGCGGCCACGGGCGGCGCTGCAAGGAAGAAGTTTTCGCTTTCCGTCATCCCCTTGAGCAGGCTGCGCATGCGGTACCCGGAATCGCTGAAGGCCTTATAGGCGACCTTGAACTCCTGGGACTCCACATCCTGGCTGTCCACGCCCTTGGCATAGGAATAGAGCTTGCGCGCCACGCAAGACGGGTATTTGGGATTGTCGTGCAGGAAGCGGCCCAACCCCTGGGCGCCCACAAAGCTCTTGCCCTGCAGGGTCGCCGACACGTCGATAGCCTGGCCATTTTCCGCGCTACGGTGACGCCCGATGGTGTCGAATCCTTCCAGGCTGAGCCCAATGGGATCGCTATGGGTGTGACAGGACGCGCAGACGCTGCTGGTGGCATGAGCCATCAGCCGTTCGCGCACCGTTTTCAGCGGACCGTTGGTGTTATTGACGACCGAAAAATCCACATTGTTGGGCGGCGTGGGCGTGGGCTCGCAAAGAAAGATATCCATCAGTGCGACGCCGCGTTCCGTGGGTGAGCTGCGTCCAGGATGGGAGAACATGGAAAGCATGCTTACCTGGGTAACGATCCCGCTGCGGCCCTGTTCGGGCGTGAAAGTCACCGGCACCCAATCCCCGTCGAAATCGAACGGCACGCCATAGATCGCCGCGAGGTTGCGGTTGATATAGGTCTTTGGCGTCGTCATCAGTTCGCGCATATCGCCATTATCGTGCAGCGAAAGATCGATGGTGGTGCGCAGCGTCTCTTCCCGGGCCGCCGCCGCCAGCTGCACGTTCCATTTGGGATAAAGCAAGGCATCCTTGGAGACATTGTCGAAGGTGTCCAACTGCAGCATGTCGGAAAAGAAGGCGCGCATTCCGGTGTCCAGCCGGGGCGACGCCATCAGGCGGTCGACCTGGCCCGCAAGGCCCGCCGGCGTGTCGAGTTGGTTGGTTTGCGCGGCTTTCAGCAGCTCCGCATCGGGCGTCGTATCCCACATCAGATAGCTGAGCCGGGCAGCGCGGCTATAAGCGTCGAGCTTATAGTCCTTGCCGCCCGCGGGAACCGCGACTTCAATGCGGAACAGGAAGTTGGAAGATTGCAACAGGCTGGCCAAGCCATAGCGAAGGCCGGTATAGAAATCACCCGAGGCCTTGGTCATGCTCGCGGCCAATTTCACCCGGCTTTGCAGCTCTTCGCCGGTTAGCGGCCGGCGAAACAGCATCAGGCCATAATGGCTGAAGACCTGCGCGGCGCAGGAATCATCCGGTTGGGCGACCGCTGCCGGCTTGCACGAGATCAGGCGGCCCCGCGCCTTTTCGGAAGTGACCTGGACCGCGATGCTGTCGGCCATCTTGGAGTAGGAGTCGAAACCCACCGGCGTGACGGAAAGAATGGCGGCGCTCGCCTCGACCAGGCCGCCAATGCGCTTGCCGGGCTCAAAGACGCCCTGCACGGTAATGTCCTTGCCGAAAATGTCGGCTATCGAATTGCGATATTCCTGTTCCGTCAGCCGGCGCATGCTGACCACATCGCCACCCGAGGCGGCTAAGGCTGGCGCTGCGCTTGCCAAAAACACACCCGCCAGTATCGCAAACGAACCCCAATTACGCATGCGCTCTCCCAAAACTACGCGATGACCAAGGCTGCCACCTGCACGCATTTCAAGTGCGGCTGGCAAGGCCGCACCCGAAGCACGCAGTATACACGACTTAGCAGCCTTTTGCTTTCTTCATGGACTTTCAAAGGTTTGTACGGAACCCGATCGTGCAATATCGGCCAATTGTATCTGTCCCAAACGCGCCGCCGGATCCATTCAGACCGCATGACAATACCGACATCGTTATAACTCCACGCGGACACCGATGGTGAAGTACCGGCCGACATCGTCAACGCCGCTGGCGGCATCGCCGCCGCCATTCGAACCATAGGCCGAGGAGCCGGGGAACGCATTGGACTGCGGCTCGATAGGCGGGTAGGAATTGAGCAGGTTCTGGATGCTCAGATAGCCTTCAAACGGATTGCCATCGGCTTGGAACTTCTTGCTGATGGTCAGGTCGATATAATTTCGCGCCTTGCCGTAGGGAATAGCATAGAAGAATGCGCCCGGCTGGTTCGACCTTGGATATTTCACATAGAAGCGGTCGTCGAGATCGAACGTCCAGCTGTTGAGATTGTAAGTCACAAAGTTCGTGAACCGGCCCTTCGGGATCACGTTCACAACTACCGGCGCGCCGGGGAAGCTGCTGAAGTTGTTGCTGGGCTGATAGGACGCGAATGACCGCAGGTTCATCGACCCGGGCGCACCGGACCATACATCGTCCAGCGTGAACGCATAGTCCACCTCCACGTCTACGCCGCTGGTACCGGCCTTGGAGGAGTTGATGACCTCGCTGAGGACTTCTGTCGGATAGTTCGCCGCCGAGTGATCGCTGAATGGCAGCGGGCGAATGAACAGCGAGCATAACGGCGAGGTACCATTCGAGGCATCGCAGACAGTCGCGACACCCTGGGTGATCCCGCTGAGGTTGGTAATCGCGTTCTGCAGCTTGATTTGATAGTAATCCACCGATATCTGCAGACCCGAGATGAAGCTCGGGCTCAACACGATACCGGCAGTATAGGTCCGGGCGACTTCCGGCAACAGGTTCGGGTTGCCCTGAGACAGTGTCACGACCTGCTGGTTCTGATTGCCGGTATGGGGATCGCTGAAGCCGGTATGGCCCAGGTTCGGCGGCGCATACAGATCCTGTAGCGTTGGCGCACGAATGTCGATTGACGTCGTACCGCGCAAGTGAATGCTGTCGTTTACGTGATAGTCTATACCGATCTTCCAGGTCTCGACCGAGCCGGAGATACTGTAATTGGTGTAGCGACCGGCCAAGTTGAGGTCGAGGCTCTGCACGAGCGGCATGTCCTTGAGAAGGGGAACCCCCAACTCGCCGGCGAACTCATACACCGACAACGACATGGTCGGCGCGGGGAGCGTGATACCGTGCATGGTCTGCGGCATGTTTGGGACGCAGAGGCGAAGGCCGGTACAATCCACAAAGCCGGCGCTGGTATTGGCGGCCACGCCAAAGCTCTGGGTTCGGTATTCGCCGTCGAGCGCGGCCTTGACTGGACCGGCAGGCAGGTCAAAGACGGTGCCGGACACGGAGCCGCTGAAGTCGTCGAGTGCCTGCTCGTCGATCCAATAGCTGTCGGTAAACATGTAGTTCATCATCGCGGTCGTCGCCGCAGTTGGCCCGAAGCGGTTCATCGGCACGCAACCCGGAAATCTGCTGGCATACTGAGTGAGCGAGACTTCACAGACGATCTGATTATTGGCCGGATTGACCACCGCATCCATGGCCGCCGCGAGCTTGGCGTTGGACTGGTCGGTCGGATAGTTGTTCTTGAAGCGATCCGAGCCGTGCGAATAGAAGAGATCCCAGTTATACTTGCCGAACAGGGTGCCATCCAGACCGACCTGGACGTTCAGGTTGGTATTGATGTTGTTGGCAAAATAGGCCTGGTAGTACGGAAACAGGAAGAATTGCTGGTCCGTGAACATGCCGGTAGGGTTGGCAAGCTGCGCCTGGGCGGTGGGCGACAGGAAGGGGTTGTTGACGAACGCCGACTTCGGATACGCCGCCGACTGGACATAGCTGCTCACGTGATAGGCGGTGTCTCTGCCCTGCGCTGCGATGCCCTGGATGTAGAAGGTGGTCGTGTCGTCGATGTTGTAGCTGAAACGCTGAAACAGCTGGTAGTTGACGGTGCTGGCCAGCAGGTTCGAGGCCTGGTTGTAGGTACCGTCGCCTTCGCCCGAGGTGATGTTGGACGAATTGGTCGGCGCACCCGGGATGAACGGCGTGAGCACGCCATTCTGGCCGAACTGCATGTTGGTGGCCGCGCAACCGCCGCAAGCGACGACCAAGCCGCCAAAGGCGAAGTTGTTGAAACGGCCGCCGAAGGTGTCCTGAATCGGTTGGGCCGCGGTGCCGGCGCCGGTGCCGGTCCAGGCGCTGGGACCCCAGGGACGGGCGTTCAGCAGAATACCATCCTGCTTGAAGTACCGTGCCGAACCTTCCCAATGGCCACGGCCGCCGAACAGGTCGGAACCGGCGGTCATCGACACCTGCTGCATGGCGCCGTCGCCCCAGTTGGAAATACCGGCGTTGGCATCGAGCTTGAGGCCAGTGAAGTTCTTGTTGAGGATGAAGTTGACCACGCCAGTCACGGCGTCGGATCCATATACGGCCGAGGCGCCGCCGGTCACAATATCGGTACGGCTAAACAGGGTTTGAGGCAGCGTATCGATATCCACCGTGCCGTCGCTGTTGGCGGGTGTCTGGCGATGGCCGTCCAGCAGCACTAGGGTGCGTTGGGCGCCGAAATCGCGCAGATTGAGCACGTTGCCGACGATGCCGTTGGAGGAGTTGGCCGGATCGCCCGGGGTCTTGGAGCCGGCAAACACCGGCAGTTTGTTCAGCGCGGTCGGAAGGTCGACCGGGGTGGTCTGCAGCAGCTCGGCCGTAGAAACGGCAACGATTGGCGTTGGCGAATTGGCGACGTCCGAAATGACGCGCGAACCGGTGACGACAACGGTCTCGACAGGCGCGGCTCCGGCGTCGGAGGCTTGATCATTGGCGGCCACCCTCACATTATCGGGGGCCGCTTGAACGTTTTTTGATTTGACTACCAATCCC
>Ga0265338_10002776_pt1 | contig 25635 bp, 29 predicted proteins | sample 42126metaG_FD_193579 | JGI IMG/M metagenome (GOLD analysis project Ga0265338, IMG submission 193579) | Rhizosphere microbial communities from Carex aquatilis grown in University of Washington, Seatle, WA, United States - 4-21-26 metaG | ecosystem: Host-associated > Plants > Roots > Rhizosphere...
GGTGTAGCTGTGGCGACTGGCGCGGCCTGTACGGTCAATGCTTCCAGCGCCGAACCCAGCGCCGCCTTGTTGGCGCTCGGCCTCACGCCGGCACAAGCGCAGAGTTCGTTGCGCATCACGCTTGGTCGCCCGACCACTCGGGCGGAAATACAGCAGTTTCTCAGAATCTTGCAAACAACCATTGCCAAGCTTGGTACAATGAAAGTATGAACGATTTGGCGACACAATGAAGAACCATCGATCATTGAGAAAGTTCCTTTGGTTTACCATAGCGGCATTTGCGGCCATGGTGATTGTCGCATTAGCCGTCGCGTGGTTCAGCCTGGGATTCTACTTGTCGCCGCAAAGCACGCTAAATAAGAAGGCCGACGCCATCATCGTCATCTCCGGTGGCCAGACCGATACGCGGGCAGCTCACGGCATCGCGCTCTACAAGGCCGGCTGGGCGCCCAAGTTGATCTTCTCTGGCGCCGCGCTCGATGATGGTCCCAGCAACGCCGCCGCCATGGCCACTCAAGCCCGTGCCGCCGGCGTGCCCGCCAGCGCTATCCTGACCGACAACGCCTCCCAGACCACCGACCAAAACGCCATCGACACTAAGCGCCTGGTCGATAGCAACCGTTGGCATACATTCATCCTGGTCACCAGCCCGTATCATCAGCGCCGCGCCGACATGACCTTCCATCACGTCTACGGCTCGAGTTATACCATCCTTGGCTCCAGCTCGGTCGACGATCGCTGGAGTAAGCGTTACTGGTATCGCAGTGGCTTTAGTTTCAATGTGTCGATGGACGAGCTGAAAAAAATCACCTACATCGAGCTGACCGGACACTATCAGTGATGCGGTCGGAGCGTCGGTCGTGAAAGTCTTCGTCGGCCTGTCCGGCGGCGTCGACAGCGCGGTCTCGGCTGCCTTGCTGCAAGCCGCCGGCCACGATGTCGTCGGCGTCTTCATGAAGAACTGGAGCGGCGTCACGGCCGGAGTCGAGTGCCCGTGGGCCGACGATTGGGCCAGCGCTCGGCAAGTGGCAGCGCATCTCGGCATACCGCTCAAGCTCTACGACTTCGAGGACCGCTATCGCGCCACCGTCGGCCAGTACCTGATCGACACCTATCGCGCCGGTCTGACGCCAAATCCCGACATCATGTGCAACGCCGAGATCAAGTTCAAGGCCTTCCTCGACCAGTGTCTCGACGAAGGCGCCGACATGATCGCCACCGGTCACTACGCGCGGATCCGTGATGGCAATCAGCTGCTGCGCGGCGCCGACCCGGCCAAGGATCAGAGCTATTTCCTCTACCGGGTGCCGGACGAAGCCCTGGCGCGATCACTCTTCCCGCTGGGCGAGCTGACGAAGACCGAAGTGCGCCGGCAAGCCCGTAAGTTGAAGCTGCCCAATGCCGCGCGGCCCGATTCGCAGGGCATTTGCTTCGTCGGCCCGGTGCCGATGAAGGATTTCTTGCACGAGTTCATCGACTATGCCGAGGGCGAGATTCAGGACGAGCGCGGGCGAGTCGTCGGCCGACACGATGGCGTCTTCTTCTACACCATCGGTCAGCGCCACGGCCTCGGGGTCGGCGGCGGCGCGCCGTACTTCGTCTACGACAAAGATGTGGCGGGTAACATACTGCGCGTCACCACCGATGAGCAATCGCCGGTGCTCAACAAATCGACCTTCACCATCGACAACTGCGTCTGGCACGAGCAGCCAGCCGCAGACCGTGAGTACGACATTCAAGTTCGCTACCGCTCGCGGCCGATCGCTGGGCACCTCAAACCCGCGGGCAACAGCCGCCACGAAATCACCCTGGCCAAGCCCGAGCGCGCCATCGCGCCCGGCCAGTCGGCGGTGGCTTACGACGCTGAGCGGGTGATTGGCGGCGGGATCATTACATAAAGTGCATAAAGAAAAACCTCGTGATCACATCCTTGTGATCACGAGGGAGGGGGTTTTGGAATGAGCGTACGTCGCCTATCCCAAGCGATGTCGGTACCGAGCTTTTGACCCAACTCTTCCAAACTGCAGACTTGAGATGGGTCGTCGCCACAATGCTGTTCGCAGACAGGCACCCAGATTGCTGGGAATTGCATGTTTCTCAAGCCACCACTGGCCGAACGACCACAGGGTTCAAATACGCATTCGTTTGCTACCCAAACCCGCATCACCCGCATCTTTTGTCCGCGGTATACGAATGTGCCGATTATGACCTTGCCAGACAAATCGACTTCAAGTATTGCCGGAGCGACCATGGTATTTACGTCAGAGGTGGTCGATCCATTCTGCAAACCCAATAAACCGGGTTTACTCCGAGGAACCCAACCCAAGTGCCACTTCTTGCGTGCCGCGTAAAATCCGCAGTGATGATGGTCATCTACGTCATGAGGTGCGTCTTTTGACGAGAATCCCTTACTTCTACAGACGGCCTCAGACACGACGTTATATGGCTCTCCTTTAGCACGAGCAGGGAAAAAGTCACCCTGAGCGTTTGAGGACAAATAGGCATATTTATAGCCTGTGACGTACTCATCATTACTTCGGCGGCGCTTACGTTCGTGTCGGCGACAGTCGATGTAGACAATGGTTTTCTTTGCGTAGCGCTTGATATAGTCCGAGTACCGATACAAAACAAAGAGCACAAAAGACATTACAAGCGGATTAGTAACTACGCTTTTCATGGTCTTGCCGGTTCGGGTGTCGTAGGCCGCGGTAGCGGTTGGCTTGGAACTGGCTCTCGCATTGGTGACTCGGTCGGCAGACTGGCCGGAGAGTCTGGAGAATCTGGATGCACGATCTCGATGATCTCGCGCGTTCGTCCGGTCTTCATCTCGATCACCTCATTCGTTTGGACAGGTACAATAAACACATTATTTATACACTATATCTGTAGGAAAGTCAAATTCCCAACCTAGCCACCTGACCGACTATCAGGTATAATCGAGCTCATGAAAACCGCCGAAATCCGCGCCAAATTCCTCGAATTCTTCAAGCAACACGGCCACACCATCATCCCGTCGGCGCCGATCGTCCCCGAGCATGACCCCAATGTGCTCTTCACCACCGCCGGCATGCACCCGCTGGTGCCGTATTTGCTCGGTGAGCCGCATCCGGCCGGCCGGCGCTTGGCCAGCGTCCAGAAAGTCGTCCGCACCACCGACATCGACGAAGTCGGCGACTACTCGCATGGCACGTTCTTCGAGATGATTGGCAACTGGAGCCTGGGTGATTACTTCAAACGCGAGGCCATCGAGTGGAGCTGGGAGATCATCACCAGCCCGCAGTGGTTCGGCATCGATCCGCATAAGCTCTACATCACCGTCTATCAGGGCGACGAGCAGATCCCGCGGGACGACGAATCGATTCGGATTTGGCAGGAGATTTTCAAGCGCGTCGGCATCGAAGCCGTTGAGGGCAAAGGTGAGCGCATCATGGCCCTGGGTCGCGACGACAATTGGTGGGAGCAAGGCGGCGTCGAGACTGGTCCGGCGGGTCCGGACACCGAGATTTTCTACTACCTCGGTCGCGATGAGAATCCGACCTTCGATCCCGAGAGCACTGATTTCGTCGAGTTTTGGAACAACGTCTTCATGACTTATCAGCGGCAGAAAGACGGCACCTACACCGAGCTGGCGCAGAAGAACATCGACACCGGCATGGGTCTGGAGCGGATCGCCATGGTGCTGCAGGGTGTCGACAATATCTACGCCACCGACTTGCTGGCGCAACTAGCCGACACCATCGAGCGCTATGCTTTCGCCACTCATCACGCCGTCTTCACCGCTACCGAGCCGGAATCGAGCCAACGGGCGGTGCGGATCATCACCGATCACCTGCGGGCGATTACCTTCATGGCGGCCGATGGCTTGGTGCCGAGCAACGTCGAGCGCGGTTATGTCATGCGCCGGTTGGCGCGGCGGGCGATTCGCGAGGGACTAGTCATCGGCATCAATCACGAGCTGGCGAAGAACATCGCGCCGGCCGTCATCGAGCTCTACAGCGATGCCTATCCCGAGCTCGAGGAGCATCGCGAGACGATTCTGAAGGTGCTCGACGCCGAGGAGACGAATTTCCGCAAGACGCTCGAGCGGGGCTTGCGCGAATTTGCTAAGCTGACGCATGAGCAAGCGCTGAGCGGGCAGATCATGTTTACACTCTTCGACACCTACGGCTTCCCCAAGGAACTGAGCCTGGAGGAGGCGCGGCGCACGAAGGTGACGGTGGCTCAGGGTGCCGAGGCTGAGTTTGATCGCCTGATGACCGAGCAGCGCGAGCGGTCGCGGACAGCTACGAAGGGGCAGTTCAAAGGCGGCTTGGCTGATCATTCGGACATCGCCACCCGCTATCATACGGCCACGCACCTGCTCTACCGCGCGCTCAAGAACACGCTCGGCGAGCACATCACGCAGCGCGGCAGCAACATCACCGACGAGCGGACGCGGTTTGATTTCAGCCACCACGAGAAGATGACACCCGAGCAGATCAAGCAGGTGGAGGACGAGGTCAACGACATCATCGGCCGCGATTTGCCGGTCAGCTGGGAAGAAATGCCGACCGAAGCCGCCTTCGCCAGCGGCGCCATGGGTGCCTTCGGCGACAAATACGGCGACAAGGTCAAGGTCTACACTGTCGGCGACCCGGCCGGCGATTGGTACAGCCGCGAGATCTGCGGCGGCCCGCACGTCGAGCGTACCGGCTTGATCGGTCACTTCCGCATCACGAAGGAAGAGAGCTCATCGGCCGGCGTCCGGCGGATCAAGGCCGTGCTCGAATAATACAGGCAAGTGAAAAGCGACCCGACATCATGTCGGATCGCTTCGAGTGGAAGGGCGAAAACGTCCTGTCTTCGCGCTTGGGTGTGGGAAGTGAAGTGGTGCTGGGCTGGTTTGGGTTAGGCGAGTGAGAAGCCGCTAACGGTTATCTCTTCTCGTACGCCGCCGCACCAGTCGGCGCCGTTCGCGGGTAGTCAGGCCGCCCCAGACCCCTGCTGGTTCTCGTGCTTTGATCGCGTGCTCGAGACAGCCATCGCTGACTGGGCATTGGCTGCAAACTGACTTGGCTTCATCGGCCGGGTCCTCCTCGTCTAGGGGGAAGAACACATCCGGGTCCGTTCCCTTGCACATGCCGATTTCTCGCCAATTGACGGCGACTTTCTCTGTGCTGATCATGCCAATCGAGGTGTGGGTAAGGGCTGTTGACGCCACGGGTTCCTCCTCATGGTTCGCAAATTGGTCAAGAACAGACTTTATAATAACATATTTATAGCATTATAGCAACATAAGACTGGCAAATCTGAAGCACAAGCAGTACAATGAAGCTGTAACAGAAGATACCCTTGGCTTACAAAATGAAGCTCCAAAAACTCCTAAAATCAAAAAAGCCCACCTCGAATTATCTGGTCTCGCTCGACATTGGTACCGAATACGCCAAAGCGCTGATCGGTGTGGTCAAGGACGGTAAGGTCGAGATCATCGGTGTCGGCAAGCAGCGCCAACGTCTGACCGACATGAGCTCGGGCGCGGTCACCGACATCTCCGGCGTGGTCGAGAACTGCGACGTGGCGCTCAAGCGGGCTGAGGACATGGCCGGCCTGGTGGCCAAAGACGCCGTGGTCGGCATCGCCGGCGAGTTAGTGAAGGGTGGTACTACGGCCGTCAGTTATCGTCGCGCCCGGCCACATGTCCAGATCGACATGGCCGAGCTCAAGACCATCCTCGACCGCATCCAGCGCGAAGCATTCGAGAAAGTCCGCAAGGAGCTGAGCTGGGAGACCGGCAACAGCGACCTGGAGGTCAAGTTGGTCAACGCCGCCGTGGTCGACGTCTACATCGACGGCTATCGCGTCACCAATCCGATCGGTTTCCAGGGTACCGACGTGACTATCCAGGTCTTCAACGCCTTCGCGCCGATGGTCCATCTGGGCGCCCTGCAGACCGTGGCCAGTAATCTTGATCTCAATCTCATCAACATCGCGGCCGAGCCCTTCGCCGTCGCCAAATCTGTCGGCATGGAAGACTCCAACGAGTTCTCGGCCATCTTCATCGACATCGGTGGTGGTACCAGCGACATCGCCGTGGTCAACAACGGCGGCGTCCAAGGCACCAAGATGTTTGCCATCGGCGGACGCAGTTTCACAAAGCGGATCGCCTCGGCGCTGGGCCTGTCCTTCGAGGAAGCCGAGCGGCTCAAGCTCGATCACAGCGCCAAGAAGCTGAAGGACAAAGACGAGAAAGCCGTCTCCGAAGCCCTCGAGCGTGACGTCGAGGTCTGGCTCAGCGGCGTCGAGCTGAGCTTGAGCGAATTCGACAGCTTGGAGCACCTGCCGCCGCGCGTCTTGCTCTGTGGCGGTGGTTCGAAATTGCCTGAGATCGAGCGCGTCTTGACCAGCACCACTTGGTACAAGAATCTGCCATTTGCGCGCAAGCCGAAGGTTGATTTCGTCGATCCCAAGGACGTCAATCGGGTCGTCGACACTACCGGCGAGCTCAATAGTCCACAGGATATCACGCCGATGGGGCTAGCCAACCTCGGACTTGATATAATAGATAGTGGTAGCGCGACCGAAAACGTGCTCCAACGCCTGAGCAGGACATTAAGCATCTGATGGAAGATTTTATATAACCATGGAAGACATCGTATACCTCGAAGTCGATTCGGAGATCACCGAAGCGATCGATCAACTCAAATCAGCCAAAGGCCACACCATCAAACTGGTGGTGCCGGCACGTTCTGGCTTGCTTTCTAGCGCCGTCAATCTCAAACTACTCAAGAAAGCCGCCACCGATAGCAGCAAAGAACTCGCTCTCGTCACCAGCGACAAAACCGCCCGCAACATGGCTGGCCGAATCGGAATCGCCGTAGCCGCCAATGTCAAAGCCGAGCCCAAGGTGCCGGAGCTACCGACCGAGGCTGAATCTTCACCTGATATCGACGAGGCCAAGGAAATAGCCGCCAGTGCTGCTGCGGCCGCCGCTACCAAAGCCAAACCGAAGGACAAAGCAAAGACACCGCTCGATGCCGATGACGGATCTGAAAGCCCCGAATCCGAGTCAGAAGAAGGCGACGATGCTACAGTCGACCATGGTTTCAAGACTCGTGCGCTGGCTGAAGATGACGATAACGCCGAAGCCGCCGCATCTCCAGCCGACAAAGCCTCCAAATCGAAGTCCGACAAGACCAGTAACATCCCTGATTTCGGCAAATTCCAGAAGCGGCTTTTCATCGCCTTGGGCGCTATCGTCGGCTTGATCGTAATCATATTGCTGTTGAACTTCCTGCCGAGCTCGCTGGTGACCGTGATGGTCAAGGCCGACAAGAAGTCCGTCAACATTAACTTCACTGCCGATGCCAGCCAAAACAGCGCCGATCTGGCAAACAGCGTCATCGCCGCCAAGAAACTGACTGAAAGCAAGAACGTCACTAGCAACTTCAGCGCCACCGGTAGCAAAGATGTCGGCACGCCAGCCAGCGGCACCATCACCCTCAACAACAAGCAAAGCTCCGCGCCGGTGACCGTGCCGGCCGGCTCGGTGCTGACTGCAAGCGGCTTGACCTTCACGCTCAACAACAACGCCACCATCCCTGGCGCGACCGTCTCGGGCGGCTCGGCGGTGGCAGGCTCGGTCAATGCCGCCATCACCGCCACCGCGGCCGGTGCCCAGTACAATCTCAGCGACGTCCAATACAGCATCGCCGGCCAGCCGTCGCTTATCTACGGCGCAGGCGATACCAATGGCGGTACCACCAAGACGGTTACTATCGTCGCTCAATCTGATATCGATGCCGCCAAGCAGCAATTGTCGGCCAGCAACGCCAACCAAATCCAACAAGACCTCGAGTCCAAGGCTGGCAGTGACGCCACTGTCTTCAGTGACACCTATACTCAGAGCGTGACCAATTTCGCGTCCAGTGTGGCGGCCGGCGCCCAAGCCAGCTCCGGCACCGTCAGCGCCACAGTCGAGTACTCGATGTTGACCGCGCCAAACAGCCAACTCGACGCGCTCTTCAACCAGCAAATCAAAGGCGACATCTCGGCCAACGATGACATTTACCAAAACGGTCGCGACAACGCCACCTTCAAGATGACCAAGCAAGCCAGTGGCGACATCGCTTCGATCAATGCCACTTCGACTGCTTACATCGGCCCGACCATCGACAAGGCTGCTCTGGCCAAACTCGTGGCTGGCAAATCGCGCAAGGGTGTGGCGGCGGTGATTCAACCCAAATACGCTTTCGTCCAAGACGCTCAAGCTACTGGTGTACTCTTCTGGCCGTGGTTGCCGCTGCAAGCTTCGCATATCAAGATCAAAATTCAAGTCATCACCGACTAGTGAAAGTCGTCGGATGAAAGTAATCGCGTGACAGAAGCCGCTCAGAACACTTTGGCATTGGATTATGGTGAACGCCAGACCGGCGCGGCGTTGGCTCAGGCTGGCGACCTGTTTGCTAAGCCGCTGGTGACGTTATCGAGTGATGAGACCTTGACGAAGCAGCTGATCGCGCTGGTGGCAGAGCATCGTGTCAAGCAAATCGTGGTCGGTTGGCCGCGTAATCTCGACGGCGAGCGGACAGATCAGTCGCGCGCTTCCGAGCAGTTTGCGGCTCATTTGCGGGCGACTCTGGATCTGTCGGTGGTGCTGCAAGACGAGGCTCTGACCAGCCAGGCGGCCGCTGAGCTGCTGCCACCGAAGATGCCACCGCTCGAGCGCAAGCTCTATGAGCACCAACTGGCCGCCAAAATTATCCTGGAGGATTACCTTGCAGCCGGACAGAAATAATTCGCCAGGCCAACCGCCACAGCCCATCCCGCGACTGCATCTGCCGAGCCAGATCAACCCGGGACCGGCCGGCTCAGCCAGACCTGGCAAAGCGAGCAAAACTGGCCACAAACGTCACCGATTGCGCTACATCATCATTGGTCTATTAATCCTCTGCATCATCATCGCAACCTATGCCGGGCTGACCTTCGAGCACGACATCACCCAGCCAGTCAACCGGCTCGATGGCAGCGTCACGCTGGTGACGATCACCAAGGGCGAGGGGATTACGGAGATTGGCCACCAGCTGGCCGCCAAGCACCTGATCCGCAACGCCAACGCCTTCATGATCTACGCCAAGTTTGGTCCGGCTGGCGGTCAATTGAGCACCGGCACTTATGCTTTCAAACCCAGTCAGACGATTATTCGCATGGTCGGCATGATGCACGCCGGCGAAATCGCTACCGTCAGCGTCCCGATCGTCGAGGGGCTGAATCTGACTAAGACAGCGCATGCCGTGGCGGTCAGCAGTTTCGCCAGCGCTACTAGTTTCACCGACGCGCTCGATCAGACTTACACGAATGCGATCTTGTCGACTCGGCCGGCTGGCACCACCAGCCTCGAGGGTCTGCTGGCGCCGGGTATTTACGACATGATGATCAATCAGACGTCGCACGACCTTGTCGCCAAGATGCTCGACCATTTCGATCAAACCACCGCCAAGTACCGCGCTCTGACGGCGCCACAAGGCCTGACTTTCTATCAGGCCGTCACGTTGGCTTCGCTGGTCGAGCTCGAAGCTGGTAACACCACCGATCGCAAGATGATTGCCGGCGTCTTCCTCAACCGACTACGCCTCGGCATGAAGCTCCAGACCGACACTTCACTCATCTACATCACCGGCCGCACTACCGTCACCGCTGCCGACACCGCCATCGTCTCACCATACAACACCTACTTGATCGCCGGCCTGCCACCGACCCCGATCGACAGCCCGAGTCTCGACGCCATCGACGCGGTCTATCACTACACGCCCAGCAATTACCTCTACTTCGTCGGCGGCAATGATGGCAAAGTCCACTATGCGGTCACCTATGCCCAGCATCAAGCAAATATCGCGCAGTATTTGCCCTAATTTAGCTTTAGCTAAGCCAAATTCACTGGCTTGACTGGGCTATAGGCGCATGCTAGACTGATTGATGTACCTTGCCACAACATAAGCACTTTCAATCTGGAAGAGCTTTCAGGCAATCAGGTAAAGCGTACCCGTGATAACCAGTCAGACACAGGGACTTATTAACCCCATCAGGTCGACATCCCCTTGTCCAATTTCGGCATTTGCAGGAACTGGAGACGGACTGGCCACGGCTGACACACCACTTCGTTTCAAGTATCTAGATGAAACCCCAGGTGTGAGGAGGAGCTTTATTAGTCGAAGTGCCAACCGGTCGTTCTTAAAAGTGCGCCACGAGTCATTCGTCGGTGTGGACGACACAACCCAAAAACGGACACCTTCGAAAATAAAAACCACTGCCAGCACCACCTACGTGGGCTTGTATCCTCAAAACAAAAGTATGACTGCCCCGGCTATGACGGCCAATGCTATCCGTCGGATATTGCCAGCTCGGAGCGTCAAACACTTGCGCCGACGCGCATCACATCTCCATCCGAGATTATTCATCCATGCTGCCATCGCAGCCGGTGCCTTTGTGGTGGTGAGTTTCTGTGCCACTACCACAAATGCCATCACACCGGTCACTGCGAGCACTAATTCCAATATTTCGACTGCCGACAGCACCGATGCCACGGCCATGTTGACCGCCGGCGCGATGTTGGCGCACTCGACCAACAGCCTCATCCAGACCGATGTCCAGCAGAAGGCCAATGACGCCAGCAATCAAATCGCCCTCGCCACCGCCAGCGGCGATTTTCTGACCAAGCAGCAACCACCGGCCACGGCCGGCAGCCCCACCCGCGACATCTTGAGTTATACCGTGGCAGGGGGTGATACCTTGTCGACCATCGCCGAGAAGTTTAGCATCACCACCGACACGATCATCTGGGCCAATAGTCTCGCCGACGATGCCGTCATCAAGCCGGGCCAGCAGCTCAACATCCTGCCGGTGTCCGGTGTCATGTATGTGACGTCGGCTGGTGATACCGCCGCGGCCATTGCCGGCAAGTTCCAGGGCAATGCCGACTTAATCAATAGCTACAACAACCTGTCGGGCGACCCGTTGGCGGCTGGCACCAAGCTGATCATTCCTGACGGTGTTATGCCGAGTGCGCCAAAACCAGCCGTGACGCAGCCAGCCATTCTGAGCAATAGCTTCTCAAACGCGCATATTAATTTCCGTGGCGGCGCCAATAGCTACGCCTTCGGTTATTGCACCTGGTATGTGGCCAACATGCGCTACGTGCCGGCTGACATGGGCAACGCCAACCAGTGGCCATACAGCGCCGCGGCCGATGGCATGAACGTCTCGAGCACGCCGGTGGCCGGCGCGGCGGGTGTGGTGCGCTGGGGCAATCACGTCGTCTACATCCAGAGCGTTAGTGGCAACACCGTCAACTACTCCGAGATGAATGGTCCGGCCGGTTGGGATCGCATCGATTATGGTTCGGCGCCGGCCAGCAACTTCATCTATATCTACTAGCAAAGTAACCTGACTCAAAAGACTATTCGAGTAATCCGAAAGAGTAATATGGTCTGGCTATGCTGCTGGCGAGGACTGTCTGAGCGAAGCGAGTTCCGCAGCCACAGCCTGCCAGGGCATATTACTTGCTTCGTGATTATGAGCTAGTCTTTTGAGTCAGGTTACTTTGCTCGTAATTGTGTCAAACTTGCATTTTTTTGCCGATATGAGAATCTGGAGGTGATTTAAGCAGAAGGACTATCAAACATGGCTGAGTACGAAAACGGTCAAGACACAGATGCAGCTGCAAATGCATCCGAGAACTTTTATCAGTCGTTAGCCCCAGAGGCCAGTCATGTGGCTTATGAAGCTTGGGCTCATCGAGATAAAGACTTAACTTCTGCAGAAAACAGCATACGCGCAGTTGCGTCGAAGAGCGAAGTATTAGCAGAGAGAAATAAGACGCTGAATGCACTGGGTGAGGTAAGAGACTTAGCTAATAGTTCAGCTAATACCGAAGAACAAATTGAAGCAATCGATATTGTTTCTCATTTACTGAGTGATAACTTCAGGCATTTAGAAGGAATTTTAATACAATCGATTGAGTATGCTGATAAAACGGCCGGTGATGCAAAGACAGCTTCAACTGACGCAGCGCTCCATTACTATCGCAATCAAGGTACTTATGAGAATCTAGCTGTCGGTGACATCCAAGCGCAGCGTGGTCCGGACGCAACTACGTTTGGTGATCATGGGTCGAGTGAATTACCGCCCCTTACGACTTCATCAAGTCCAGAATCTACACTTGATCAAGCACAATAAAATCAATTAGAATTCATAGTATAATTGTAGGTAATGAAACAAGCATATTGCGATAAATTGTGCGAAGAAACAATTGCTAAGCTTGATGCGATTCTCGAGTTGGTTTCTCATCTGCCAGATATGAAGGAAAGCTTGAATCATATAGAAGCTACGCTTGATCGCATTAATATGCGACTCGATAACTTTGGGCAGAAACATTAGCTTCCAGATCAAGCCTTCCCAAAAGCACAATTATTTAGTATAATTGTCAAGCTATGTTTGTCGACAAAGTTATCATCCAAGTCACGGCCGGGGCGGGCGGCAATGGCAAGCTCAGCTTCCATCACACCAAGAATCATCGCGGTGGCCCCGATGGCGGCGATGGTGGGCGTGGCGGCGATATCGTGCTGCGCGCCGATCACAACACTTCGAGCCTGCTCAAATACCGCAGCAACAAAGTCTGGCAGGCCGACAACGGCGCCAATGGCGAGAATGGCCGCAAACGCGGCAAATCAGCCGACACGCTTGAGCTAATCGTGCCACCTGGCACCCAGATCCTTGAAGACGGCGAAGTGGTGGCCGATTTGACCGACAACGATGCCACTTTCGTAGTCGCCACTGGTGGCGACGGCGGCTTCGGCAACGCCCACTTCACCTCTTCGACGCGCCAGGCGCCGCGCTTCGCTGAGATCGGTGAGCCCGGCGAGGAGCGCGAGCTGACCCTCGAGCTCAAGCTGATCGCCCAAGTCGGCTTGATCGGTCTGCCCAATGCCGGTAAGAGCACTTTGCTCGGCTCGATCTCGAATGCTCGGCCAGAGATTGCCGATTATGCTTTCACGACGCTGGTCCCGAATCTCGGCATGGTCGACATCGACGGCGCCAGCGTACTCTTCGCCGACATTCCTGGCCTGATCGAAGGTGCGTCGCAGGGTCGCGGCCTGGGCGACGAATTCCTCCGCCACGTCGAGCGCACCAGCGTGCTGATCCACCTGATCGACGCCACCGCCGAGGAAATCGCGGCTGATTATGCCGTCATACAGCAGGAGTTGCGCAATTATACGATAGATCTGTCGAGCAAGCCGCAACTGGTGGCGCTGAACAAATGCGATGCGCTTGATGAGCCGGCGCGCGCCGCTGCAGTCGCCAAAATGACCGCCCTCGGCCTGAAACTCGATAAGGACTTATTTGTGATTTCAGCTGCCAGCAAGCTCGGTGTGACTGAGCTATTGCGGGCGACACTCATGATGTTCCAGGCGCAGCCGGCCGAGCCAGTCGCCGAGGCCGCTATCCCGGTGCTTGGCCTGCGCGAGCATGATCACAGCTGGCGGATCGAGGACGATGATCATGGCGTCTTCGTCATCCATGGCGCCGAGATCGAGAAACTGGCCCGGCGCACCGACCAGACCCAGACCGAGGCGGTCGATCGGCTGATGAAGATTCTGACCAGCCGCGGGGTCATCCGCGAGATCGAGCGGCGCAGCACCTCTTCCGACGCCATTATTCAAATCGGCCGGAAGAAGTTTCGATGGTAGACATCAAGGTTGCCGACGTCGAGCTTGAGTGCGAGACCAAGGCTGATCTCTTCTCGCCCAAAGGCCTCGATCAGGGTACGGCGCTGCTGCTTCGCGAACTCGCGCGCCAAGATTACGACACGGCGCTGGATTGGGGTTGTGGTTGGGGCGCCATCGGCCTGTTTCTAGCTGCCCAGAAGCCAAAAAGTCGTGTCTGGGCGGTCGATGCCAATGTCGGCGCAGCCAAAATCGCTCGTGCCAACGCTGAGCACAACAATCTCACCAATTTGACCGTCCTGGCCAGCGATTCCTTCGGCGAGCTCGCGGATGAGCAGACATTCGATCTAATCGCTGCCAATCCACCGACTCACCAGGGCCGAAATATAGTCGACACTATGATCGCCGACAGCTTCGATCGGCTGCGTGACGACGGTCGGCTGATGATCGTGGTCGAAGCTCGGCTCAAGCCTTGGGTGGCGCGCGATTTGGAGGCCACCTTCGGTAATCACAAAATCCTCCGCCGAGGGCCGAAAAACGTCGTTTTGCTGGCGATCAAAGACACAAAAACCCCAATTGCGACCACAAAACCGGTATAATAGCAGCATGATCAAAGACAAAGAAGCCGATTCGCTCTTCCGCAAGGAGCTGACCCGTGCCCAGATCGAGAGCAGTGTCCATTTCACGTATCGCGACGGATTTCGGCTCGGCATGGGGATTTTCGTCGGCCTGATCGCTGGGAGCGCTATCGTGTTGGCGCTGGTCTGGGGATTTGCAAAACTGTTTCATTAGGGTATAATTCGGTTTTCGGGGCATTGGCGCAGTTGGTAGCGCGCATCCATGGCATGGATGAGGTCGCCGGTTCGATCCCGGCATGCTCCACCAGGCATTTATCAGTGCATACTCAGCTATAACTCATGCCATACTTATAATCATAGAATAAGTCTCTCACGGGGCTTTTTTTGTGCCCGAAATCTGCTACAATAAGCACAAGTATTTTGTAATCATTAATCGTACGAAAAGAAGGAACCAACATGGCAAAGAAAGACCACAAAGACGGCGTAATGGGCGGCATCCTGATCTTGACGCTCGGCGTGCTGTTCCTCCTCAATAACACCCTCCAGCTCGACATACGCTGGGCCAAATACTGGCCGGTGCTCCTGATCCTCGTCGGCGGCACCATGATTCTCAAGAAACTCAAGGACTCATAGACCGATGGATGGGGGCGAGAAATCTAGCCATCCCGAATCTCAACCATATTTGCGAGCCTGGTCACCATTGGCCGGGGTAGAAAGGCCTGGCGCAGAACCGGGCGAAGAAATCCCGCAGACTCAACGCGAAGCTGAGATTGGCGAGGATTTAGATTTGGAGCCTGATGAAGTTGTACCGCCATCGCCGAGCACTGATTCGTCTACGCAGCACATCCGGCGCGGAGCCGATAACCCGAATTATGCCAATGGCGACGAATTAGCGGCCGACAAAGCCGGCGTCGCGACTGTGAAAGAAGTTATCTCGCACACCCAACCGCCACAACCCGCTAGATCGAAACAAGCCAGCTAGGTCGCGAATCTGGTACAATTTAGCTTATGAATGTCATCGTCGACAATCTCGCCGTACACTATATCGATCAAGGCAGTGGTTCGGTCGTGCTGCTACTGCATGGTTGGCAAGATTCGGTTCAGAGTTTCCAACCTTTTATCCATCTACTCGCGAAAAATTATCGGGTCATCGCACCTGACTTGCCTGGTTTTGGCAATACTGAAGCACCTGCGCAGGCTTGGAATATTCAGAATTACGCAGACTTTGTGCAAGCGTTTTGCCAAAAGCTCGATATCAAACCAATTGTCATAGTTGGACACTCGATGGGGGCTCGAATCGCGATTCGTCTCGTCGCACATAACCTCCTGACTACCGAAAAACTTATATTGATATCTGCCGCTGGTATTAGTCAGTCGAAATCAGTGCGTGTTCGCACGCTCAATACGATTGCCAATGCCGGTACCACTCTGACGAATCTACCAGGCCTGAAGAGATCTCAGGACAGTTTTCGTCGCCGATATCGAAAGGCTGTTGGAGCTAGTGATTACGATACTGCTGGCAGCATGCGACCAACACTTCTCAATATCCTCCGCGAAGACCTGCAGCTCGACGCCACCAAGATTAATACGCCGACATTGCTGATTTACGGAGAGAATGATCAAGATACACCGCTGAAATTCGCACATCGTTTGAATAGTCTGATCTTGGATTCGAAGTTGAAGACGGTGCCGAATGCTGCTCATTTCGTCCATATTGATCAGCTGACCCAAGTAATTAATGACATTGAAGAGTTCATCAAATGAAAATTCGCGCCTGGCTCTCGAGCTACAGTCGGCAATTCCCTGTATCGCTCGTTTATATGCTGCAGTCAAGCGAATATAGTATTAGTGAATATCTGGGCTGGCTCCATCGTGCCGAGAACTTTCGTACCGTTCAGAAACGGAAGCGACTTGATTACACGATTAAGGCCAAGTTTCTATTAGCGCTGGCCTGGGGGATAGTAGCTTTACTCATATTGATGTGGACTCTCGCGATTATACTGTTGCAGCCTCAACCGATCGGCGTGATATTGAGTGCGATCGTGGTAGTGCTTTTACTCCCATTTGCGCTGCCGTATTTACTGATTGTGCCGTTGTGGCTTGGACAAATCGTGATCCAACGACCGCAAGAACGCGCTATCATCCGAGCTGCTCGTGCCAAGATCAGGACACTTCCGGCCACTACAATCGCCATTGCTGGCAGCTATGGCAAGACAACCATGCGCGATATCTTGGTGACCGTCATCTCAGCCGGCAAGAAAACCGCTACGCCGATCAAGAACTACAATGTGCCAATCAGTGTTGGTCGGTTCATCAATGGCCTTGATGCCGACGAAGAGGTGATTGTGGTCGAGCTTGGTGAATACTATCCTGGCGACGTCGCCGACCTGACTGATCTGGTGGATCCCGATATCGGCGTGATTACCGGCATCAATGAAGCCCATTTGTCGAAGTTCAAGACACTCGAAAACACTGCCAAAACGATCTTCGAGCTGGCCGATTATCTCGATGGCAAGCCACTCTTCGTAAACGCCGAAAACAAGCTAGTACAGACGCAAGCCAAACAATATAAAACCATGCCATATTCGACCAAAGGTTGCGATGGATGGCACATTAGCAATCCAAAAACAAGCCTGGAAGGCACTGAGTTCATCGCCCGCAAAGATGGCAAAGAAATCCGTGCGCACTCCGAATTGCTAGGTCTGCATCAGGTTGGTCCGCTGGCCTGTGCCATTGCGCTGGCTGATTCTCTTGGCCTGACCGGGCAGCAAATCGAACATGGCATCGCGCAGATCAAGGCTTACGAGCATCGGATGCAACCACGTCAGAGCAATGGCGCCTGGATCATCGACGACACTTATAATGGCAACATCGACGGCATGCGAGTGGGGCTTAAATTCCTCGGTGGCCTGTCTGCGAAACGCAAGATTTATGTCACGCCTGGCATCGTCGAGCATGGTCATGAGTCGCCAGCTGTGCACCAGCGGCTCGGGCAGTACATAGCGCAGGCTCGGCCGGATCTGGTCGTATTGATGCAAAACTCCGCCCTCGCGGACATCCAAAGTGGCCTCGAATCCGCTGACTTCGCCGGTCAGATCAGAATCGAGACCGATCCAGAGCGTTTCTACCACAACATCGATCAGTTTGTGGCCAGTGGCGATGTCGTATTGATGCAAAATGATTGGTCAGATGCTTATGCTTGAATGACTATTTTTGTACTGACTACAATTAATGTATACTAATTGTAATGAAAACAGTCGCGGTCATCTTTGGCGGACGATCTACTGAGCACGATGTCTCGATCGTGACGGCGTTGGCCAGTATCATCAAACCGCTCGAGGCAACTGGCGACTACCAAATCGAATCAGTCTACATCAGCAAGGACGGTAGCTGGTACTGGGATGAGCGACTCAAAGACATTGCACTCTATCGCAGCGGCGAGATTGAAGAGTTCATGCGCAAGGCGCCTAAGATACATCTGCTCTTCGATGATGGTCTGACACTGGTGAAGTCGAGTCAATTCGCTGGTCGCAAAATGTATCGCAAGATTGACGTCGTCTTCCCGGCCATGCATGGCACTCACGGCGAAGACGGCGAACTGATGGGGCTGCTCGATATGGCCAATATAGCATATGTCGGCTGTGATATGACTGCTAGTGCGCTGGCTATGGACAAGATTCTGGCCAAGCAAGTAACTGCGGCCGTCGGCATACCAAGTACGCCATGGATGGCTTGTACAGCTCGTGAAATCGCTGAGGTACCGCACGAAATCACTCAAAAGGCAGCTGCTTTGCGCTACCCACTCTTCGTGAAGCCGGCTCGGCTCGGCTCGAGCATTGGTATATCACGCATTGAGAAGCCTGACCAGCTTCCAAATGCTCTCGAAGTGGCGGCACATTATGGCGACCGCGTCATCATCGAGCAAGCGGTGACCAACCTCATCGAAGTCACGTTGCCGATCATGGGTAATACTGAACTGACACCAGCCTTACTCGAGCGACCGCTGACGAAACCCGAGGATTTCTTCGATTTCGACACTAAATACATGCAGGGTGGCAAGAAAGGCAAAGGCCAGAAAGGCGCGCAAGGCTACAGCGAGCTACCGGCGGAGTTGCCTGAGACACTGTACCAGAAAGCCGAGCAACTTGGTCTCGATGTTTACCGCGCGCTTGGCTGCGCTGGCATCGCGCGGATCGATCTGCTGATCGACAGCCGGTCTGGCGATGTTTTCTTCAACGAAGTTAATCCGTTGCCGGGCGGTTTGTATGCACACAATTGGCAGAAGGCTGGTGTGTCGTCAGTCGACTTGGTCAAGAAGCTGATTGATCTCGCCTTCGATCGATTCGCTCAGCAGAAGCGCTACCAGACTTCGTTCTCGACTAACTATCTGAAGCAATTCTAGATATGACTGAGCTCAAACTCCAAACCTCACAAGCCTACTTCCGCGACAAATTCATACCCTTCGACCAAGCCAATCTGTCGATCGCCAGCTCGCCGATGCTCTATGGCCTGTCAGTCTACACCGTCTTGGCCGCCAACTGGGACGCCGACACCAAGCAGCTCCACCTCTTCCGTCTGCGCGATCACTGGCAGCGGCTGGTCAACTCGGCCCGCATCATGGACTTCGCCGACTTCGCGCTCGCCATGCCTTACGATCGCTTCGAACAGATCATCCATGAGCTGATTACTCGCAACGATGTCCGCCAAGACGCCCTCATTCGCGCCACCATCTTCGTCGATGAGCTGGTCGCGGGGACCAAGATCCGCGGCCTGACCAACAACTTCTGTGCCTTCGTCTACCCGATGGGCGAGATTCTACCTCGCGATGGCATCCACTGCGGTGTCTCGAGTTGGACGCGCACCGCCGACAACATGATCCCGACCCGCGCCAAGATCAACGGCAGCTACGTCAACTCCAGCTTGATGAAGAACGAAGCCTTGACCAATGGCTACGACGACGCCATCGCGCTCGACGGTAATGGGCACGTCACCGAAGGCACAGTCAGCAACCTCTTCCTGGTACGCGGCGGTAGCTTGATCACGCCGGATCACTCGGCTGACATCCTCGAGGGCATCACCCGCGATTCGGTGTTGCGACTGGCGGCCGAGCTCGGGCTGCCTTGCGCCACCCGCAGCATCGATCGCAGCGAGCTCTACATCGCCGACGAAGCCTTCATGGTCGGTAGCTCGGCGCGGATTGTCCCGATTCTGTCGATCGATCGGCGACCAATCAGCGATAGCATAGGCCCGATCACGCAGCAACTACGCGATGAATACGCTCGTGTCCAGCTTGGTCAGAACGACGCCTTCGCCGACTGGCTGACGACAATCAGTTACTGACAACTCGCTCGAGAAACATTAGAATAGGATAGATGGACAAGTCGCGCTCACAATCAAATGCCAAATACGATCCGGCCGCGATCGAGCCGAAGTGGCAAGCTGCCTGGGACAAGGACCCGGCGCTCTATGCCGCCGTCGATGGTCAGAAGCCGCACCAAGCTCCGAAGAAGTACTACGTGCTGGTCGAGTTCCCGTACCCGTCCGGCGATGGCCTGCACGTCGGTCACGTCCGCAGCTACACCGCCCAGGACGTGGTGGCTCGTCGCGCCCGCATGATGGGTCGCAACGTCCTCTACCCGATTGGCTGGGATGCCTTCGGTCTGCCGGCTGAGAATTACGCTATCAAACACAAGATTCGCCCGCAGGATGCTACGGCGACCAACATCGCTACTTTCAAGCGTCAGATCCAAGCCCTCGGCATCAGCTTCGATTGGAGTCGCGAGATCAACACCACCGACCCCGAGTACTATCGCTGGACGCAATGGATTTTCTTGCAATTGCTGAAAGCCGACCTAGCCTACCAAGACGAGATCCCGATAAATTGGTGTCCGAAGGAGCGCATTGGCCTGGCTAACGAAGAAGTCGTCGACGGCAAGCACGAGCGCTGTGGCACGCCGGTGGAGAAGAAAGTATTGAAACAGTGGATGCTGCGAATTACGAAATACGCCGACCGGCTGATCGATGGCCTGAAGGACGTCGACTACCTTCCACAAGTGGCCGCCAGTCAGATCAATTGGATCGGTAAGAGCTACGGCGCGACGGTGGATTTCCAGGTGGTGGATTCGGACGAAGTTATCAAAGTCTTCACGACACGGATCGATACGATATTCTCTGGGACGTTTGTGGTGCTGGCGCCCGAGCATCCGCTAGTTGCGAAGCTCGTCACCTCTGAGCAGCGAAAAGCAGTCGAAGATTACATCGCTCAAGCTGCCGCCAAATCCGAGCTCGATCGGCAAGAAGAGGGCGATAAAACTGGCGTCTTCCTCGGCGTCAATGTCATAAATCCGGCCAACAACGAGCCGATTCCGGTCTGGGTAGCTGATTTTGTGCTGGCTCGCTATGGTACCGGCGCAATCTTCGGCGATGCTCATGACGAGCGCGATGTCGAGTTTGCCACACGATATGACATTCCGCTCAAGACTTCGATCGACCCGGTTCTGACCCGCGACGACGCCAAGGGCATGACCGATTTCATCCAGAAGCGCAAGATCGTGGCTGTCGTCGAGAATCCGCGCACCAACCAGCTCCTGACCATCAACTGGGGACCGAAGCTCGGCGGGCGGCTCTTCATCGGCGGCACCGTCGAGGGCGACGAATCGCCCCAGGCCACCGCCGAGCGCGAAGTGGCCGAGGAGACCGGCTACACCGACCTCGAGCTGGTGGCCGTCGGCGATGAGACCTTTCATTATAAGTACTACGCCTTTTCGAAGCAGGAAGCCCATGAGACCGACGTGCGGTTCGTGCATTTCCGGCTGCGTAGTGATCAGCGTCAGGCGCAAAACCTCGACGAGTCCGAGCAGGGCAACTTCAAGGTCGAGTGGGTCAGTATCGCACAAGCCGAGCGCGAGATCGTCGAACCTCTCCATCGCTACGGCTACGACAAATTCCTGGCCGGCAAGACCTGGACCGGCGACGGCATTCTCACCAACTCCGGCCAGTTTGACGGCTTGACCTCGGCCGAAGCGCGCGACAAAATCACCGCTCACCTGGCCAAGACCGGTGCCGCCGAGCAGACCACGCAGTTCAAACTGCGCGACTGGGTCTTCAGCCGCCAGCACTATTGGGGCGAGCCGATTCCGGTGATTCACTGCTCGAAATGTGGTGCCGTACCCGTACCCGAGGACCAGCTGCCGGTCGAGCTGCCGCCGGTTGAGCACTACGAGCCGACCGAGACGGGTGAGTCGCCACTGGCCAACATCACTGACTGGGTCAATGTCGATTGCCCGAGCTGTCATGGTCCGGCCAAGCGCGAGACCGATACCATGCCCAATTGGGCGGGTTCCCCTGGTACTACCTCCGCTATCTCGATCCGTACAACGATCAAGCCTTCGCCGCGCCCGACAAACTCAAGTACTGGCTGCCGGTCGATCTCTACAACGGCGGCATGGAGCACACCACGCTGCATTTGCTCTACTCACGTTTCTGGCATCAGTTCATGTATGACCAAGGCTTCGTGCCGACGCCCGAGCCCTACGCCATGCGCCGGTCGCACGGCATGATATTGGCGGCCGATGGGCGCAAGATGAGCAAATCGCTCGGCAACGTCATCAACCCCAACGATATGATCGCCAAATACGGCGCCGACGCCACTCGGCTCTACGAGATGTTTATGGGTCCCTACGATCAGGCCATCGAGTGGAATGAAGACAAATTGGCCGGGATCTCGCGGTTCCTGAATCGTATCTGGAATCTAGCTGAGAGTTATCTGAGAGCGGATGGGAGTGTGGCTGCAGAAACCATCGACTTCAAAGACGAAGTCGGCTTCGAAACCCAGATCGATCGCGAGATGCACAAGACGCTGCGCAAGTTTGATGGCGAGCTCGACAAGCGCAGCTTCAACACGGCCATGTCGACATTGATGGAGTGTGTGAATTTCCTGAATGACGCCGACCGCCAAGCCGTCATCACGCAGCCGAAATACACCGATCTGCGCCACCGGACGCTGCGCATGCTGACGCTGATGCTAGCACCGCTGGCACCGTTTGTGGCCGAGGAGCTCTGGCAGCGACTGGGCGAAGTCGAGAGCATTCATCGAGCCGGCTGGCCGAAATACGATCCCAGCCTCATCAAAGACGACATCGTCACGATAATCGTCCAGGTCGACGGCAAAATGCGCGGCCAATTTGCCGCCGAAGCCGGCCTTGATGCCGCCGCGCTCGAAACCCGCGCCCGCATGGAGAACAAACAGGCCGACTACACACACGGCGCCGACATCGCGAAGATCGTCGCTGTCCCGAACCGTCTGGTGAACTTCGTGACGAAATAGAAAGCTTGCAAATCCACCAGAATTTTGTTATAGTAACCAGCGAAGAAACGTATGCGAATGCATTTCTGGCCGTCGGCCCACTCACTTAGCTCAATATGGCGCATTTGTTTGCGTTCAAACCGGCGCTCAGCATAAATTCAGCTCTTTCTGACACAATCAAACGGAGAATATCCAATGGCAGTACCAAAAAAACGCAACACCTCAGCTGCTCGCGGCCAGCGCCGCGCCCATGATGCCCTCAGCATCCCGCAGCTGGTGGTCGCCAAAAACAGCAAGCACCCCGTGCCGCGCCGTCTCAAACGCGCTGCCGAACGCGGACTAGTCAAGCTAGGACGAGGCTAAGCCAGACCAATGGCTAGTAATCGGCACCTCGGGCGGATTATCGCCATGCAGACGCTCTACGAGTTTGACTTCCGTAGCAGCCACGCCGCCGACACGAAGCCGAATCTGACCGAGATCCTCGATCGCAATCTGGCTGTCTACGCCGAAAACGTCGACGACGTCGATTTCGTCCGCGATCTCGTCACCGGCACGAACAAAGACGAGGCCAAAATTGACGGCTTGATTGCCCCAGCGGCGCCGGATTGGCCGATCGACCAGATCGCCAAGATCGATCGCGCCGTCTTGCGCCTGGCCATCTACGAGCTGGTCATCCGCCGCGACGTGCCACCCAAAGTCGCCATCAACGAAGCCGTCGAGCTGGCCAAGGCCTTCGGCGGCGACAATTCGAGCCGCTTCGTCAACGGTGTGCTCGGTACTATTTATCGACAGAGTGATTTCTATGAACCAGAAGAAGACAAGCAAAAACAAGCGGTCAAACCGCCCAAACCAGCAAAATCAGCCGAACCAGAAGCTGAATCAGCACCAAAAGCCGAACCAGAAGCGCAAGCGTAAGCGCCCGGTTCGTGCTACCCGTGCCGTCCGAGAGTACTCGGCTGGTGGATTTGTCTATCGCATGACGCCATCTGGCCCGGAGTGGCTGCTGATCCGCGACCATAAGGACCGCTGGAGCATCGCCAAGGGCAAAATCGAGTCCGAGGAGACACCGGAGCAGGCGGCTGTCCGCGAAATCACCGAAGAAACCCGCCTCAAGACCATGCTGATCCGCAGCAAGCTGGACAAGATTTACTTCTTCTACCGGCTCAAATCCAAGCTCATCTTCATGACCACCTGGGTCTTCCTGATCGAGGCGCTGCAGGGTGATGAGCCGATCGGTGTCGAGGAAGACAAACATTGGATTACTGACGCTCGCTGGTTTAGTATAGAAGAGGCTCGTCGCGCCGTGGAGCACAAGGATCTCCAGGTGCTGCTCGAGGTCGCTATCGAGAAAGTGCTGGCTCGAGTAAGCGCCGAACAGCCATCAAAATAACGAGAAATCAATGAAGAACGACCAATCAAAGCAAGTCGAAGCCCTCCTCCATATCAAGTTTAACGACCGCAAATTGCTCGAGCAGGCTTTCATCCACCGCAGTTATCTCAACGAGCACTCACGCTCGCATCTCGAGCAAAACGAGCGCCTCGAGTTCCTCGGTGATGCCGTCCTCGAGCTGGCCGTGACGCGCTATCTCTACGATCATTTCTACAACGCCGAGGGCGAGCTGACCAATTGGCGCAGCGCTCTGGTGAAGACCGAGTCGCTGGCTAGCATCTCGACGCGCCTGGGTCTCGGTAACTACCTGATGCTGTCCAAAGGCGAGGACAAAGGTGGAGGACGCAGTCGCAAGACGCTGCTCGCCAACGTCTTTGAAGCCTTGCTCGGCGCGATATACCTCGATCAAGGCTACGAAGCCGCTGACAAATTCGTCCAGCAGCACGTTCTAGCCGGCCTCGACGACATCCTCAAGAGCAAGAGTTACATCGATCCGAAGAGTAAGTTTCAGGAGCTGGCCCAGGAGCGGGAAAGCATTACACCGAGCTACAAAGTGCTGACCGAGACCGGTCCGGATCACAACAAGCACTTCGTCATGGGTGTCTACGTCGGCCGCAAGAAGCTCGGCGCTGGCGAGGGGGCGAGCAAGCAAGCCGCCCAGCAAGCCGCTGCCGCCGATGCTCTCAGCCGCTACTAGCAAATAGTAGCAATTTGTGCTATGATAGGGTCTCGTTCATCGACAGATTTACAGGAAATCAGCCCACGGAAGGTTTTACCCGAAAGGCTAGCTTCATGAGTGGTAATGTCATCGAGTTTCGACCTCGTGGCAATGACGACGGTTCGGGCGAGGTTGTGGAGGTGGCCGACCCCGAGATCTCCTTGGGCGAGCTGCCCTTCGACGATCTCGAACAGCAAATCTTCGGGCATGTCCTGGGGAGTTGTCTCGTCTTGGGGCCAGAGGCCAAAGACGAAGCTGTGGCCGAAATCGCCGCAATCCTCGAATTGAAGGTCTCAAGAATCAAGACGATATTGGAGTGTGCCATGGGCAAACTCCACCACCCGGCGTTTTTTCGGCCGGAGTTGTTTTGGGTCCCTCCGCCTACAACCTCGCCGACAACTGGTTGAAATGCGCACACTGTTCATAAGTAATGACATCTAGTTCACAAGACCAAGGAGATTCGGGTGGGAACTCATCACGTCAAGCTCAACGACGACACGGACGAGGTATTGCTTTTGGATATGCAGAGGAGGCTCCCCGGTCCGCCCAAGATCACTCCGACGCTTCGACTCAGCATGCAGATAGCTCAGATGACGCTCGTACAGATCGAAGCTGGTCGGACCTGCTTCTGTAAGCCAGACGGGACAGATCTCGTCGAGATTGTGCTGCCCTGACCAGGTCTCACACTTAGTACTACCGGTCGTACGGCGCAGGCTACTCGCTTGCGCCGTATTTATTTACCTATTTTAGGTGGATGGCGAATTACGGATCATAGATATAATAATCAAACGCTATTTCATTTTTGAGCGGATCTGCAATTTAATTTCCTGTCTAGGTTCACATACATCGAGGACACTCCTACAATCAAACTAGGAGGTCACATCTATGCGCGTTGGATCCCATGTTCGCAGCACCGTCATCATGTCAGGTTCTGCCCATATTGCCAA
>Ga0265338_10002778_pt1 | contig 25610 bp, 22 predicted proteins | sample 42126metaG_FD_193579 | JGI IMG/M metagenome (GOLD analysis project Ga0265338, IMG submission 193579) | Rhizosphere microbial communities from Carex aquatilis grown in University of Washington, Seatle, WA, United States - 4-21-26 metaG | ecosystem: Host-associated > Plants > Roots > Rhizosphere...
CGACCTGGGCTTTGGCAAAGCCCAGCGCCCCCAGATCCAACTGGCCGACGAAGGCATCCAGGAACCGCACCGGGTTTTCGGCTCCGACATAATCCTCCAGCCGTTCAGGGAACATCATGGTTTGGGACCGGTCCAGGCCACTGCGATGTTTCATGCTTGAAACTGACCAACCTCAGGCGTAATTGTTCAATTCATGAGCGACTTTTCACACAGCCTCTCGCCGAAGCCCACCGCCGTTGGCGCTTTTGTTTCCCGACGAGTCAGGATTCACGTCGCGCGTCGGCGGTGGCTCAGTTTTTTCCGTTAGGCGGCGAGGCGCAGTGGCAAAAGCAAAAAGAATCCAAATATTCGATGAGTGATCATTGCCAAACGTTGCTGGCGTTTACCGGCGGTTTTAACGGTTCGCGTAGTCATCCATGGCTTGGGATTCTATTTTTTGTGGTTGTTACAGTTGTGCTGGCGATCTTTGTTGATTGGTGGAAGAATAAAGATTGAGATGAGAAAGCTGCCGCGTAACCAGTTGCCGGAACCAACTCCGATAAATTGTGAGCCGGCCGCCGATGGCGCCTTTGTTTCCCGATGCATCGGGATTCACTTCACGAGCCGGCGGTGATTCAGCTTTCTACGTCAGGCGACTTACACACATTTATGCCATTCTTTAGATTCACCACCGACAAAATCATCAAACGGCTTCGCTGGTTGATGGTATTCACGATCCTTTTTGACAAGTTCAACACACTCGTTGGCCAGCCCAGTAGGTATTGGCATCATCCAGAAGCCGTGCGCGAGGGAAATCATCTCGTTCATTATTTTATGAGTCGAGGCTTGCCAGCCTATATCATCTTTTCGCTGGTTTATATGTCGTTAGCATTCTTCATCGTGTCCATCATACCAAGAAGATTAGCCATAATTGGCTTGGTTGCTACGATCCTCAGCCATTTCTTTGGAGCCTGCACATGGATGTGTTATTACTGGCATTTTGGCCCTTGCATTGTCGCCATTTATGGCATCATTCTCGGCGTGGTTTTTGTTCAGATGGCAATTCCAACGCCCGACAAAATGAGCACTCATAATTTGTCATCCAATGACCCAGCCGCCAACACCGCGCTGAAGCCAACGGCCACTCCCCCTTGAGTTGGATGGTTGGCCGTCGCCCGGCAAATCTGGCAGGGACGCGCGTCCGCGGACATTCCTGGGATATTCGTTCTTGAATTGCATTCGAGAATCTGCTTTTATAGCTGGACCAAGGACAAGCCATGACTTTGCAAGCTGATGATTACGAAATTGTGGCGTTTTTCGCGCTGGTGCTGATCTTCGAATTCGGCGAGCGCGTCTGCCCCGCGCGCACCATTGACCGGTTGACCGACATCAAACTGGACGTTCTTTCCTTCGCGTTTGCGCTCACGGTCAACCGCGTGTGCAATTATTTCTTCCGCGCAGCCGCCTGTAACATGACGCCCCCGCACCTGGCGGCGGTGGTGGCCGCGTTGCAAAGCCTGCCGAGCGTGGTCAAGATCCTCATCGCGCTGTTCGTGGTGGATTTCGTGATTTACTGGATTCACCGGGCGCAGCACCGCTACGATTTTTTCTGGCGCACGCACGCCTGGCATCATTCCATCGAGCAGATGTATTGGTTTTCCGGTTTCCGCACGAGCTTTTTGCACTCGTTCCTCTACAACATTCCGCAGGTTGTCATCCCGGTGACGATATTCAAGCTCAGCCCGGCGGAAGCTGGCATCGGTTATTCGCTCGGCCTGTTCATCCAATTCATGGAGCACACGAATTGGAAGATGAGTTTCGGGCCGCTGAACTGGCTGCTGGTCACGCCTGATTACCATCGCATCCATCACTCGGCGACGCTGCATCGCGGCCAGAATCTTGGAACGACCTTCCGCTTGTGGGACCGGATGTTTGGAACTTACGTGGATCCGGCTGAGATGCCGGAGGAATATCCGCTCGGCCTCGGCGAGCGCGTGGAAGGAAAGAAAATTCCACGAATGCTGATGGGAGTTTGAGAAGCAAACTCCCACAGGCGCGTTGCTGCCTTTGCAAGGCTATGGGTGTTGAAGTTCATCACATCGTTCCCCAAGAAGGCAGACTATACTTTATGAAAACAACCATCACCTGTTTGGCGTTTACGGTCATGCAACTGTCCAGTTATAGCCAGCCTGTTAAAGAGACGCAAACGCCAGAGGCTCCCGCTTCAGCGTTCGCCGGAGTTCCGGTTGCCGTGCAACCCGCCGGCCCACCTTATCAATTGGCCGGTACCGAGACCTTTGAACTGGCGTCACCGGAAACGGGTAACACTTACAACATCGTGGTAGCTTTTCCCGCGGATTACGCCGGGGCCCCCGCCGGCAAAACCTATCCCGTGATTTATGTAATCGATGCCCAATGGCAGTTTCCGCTTATCTATACTGTCGCCGGGGCAGTGAATTACGATGGTGCCATGCCGCCGGTGTTGTTGGTGGGAATCAGTTGGAAAACCACCAATGGAAATCTGATGGCACTGCGCGATCAAGATATGACACCGACGTCAAAATCCCGCCCCAATTATGGTCATGCCGAAAAATTTCAGGATTTTCTGCGCCACACTCTGTTTCCCCGCATTGAGTCGCACTATCGGGCCAGTCAGCATCGAACGGTCACCGGCTGTTCCACCAGTTCGCTGTTTGTTTTTTATACGTTGCTGTCCCAGCCCGATTTGTTTGAGGGCTATATCGGCTCAAGCCCACCCCTCGCTTGGGACAATTATGCAATGAATTCGATTTTAGAAAATTTCCCGCAAGACGGCATCAAGCAAAATACCCGCGCCTATATGACTTGTGGCGCTTTGGAAAACTCCCCGGTTTGGTCGGATTTCACCAATCAACTGGGCCGGAAACATCTGAAGAATTTAAGTTTTGCTTTTGCGCCGGTTAGCAATGCGGGCCATGCCGGTGAAAATGCCGAATGTTATACGCGCGGACTACAATTTGTGTTCGCTAACAGTGTGCCCCCGAAATCCGGCCCCGAAACCAAGTAAGGCCCTGGTTTGGTTTGTCACAGTTGCGACGACCGATTTATTTCACTCGCAGCGGAGCAGCCAGCGAAGAAATAATTATGAGATGAGACCCGCGTGGCCAAACCAGTCGCCGAAGCCAACTCCGATAAATCGCGAGCAGGCCGCCTTTGGCGCTTTTGTTTCCGGACGAGTCGGGAGTCACGTCACGAGCCGGCGGCGGCTCAGCTTTTTTCGTTAGGCGGCAACTTCTACCAGCCACGGTGTTCAATCTGATTATGAAAACAACAATTGTACTTTGCGTTGCAGCCTTCTCGTTGTTCGCTGCCGTTTTTCAAACGAAGGCCGACATCATTGCCGGCCCGATTAAAAATCCAACAAACGGGAATTATTATTATTTGCTTTCGCCAAACATTTGGACGGCTTCAGAAGCAGAAGCTGAAAGTATTGGCGGCACTTTGGCCATCATCAAGAATGCCGACGAACAAAAATGGGTATTCAGCACGTTTAACGCTTATGACGGTGTAAATCACGTCGGAATTTGGATTGGTTTGCACCGAACTACTCTTGGTGGTCCATTCGCTTGGGTAACGGGTGCAAAATTGGATTATACGAACTGGAATCAAGGCGAACCGAACAATGTCGGCGGAATCGAAAATTGTGTTCACATGAGCAGTGGAGATTCCACCGCCCCTGGTACGTGGAACGATTTGCCGGACAATACTTTTAACGATCGCAAGTATGGCGTGGTAGAATTATCCGGGAACGCAGATGGCAAAACGCTGTCCAAGGAGGAGCGGGCCTTGATTGGCACATGGTATGAGGGCGGCAAGTTAGAACGACCCTGCTGGATTGCGGGCACAGACAACGTGCTTTTTGTCATACCGAACAACCGATTTGCAGGACGAGCTAGTTTGTGTGCCGATGGCTCTTTGTTCGTGCCTAAATTCCAGAATGGATTGCTAACGGAAGGGCGCATTTTTGGCGGCTATTATCCTTTACCACAACGCGCTAGGACCCAAATGGGAATGCGCGGTGAAATCGTTCAAGAAAGAATCTTGTGGAGTGATGGCACTTGGTGGTCAAGAAGGCCCTCAAATTAAGCATCCAATTAAGGATTAAAATTAACTCGATAGCAGTTACGGTGCTGCCGTTTAGTTTCACATTTGAAGTGCGACAAATGAGTTAGTAGCAAGCCTCGTTTGGGGTCTCGAAGCCTGGCCGCAGTCTGGGGACGGCCCTCCGTCGCCCAAAATAGTAACAGCTGCCCCTCTTTCTTCGCCATCTTCGCGTTCTTCGCGCGACTCTTTGTTTCCGCCAACACAGGCCAGCGGCCTGCGCCACTATTCCTTCTTCGCCACTTTGACTTCAATGTGCAGGTCGCGCAGTTGGCGGGGCGAAACGGCGGCGGGCGAATCGGTCATCAAATCCGTGCCCTTGGCGGTCTTGGGGAAGGCAATCACGTCGCGGATGCTCGTTGTGCCGCAACAATATTTTCACGGCGAACGAAAGCGGTAGAAGCGGCTGGAATCATTGGTCCACTGAAGATCACTGAAGTAAATCGAGCCGTTGGTGAGGGTGCAACTTTGGAGTATTGTCCAAGGCCCGGCCAGATTAGCGGCTGCCTCCACCACGATGGGAATATTGGTCGTGCCCGCAATATTGAAACCGAAGCCATTGGTTCCCACACCAAAGCTGCCGTCGCCAGTCTGCGCCTGCGCATTCCATAAGACCACCGGAACCCCGGTCTGCGCGGCAAAATCCTGCCAGCCCGTGGTATTCGGCAGGTAATAGGCGATCACATTAGTGGTATTATAAAAAGCCCACAACCCGACATAGTTTGGTGCGTTGCCATTGAAGAAGAGTCCCTTCAAATTGGTACAGTCAGAAAACGCTTCTTGCCCAATACTGTTCACGTTGCTGGGGATTGTGATATTGATAAGGCCGGTGCAGTCGATGAACGCCTGGTCCCCGATAATGGTAATGGTGCCGGGGACTGTATAGCTTCCACCCTTACCAGCCGGGTATTGGACAAGCACGGTCTGGTTCTTGTCGAACAAGACACCATCAATGCTGCAATAGGAGAGGTTGGCAATATCCACGACAATAGCCGTAAGATTGGTGCAGTCGTCGAAGGGAAGAAATCCGATACTTGTGACGCTGCCGGGTATTGTGACGCTGGTTAGCCCGGCGCATTGATAGAAAGTGTAAGACCCGATACTGGTAACACCGTTCGCAATCACTACGTTAGTCAGGTCAGTGCAACCTTCAAACGTTACGTTCCCGGTGTTGGTAACGCTGCCGGGGATCGTGAAGCTGGTCAGGCCGGTGCAGTTCCAAAATGCTGCATCCCCAATGCTGGTAATGCCATTGGGGATCGTGATGTTGGTCAGACTGGTACAGTCACGGAAAGTCCCATAACCGATACTGATGATGCTAGCGGGGATGGTGGCACTAATCAGGCCGGAGCAGCCCCGGAACGCCTCATCCCCAATGTTCGTGACGCCGTTGGAAATCGTAACGCTGGTCAGGCTGATGCAGTCATAAAACACCTCACTGCCGATGCTGTTGACGCTGCCCGGAATCGCGACGTTCGTCAGGCTCGTGCAGTCAATGAAGGCCTGATCCCCGATGTTGGTAACACTACCGGGGATCACAATGCTGGTCAGACCAGCGCAGTTAACGAACGCCTGGATTCCGATGCTGGTCACAGCATCAGGAATGCTAACACTTGTTAGGTTAATGCAAATCGCAAACGCATGGTCTCCGATGCTGGTTACACTATCGGGTAGCGTGACGCTGGCTAGGCTGGTACAGCCATCGAACACATAGTCCCCGATACTCGTAACGCTGCTAGAAATTGTAATGTTGGTCAGACTGGTGCACGAATAGAACGCCGCGTTTCCGATATTGGTAACGCTATCGGGAATCAAAACGTTAAGAACATTGTTGGGAAAAGTTGAATAGAATGCCCAATCCCCAATGCTAGTGACTGGAAAACCATTCGTTATGTCCGGAATCGTCACGTCGCCGCCAGAACCGGTGTAGCCCGTTATGGTGATGGCTCCGTTATTAGTGGTGAAAGTGAACTGCGCCTGCAGCACCGCGGGCTGCGCTAGCAGCAGCGCACCCAGCAGGCAGAGGTGAATCAGGTTTCGGTTGGCTTTCACGATAATCGAATCGGAACGCCCGATAATTTTGCGAGGCCACAGTTCGACAAGCGAAGCTTATCTTGTTTGGTGGCGGCTGTCCAGAATGTATTGAGGAGCAATGCCAAAGCCGTGAGTTCACGGATAACAAAACCAACGAAAGTCATCGTCAGCTTGCCGGCTGGTCCTTCTTCGCCACTTTGACTTCAATGTGCAGGTCGCGTAATTGGCGGGGCGAAACGGCGGCGGGCGAATCGGTCATCAAGTCGGTGCCTTTGGCCGTCTTCGGGAAGGCAATCACGTCGCGGATGCTCGTTGTGCCGCAGAGAATCGCGCAAAGACGGTCGAACCCGAGCGCAATGCCGCCGTGCGGCGGCGCACCGTAACGAAACGCTTCGAGCATGTAACCGAATCGCAACTGGGTCTCTTCCGGCGGAATCTGCAGCACTTCCTCGAATACCGTTTTCTGCACGTCCGGCTGATGAATACGAATCGAGCCGCCGCCGAGTTCCACGCCATTCACCACCACGTCGTAATGCTGGCCGCGGACTTTTTTAGGGTCGGTCTTGAGCAGGGCGATGTCCTCCGCCACCGGCGCGGTGAAGGGATGATGGCTTGAATACCAGCGGTTCTGTTCCTTGTCGAAACTGAGCAGCGGAAAATCCACCACCCAGAGAAAATCAAACCGGTCGGCAGGAATCGTCAACTTCCCCTGCCCTTTCAACACGTCGGCGCAATACAACCGGATCTTGCCGAGGATTTCGCATGCGTTCAGCCATTGGTCGGCGGCGAACAAAATCAAATCGCCTTCCTCAATTTTCAATTTTGACGCGAGCGCGTCCTTTTCGGCGTCGCTGAAAAATTTCACAATGGGCGATTTCCATTCGACAGTGGCACCGTCTGCCCCTTTTTCGACCTTGATGAACGCCAGCCCTTTCGCGCCAAAACTTTTGGCGTATTCAGTCATCGTTTCAATCTGGCCCTGCGTGGCGCCGGCCATGCCTTTGGCGTTGAGCGCCTTCACCACGCCGCCGGCGGCAACTGCGCCGCTGAAGACCTTGAATTTGCTGGCGCGGAATTCCTCGGTAAAGTCCACGAGTTCCATCCCGAACCGCGTGTCCGGCTTGTCAATGCCCCAGCGATTCAGTGCTTCCTCGAACGAAATCCGCTTGAACGGCGTCGGCACATCCAGGTTCAGCGCGGTTTTCCAGACGCGTTTCAACAGACCTTCAATGAGCGCGTAAATGTCTTCGCGTTCGATGAACGACATTTCGATGTCCACCTGCGTGAACTCCGGCTGGCGGTCGGCGCGCAAATCCTCGTCGCGATAACAGCGGGCGAGCTGGAAATACTTTTCCACGCCACCAACCATCAAAATCTGTTTGAACTGCTGCGGCGATTGCGGCAGTGCGTAAAATTCTCCGGGATTCACGCGGCTCGGCACGAGAAATTCGCGCGCGCCTTCGGGCGTGGACTTGAACAGCGTGGGTGTCTCGATTTCAAGAAATCCCTGCTCATCCATGAATTGCCGCGTGGCGATGGCGACCTTGCTGCGGAGGCGGAGATTGCGCGCCATTTCCGGCCGGCGCAAATCCAGGTAGCGATATTTCAGGCGCAACTCCTCATTCACCTTGCTGGCGACTTCCGGATCATCCACCGGAAACGGCAGCACGTCGGCCACATTGAGCACTTCGAGTTCCTTGACCATCACCTCGACTTCGCCGGTGGGGATTTTGGGATTGTTCGTGCCTTCGGGCCGCTGCCGGACCTTGCCGGTCACACGGATGACGCATTCGCTGCGCAAAGCGGCGGCGCGATCGAACAGTTCCTTCGGCAAATCGGACGGGTCGAAGACCGTTTGGGTGCGGCCTTCGCGGTCGCGGACATCAATAAAAATCAGACCGCCGAGGTCGCGGCGGGAATGGACCCAGCCGGTCAGGGTGACCATCTGCCCGATGTGTGCCGGGCGCAGTTCATTGCAATGATGCGTGCGTTTCATGTCAAAATGTTTGGGAGAGTTGGCGTGTCGCCGACCCAAAATTCAGGGACGGCGTCACGCCGTCCCTCCCGGAAATGCGAACACGGATTCTGGCCAAGAAAGCGGCGGATTTCAAAGGAATTATTCTCGGTTCCAGCGGGCGGGGCATATCTCAGTTTTGAGCAGTAGTCTGGCGGTTCAATGCCAAAGGGATTGTGCCCTTCAGCCCAAGGTTGCCCCGATTTTTGGGCTACCTTGGGTTCACGTCCGAAAATGGGAACAACGCCAACGGTGTTCTGGCCGGGGTGACAAGCTTGCGGGAACGGAATGGCCGCAACCGCGCTGCGGTTGGAAATGGTTGGAGACGATGACCCAGGGTAGCTCGTTCCTCGCAACCCCGGGCTTTGAGACGGAATCCCGTTGGGATTCTTGGACGGCGCATTGAACCCTGCCAGCAACCTGGGTGCGCGCCGGCGGGCGTTAATCTCTTGCTGACACCGCGGCGCAAGGTCCTCGCCCGGATCCCCCCGCTTCAGACCATCTGATGCAACATCGCCGTTGCGTCATTTTTTCTGCTTTACCTTTCTCCAAAAACTGTTTGGCTGGGCACGGAAAACGTTCACCCCATTGGCAACCCATTTATCCACCATGAAAAAAAATTACCCCTTCATTTGCGTTCCCGTGCTGGTCCTGCTGGGTCTGGTCGCCATCCTCAACTACGGCTGCGGCAAGAAGCCCGCGCCCGGTGCTGAGTTTAGCCCGGGCGGCGGCCCCGGCGCTCCCGCCGTGGTTTCGGTGGAGAAGACCAGTTTCACCGAGGTCACGTCCCAGCTGGATCCCGGCGGCAATTTCTACCTGTACCTCGGCACCGCGCAATGGCTCGACGGCCTGTCCGCCCGGGTCGGCGCCTGGCGGCAGATGTTTATCGCCATGCCCAACCTGAAACCGGAGGACACCACGAACGTCAACCGGGTGTTCGACGTGGTCACCAGCCTGATCAAGGACAGCGGCATTGAAGACGTCAGCGGCGTGGGCATGAGTTCGGTGGAAATCGAGAAGGGCATGTACCGCAACAAGGCGCTGTTGCATCATTATCCCGGCAAAGGCGACGGCTTCCTGTGGCAACTCGCCGGCAAGCAACCGCACCCGCTCACCGGCCTTGACTACCTGCCCGGCGATACCGCGCTGGCCGTTTTCTCGGATGCGGACCTGCCGCTGCTCTGGACCGTCGTGCAAAAGGAAGTTACCCAGGCCAATCTGCCCCAGGCCCAGGCCTGGATGGATAAATTCCCCGACCAATTCGAATCGAAAACCAAGGTCAAATGGGACACGTTCCTGAATTCACTCGGTGGCGAGTTCGGCTTCGTGATCACGCTCGACGCCTCCAACAATGTGCCCGTGCCGTTGCCGGGCGGCGCGTTGGAAATCCCTTCACCGGGCCTGTTGCTCGCGGTGAAGGTCAACGACGACACCATCTTCAATCGCATTGACGCCGAATTGAAATCCAACCCGCAGGTCATCAGCGTGGATCAGCCCGGCCTCAAAATGCGGACGTTGCCCGTGCCGTTGCCGTTGCCCATCGCGCTTCGCCCCACGGCCGCCAGCAGCGGCGGTTATCTGTTCATCGCGTCCAGTGACACGCTGATTGACGAGGCGCTCGCCGTGAAGAGCGGACAACAACCCGGTCTGAAAGCGACCGACGAATTCAAACATGTGTCGCAGGGCGTGCCCGACCAGGGCAACCAATTCTGCTACATGAGCCAGCGGTTCGCCGAAACCTTGATGAAGATTCAACAACAGACCATGGCCGCCAAGGCCAAGTCCGACCCGCGGATGGCGCAGTGGGTGCAATCGTTTCTCGGCCACCGCCCGGCCTTTGCCTATTCCGTCGGCGTCAACACACCGGATGGCTGCCTGACCGTCGGCAACGGCAGCCAGAGTTACGCCAACGCCGTGCTGTTGCCGAGCGTGGCCGTGGTCGGCGCACTTTCCGCCATCGCCATCCCCAATTTCGTAAAGGCCCGGGCCACCGCACAGCGGAACGCCTGCATCAACAACCTCCGCCAGATCGACGCCGCCAAACAACAATGGGCCCTGGAGAAGGGCAAACAAGCCACCGATGTTCCCACCTGGGACGATATCCGACCGTACCTCAACAAAATACCGAGTTGTCCGGCGGGCGGCACCTATACCATCAACGCCGTCGGCGAAAAACCGACTTGCAGCGTTCCGGGACACGCACTGCCTTGAGCCAGCACTGGTAAAACCGGATGTTCGGGGGACGAGGTAAATAAGCCCCTCCGATCCCTTGCGATAACCCATGAGACCTCGCCGCCGCTGCCGAATTCACCACTCGCCACGCCGGCTTGATTGGATTAATCTTTTACCGTCATGATGGAGCCAACCAAACCCGATGTCATTATCACACACGAAAGCGACCTCGACGGCCTGCTTTCCGGCGCCCTGCTGCAACGGCTTGCCAAAAAGTTGTACCACACAGATGTACCGCTCGAGGCCTACCATTACAATCAATGGAAACAGCGCGAACTGCGCGAACGGGCCGCGTGGATCGCGGATTTCACCTTCGAACCGCGGCTTGACAAATCGGAGTGGATGATTGTGGACCATCACGTCACGGAATCCGCACCTAAAAATGCGCTGTTGATTCACGACGTGAACAAGTCCGCGGCGTTGCTGTGCTATGAACTGTGCAAGGACCACGGCCTCGCCTCGCCGGCGCTTGACCGGCTTGTGCACCTGAACAATGTCGCCGATCTGTTTCTGGAGGACGACCCCGACTTTGTGCTGGCCTGTGATTACGCGAACCTGGTCAAGATTTACCAGTTTTGGAACCTGCACGCGCTCATCGGCGGCGGGATTGAAAAATTAATCGGCCATCCGCTGCTCGAAGTCATGGCCGTGAAGCGGCGGATCGAAAATCCGCTCGGCTTCGAGTGGAGTAAAAACAACGTCACCGAAATCAGCGCGACGGTGGGTTACGTGGACACCCTGGTCGGGAACAACAACCTGGTCGTCCACCAATTGCTCGAGGAGCAGGCCGTGAAATATCCGGTGCTGGTGACGCTGTTCCGGCGCGGGAACATGGTGTTCGCCAGTTTCCGCAGCCGAAACGGTGAGGCGCTCAAGGTGGCGGAAAAATTCCAGGGCGGCGGCCATGCCAACGCCGCCGGCGCCATTCTGCCCAAATCCATCCGCTACATTCCAGACGCCGTGGAATACCTGAAACAGGTGCTGAATCCGAAGCGGGACACGCCGCTGAACAGCCTGGAGAATATTTTTGCCAGCATCGAAGCCGGTAAAAAAAGCTGACGCGGGCGCAATTACAAATTAACGCGGCATGAATGCGACGGAAACCACCGTTCCGCAAGCACCAGTTGGCGCAGCCATGGAAAAGCGATTCGTCCGCGGCCGCCTGCCGCGGGTTTTGAATCATCTCATCCTCGGATGTGCCATCTTCACCACCCACACCCTGTTCGGCGAGCCGCCGCTTGCTTTGATGAAAAATCAGGTCGCCTACCAGGCGCCCCAGCTCCAGGGCGACCAGCCGCTGAAACCGGTCATGGGATGCGAATTGTCCGATTTCGGGTCCTGGTACGACATTGCCTATTCCGGAGGTATCGACCGCTTTATGCTGGGTTCGGTGCGGCAGGGAGTCGGCCCGAACAACGAGTTTTTTAACACGGCGCGCGACGTGGGAGTGCTCTCGCTGTTCTTTCAAACCACAACGGGTGAGCGAATCGATGGCGATCAGGAAGCGACGGTCACCTGGTATCCGTACGGCTGGCGGACCGTCACCCGCCACGGGAATTTGGAAATCGAATCGGCAACGTTCTTCACCGCCTTCAATACGGTGGCGATCCATGCCAAAGTCACCAACACGGGAAATCCGCCCGCCACTATCGCCCCTGGATTAATCGTTTCGGCCCGGTCCGGCTACGACGGACGCACGGACGGACGGATCACCGGTTTCCTGACAAGGCATGGGCATCAGCTCTGGTTTCAAAACACCCGCGACGGTTCGAATACCACGTCCCGCCTCTACACCGACACCCTGGCCATCGGCTCGACTTTGGAACCTCTCCACGTGGCGTTCGCACCCCTGGATCTGACTCGTGCCAAGCCCGAAGAACTGAAATCGGCGCTGACCGGAAATCTGGCCTCATCGCTCGAGGCGCCCGCCGGAACCGCCGTGCTCACCTCCAAAGGCTCGACGCTTAAATCGGGAGAATCACTGGAATGCGTCTTTATTATCTCGGCGGCGGCGCAGAGCAAAACGGCCGGCGCGCAATGTGCCAGTGCCACCAAAGCTTTCGCGGCATCGCCCCGTTCAGCACTGACTCAAGTGGAAAACGACTGGAACGGTTTTTTCCAAGGCCTGCCGGCACTCGACCAGCCAAGTGACGCCTACACCCGCCTTTATTACTCGGCGGCGACCGCACTTCGCAAAAACCGTTACCTGCGGGAATGCGAGGGGCAACTCTACAGCGCCTCGTATCCGGCCAGGGGCGGATTCAACTACTTTTTCCAAAGCGACTCGTGCTGGAATCTCCTGGGCTACTTGGATATGAAGCCGGCCTGGGCGGAAGGCCATGCCGTGCCGATTCTGGACCCGCCAAGCGAGATCATGGACCCCCACTTCTTCTGGTCCATGTGGGAATTGTATTCCCGCATTCCTGACGGACAGGCCCGCCAGGACTTCGCGGTTAAAATCTACCCGTTGTTGACGAATGCCTATCGGGACTGGACGAACCACGTTGACATTGATGGTGATCTGTTGACCGCAACGCCCAACAATTGGGACGATAATCCGCGTTACGATCTGATCTTCAAGGAGGTCAAATATGTCCCCGGCTGGAACAGTTGGTGGAACGATTTGACCCGTTGCTGCCGCGAAAACAAGCTCGATGACCCCGCGCCGAGTTCCCAGTTGGGCTATGGCGCCGTGGTCCTGAAACGGCTGGCCCTGGTCCTGGGCAAACCGGCGGAGGCGGCCGATTGGGAGCGTCAAATCCAGCGACACCGGCAGGCGGTGGACTCGCTGTGGGATGAACAGAAGGGATACTGGATCGTCACCTACCGGGGAACGCTTCGGGACGATGTCCTGACCAGCTCGATTATCTACCCGATTTTTTGCGATCTGTGCCGTGACCCCGCCAAGATCAAACGGGTGATCGAAGGGCACATCCTTAACCCCAAAGAATTCGACGGCCCGTTTCCCATTCCGACGGTCGCCTACGATGATCCGCGTTATTACCATCAAAAACCGCCGTTCGAAAACGAAGTCGGCGGCCTTTGGCGCGGCAATATCTGGATGCCGGAAACCTGGATCGTGGCCAAAGGTCTGTTCAAATACGGCTACGAGGACGATGCCAAAAGCATCGTCGGGCGATTGCTCAATATGATGTCCACCCAGTCCGCTTCCGTCGGCGCCTATCCACAATTTGCCTCCAGTCCCGCCGAATGGTACGACTCGCGTACCGGGTTGGGGCAGAATAATCGGGCCTTTTCCTGGTCGTCCGCCGTCGCGCTCGATTTCCTGCTCGGCAATTATCAGAACGAACGGGTGCTGGGCTCCAACCCGGACCGGGACCGGACCATTGAAGGTCATGTCCGGGAAATATTTGACTTCAATGGCGGTAACCGCCTGTTCCAGGTCGAAGCCATCAAAACGGTTTTCCCCGTGCTCAAGATGACAACGACGGACGGTTTGCCGATCGAACAAAGTCACCGGGTCATTTTTAGTTTTTCGGATCCCGGCGGCAATTTCACGGCGTCAACCATTCCCTTTACCATCGATGAAAGCAAATGGAAGGTGGAAGCAGCGTCCACGGGCAAAGCCATTCCGGTGGATCGAGACGGCTGGTATCGGGCGCCACTGGCCGTTGAACTGGCGCTGGTACCCGCAGGGGAAACGCTCGTTCGATAATCAGGGCCAAGCCCAATCGCGGAGCGTCAAGTGACTAAATGCAAAAATTAGAGAATAGCGTAAGTTCTCTTCTGTCTTGTTTTCCTCGTTGCCGATCGCACAGATTTTCGCAGGCGCCTTTTGAATTCGTGTTAATTCGTGAAATTCGCGTCTGTTTTTCTTTTCCTTGAAGCCATCGGCGTCTAACATGCCCCCGATTATGGCTGAACCCTCTCGCGCCGACGGTCGTACTGCGAATCAACTCCGCCCGCTGCGATTTCAAAATCATATCGCCCCGAACGCCACCGGTTCCACGCTCATCGAGTGGGGCAACACGCGCGTCATCTGTGGCGTGACGGTTGAGGAATCCGTGCCGCGCTGGATGAAGGAACAGAACGTGAAGGGCGGCTGGATCACCGCCGAGTATTCGATGCTCCCCTACTCCACTTTGGAACGCAAACCGCGCGACAGCAGCCGGGGGAAAATTGACGGTCGCTCGCAGGAAATCCAGCGGCTTATCGGCCGCGCCATGCGGGCCGTGATTGACCTGGAAAAGCTCGGGGAACACACAGTCTGGGTGGATTGCGACGTGCTCCAGGCCGACGGCGGTACCCGTACGGCGGCCATCACCGGCGCCTATGTGGCCTTGTGCATTGCCATCCGGCGGTTGATTGCCGCCGGGCGGCTGGCCGAAAGTCCCATTCTCCACGCCGTGGCCGGCGTCAGCGTGGGCATCGTCAAGGGCCGGCCGTTGCTGGATTTATGTTACACCGAGGACGTCGCGGCGGCCGTGGACATGAATCTGGTGATGAACTCCGCCGGCGAATTCATCGAACTCCAGGGCACGGGCGAGGAAGCCACGTTCACCGAGCCGCAACTGGCCGACTTGCTCGCCCTCGGCAAGACCGGCATCCGCGAACTGCTCGCCGCGCAGGAGAAAGCGCTGGCGGCGGCCTGATCCATCCGTGGGTAAGACTTCCAAAATAATTTCCCGCCGGAAAACCCAACCGCCGCCGCCCACGCGGCTCTGGTTGATTCGCCACGCGGAAATCGAGCCGCGTTACCAGCGCGCGTTTGGCGGGCGGATTGACATGAATCTTTCGGCTCGCGGCCGCGCGCAGGCCCGGACGCTGGCCGATTTCCTGCACGGCAAACCATTCGCCGCGATTTATGCCAGTCCGATGAAACGCGTGCAGCAGACCCTGGCGCCGTTTCTAAAAAACGGCGCGCCCGCCCAGACCATCCTGCCCGAACTGCAGGAAATTGATTTCGGCGACTGGTCGGGATACAACTGGAACGAGGTGCGCAAAAAATTCGGCGTTCATCCCTATGATTGGCTGGATGAGATTGAACTGGGGGCCGTGCCGAACGGTGAAAATGGCGTCCAATTCCGCACCCGCGTCGAAGCCTGTCTCTTTGATATCATCCGGCGGCATCCGGGGGAAACCGTCGCCATCTTCAGTCACGGCGGGGTCATCCGCATGGTGCTTGCCATCCTGCTCGACCTGCCACTGCCGAAAACCAATGCGTTCGAGATCGAATATACCAGCGTCACCCAGGTCGCCCTGCATCCGCACCTGAACGAGGTCGAACTGCTCAACTTCACGCCCTGGCGCGATTGGGTCAGATGAAACGCTCCTGGAAACCACAAGGTGGGGCGAGACTCCCGGCGAGCCGCAGCGGGCAGAGATTCCAATTAATACAGCTCGCGAGGATCGCCGCAGAGCGGGACCGGACTCCCGCTCCACCGACAAATGAAACGCAAACAACTCTGGCACATTTCCGTCATCACAACGCCTGAGGCGGAGGATGCCATCGCCGAAATGTTGGGCGGGATCCTCGGGCTGCCCGCCTCGTCCTACCACGACCACGAAACCGGCGTCAGCACGGTCACGGTCCATCGCCAGCGGAAATGGGATTCGCCGCGCGAGGTCCGTAAGCGGATTTCCGCCGGACTCAAGCGCATCGGAAACTGCGGACTAAACGTCGGCCGCGGCAGAATTGTAATGGCCAGGGTACGATGGGAAGACTGGGCCGAATCCTGGAAGCGACATTTCCAGCCGATTGAAATTGGCGGCTCGCTGCTGATCAAACCGAGCTGGAGCAAACGCAAACCTCGGAAAGGCCAGGCGTTGGTGGTGCTCGACCCCGGATTGAGCTTTGGCACAGGGCATCACCCGACCACCGCGTTTTGTCTGCACCAAATTGCAGCGGCGGTCGGCGACCGTCGAAACCGGCGCTCACAGAGCGCCGATACAACCACGTCCTTTCTGGACCTCGGCACCGGCTCCGGAATTCTAGCGATCGCCGCGACAAAACTGGGTTATTCGCCGGTGCAGGCGATGGATTTCGATCCGGACGCAGTCCGGGTCGCCCGCGCCAACGCCCGTGCGAACCGTGTGCCACAGAAGCTGAAAATCCGGCGCGGAGACGTAACGAAGCTGCCAATCCGTCCAGGACACCGAAGACAGCAATACGATCTGGTCTGCGCCAACCTGATATCCCCGCTGCTGATCGCGGAGCGGCGACGGATTGCGGGGCAATTAAAGCCCACCGGAACCCTGGTACTGGCGGGAATTATGAAGTCGGAATTTGTGGAGGTTCAAAAGGCATATACGACACTGGGATGGAAACTGGCATCCCACCGGGACGAAAAGGGGTGGCGGTCAGGCTCATTTCGATTCGAGCGTTAAGATTTTAAGATTATTTGAACGCCAAAATCGCGGGCCCGGTCTGATGAAATGGAGTTGCAAGAAAGATTTTTGCGGCCCCAACTTGGGTTGGCATTATTTACGCTGCAAGGCGGCGCGAGAAAGGGAAAGGTTATGATGAAGACTGTGGAAATTATCGGTGAAGCAGTTCGCAACCCCAAATATCCATTCCGCAAAACGGAGCATCAGCCCAAAAAAGCGCGCAAACACCGCTACGAGCGCCGGAAGATCCGGGAATACCTGCATCTGGGTGATTGGCTGGCCGAAGAAATGGCCTGAGGGCGGTTTTGGACAGCCTGTGCAGAAAGCGCCAGTCAACTCCCATCGGAGTTGAGGAAGGAGGAAAATTCACCGCTGGCATTCCGGGCAAATCCCAAAAAATTCCAGCTTGTGAGTCACGGCCTTGAAGCCATTTTTGGCGGCAATGCGTGATTCGATTTCGTGCGGAAAGCACTCCTCAATTTCCACCACCCCCGCGCAACGGGTGCAGACCAGATGATGGTGATGGCCGTCATCGCCTTCGCCGACCAGCTCAAAGCGCGCGGCCCCGTCGCCAAAATCAAACCGCTGGACCATTCCCATTTCCTCGAGCAGATGCATGGCGCGGTAAATCGTGGCCAGATCGCAGCGGCCTTTGGGCATCGCAGCAAAGATTTCCCGGTTCGTCATGGGGTGTGGATGCCGCCGCAAAATTTCCAGAATGGCCTGGCGCGGGCCGGTGATTTTTCTGGATTGCCCGCGCAGACGGCCGGTCAGGGCGGACATGGCCTGGCGTTGACGCGGATGGGGATGGGCGGAGGCTTTCATGACGCTCCCAAAATCACACGGCCGATTTCCGAAATCAAGCGATCAGTCATGGCGAACTGAGGGCCGCCGCGTTTGCGGAAAAGTGACGGCACGGCGGAGCGGTGAAACCCGTTACTTCATCAGCAACATCTGGCGCGCGCGTTTGATGGCGCGGGTCAGGCGGCGCTGGTAATGGGCGGGCAGGCCGGTGTATTTGCGGGGCAGGATGCGGCCTTGATCGGTCACAAATTGCCGGAGCAGATTGGTGTTCTTGAAATCCAGCGCGTCGGCGGTGAAATCAATCTTGGGTTTGGGCCGGGCCGCGCGACTTTCCATCGTGCGGCGCGAACCACGGCGATCCGATTTATCGGTATTGGTTCGGCGGGGCATGGCTATTTGATTTCGCGGTGAAGGGTGTGGCGGCGCAACGCGGGATTGTACTTTCTAATTTCCAGCTTTTCCGTCTTCAACTTCTTGTTGCGGGTGGTGGTGTACCGGGACGGCGACTTGCCTAGCTTGCGCGCCTCGGTGCATTCGATGGTGATGGTTTCGCGCGACATAAATTATTCCTTTTCCTTGACCTTCTCCTCGGGCTCGTCCTCGTCGCTTTCCACTTCCGTGGCCCCGGCATTGTCAATCGAGCCGAGCTGGCCGATCCGGCGCTGACGCAGCGCGCCGTCGCGCTCCAGTTGCGCCTGCGCCTCGACCGTGAACCGCGTCCAGGGGATGGCTTCCAGGCGCGCCTTGGGGATCACTTTGCCGGTCAATTCACAGGTGCCGTAGGTCTTCCGCTCGATGCGCTTGAGCGCCTCTTCAATCTCATAAACGGCGTCCTGGTCCGATGAGAGGAGGCTGAGGGCGAAGTCGCGGTCAAAATTGTCCGTGCCGGAATCCGCCATATGCAGGCTGTAGCCCGCCATTTCCTGCGCGGATTCCTTGGCCAGTCCATTCATCTGGTGGAGCAACTGCTCGCGCAGTTCCAGCAGCCGGTTGTAAAACTTCTGCCACTCGGGCTTGATCCGTTTCGGTGCGACCACCGGCCGGGACTTCGACACTGTCTGGCCGAGGATGGCCGCGGCCATGGCGCTAATGGGCGATTTGCCACGCGTGGTTCCCATGTTTGTTTCTTTCTTCTTTGCTGTCACAGTTAAAATTGATTCCCGGCTTGCAAAGCAACTTCCGGTCCATTAAAGGCGCGGGAATCTAACAGACGAACATAAATACGCCATCAAAATCTTCAAGAATTTTCGGTACTGGCGGGAATCAGCCTTTCTCAATGCAGGCATAGGCGTTGTGATTGTGGATGCTTTCGAAATTTTCCGCCTCCACCCGGTACCACTTCACCTGCGGATGGGCGTTGAGCTTGAGCGCCACGTTGCGCACCAGGTCCTCCACGAATACCGGGTTTTCGTAGGCGCGCTCCGTCACCGCCTTCTCGTCCTGCCGCTTGAGCAGCGCGTAAAGCTCGGAACTGGCCGAGCTTTCAATCACCGCAATCAAATCCTCAATCCAGACCGATTTCTTCATGCGAATCGCCACCGTCACCAGCCCGCGCTGATTGTGCGCGCCGTATCGGGCAATCGCCTTGGAACACGGACACAACGTCGTCACGTTCGCCTTGACCGTCAAAACAAAGTCGATGTCCGGCCCGCACGCCGTCGCGTCGAACCGCGCGGTGTAATCCATCACCCCTTCGCCGCCGGAGGCCGGCGCCCGTTTGACCATGAAATAGGGAAACTCGATTTCCAGGTGCGACGTGGCGGCGTGGAGTTTTTTCTGCATGGCACCGAGGATTTCGTTGATGTTCTCCACGTGAATCACGCTGCCGTGCGCGTTGAGCACCTCAATGAACCGGCTCATGTGCGTGCCTTTGAATTCCTTTGGCAGTTCCACGTACATGCCGATGGTGGCCACCGTGTTCTGGACGCTGCGCGCCTTGTCGCGCACCTGGATGGGAAACCGCACGTTCCGGACCCCGACCTTGTCGATCCGCAATTCGCGGTGGTCGCGCTCGCTCTGCTTGTCGTCGAGCTTGGGCACCGGGTCCTTTTTCCGCGGCCCACGCACCGCGCCGCCGTTCTGGCTGATACGAAGCATGGGAGGAACCTAGCAGCTTTGCAGAAATTGGCAAAGAGTTCTGACAATATCCGTATAGCCAGACGAGATGGGGAGTTTAAGTTTCAAAACGGTTTATGTGGAAACATCTCCTGCCCGGTCGACACTTTTTGGCGCTGGCGCTCCTGTGTTCGCCTGCCTTCGGTGCCGACACGTTCCGCGTCGCCACTTACAATGTCGAAAATTATCTCGACCAACCGACCGAATCGCGTCCGCAGCCCAAATCCGCCGCCGCCAAAGCCAAGGTCCGCGAAAGCATCCGGGCCCTGAACCCCGACGTGCTGGCGCTCGAAGAAATGGGCGGCCTCAGCGCGCTCATGGAATTGCGCGGCTCACTCAAGACCGAGGGCCTGGATTTTCCCTATTGGGAATGGGTGAGCGGCGAGGACACCAACATCCACGTGGCTGTGCTGAGCAAATTGCCCATCGTTGCGCGGCGACCGCACACGAATGAGGTCTTCCTGCTCGATGGCCGCCGCTTTCGCGTCAGCCGCGGTTTTGCCGAGCTGGACATCCAGGCCGCGCCCGAATTCACTTTCACGCTCATCGCCGCGCATTTAAAATCGCGCCGGGCGGTGCCCGAAGTCAACGAAGCCGAGCTGCGCCTCGCCGAGTCAAAAATCCTGCGCGGCATTGTGGACCGGGACCTGACGGCCCATCCGGACGCCCGGCTGGTGGTATTGGGCGATTTCAACGACGTGAAGGATTCCGATTCAACCAGGGAAATCATCGGCCATGGCCGGTTCAAGCTCGTGGACACGCGCCCCGCTGAGCGCAACGGCGACAATACGCCGGCTGAGAAGCCGTGGTTCGAGCCGCGCAACGTCACCTGGACACATTATTACGGCAAGGAAGACACCTACAGTCGCGTCGATTACATCCTGCTCAGTTCCAGCCTGGCGCGGGCGTGGGTCAGAAACGACACGTATGTGCTGTCAACGCCGAATTGGGGCATCGCCTCGGACCACCGCCCCATCGTGGCGGCATTCAAAGTGGACAATAATTAAAAGCCGGCACGCCAAAACGCCAGGGGCTTTTCCCGGGGATTGCGTTGATGATTTGAATGTCCTCAAAACACTCGGAATCAAAATCCGGGTCTGGTTGAGCCTTGTTTAAGGCCATGGCATTTTCATTTGCCAGCCTCGCTTCTTGCAACTTTCCAGCAAGCATGAGCCAATACCTTCATGAAGTTTGGTCTGGTTTTGCAAGACAGGTCATTTCCCGATTCTCCATGACGCTGCGCTGGCTGCCTCCATGCCTTCCAGGATTTCAGCCATTTTAACAGCGGCGGGAAACGAATCAGCCCGGGAAACCCGTTTTAGCCTGAATTCCGAAGTTGCCGGCGGTGGCGGGTTGGCTAAGGACGCCCCGGAGTGCGCCCGTCCTCGGGCGCAGCAACAGGCTTCTTTTGAGCCACAGAATAGTTTCCAACAGCTCACTCGTCCCACGTCGCTGCGGCCGGGACGGCCGCACTCCGCTAACGCAGAAATTTAACTTCGGTTTTCGGGTTTAGACATGACCCGGGTTGTGGCGCCACGAATTTAAAGTCCATTTGCGGCATGAAACCGGCTATAAAAACCGGAGTTTTATGAGACGAACCCTGCTATTTTTGACAGCCGTGATGATTTCATTTCCGGCCACGAGACCGGCCATCGCCGCACCCGGCGCCACCGGCATCGGCGACCAGCTGTCCCTTTCCGTCACCAACAAATATGGCGACGTGCTGGACCATCCGGCGGTTGCCCAAATCCTCGGCGACGGACTGGTTCTGCAAAGCGGGGCCACGGCCATGAAAGTCAAATACGACGACCTGCCTCCGGACATCCGCCAGAAATATCAGCCCTTGGCCGCCGGGGTCATGCAGAAGGCGGAGAATCAAGGTGCGGCCAACGCCGCCTACCTGGCTTACACCCGGCAGTTGCAGGCCGAACAGGCATGGCACCAGGCGGCACAGCAGGCGCAGATAGATGAAATCGCCAAGGAAAAACCACAAAACCAGAACGGCCCGCTGCCCTTGCTGGACATTCCCATCCCCAATCAGAATTGGAAGCTCACGATTGCCAACCTGGGATTCAGTGACTGGAATAAAGAGCAGGACAACAACCAATTCAAGCTGCGCGGCCTGCCGGGGCCGAAAGGTTTCAACATCGTTTTGCTGGTTGAACCACCGGCGAACAACCTTCCCGGCAACGATCCGGCGTACATGTTCTACTGGTCGGGCATGGGGCACGATTCGGCCATCGACGCGCAATCGGTAAAAGTTGAAAAAAGAGACAAGTTCACCAAGGTCTCCTACTCCGCGCAGGGCCAGCCCAACGTGAATTATTTCTTCGCCTATCAGGGTCAATGGGTGGACATCCACCTGTCCAAGGGTTCGTCCGATCCCGGAGATCAAAAAACGTTCACCGAGTTCGACAACGACCTGGCCTACGGTCAATGAGAAGGCCGGCACCCGGTTTGCCCGTCCCTCTTTAATTCCAGCCAATAACGCTTGCCCAAGGGCGTGCGCCTGCTTACAGTAAGCGACCACTTTTCAGGATATGCACTTAAATCATCTGAATGAAATTCTGGCGCAGGCCGCGCCGGCCCAACCGCAACAGCCGGTCTGGATGACGTTTGCCCCGATGATCCTGTTGATCGTCGTGTTTTACTTCATCCTCATCCGGCCGCAGCAAAAACGCGCCAAACAGCAGACCGAGTTGATCAAGAACATCAAGTCGGGCGACAAGGTGGTCACCTCCAGTGGCATCGTCGGCCTCGTCATCTCGGTGAAGGACAAGACCATTTCCCTGCGTTCGGCGGATGCCAAAATGGAAGTCACCAAGGCCTCCGTGGCGGAAATTCTTGAATCCAGCAGCAGCGGCGGCCCGACCGATTCCTAGGCCTTCCATGAAAAGCAACGATTTCTGGAAGTTCATCCTGGTCGCCTTCATCATCTGCTGGTCGCTCTACGAAGTTTACCCTCCCACCAGCCGGGATCTGGTGCAGGAGTTTGAATCGCGCGCGGCGGGCCGGGACGCGACCTTCGCCGGGATTCTGGCGCAACTGGGACCGCTGCAACAGGCGCGGCCGGACCGCGGATTTGCCAATCTGCTGGAGGCCATCGGCACCAACGACATCCAACCTTACTTCCGGTTCGTCGACGCGAAAAATCAGCCGGACCCAAATACTTTCATCTTGAACCAGCTTCAGCGCGACGCGGCGGGCAAAATCAAGCTCGGGCTCGATCTGCAGGGGGGCACGTCGTTTCTGGTCGAAATGGATACGAACAACCTGGCCAATCCGGAGGATGCGAGCGGGGCGCTGTCGCAGGCGGTGGAAGTGCTGCGCAAACGCATTGACCAGTTCGGCGTGGCCGAGCCGGTCATTCAACCGGCGGGTGGCAACCGCATTTTGATCCAGTTGCCCGGCCTGTCGGAGGCCGTCAAGGAAAGTGCCAAAACCCAGATTCAAAAGCCGGCGTACCTTGAATTCCGGCTGGTGAAAGAGGACAGCCAGCAAATCCTGGACAACCACCAGCCGATCCCGCCCGGCTACGAATTACTCAAGCATGTCGAGCCGCCAGTGGACGGCAAACCGCAACCGGTCGAAGAGGCCGTGGTGAAAAAGCGGGCGGAGAATGGCCTGCGCGGCGACATCGTAAAAAGTGCCATGGTGGGACGTGGCAACATGGGCGAACCGGAGATTGAATTCAGGCTCAACGACGAGGGCGCAAAACGGTTCGGCGAAGTCACCCGCAACAGTATCGGCCGGCGACTGGCCATCGTGCTCGACGGCCAGCTCTATTCCGCGCCGGTCATTCAGGGCGCGATCGAAACCGGCAGCGGCGAGATCACGGGACATTTCACTCCCGAAGAGGCGCAGCAACTGGCAAACGTCCTCCAAAACCCGCTGCGCGCCGCACTCAAAATCGTCTCTTCCAGCGACGTCTCTCCAACCCTCGGCACCGATTCGATTCGCAGCGGCATCAAGGCCTCGATTTACGGCGTGATTTTTGTGTCCGCGTTCATGCTGGTCTATTACCTCGTCGCCGGTCTGGCCGCCAACGTCGCGCTCATCACCAACATCATCATCCTGCTGGGCGTCATGTGTTCCATCGGCGCGACGTTCACGCTGCCCGGCATCGCCGGCGGCGTGCTCACGGTCGGCATGGCGGTGGACGCCAACGTGCTGATTTACGAACGCATCCGCGAAGAGCTGGCCAAGGGCAAATCCTTGCGCGGGGCCATCAACGCCGGTTACGCCCGCGCGTTCGGCACGATTTTTGATTCTCACGTCACCACCCTCATCTCGTCCGTCATTTTGATTTTCATGGGCACGGGCGAAATCAAAGGCTTCGGCGTCACGCTCACCATCGGCGTGGCGGCCAGCCTGTTCACCGCCCTGGTGGTCACGCGTCTCCTCTTCAACTTCATGCTCGACCGCAACTGGTTGAAATCGCTGCCGATGCTCCACATCATCCGGAGCGCCAAATTTGACTTCATGAAGGTGGCTACCCCGCTGTTTGTCATTACCTGGGCATTCATCATCCTGTCGTTGGGGTACGGCGCCTTCGGTCGCGGTCAAAAACTGTTCGGCGTGGACTTTTTGGGCGGTGACAGCACGACGTTCACTTTCGCGCAAAAAATTGGCGTGGATCAAATCCGTTCCGCCATGAACACCATTGGCGAGAAGGACGCGGAAATCCAACCCCAAAAGGATGTCAGCAGCGGCTTGGAAACATTACGTGTGACGTCCTCTAGCGGTTCGGAATCGAAGGTGGAGCAGGCGCTGGCCCAGCAGTTCCCGCAGGCGCAATTCAAGGCCATTCAACGCCAGCAGGTCGGGGCCGTGGTCGGCAGGGAAATCCGGCAGTCCGCCGTCGTCGCCTGTTTGTTGTCCATGTTCGGCATCCTGGTCTATGTCGCGTTCCGTTACGAATTTTCCTTCGCCGTCAGCGCCATCGTGGGCGTGTTGCATGACGTGTTGCTGGCGATTGGCTGTTATTGCATCGCCAACGCCGTTTCCGGGCGGCAATTCAATGCCACCGTGGTCGCCGCCGTGCTGACCATCATCGGCTTTTCGCTCAATGACAAAATCGTCATCTTCGACCGGATCCGCGAGAATTTGAAGCTCGGCGTGCGCGGCTCGTTCCGTGAGGTCATCAACCAGGCGCTGAACCAGACGTTGAGCCGCACCATCATCACGTCCGGCACGGTCTTTCTGGCCACGCTGTCGCTGTTCATCTTCGGTGGCGGCGTCATCAACGACTTTGCCTTCACGTTCCTCGTCGGCATCATCACCGGCACCTATTCGAGCATCTACGTCGCCAGCGCGCTGGTCCTGTGGTGGCACAAGGGCGAACGCCCGAACATCGGCGCCTCCCAGGTGACCATGCAACGGGACGCGGCGCCGGCAAAAGTTTGATTTGCCTTCTTAATCGTAATCTTAATCCTGTTCTTAATCTTATCCATTGAGTGGAATTAAGATTAAGATGACGATCAAGATTAAGAACTCAACGGCCGGGGTGCCACAACCATGATTGCCGTGATTCAAATCACTCCCTGGGTATGGGCGGGTTTCATTCTGTGCGTCCTGTTTTTTCTCGCGCTGGATCTGGGTGTGTTTCATCGCGGCGCGTACGTCATCAAATTCAAGGAAGCCCTCGCCTGGACCACGCTTTGGTTTGCGCTGGCCATGTTGTTTGCCGGAGTCCTGGCGTATGGGCGCGGACAGGAAGAGGCGGTCCAATTTGCCACCGGTTATGTCATCGAACTGTCACTCTCCCTCGACAACGTCCTGGTCATCGCGCTGATCTTTGCCTGGTTTCACGTGCCGCCGGCGTTTCAACATCGCCTGCTCTTTCTGGGCATCCTCGGCGCGCTCGTCATGCGCGGCGCCATGATTTCCGTCGGCGTGGCGCTCATCCACGAATTCGCATGGGTGCTTTATGTTTTCGGCGCGT
>Ga0265338_10002780_pt1 | contig 25593 bp, 27 predicted proteins | sample 42126metaG_FD_193579 | JGI IMG/M metagenome (GOLD analysis project Ga0265338, IMG submission 193579) | Rhizosphere microbial communities from Carex aquatilis grown in University of Washington, Seatle, WA, United States - 4-21-26 metaG | ecosystem: Host-associated > Plants > Roots > Rhizosphere...
TCAACCGCATCTACGCCTGACCTATACATAAAAGCCGATGGTCTGCAGGGCCTTGGTACGCTTCTTGGTGACGGTGACCCAACGCTGACGAACGTATTAAATGGCGTCAACAATCAATGGTACGTTATTGACCATAGCCTACTTGATCAATACCAATCGAGTGCGTCTATTGCGCCAAAGATTAGTGCCTCAGACGTTAATGCCTTACTCAAGTCCATCGGTACGACCAGCAAGCAATATGTTTTCACCAGCGACGCAAAAAACATGGCTGTCGTCGTGAAGCAAAATGTCGGTAAAGAAACCCAAGACGGCATTAATGTCTATCATTACAAAATTGGCCTTAATGGTCCAAATACCCAAGCCTACATTGCTGCTATCTGTAACGATTACAAAAACAGCACAATAAGTACGGTCATCTCAAAAAGTCTGACCTATCTACCGCCAGTAACCTGTCAAAGTCCCGCTAGCATTAAAGTTGATACTTCCAGTACGGTTGACGCCTGGGTAGATCTCCATACCCGGCTCGTTCACAAGCTGCGTTTTACTGATAAAACGGACAAATCAAACTTCCTGGAGATTAGTCAAAACTACACCGGTGGAGACACCTTTCCGTTTGGCCTCGCGTTCCAGAGTGGTTCAGGTACGAGCGCTACCAGCACAAGCATTCAGATGACCCTCAATACAAAGACCAACACCTTTACGCTGACTGGAACCTCAGTGTCTAGTGATGCGAAAGGTACGAAAGGGAACTTTAAGCTGAATGTATCGCCGAGCGACAAGCCGCTGATTGTGTCAGCACCAACGGGAGCAAAGACGATCGTGCAACTGCTCAATGATCTCGGCATACCATCCTCCTTATCCTCTCTCAGCCAAAGCGCGTTACCAACTGCCACTCAAACTTTTTAATCAGACTAGAATTTGTTAGTATAAAACAGCTATGGGGCATGCGTAGGGCAACCTACAAATGCTCCACCAATCGACATCTAAGCTGCCTCCTATGGGCAGCTTTCATTATTTCTTATTCCCCTGATGCGTTAAAATAGGCATATGCTCCATACTGCTAAACGGCGACTCTATTTTGTTGTTGCTGCCTACTTTGCCTTTTGGGCACGGATAGTACTTCGCCGCTGGCGCCCGCGTATCGTCGTTATCACTGGTTCAAGCGGCAAAACAACCCTGTTACACTTGGTTGAAGCCCAGCTCGGCGGCCAGGCGGCCTATTCACACCACGCCAACAGCGCCATTGGTATCCCGTTCCACATTCTTGGCCTGCCGCCTAATGTCGGCTCTCGCTTGCATTGGCTGAGTCGCTTTGTGCTCGCGCCACTGTGCATCTTTCGCCGTCTCCCGCGCAGCAAGCTCTACATTGTCGAAGCAGATTGTGATCGGCCAGGTGAAGGGGCTTTCATTGGACGGCTACTGAAGCCAGAGGTAACACTTTGGGTCAGTGTCTACCGGACGCATAGTGCCAGTTTTGATAAGTTAGTGAAAAATGGTGTTTTTAAAACACACGAAGAGGCCATTGCTTATGAATTTGGCAATTACGTGGCATGCACCAAAAAATTAGTTGTAGCCAACGGTGATCAGCCGGATCTTGTGAAACAGCTCGATCGAGTCGGTCGTGGTGTAGAAGTCAGTAAGAAATCCATTGCAGCCGTTTCCGACTTTCAGCTAACCACTCAGGAAACCATCTTCACTATTAACGGGAAAACCTTGCACCTTCCTGGACTACATCCGAAAGAACTAGGTATCTCACTACAACTCTGCAATCAACTACTCGACTACCTTGGTGTCCCCCTTGACACGCACTACAGCCAGCTACAGATGCCACCGGGACGAAGCAGTGTCCTGGCAGGCTACAAACAGACGGTTTTGATTGATAGTACCTACAATACTGGTCTCGATGCCACGATCGCCCTGCTTAATCTGTTTCAGCAGTACCCTCATGCGCATAAGTGGCTGGTTATCGCCGACATTCTTGAACAGGGTAGCTTAGAACGTGAAGAACATGAAAAACTTGCCACTGCCATACTGGCCGTCAAGCCAGAACGAGTTATCTTACTCGGCAGGCGCACAAAGACACACACCTATCCAAAACTTAAAGCAAAACTGGGAAGCCAAGTGATGGCCTGTATCACGGCTGGCGAGGTGCTTGCCTATCTCGAACAAGAATTAAAGGGCGGTGAAGCCGTTCTGTTTAAGGGTGCGCTCGGTCTCGAAGGTGTTATTGAGGCGCTTCTAGCTAATCCAGCTGATGCATCTCATCTAGTTCGCCGTGAGCCCATCTGGGTAAAAAGACGGCAGGCGTGGGGTTTACCAAAATGAAACAAGTCTTTATTATCCACGGTTGGACGTATGATTTAGATAAATGGGACTCGCTCGTAGGCGTACTGAGGTCGCACGGCATCGAACCGGTGCAATTACGCGTACCCGGACTCACCGCACCAAGCAAGCAGGTCTGGGACATTGATGGTTATATCGACTGGCTCGGGACTCAGCTAGCAGGTAGCACGAAGCCCGTAGTGATCGGGCACTCTAACGGTGGAAGGATCGCCCTATCCTTTATCCAAAAATACCCGAATAAAATAGACAAACTCATCTTAATCGATAGCGCCGGCATAGTGCATCAGGCGACAAAAGCCCGCGCAAAATTGAGCGTACTGCGAGGCGTGGCTAAGGTGGGTAAACCCTTGGGTAAATTGCCAGTCGTTAAAAAAGCCTTCTACCGGGTTATTGGAGCTCAAGATTACTTGAACGCACCACCGAATATGAAAAAAACCATGCAGAATATGCTGAGCGCTGACCAACAGCTAAAACTGTCTACAATTAAGCTGCCAACAACGATTATATGGGGCCGTGATGATAGCATTACGCCACTAGCTGATGGAAAAGAGCTTGAGGACGGCATAAAGGGCTCTCGGCTGCATATCATCGACGGAGCACGGCATGCACCATTCTATACCCACCCTGAAGCTGTTGCCGATATTATTATTGACGCTCTAAAGGTGTCCGCATGAGCATTTTCAATTCACTAGGCTCAAACTATGACGGTCAGTTTGTGCGCCAGGACTTACTTGGTATGGGTAAGAAAACTTTCCTTAGTGAGTTATCGACTGTTCTCGGCCAACACTATGGCGGCAAGGTCACGCTCACCTATAAAGGTCGTCAAGCACTTGAGCTAGCTCTGACCCACAGCGACTTGCCAGCCGGCAGCACCGTCGGTATTAATGGCTTTACCTGCTACGTCGTTTATAAAGCTGTTGTTAACGCCGGTTACAAACCAGTCTTTATCGATACAGCCGCCCAAGAACTTAATTTTGGAACGAACGAACTGAAGCAAGCCGTTTCGAAGCACGCAAACCTGAAAGCTATCATCGTCCAAAATACCCTCGGCTACCCAGCCGACATGACTACACTTGCCGCTTATTGTCAGCAGCAAAACATCCTTATCATTGAAGATTTGGCGCATAGTACCGGGCTAACCTATAGCAATGGCCGGGAAGCTGGTAGTGTCGGTGCGTTGACGATGATGTCATTCAGCCAGGACAAACCACTCGATGTTGTTGCGGGTGGAGCGCTGATTGATCGGCGTGAGGCCAAGGCACCCGATATCAAGCTGCCAAAAGCCTCTCTCTGGCAACGTAGTCGTAACCGTTTCTACCCACTTTGGTCAAGCTTGATCCGGACAACCTATCCAATCGGTTTGGGCCGATACATACATTTTATTCTGAAGCGTCTTCACCTTATGTCGACGCCGATGAGCGACGACTTGCAGGGACTCCAGCGCATGCCAACTCACACCGCTCAGCTTATTCTTGAAAGGTGGCAAGACCGCCAGGGCGAACTCGCTCACCGCCGCAGCATTGCCGCAATATATGCTCAAAAACTACCCAAGAGCATACAGATTCAGTCGCCCAACACCGGGCTACCCACATATCTACGCTACCCACTACTTGTCTCTGAACCAACCGCTCTGATTTCTTTTCTACGCAAGTACCAGATCTTTATTGGTGACACTTGGTATGATGCACCAATTGGCCCTAAGAAGTATTTCGCTCAGACTGACTATCAACCGGGAACCTGTGTCCAAGCCGAGTCGCTGGCGAAACAATTCATCAATTTACCAACGCATCGAGGTGTCACCCCTGAAATTGCAGCTGACATCTGTGCTAAAATCAAGCAGTGGCAAGCATTACAACAAACACCATAACTGACGCGAAAACGTGGGAGGCCTTTTTGGCCAAGCATCCAGAAGCTAACTTCTTGCAGTCTTGGTATTGGGGTGTTTTTCACGAAGGGCTCGGTCACGTGGTTGAGAGAAAAGGCTTCTATCAAAATGATCAACTGGTTGGCGTATTGTCGGCAGTTATTGAACCAGCGCGCCGCGGCCGGCACGTTGTCGTGGCCGGTGGCCCAATTATTGACTGGGACAATCATGCATTGGTACAAGCCTGGCTGGCAGCCATTAAAGACATAGCTCAATCCCATAACTGCTTATTTGTGCGCGTGCGCCCTCAACTGCTTGATAGTGTGGAGAATCGGAAGCTATTCAAACGGCTCGGCTTTATTAAATCGCCCATGCATGTAACAGCCGATCTTACATCACAACTTGATGTATCAAAAAGTGACGATGAGCTTAAGCGAGCAATGCGCAAAGGCGCTCGCTACGAGCTTAATCGAGCCCATAAGCTCGGCATTGTAGTTGAAGCGTCAACTGATGAGCAGTATCTCGATGAATTTTATAACCTCCAAATGGCAACCGCTCAGCGGCAAAAATTCGTACCCTTTTCCAAGAAGTTTTTAACTGAGCAATTTAGGGCTTTTGCTGCTGCTGGTGACGTTATCATGTACCGATCCACGTATGAGGGAAAACTGCTGGCGATGGCTTTTATTATCTTCTACGGTAGCGAAGCAGCTTATCACTACGGCGCGAGTACAGACCTCGCTCGACAATTTCCTGGTGCTTACGCAATTCAGTGGGCGGCTATCGCTGAGGCAAGAAAGCGTGGTTGTCAAAGGTACAACTTCTGGGGTGTTACCGAACATGGACAGACCAAACACCGTTTCTACGGCGTCTCGGTCTTCAAACGTGGTTTTGGCGGCGAAGACGTTTCCTATCTACCGGCTCGAGATCTGGTTGTCGATAAACTACGCTACCCAGCTACCTATGCTTTTGAAACTGCCCGACGCAAGCTCAGACATCTGTAAAAACGCTACGTATAGTTGAGAGCATACAAAAAATATGGTATAATAAAGCTATTGTGTTTATGTCTACTAGTGAGTTACGAAAAACGGGGTGTCAATGATGATGGACGATGGCGTACAAGGTCCTCACCAAGAAGGTCCGCTTGATCTCGAGCGACTCAAGACAGTCTTTGCTGAGAGTGTGGCAGCAGCCCAGGCAAATTTAAGTGCATTTGTCGGACAGCAGCCAGAACAGCTCGCTGAAGAACCAACTCCGATTGCAGAGTATCGACCTTATCCAGGAGAGGAAAAGGATAGCGTGCTTGTCTACGAAGGCAGCTTTGCAATTAGTGGAAATTATATTGAGGTACGGAGCAACGAACGGCTGGAATATGTTCGGACACTCTTACGGCTGCTCGTGAGCAATGCCGGAGAACGTCTTACAACCAAACAGCTAATAGTGCTTGGATTTGGTCGAGGCTTGCCAGGGTGGGCGCAACCACAAAGAATGCAAATCGCCTTCCAACGTATTCGTAATCTCCAAGGTGGACAGCTTGATGAAACAACCCCCGTTCAAAGAGGTAAGCTGGGCATATCTACTTTCAGTTGGTATGGCGTTGGTGTTGCTGTTGATACCGAGGTCATTGCCGCCGTCGAGACGACAAAACCTCGGACATCACTTCTGCCGAAAGAGCTGGCGCCTAAACCATCTCAATTCGTAGAGACCGCACCGTCTGTGCTCCCGCCTGAACCAGCCAGCGAAGCTCCAACGTCCCAACCAGTGGCAGAATATGTACAAACAAGAATAGCCGGGTACGAGCAGGTGCTGTCCTTGCCGCTCAATCCAATTGCCAGAGAACTGGTTAGTTATTTTGCCGACCAAGGCGGCACCAGTTTTGGCCTGCTTGACGTATCACATAACGCGGCTAACGTGTTCTTGTCCATCCCTAAGGTGAAGTCAGTCTTGCGCGAAATCAACGCACAGGCAAAACAAGCCGGAGTATCGATTACTTTTTCAGTGCAAAAAGTAAAAGATGAGGACAGGATCGTCACGACTTTACAATAGACTGGATATTAGACTTGTTCGTTCCATGGGAATGTATCAGCAATGCTCTTTGGTAATCCTGTATTGGATGTCTCGGTTAACAGATTAGGGTATAATGACTGACAATGAAACGCTATAACCCTAAAGTTATTGAACCCAAGTGGCAGAAATACTGGGATGAGCATAAGACCTTTAAGGCCGACCTAAAAAGCTCTAAACCGAAATATATCGCCATGAGCATGTTTAACTACCCCAGTGGTGCTGGTATTCATATTGGTCATGCGATGAACTACACCATTAGTGACGTTCTGGCTCGTTTTAAACGCCAACAGGGATATGAGAGCTATCACCCAGTTGGTTGGGACTCTTTTGGCTTGCCCGCTGAAAACTATGCTATTAAGTCGGGTATCTCACCACAGGCATCAATGGCCAAAATTATCCCGAGTTATCACAAGCAGTATAAGGCCATGGGATGGAGTAATGATTGGTCCAAAGAAATAGCCACGCATGAACCGCAGTACTATAAATGGACGCAGTGGATATTCAGTGAAATGTACCGTGCCGGTCTCGCTTATCAAGACGCCCGTATGCAATGGTGGTGCGCAATCGATAATACGGTTCTCGCCAATGAGCAAGTCATCGATGGCAAATGCTGGCGTCATGACGGACCCGATGACCCACTAGTCACCAAGCGAGAAGTAAAACAATGGTTTTTTAAGATCACCGACTATGCCGATGAACTACTTGAGGCAATTGATGATTTGGATTGGACAGAAAGCGTTAAGCTGGCCCAGAAAAACTGGATTGGTCGAAAAGATGGCATTGATATCACCTATGATGTCGACAACGCAACCGAACCAGCAAGCGTCACCTGCTTTACGACACGGCCGGATACCAATTTTGGTGCGACTTTTATTGTGATATCACCAGAACACGAACTTGCCGATAAGGTAGCCAAGAAAATTATTGCCCCTCTGGACGGCACAGATTATGCGGCCGAAGTAGCAGACTATGCTCGGAAGGCAGCCGTTAAATCTGAGCTTGAAAGACAGCAAGAAGGAAGAAAGAAAACGGGTGTCTTCACCGGACTGTATGCGGTTAATAAACTCAACAATACGCGTTTACCAATCTGGGTAGCTGACTTTGTATTGTCTGGCTTTGGAACCGGTGCGGTTGTTGGGGTGCCTGGGCATGACATACGAGATTATGAATTTGCAGAAGTTTTTGGCCTCCCAATTGTGAGAGTTGTGGTTGGGGCAGATGGTGATGATACCCCCATTACGAGTAAGTCCCAAGTTCAAGAAGAAAGCGGCACCATGGTGAATTCAGAGTTTCTGGACGGTCTAGATATCCACAAGGCAACTCATAAAATCATGGACTATCTTGAAGAGAAAAAGATGGGCAAGCGCGTCACAACGTACCGAATGAGGGATTGGAGTATATCTCGCCAACGCTACTGGGGTGCACCTATTCCGATTATCCATTGCCCAGATTGCGGTCCGGTGTTGGTACCCGATAAGGATCTGCCGGTTTTTTTGCCAGAGATAAAAGACTACGCACCAACCGGTGATGGTCGAACAGCACTTGCGCGAGCGACCGACTGGCTAGAAGTCGCCTGTCCGCAATGTGGCAAACAAGCTGAGCGAGAAACTGACACACTTGATACCTATATTTGCAGTAGTTGGTACATGCTGCGCTATTTCGATCCGCACAACGAAGCAAAGATTTTTGATTCCTCAGTCGTGGATAAGTGGATGCCGATTGACTTTTATAATGGTGCCGATCATGCCACTGCTCACATGATCTATGCACGTTTCGTAACCAGGTTTTTTCACAAGCAGGGTCTCGTCGATAAACCAGAGCCGTTTAAGAAATTTTTGTTCAATGGCAAAGTGACAGCTAAAGACGGACAGATGTTTAGCAAGAGCAAAGGTAATGGCATTGATCCACTTGAAATTATCAATGATGGCTATGGCGCAGATGCGCTAAGGACCTACTTAATGTTTGCTGCTCCGCTGGAGCTGTGGGTGCGTTGGGACGAGCAGGGTGTGCCTGGCGCCTACCGTTTTCTGTCGCGAATCTGGAATCTGGTTGAAGCATTTGTTACGGCCAAGCCGCAGAAAGATAACCAGTCCGAACCCAAGGCCGTGCGCCAGGTCATTCATAGGACGATTAAAAAAGTCACCGACGACCTTGAGCAGCAGAAGTACAATACCGCTATTGCTGCCATGATGCAGTGCACGAATGATCTGTACAAACTGAGTGTTGAAGATTCGTTTTCAGATAAGGCTGCCTGGCAATTTGGGCTCGAGAGTTTAACTATGCTGGTAGCACCGTTTGCCCCTCACATTGCCGAAGAACTATGGCATCGGCTTGGTCACTCCGATTCTGTCCATAAAGATCACTGGCCGAAGTTTGAAAGCGCGTACGCTCAGACGAGCATGGTTACGCTCGTCGTACAAGTGAACGGTAAGGTGCGAGCTACACTAGAGCTGGCGGCAGACAGTAAAGAATCAGCTATCGTTGACGCAGCCAAAACCAACGAAAAGGTTGCAGGCTATATCAAGAATGGTATAAAAAAGACTATTTACGTACCGGGTAGACTCGTTAACTTTGTGGTATAGGCACAAGCCGATATCCGCAGGTAGCGAGGACGGGTACTTTTAAGTGCACATTATCGGGAAGATCTGATGGTCCATAGCCGCGATTCAGATTTATGATGTAGTCGTTTATATCGTCATAAACAATGCCGTGGCTGCCTATTGGCGGACCACCAGTAAAAATGGTGTTGTCCGGTGCACCCAACTGCTCATCGACACTTTGCCAGGTAGAATGGTGTGTCACAATCTCCTGAGTTTTAGAGGAGCAGACTAGCTTTTCCTCGACGGGAGGGGTATCTGATTGGTTGGACTGCTTGTAGGGAATAACTGACGATAGTGCATCAGCACAAAAAGCCAGTCCGCAAGCGCTTACTAAAACAAGAAACGAACCTTTTACGAGAAATCTACTTATACGTTCACGACGATTTGGATAATCAACGAGAATTGCTTCAATTGGCTGGTCGGGACTAGACATAAAAAACTATCGTACCAGAAAGTTGATGTAACGCAAGCATGGCTAACCTTGAACTTTGGCAGCAAAAGCGGTATAATCAAAGGTAAATCATCAGTCTAAACACAGATAGGAGTGCTGTACTACTATGGGTAAACCCAAAAAACGCACTAGCCCTCGTCGCACCGGCACACGTCGTAGCCACTTGGCGCTTAAACTAGCTCGCGCCGTTAATGCCAAATCTCCCGTCAAGGTCTATACGACCCGTCGAGAATCTGGCAAAACAGCAGTAAAGTAACTGGCTAACGCTTTTTAGGCGTTCGTCGTTCAAGGATATTTAACAATATGGCCTCCAATCGTCACCTCGGTCGCATCATCGCCCTACAAACGCTCTACGAGCAGGAGTTTCGTCAGGACTGTGGCGATAGTCATTTTGATCTTGGGCAGGTGTTGGCTCGAAACATTGGCCGCTACCAACAAACGGTGGATGATCAAGATTTCATCGCGCGACTGGTCAACGGCGTCGCCGCCAAGCAGAGCGAATTAGACGTCGCCTTGCACCCGATTGCCCCTGAATGGCCAATTGACCAGATAGCTCGAATGGATCGGGTAATCCTAAGGATGGGGCTTTACGAACTTCTGCATGAGTCCAATGTGCCACCGAAAGTTGTCATTAATGAAGCGGTTGAACTGGCTAAAGCATTCGGTGGCGATAATAGTTCGAAATTTATAAACGGTGTACTCGGTACAGCCCTCAAACATATTGAAGGGAAAACCGCTTCACCAAAAGCTAAACAAAAGAAGGTTACCTAAGGCATGAAACGCCCCAAACCAATCCAGGGTTTTAAGAAACTGGTTCATCGCCGACCGGCTATTAATGAAGTTGTCCGTGAACCAACGGCCGGCGGTATTGTCTTTCGCCGTGACCCAAACAAGAATAATGCCGTTGAAATTCTGCTTATACAAGATGCTAAGAACCGCTGGACAATACCCAAAGGGCACATTGAGGTCGGTGAAGTCGCCAAGGATACCGCGCAGCGAGAAATTGGCGAGGAAACTGGTCTGACCAACGTGCGGGTTATGGGCTGGCTTGGTAAAATTAACTTTCGCTACCGTCGCCAGCAAAGTCTTGTACTTATGACGACCGACATATTCCTTGTCGAAGCCAGGGGTAATACTGATTCGCTCAAACCTGAAGATTGGATGAATGGCATTAAATGGTTTTCAGCCAACGAAGCTCTTGATAAAATTGAGTACGAAGATATTGAAAAGATAATTCTACTTGGCCTAAAGAAAATCCGTACGAGTTAATATAGATCTCACTACCATGCAAGACACACAAACCTACATCGGCTTTGCCAAAGAAGTACTCCAAGCAACGTTTAGTGACATAAACCTGCTCATAACCGCATTTACGCATCGCTCATACGTGAATGAGCATCGCAGCAGTGTCAGCGAACACAACGAACGACTTGAATTTTTAGGGGACGCTGTCTTAGAACTTGTTGTAACTGAATTTCTCTACCGTGGTCATAAGGACCCTGAGGGCGTTTTAACCAACTGGCGTAGTGCACTGGTGCGAACTGAAAGCATCAGCGCAGCGGCGGCCAAAGATAACTTTGAGCCACTGTTAAGGCTGAGTCGAGGTGAAAAACGTGGCAGTGATCGGGCTCGCGCCCAAATTCTGGCTAACACCTACGAAGCGGTCATTGGAGCGCTCTATCTTGACCAGGGCTACGATGCAGCGAAGCAGTTTATTTCCTCCAGCTTGCTACCTAGTTTTCAGACGATTCTAGCAAACGGTACATGGATGGATGCCAAGTCTCACTTGCAGGAACTGGTTCAAAGTAAAGACGGTTATACACCTGTCTATAAAGTCTTAAGTGATGAGGGACCGGATCACGATAAACTGTTTACCGTTGGCGTCTTCGTAAACGGTGATCAAAAAGGTCAAGGCAGCGGTCCTAGTAAGCAGATTGGCCAACAGCAGGCCGCCGAAGCTGCTCTTATTCACTACCAATCATAGTATCGCCGGTAAAGTCCATTGACTTTTACCCCTCTTACCCCTATAATCAGCAGGAATCTTTTACTAGTATAACGTTTGAGAGGAAGATTACTCGTTTATGCTCGCTATCCGAATGCAACGTACTGGCCGCAGTGGACACGCAAGTTTCCGCGTGGTCGTTCAAGACTCTCGTCAAACGCCAACAAGCGGTAAGTTTGTTGCACTCCTTGGCCACTATGATCCGCACGCTAAAACCGCAACCATCACCAAAGATAAGGTTGCCTTTTATCTCGAACATGGTGCTCATCCATCAGAACGTGTTGCTCGTTTGTTAAAACAAGAGGGCATTAAGCTGCCTGAGTGGGTTGAAGCTACAAGAAAGAAAAAAGCAGCTATTAAAAATCCTGATAAGCTGCGCCGTAATCGACCAGCCGAAGAGGCTAAACCTGCCGAAGCAGCAGCTCCGGTTGAAGAAGCGCCGGCTGAAGCTGAAGCACCAGCAAGTGAGGAAGTTGTTGCCGCCGAAGAAACGGCAGCCCCGACCGAGCCAGAAGCCGACGCACCAAGCGTGGAAGCCGAAGCTCCCAAAGCGACCGACGAAGCTGAATCAGCTAAGTAGCAACGCTCTTGGCCTTATCAGCAATTTGCTATAATAGTAGATAGGCCACTAACTGAAAGGGAGATACTGAACATGAGTAGCATTGACGAACAGTTTGTTGAATTTATTGTTAAATCGCTAGTTAGTAAACCCGATGCTGTTAAAATCGAGCGACGCATTGACGAGAAGGGTGTCTTGCTTGAATTAACAGTTGACCCAGAAGATCTTGGTAGAGTTATTGGCAAACGTGGCGCAACAGCCCAAAGTCTTCGGACTCTGCTACGGGCGCTGGGCACAAAGAACGACGCCCGTTATAACCTCAAGATTGTTGATAACGGTGAACCACACGAGCGCCGAGCACCTGAAGGTGAGCGCCATGATAATCGTGAGGATCATAAAGAACACGAATCAACTGAGCAGACGAAAGCAGACGCGCACGACGAGGATCAACCACTCGATGAAAACGTGGACAGCGATAGACATCAGGCAGTTGATGATGACGACCTTGGCGTTAATGACGATGACGAGGACGAGAAAACTGAACGAAACCACGACAGTGTCATGAATAGGACGCGAAAAGAACTTGAAGAGCTTGATGACCTTGAGGTATAATTACCTCAGTCCAAGCGACAACGTTTAAAAATATACGTGCGAGAAAGCTCATGCGAGCCACCTTCGGTGGGAGCTTTATGTGACAGAAGTATCCCGGTTCTCGGGATATTTTTGTTTGTGATATAATAATTGCGATGAAAATTCAAATAATTAGTCTTTTCCCAGACATGTTTCCTGGTGTACTCAACACCAGCATGTTGTTCAAGGCCCAAGATCGTAAAATTGTTGAAATAAGCTACATCAATCTGCGTGACTTCGGGCTGGGCCCCCGTAAACAGGTAGATGATACCCCTTACGGTGGCGGTGACGGTATGTTACTAAAACCTGAGCCGGTGGTAGCTGCGATTGAGCAGGCCAAGCAGACTGACCCATCGGCGGTTGTGATACTGCCAACGCCGCGCGGTGAAATGTACAAGCAATCAACGGCTAAGCAACTTGCTAAAGACGCACGAGGGCTTATTATTGTTTGTCCGCGCTATGAGGGTTATGATGAACGCGTTTGTCAGTTTATTGATAAGCAGCTTTGCGTAGGTCCCTACGTGCTGACTGGCGGTGAACTACCTGCCATGATTATTATTGATAGTGTCATTCGCCTGTTGCCGGGTGTACTCGGTGGTGCTACATCAGCGGACATTGAGTCTTTCCAGGCCGATGATCAAACGATTGAATTCCCGCAATATACCCGGCCAGAAGACTTCCGCGGACTAAAAGTGCCAGACGTTCTACTGAGTGGCAATCACGGCGAGATAGCGAACTGGCGGGCAAACCAACAGAAGCCGACTCGATAATCGTTAACTTGGTCGTGCGCACACTGGGCATGATTCTTCACTATCCCCCTCGGCGATCCAATGCTTGGCAGCCAGTTGCCAAGCTTCATAATCATGATAGGCAACAAGATCAGCCAGACGCCTTAGTAAAGCGCCCAGTCGGCCGTAGATACGAAGTTGACCCCAGACCACTGCCGACCAATGGACACCAGCAGGCATGACGTAAATGGGTCGCTTGGCTTGATACGGCTTCGGTTCCCCATGCTCAGCTTGGCGCCTTAGATTTGACACAACAAAATTACCATCATAAAGAGCAGTTTGGGCTAAGCCACTGTACGGTGTATCGGCATTGTCACCAATAACATAGATACCTGGTTCCGCCTCAAGGAACTGATTGACTCGAACTTTGCCGGTTTTAGTCATCTGAAAGACGTTATCCGCAAAAAAGGGTTGGTTTGCAACGCCAGCCGTCCAAATGACAGTGTGCGAAGCAAGACTTTTATTGTTGAGCTTTAACATTTCGGCCGTTTCACCTTTAACCGTTGTTCCCAGATACAGTTTCACGCCAACACGGCGCAAATGAGCGGCTACTCGCGTACTGACATCTTTTGGTGAACGAGGCAGGAGCCGTGGTGCCGCCTCAACTAGATCTACGTGTATAGCGCGCCGCTTGATGCCATGTTTTTTGGCAATCTGTCGAAGGTAGGTTGGAAGTACCCCTGCCAACTCAACTCCTGTTGGGCCACCACCAATGACTACATAGTTGAGGTCGGGTCGATGCTCATCGATTAGCTGCTGGTGCAAGTGCTTTTTCAGTCGTTCAGCCTCCGAATTTGTCTTGATACCGTAGGAAAACTGTTCGAGTCCTTCTATGTGGAAAAAGTTAGTTCTCACCCCAAGCGCCAAAATGAGACTGTCATAACCAACCACCTGTTGATCAGCCGTCGTGATGCTGTGCGCCTGTCGATCTAGACTTTTTGCACTGCCTGATACAACGGTTATCGGTTTGTTGGCAAAGACCTCGCTCAGGGGAATCCGTGAAGCCATCTGGCGACCACCAGTAGCTGTTAAGTATAGGCTTGGGTAGTAGCGAAAATCGGGGTGATCGCTAATCAAGGTGACCGAGAAACGACTATCTCCAGAAAGCGCGAGAGCTGCTTTGACTCCACCAAAACCACCACCAACAATAACCACTCTATGCATAACTCGCCTTTATTTTTTTCATCTATCCCAGGTATGGTATCACAGCCATAAGCGTAAAAGCGAGAGTCTCACCTCAATTATCTGAGCCCATGACTGCAATCTAGCGGCTTTATTTTTTAACTAATTGTCCATCTTTTAGCTTAAAGGTGACGTCGGTTTTACCGGCAATCGAAAGGTCGTGGGTGACAACAACGATAGTCGTTTTTTCAGTGCGAGTTAGATCATGCAGTAGTTTAAAGATAAGCTTGCCAGTTTGACTATCCAAGTTACCGGTCGGTTCATCGGCCAAGATGAGTTTTGGCTTATTCGCCAGCGCCCGGGCAATGGCGACGCGTTGCTGTTCACCTCCGGATAATCGACTCGGCTTGCGAGCTTGCTTCGATTCATCTAGACCAACTTGTTCGAGCAACTGTTTGGCACGGCTGCGCCGAGTAACAAGTGGTGTCCGCGTAAACTCCATTGGCAGCATGACATTTTCAAGTGCCGTTAAGTTTGGAATTAAGTTATAACTTTGGAAGACAAAACCAATCTGCTTTGCCCGGTAACTTATAAGGGCATGATCATGTAGGCCAGTGATGGTTTGGCCGGCAATTTCGATGCTACCTGAGCTTGGTTTATCTAAAGCACCCAGCAGCGATAGTAAGGTACTTTTGCCACTGCCGCTCTTGCCAATGATCGAGGCAAACTGTGCGTCAGGTACACTGAAGTTTATGTCTTTAACGGCGGTGACGCTGTGTCCTCCGGTTGAAAATGTTTTGGTCAAATCAATTACTTTTAACATACTACTCCGTTCTCATAACTTCGGCTGGCCGCACCTTAGCGATTAATAGTGAGGCAATTGAACTGCCGACAATCGCAATCACAAGGGCGGCTGCGAGTCCATACAGTAAAATCGTCCAACTAACGGCCGCGTGAATAGCGCGCAGGTTATTATTGCCCAGTCCCAAACTACGGAAAGCTCGTCCTCCTAAGCCTCTACCACCTGCAACGACTGCACCACCAGGAGCGGCACTCGAAGTATTTGAGCTGTTGTTAACGAGCAGTTTTGTAATGGGATTCCCCGCAACAACGCCCAAGCCGATGCCAAGAATTGCACCAAGCAGCGTAAAGGTAACAGCCTCAGCCATAAACTGAAACATGATACGCAGATTAGAGCCACCAATAGCTTTTAAGACCCCTATCTCGCGACGTCGCTCGCGGACAATCATAATCATCGTCAATAATATAATGACCGCTCCAGCGACAACTGCTCCGACGAGGCTATACAGTGAGATAGTGCGAACATTTTCGAGTGGCGTTACAATCTGGCTGATTCTATCAGTCGAGCTCGTAACATCTGCGGCTGAGCCAAGGCTATTTTTTATAGCGCTATCGACTGAATTAAGATTACTGATCGAGTCGATTGTTACAACGGCACTGGTTATATCATTGGGCTGTGCTGATAGTGTCTGCAGTGTACTCAGTGGCATAATGAGCTGGCTGTTAGAAAATGTGTTTCCGGCGTCGAAAATACCGACTACCGTGATTGTGCTGCCGTAGGCACTAAATGTCGATCCGGTCGATAGGTTATTTTTTTTGGCAAGGCTTTGTCCGACAAGGGCTACATTATCAGTACTGCTCGCATTGAAGAGCTTGCCGCTTTTAAGCGTGAGGGTACCGCCTCCACTTGACGATAGATCACTCGGATCAGTTGTCCCGGTTACGCTTACTGGTAGCGTAAAGCTCGTATCGCCTCCGGCAAAATCACCCCCAAAGACTCCACCGCCGTTGCCACCTCCTCCCCCAAAGCGCTTTCCAAGTGCGCCTGGGTCAATTGAAGAGACGAGATTAGTCGTGCTAGAAGTTAAACGGTCACTCAGGCTTTCGCTAACGGATGATACGTGTGGTAGCTTCTTAACGGCAGTTAATTGACTATCAGTGAGCGGGTTGCCACCACCATTAAAGCCGCGAAAGCCGGCCGGAGCTATGGAAATCGTGTTGCCAGTTGAACTTTTGACACTGTCTATTTTTTGACTGACAGCTTGCCGAGCAACCAGCATAGCCAAAGCCAAGCCAACACTGAGACCAAGAATTATAACAATCGAGAGGGTTCTGATGCTGTTTCTGAAGGCATTGCGTATACCACGGGTAAGACTATTCACGGGTTAATCCTTGATTATGTGAACAAGTGTAGAGTTTTGAACTGAGAAACTGCTTAGTCGCTTTTATGTAGGGGTAGGTTGACCGTAAAGGTTGTGCCACTGCGCCAGGTACTTCGGACGGCAATACTGCCTTTGTGTAGCTCAACAATCTGCTGGGCAATAGCCAGTCCAAGTCCATAGCCGGTCGTTCCTTTGCTGCGAGAGCTGTCGATGCGGTAAAAACGCTCAAAGATATGTGGTAACTCACTGGCTTTTATACCTGGCCCCTCATCGCGCACAATCAACTGGCCGCTGTTCCCGTGCTGTCCACTTTTTAGTGTCACGGTAGTCTTCTTGGGACTATATTTGATAGCATTATCAACTAGTATGACGAGCAGTTCGATGAGTAGAGTCTGGTCACCACGCACCTGCACGTCCTTAACTTTATTGGAGAGTTTTACTTGCTGAGTAGCAGCAAGCGTCACGAGTTGCGACTCAACCTCACGAGCGATTGCCGATAGCGAAACAGCGTGTAGCTCAAGCGGCTGGTCAGCTTGGCCGGCTAATTTAAGCAAGCTTTCGGACAAGGCTTTCAACTTAACAACTTCCTCCAAGTTGCTGGCGAGCAGTCCTTTGGCTTCGTTTTTTGAAAGGTTTTTATCGCGCAGAGCCACTTCTATTTCTGTTTCCATGGCCGTGAGTGGCGTACGAAGTTCGTGTGAGGCATCAGCTGTAAAACGGGTTTGGGCCTCGAGAGCTGATTCAATAGGCTGAAGGGTGCGCTGGGCGAGGGCATAACTAGCTAGACTGCCAAGCACGAGTGTCGCCACGTTCAGCAGTAACAGATTCTCTTGTAGGTGGCGCCTATTTTCGGCTAAACGAGCAGCTCTGAACTGATCATAGTTTGGAAACGAACCGGGGGTAATTTCTTCGAAAATAACTGGTCGCCGTAGATCGGACGTTAGTTCGGTAGATGAGATATGGTAGAGCCAGAAACTAAAGCCAATGCTAAGCGCCATGATAATGGCTAGATAAGATAGGGTTAGACGTAGTGCGGCTGAGCGTATCATGCTAGACGCCTAGCTTATAGCCAAAACCACGGATAGTTTGCAGGAGGGATATTTTAAACGGTTTATCTATTTTACCGCGAAGATAACCCATGTATACCTCAACGGTATTTGGCAGTATGTCGGCGTCGAAATCCCAGACGTGAGAAATAATGGCGTCTTTTGTGAGCACTCGGTTTGCATTACGCATCAGATATTCAAGCAGTGCAAATTCTCGCCGAGATAGGTTTATGACTTTGTCTTGCCGCTTCACCTCATACGTGACCGGATTTAGTGATAAATCTTCGACGCTTAAAACTGTGCCTTGATTCTCTTGTGGTCGGCGGAGTAGAGCACGTAACCGGGCCAGTAGCTCTTCAAAAGCAAACGGTTTTACCAAATAATCGTCGGCACCGGCGTTAAGGCCATTAACTCTGTCGCGAACTTGATCTTTAGCGGTTAACAGTAAGATTGGGGTATGAATACCATCTGCACGTAGTTGTCGGCAAATATCAAGACCCTGGATACTGCCTGGTAGCATGCGGTCAAGAATAATGACGTCGTAGTCACCAGTTTGAGCTGAGGCGAGCCCGTCGTCTCCATTATAGGCTACGTCAACTGCATAGGTCTCTTGTTCGAGTCCACGTTTAATCGCGTTTGCAATTTTATGTTCGTCTTCAACAACCAGTACTCTCATACATACAAGTATAGCCGAGTTTACTTAAATCAAGCTGAGAATTCTATATGCCTAACGGGAGTGGTTCACCAACATTAGACCTTTTCTATACGTCCACAGGCCAGGCGTGGACCACCACTATGTCCCGAGCCCGATTCGCCTGGGGTATGGGGATCTGGATTGGCGTGTACCATGAGCGAAGTGCCTTCTGGGGGTTGAAGAATTGATACCGGCCCATCAGATAGACTGACTCGACTGGTAATAGCCTCAAGTTCGCCATGACCATGTTCATCGACAATAATATTTGGCAAATCTCCAGCATGATATCCGTGATTGGCATCTGGGTCTGTATTGCCAGCCGGACCTGGATCAAAATGGCCACCGGCACACTTAAAGCCGTCGCATTCGCAGTCACCTTTCTCGTGAATGTGAACCGCGTGCTTCCCGGCTACCAGAATCTTAGGGTCTCCATCAAGTGTTAGGCGCAGATGAACATACTTCCAGCCATCGACGTCGTATTCGGTAAATTCACCATCGCCGGTTATATCCCCCGGCCCCGCAACAGTGGCACGAGCCCTTGCGGTAATTTTTTTTGCATCAGCCCTGAGATCAACTTTCACAATTTGCTCCCTATTTAAAACTCATTATAGCAAATCAACTAGAAGGGCAGGCGGTGGTACGGGCACTGATATACCAGTGGTATGATAGGTATATGCGAAGTCTATTTGCGTTTATGATGGTTTCTCTTGACGGGTACTTCGAAGGGGTGGACGGAGATTTAAGCTGGCATAACGTTGATGGGGAGTTTAATGACTTTGCCATTAAGCAGCTTGGTGAGATTGATACGCTTATTTTTGGGCGAAAGACCTACGAGATGATGGCGAACTACTGGCCGACAGAGATGGCAATAGCGGACGATCCGATTGTTGCAGAACGTATGAACAGTATCCCAAAATTGGTGGTCTCTCATTCGCTTAAAAGGGCCGACTGGAATAACACAAAACTGGTATCAGATCCGAGTCAGGTGATTGCCGATCTCAAAGCGAGCCCCGGTAAATCGATCGCAATTTTTGGTAGCTCCAGCTTGTGCGTCAGTCTGATTGAGATGGGTCTCATTGATGAATTCCGTCTTATGTATGCTCCGGTACTTATTGGTGATGGCACGAGTTTGTTCGATGGCATGCCCAGCCCCTTAAAATTAGAACTAATCGACAGCAAAGCATATGCATCGGGCAACGTGTTGATGCGATATAAGCCCTCCAAAGACTAAAAGCAGCAGTCGTTAAACTTGCAAAACATATAAATGTATTATGAAACTACACTTGAGCGTGGTATAGTTAAAGAAGCAAGTGCTTATTATAACTTCTCCGTTTTCATACTTTGTTCCTAACACGTACAACTATCATCACGGCCGGGCGGTACTAAGGCGTGCAATAGTAATAAACGAAGGGACAAACAAATGTCAATGAAATTATATGTAGGCGGACTCGCATACAGCGTAACTGATAAGGAACTAGAAGACCTTTTCGCAGAACATGGCAGCGTGGTAAGCGCTACTGTTATCAAAGATCGTGACAGCGGACAATCAAAAGGATTTGGTTTTGTCGAAATGACTGACCTTAAAGAGGCTCAAGAAGCGATCAAAACACTGAATGGTAAAGACGTCAGTGGCCGATCGATTGTTGTTAACCAGGCTCGTCCACAAGAAGATCGCAGCTTAAGCAGCAGCTTCCGTAAGTAAGCAGCAGCAGCTACTCCTCACTACATAACACTGCCCCAATTTGGGGCAGTTGAATGGTTTTTTTACCGTGATCAAAGAAAATAAGCGTATTGAAATAGTTCGAACGACGAGACTCAGTCTGAGCTCAATGAGCCAGCTATCCGCCGATGCGATTTGCCGCGCCCTTAAAAAGCGGTATAAGCATGTTGAGATTACGACGATTAATAGTTTATCAGATCTTAGACAACTCATTGCTCGGCAGCCCGACCTCGTCTTTCTTGGCATGAAATACTTACCTCCCGGTAGTGACGAAAACCAGCTCACGACGATCTGGTTATCAGACTACCTTGAGTCAGCCCAGATTGCGCATACCGGTTCTGGCTCTGCCGCTCACGAACTTGAGCTAAACAAGCACCTGGCTAAACGGCGGATGCTTGAAAGTGGGCTGAAAACGTCGCCGTTTTATGTGAGTCAATACGATCAGGCTGTTGCGGTAGACATATCGGGACTACGCTATCCACTCTTTGTAAAACCTACGAACCGAGGCGGCGGTCAAGGAATTGCCAGCGATTCGTTGATACACAATGAGCAGGAGTTAAAAAACAAGCTAACATCAATTGCTGCAACGCTACAGGCAGATTCGCTTATCGAAGAGTATCTACCAGGACGCGAGTTTAGTGTTGCGCTGCTTGAAGATTTATCTACTGGCGCTCTGATGGCTATGCCAATCGAGTTAGTTGCCCCGATCGACTATCGCGGCTCTCGGCTCTTAAGCCAGTCCGTAAAAAAGTCCGACGCCGAACAAGTGCTTCTTGTCGCTTCCGGAGAACTTAGAACAAATGTGACGACACTCGCAAAAAACGCCTTTCATTGTCTTGGCGGACGAGATTATGGGCGTATCGATATTCGACTTGATCAATACGGTGAGCCGCACTTTTTAGAGGCAAATCTCTTGCCAAGTTTAATCGGTGGCTATGGATCATTTCCAAAGTCGAGCCTGTTAAATATTGGTCTTGATTATGAGCCAATGATCTACCATATTGCTCTACTTGGATTACGTCGTCAGAAGGTGTTTGATGATCCGATAGAAATTGCCGAAGATAGCGGTAGTGATAGTTTAGTCTCGTTGCTCGAACCAGCGGTTAGCTAATAGCTCGTAGCGATATTTGCCTAGAGAGAGTAAGCTATAAGCACATGCGTCATTCGTCCCTAAAGCTACATTGTTTTTCACCGCCTGCCATGTTTGCGACTTTTGCAATTGAACTCATGTTGGCTATCTACGTGCTCGTTCGATACAAAATGACGCTCATAACGCGTCTAGCAGCATCTATTTTAGTAAGTTTAGCCGTCTTTCAGTTAGCCGAATACAGTGTTTGCGGTAGGGCGTCTAGTATTGCTGTGGTCTGGTCGCGGATCGGTTACGTTGCCATAACTATGCTACCGCCACTGGCACTGCATCTGGTACTGGCAATTGCTAAACACCGTGCCCGATTGCTTGTAGCGATGGCCTATGCAACGAGCGTGCTCTTTGCGGCGACTTTTGGTCTTAGCTCGACCGCCTTTGCCGGCCATGTTTGTGCGGGCAATTATGCTATTTTTCAACTCGTTCATCCGCTCGGTGGACTCTACTTCACGTACTACTACGCCTGGCTATTTGTCGGTATTGGCCTGAGTCTATTTTTGAGCGTCCGGGCAACCCAGCGTGTTCGTGAGGCTTTAATACTCCAAGCCTTTGGTTACCTCAGCTTCATGTTACCAACTGGTGTCGTGAATGCAATTGATCCTCACTCTATCGTTGGCATACCTAGTGTCATGTGTGGATTTGCAGTTATTTATGCCGTTATACTAGCTGTCGGTATTGTACCGATCTACCTTCAGCCAAAAACAAAGTAATGCTTACGATTCTTGTAAAACGGATATAACATTGCCGGATGGATCGGTAAACCAGGCTATGTCCGGCCCTTGGTGGTTGGCAATACCACGTGCTATGCCTTTTTCATCTTGGTGAGCCATCTCGTAGTGCTCGAAAGAGACCCCTTTAGCAGTGAGTGCATCAACTGTCGCATCGATGTCTTTGACTGAAAAATTGAGCATGGTGTAGCTAGCTGGCTGATGATCATCTTTTTGGTAGATAAAGATTGTCGTTTGTCCGCCGTTCAGTGACAGCTCTAGTCCCATCGGACCATCTTTAACGCTAAGGCCCAAGGTGTCCTCGTAAAAAGCCTTGGCAGCTTTCATATCTTTGACCGAAAATCCGCTAAACGCTTTTGCATCTTCTAACATATAACTCTCCTTATATATAGCTTAGTATAGGCTCTTTTAGGCGGAGTGTCTCGCGAAAAATGATTGTGAGTTTAAGACATTTCTGCGACTATTAATGTAATAAAGCAGAAACAATGCAGGGGGCAATAGGTATGGATAGCGCAATAAAAACGAAGGGTTTAACCAAGCGGTATGGTTCCTTTGTGGCGCTTGCACCGCTTGATCTAGACGTTCACCGCGGCGAAATACTAGGCTACTTAGGCCCAAACGGGGCAGGTAAGACAACCACCATCAGGGCTATTCTTGGTCTGATTCGACCCACCGGTGGCCAGTGTGAAATTTTTGGTATCAATGCACAATCGAGTAAAGTCTCTGCCCATAGGCGCCTTGCCTACATACCCGGCGAATCTGTCTTCTGGCCATCACTGACCGGTGCTGAAACGCTACATCTACTTGGCAAGGTGCACGGTTCGGTTGATCTGGCGTACCAAAAGGAGCTGACCCGACGGTTTAAGTTTGAACCGAATAAAAAAGTACGCACCTATTCCAAGGGCAATCGGCAAAAGATAAATATCATCGCTGCACTGTCTACACGAGCCGATCTTCTTATTATGGACGAACCAACGACCGGCCTCGATCCTATTATGGAGCAGGCCTTTAAACAGAGTGTGCTTGAAGCCAAAGCCAATGGCCAAACCATTTTCCTATCGTCCCATATCTTGGAGGAAGTAGAATCGCTCTGTGATCGAGTCGGTATACTCCGTAGTGGAAAACTTGTCGAATTAGGCACACTGGCGCAGATGCGGCACCTTTCGGCAGTGACCGTCCAGGCGACCTTTGCTACTACTCCACCGGCTGTTAAACACATAGAGGGTGTAAGTGGCGTTAAAATAGTCGGACACCAACTGACCTGCCAACTACGTGGTCCGATCGAACCATTGTTTAAAGTACTTATAAATGCCCACCCTAAGAGCCTGCTGAGTCGAGAGCCTTCCTTAGAAGAGCTATTTCTCGCCCTATACGGAGACGAAGCGGCGACCCGTAAACGAGCAAGTTCGTAAGTGCTATCATGGCTACATCAGACGTCTCAATTAAGTCATTTCGTTCACCAAAAACAGTGATTGGCCAATTTGTGGCTCGTCACACCATGCGTGGAGCAGTTTTGTGGGCAGCCGTTTTTGGTGGTTACGTTGCTTCAAAGGCGATTGGTTTTGTTGATCTCTATCCGACTACTGCAGACAGATTGAAAATTGCCCATTCGTTTGGCAGTAATGTTGGCGTTGAATTACTGCTCGGACGAGCCCCACGTGTGGCTACGACAGCCGCTTATGCAGCCTGGAATACGGGGAATATCATGGTCGTCATAGGGTCTATTTGGGCGCTGTTGCTGGCGACCAAGTACTTTAGGGGCGAGGAGGCTTCAGGCCGCTTTGAAGTATTCTTAGCTGGCCAAACAACAGCTAGACGAGCTGCTCTTAACATACTAAGTGGTATTGGGATCAGCTTAGCTGGTTTTTACGCTGTTTTGGCGGGCTTACTTGTGCTGGTTGGGCGTTATCACGGTGTTGATTTTGGTGTGTCCGCTGCGCTTTTTTTTGCGCTATGCGTCACGCTTGGCATAGGTGTATTTTTGAGCATAGGTGCCTTTTTAAGCCAACTCATGCCGACCAGAAGTAAAGCAGCCGGCATAACCGCTGGGCTACTAGGAGCCAGTTTTTTACTAAAGGTTATTGGTGATATCACGAGCGCCCACTGGGTCTTACATATAACACCGCTCGGCTGGGAAGAACAACTGCAACCTTTAGCTGGTAGTCGTACTATCTGGCTGGTGCCACTGATCGCCCTTATCACTGTACTCATCGGCGCAACGTTTTATGTAGTTGGCCGACGTGATTTTAATGAGAGTATTATTGCTGATAAGCCCGTTTCAAAAACGCACCTTAATCTACTGCAGTCCCCGTTTGGTTCAGCTTTTCGGCTCAACCGGATGAATGCTCTCGGATGGCTTAGTGGGGTCACCATTAGTGCTGTGCTCTATGGATTGATCACAAAATCAACTGCGCAAGTCTTCAGTCAGTCAGCCAGTTTCGAAAAGGCGATTAGCCGACTGGCACAACAGACGCGCTTATCGAGTGCCCTCGCATTTTTAGGAATTGTTTTCTTCATGCAGATGGTACTGATTATGGTTTATGCCGCGAGCACCCTGGCTGCATTGCGCCGAGATGAGGCTGATGGCTATATCGACAACTTTCTCGTACAACCCTACAGCCGGTTACGCTGGTTAACGGGTCGGCTGGTTATGATTGGTCTGATGGTGCTGGCAGCTGGTAGCCTCACCACCGTTGGCATCTGGCTTAGCCTAACCAATCAAAATCTCGGTGTGCCGTTTCATGCGCTGCTCTTGGCTGGCATAAACATGTTGGCACCGGCAATCCTAACGATCGGTGTCGGTATATTTACGTTTGGTATCTATCCTCGCCTCACCAGTTTTATGGCCTACGGTGTGCTGGCATGGTCGTTCTTAATTCAAACACTGAGTTCTGGTCTTAACCTCAACCACTGGCTACTTGATACCTCAGTACTGCACCAAATAGTTTTTGCGCCGGCCGTTAGCCCCAATTGGGGTGTGGACCTCATGGTAGTCGCTCTGTCTTTCGTGCTTATTCTATGTGGGGCACTGCTGTTTAATAACCGCGATCTGGCGGTCGAATAGAGCACTACTACTTATCAACGCAACACTAGTTGCTACTGTGAAAATAAATTCGGCAGGATGGCAGCCAGATCAGGATTAGCGGCAACAAAGGCAGTCCGAATGGCTATATAGGCCTGCTTGACCGCCCGAGCATCCTTTACTGGCAAATTATTCACATGAGCAATAAATTCGTCCGAGTAATTAAGGGCAATATCGGCGAGCGAAGCTGCTAATTCATCAACGTCATCTTCAGGATGCCCATTCAATTTATTCGTATCATAACCGTGCTCTGATATCGCCGTTAAGACAGGTTGCTTACGAATATCATTCGAAAACGTCGTTTGCAGTTCTTCGGCAACATCCATAGCGTCTTTCGGAAAAACGCCAGTAGGCCCTTTGTCGTGCAAGATGGCAACTCGGGTAAAACCAATCACGGCAATTGGGTCGGTTATGGCACATTCGTCAACAATGTTTGCGTCTTTTTCGTAAATATTTTGATTGAATTGGAGACTGGCTAGTCCATGCTGTTTTAGGGCGGCGAGAATGTAGGCTATTTCTGGGCGACTATCACTGTCAAGTAGGGACAGTTTTTCATAGAGGGAAGGCAAATCG